>R28__coassemble_13_pt1 | contig 140435 bp, 122 predicted proteins | sample R28__metabat2_low_PE_021 | metagenome-assembled genome bin R28
AACTGCGTTTATTGGATCAAGGACAACTTTCTACGCTTTTGGTTCCGCTTCATCCGGCCCTACCAATCGCTGATCGAAACGCAACAGATGGCAGCCTTGCGACAAAACATCGGGAAGTATTACGAACAGTTTTCGGGAAGGACATTGGAGCAGTATTTCCAAGCCAAGGCGATGGAGTCGGGGCAGTTCACGATGGCCGGCAACTGGTGGGACCGCAAAGGCGGCAACGAAATCGACATGATTGCGCTGAACGAATTCGAGCACACGGGCATCGTGGCCGAAATCAAGCGCAATGCCGAGAAAATCAACCCGAAAACGCTTGAGGAAAGGGTCAAAGCCCTGCCCGCAAGCAGTTTTGGGAAGTATCAGCTAACGCTTCAAGGCTTGTCGATTGAAGATATGTAAACAGCGGTTTATATTAATTGCTATTTATATTAATCGTGATATACATTATATTTGAGAAAAATCCGTCGAAAATGTTTGGCGGATTTGTTTTTTTTATATATTTGCTGCCTCAATCAAACTTTTTTCGTTATGAAACGGCTTTTTACCACCTTTATCATCATGTTTGCCATGAGTGTGCTGAGCGCCCAAAGCCATTACCAATTCCGCACCGACGCGCCGCAAGGCTTCAGCATCGAGCGGAGTAGCACATCAGGGCTTTCGCTGCGCTACGCCATTCCCGAATTGGGCCTTGCCGCCGTTGAAGACGGCGGGTCCAAAGGCCAGGAAATCATCCTGAAAGGCTGCTTTGCGTCCAATGCCGAGGGCAAGCCCAACCTGCCTTTCGAGAACCGTTACATCGCCGTGCCACAAGGGGCTTCCGTGAGCATAAAAGTCAAGGAAAAGGCGAGCCAAACCTTGCGCAACATCAACTTGCTGCCCGCCGCGCCCTTGCAGATGAACAACGAGGACAAAAAGCCGGCCTTGCATTGGGACATGGACGTGTTCGGGAAAGACGCCGACTATCCCACCAGCAACGCCTCCATTGCGCAGGCCACCCAAATCCGTGGTCTCGACGTGGTGCTGCTCAGCGTGACACCGTTCCGCTACAACCCCGTTCACAAGACCTTGGAAGTGATTTATGACATGGACATCGAAATCAGCTTTGAAGGCGGCAACGGCCAGTTTGGCGACCCGCGTTACCGCAATCCGGCGTGGGACGGCATTTTGCGCGACTTGGTGATCAACAGCGACATGCTGCCCGAAACACATTATCACGACTTGCTCAACGATGCCATACGAAACCGCGAGGAAGGCTGCGAATACCTCATCATAGCGCCTGACGACTCCGCATTTTTGGCTTGGGCCGACACATTGAAACAGTTTCGCCTGAGCCAAGGCATCCTCACCAAGGTGGCGAGTACGGCAGAATGCGGCGGCAACGCACCCGACAGCATCCGCAACTACATCCTCAACGCCTACAACAACTGGACGATACCGCCTGCGGCAGTGCTTTTGTTTGGCGGAAACCATAACACGCAGCCGGAGTTTGGCCTCAAGCCTTACATCTACCGGATGCCCAACAATACCTATAATGATTACCGATACCCCACAGACAACCCTTTTGCCGACATGAACGGCGACAGCATCCCTGACTTGGCCATCAGCCGCATGACGGTCTACAATGCCGAAGATTGTCAACAGCAAGTAAAAAAGCTTATTGGTTTTGAGTTAAATCCTCCCACCGACCCTCATTACTACGACCATCCCGTAATCACCTCCGGCTACGAGGAAAACAAATGGTTCTTGATCACATCACAAAGCGTCGACGGCTTTTGGCGCACCCAGCTTGGCAAGCACCCGGCAAACCTTTATCTCGTGTATAACCAAATGGACCCAGATGCCACACCGCCTGATTCCATCTGGTCAACGGCCTTCAACACAGGGGCTGTCTTAAACTATTTCGGGCCTAATGGCACACAATACATTCCTGCAACCATTGGAGGATTGGACAATTGGGGACACATGAGCGACAACCAACCTCTGATAGAGGCCATGAGCGAAGGCGGTTTCCTGACCCTTTACAGAGACCATTCAAACCAGGACATTTGGGGGAGCCCTTATTTTCACTGCAACCAAATTTCCTTAATACAAAACGAAGAGCCAACATTCATATTCTCCATCGGCTGCCTGACAAACGACTTTTGGGACAATTGGTCGTCCCCCATGTGCATCTCAGAGGCCTTTCTCAGGGAAGAAAAAGGAGCCATTGGCGTCGTCGGAACCAACAGTGTCACCTATTCCCATTACAACGACTTGGTCTCATGGGGCATGTTCGACCATATTTGGCCCAACTTCATGCCCACATTGGGCAGTCAGGCCCATCCTGATTTCACCTATCCATCCTACTCACTTGTCGCGGGCAAGCTTTTCCTCAGCCAGCAGACCTTCCTGCCCTATGCCTCCGACACCATAAAAGTGGACAAGACGCTGAACGTTTTCTCTTATCTGGGCGACACCTATCTGAACCTTCATACCGAAGTGCCGCAACGCATGGAGATTTCCATTGCTCCTTATCAAACCGAAGACCAAAGGGAAATCACTTTCCCCGTTGAGGAAAACGCCATAGTCTGTATCGCCCGCGATGGAGAAATCCTCCAAGTGGCGCGAGGAACGGGCCAGCCGATGACCTTTGCCTTACCCGTAATGCAACCCGGGCAACGCTATCAAGTGACCGTGACCAAGCAAAACCGCATCCGCTACCAGCAGGACGTGACCATCATCCCCTCGTCAGGACCCTATATGGTTTTGGAAAACTTCAGCATCCACGACGAAAACAGCAACGGCGAGCTTGAATACAACGAGACCGCGAGCATCGACCTGATGCTCTACAACGCCGGTGTGGGCCTTGCCGAAAGCACCGAGATCAAACTTTCGTGCGATTCACCTTATGTAGAGATCACCCAAGGCAGCGCGATTTGCACGAACTTGTCGCCCGACAGCCACACCACCCTTCACAATGCCTTGCGCGTCAACATAACCTCCGACATCCCCGACCAAACCATGCTCACGTTCAAGCTCCTCCTCGACAACGGCACCACCCAACAAGAGATTGAGTTTGAGCAAACCGTGGCCGCCCCGATACTCGGCATCAGCCCCGGTTTCCGGCTGTTTGCGGAAGGCGACCAACCCGCAATACACCTGACCGACACCGTCACCTATCTCACTGCAACCGTGAGCAATACCGGCCACGCCAAGAGCGAACCCGTAGATATGAAATTGAACATCAAAGCGCCTTTTGTCAGCGTAACGCAAATAAACGACACACTTGACGGTTTGGAAGGTGGCGAAACGCGGTCTTTCACCTTTAAAATCAAAGCCATGGCCAACGAAATCAAAGAAGCCTGGCTGCAAACCCGCATCGAACTTCAGTCGGGACAAAACCGCCTTTTCCTCGATACCATCGTCCCCTACGGTGGCCTCTATGAGACCTTTGAGACCGACACACTCTGCCCGTTGTTCACTTGGCAAAACGACCACAACTACCCATGGGACTATTATGCAGACGACGCTGCCGAAGGCGACCGCTGCTTCATGATTACACTACCGAGAAACAAAGCGGCCACACTGAAAATCAGCATGAACGGGCGCGTTCTGCCTCACGATGCAACCATGTCGCTTTACGTCAAAGACGAAGGCTTTGCGCAGATGTCGGTCATCGAGCAACTGCCTTCAGGCAACGAGACCCAAACCTATGGCAACACCACGGCTTGGACACGCATCGATCCCATCTTCCGCGCTGGATGTCAGATGGTTACCATTGGCCTCCGCCAACACAGCATGGTCAGTTTCGAGTACAAGATCGACCATCTCTATTTCCCTCCCATGCATCGCGCCATCGCATACGCCGGCGACGACATGATTGCTTGCGACGAGTCGGCCATCGAACTGAAAAGTGCCTACGCCTACGATTGTGATGCCGTGTTGTGGACCACCGACGGCGACGGCCATTTCGATAATGACACTATCGCAAACCCGACCTATTTCCCTGGGAGTCAAGACTTGGCAAACGAGAGTGTAACACTGACCCTTTCAGCTTTCGGCAACGACACCATCGTCAGTTCAACCCAGATTCGTTTCGTGGACGAAATCAATTTGGGCGAAATCATTGGTGACAGCATAGTCAACAAATACGAGCAACATGTCAGCCATTATTCCGTTGAAAACCAGGAAGGTTTGTCGCTCCTTTGGGAGCTTGAGCCTGCCGAGGCCGGTATCATCTACCATCACAGCAACGAGGTCGACGTCCTTTGGAATCTCCATGAAGGCGATGCCGAGGTAACACTTTCGGTGACGGCTGAAAACGGATGCTCAGCAGAGCCTAAAACCAAGAGAATCAGCCTTATCGGTTATTCCACACCCGAATGGCATGCCGTCGATTTCAGCCTCTTCCCCAACCCCACCGAGGGCAAAGTCAACATGGTGATGGGCAACGGTTTGCAAGGCAGAGCCACGGTTGAAGTCTACAACCTCATGGGCGAGCTCATGATGACAAGAAACGTCGGGCAACTGCGCCAAGGCGAAACGGTTTCGTTGGACTTGGGCAGACTCGTTTCCGGCTTGTACATCGTCAAGTTGAGCACCGAAAATGGGAGCTGCACAAAGAAAGTGAGCCTCAGGTGAAAATAATTGGAAACTAATTTCTATTTTTGCAGAGATATTTGACACGCTTCGCGTCACTGCGAGGCACGAAGCAGTCCAGAATACGAGTTAACTGGATTGCTTCGTCGTTCCTCCTCGCAATGACGCAAAGCGGCGCAAACAATTAAACAATTAAACGATTAAACAATCAACAAATCAACAACAATAAAATGGTCAACTACAAAGAATTGGGACTCGTGAACACCCGTAAAATGTTCGCCAAGGCGGTTGATGGCGGCTATGCCATCCCAGCCTTCAACTTCAACAATATGGAACAGATGCAGGCCATCATCATGGCTGCCGTCGAAACCAAGTCGCCCGTCATCCTGCAAGTGTCGAAAGGCGCACGCAACTACGCCAACCAGACCCTGCTGCGCTACATGGCCCAAGGTGCGGTGGAATACGCCAAGGAACTCGGCTGCGCCCATCCTGAAATCGTGCTTCACCTCGACCACGGCGACTCGTTTGAACTTTGCAAATCGTGCATCGACATGGGCTTCTCGTCGGTGATGATCGACGGCTCGGCCCTGCCCTACGATGAAAACGTGGCCCTGACGAGAAAGGTCGTCGATTACGCGCACCAATACGATGTGACCGTGGAAGGTGAATTGGGCGTTTTGGCCGGCGTGGAAGACGAAGTGGCCGCCGAAGAGAGCCACTACACCAAGCCCGAAGAAGTCATCGACTTCGTGACCAAGACTGGTGTGGACAGCTTGGCCATCTCGATTGGCACCTCGCATGGCGCCTACAAATTCACGCCTGAGCAATGCACCGTCGACCCGCAGACGGGCCGCCTCGTGCCGCCTCCGTTGGCCTTCGACGTGCTCGAAGCCATCGAGAAGAAACTGCCTGGCTTCCCCATCGTGCTACACGGCTCGTCGTCGGTGCCGCAAGACGAAGTGGACACTATTAATCAATATGGTGGTTCGCTGAAGGCCGCCGTGGGCATCCCCGAGGAGCAGCTGCGCAAGGCCGCCAAGAGCGCTGTCTGCAAGATCAACATCGACAGTGACAGCCGCCTGGCCATGACCGCCGCCATCCGCAAGGCCTTGGCCGAGAAGCCCGCCGAGTTCGACCCGCGCAAGTACCTCGGTCCCGCCCGCGACAGTATGAAGAAGCTTTATGTGCATAAGATTATCAACGTGTTAGGATCGAACGACAAGCTTGAAGAGGCTTAAACCATGGGAAAACTGAAAGATGTTCATATCTTTAGTAACGAAAAAGGCTCCATAGCGAAGTTTTTCGTAACTACGGCTACATACGCTGCAGCCTTGTATGCCTCGCACATTCTCACATGGCTTATCGAGAAAGAACCTTTCAAATGGTTGGAAAGCCTTTGGGTGATTTTAATCATTGTTGCACTAATAACAGCTGTTTATTTCATCACAAGACTACTTGCCTACCATACCAAGATATTCCCGAAAACCGAGAACCGCGAAGGCATACACGGCGTGAGTTTCATCTTTCTAATGATTATTTCCATCATTTTACTTTTGGTTTTCATCTAAAGAAAAAGCAGTTTTTCAAGCTAAAAAGAAAAAGTATCGCAAAAGTTCACTACCTTTGCGATACTTTTTTTCACTTCAAAGGAAAAACATGAGCAAGAAACTGGTATATATTCTCGCCGTATTTGTTGCTATCTCATCATGCAGCCTTGTAAAGCAACCCTTTTCTTTCCAAAAAGAAACCGGTTTCCAACGAAACGTTTTCGAGACTTCTTACTATGCCATTTCTGACGTTGAAAGGATGGATAAAGACTTTGATTTTGGCCAAAAGGAAATCCACATAAAAAACTCTCGATTGTCTGAACACAAAGGAGTTGTGCATTGGGAAGGAAAAGCCATCGACAAAAATGGTTATGAGTTGCCGCTTGTGGATTTATATGAGGATGATTCAACTTGTTATCATTACCTTGGAACATCAGACTTCCATGGAGCTTTTAGCATAGACACAAGAAATGCCCATTGCAAAGGCTTTTACCTTGAATACGACCGAATGTGTTTTTGGGATATAGATGCAACAATAATAAGGAGAGGCATAACACTTGGCGATGGTGAAATAAACATTGAAACACATCAAGCATATGTAAAAAGAGGCTTTGCCCATTGGCAAGGAAAGACGACGGATGAAACTGGTGATGCGGTGCCATTTGTAGAGTTCTATGAAATCGATTCGACTTATTATGAAGACATCCAAAACACCGACAAGTTTCATGAATCGTACTACGGGCACTTTCTTGGCACATCAGATGAACACGGAAACTTCAACATAAGAAGCCGGACAAAGTCGTGTCAAGGATTTTTTGTTGATCAAACAGGATATCTTGGCACAATTTACTATCTTCGCAGTAAATAAACATCCAACCATGAAAAGATTACCATTACTAGCCCTGCTTTTCCTATTGCTTTGTCTTCCGTCATGCAAAGAGAGGCGACAAAGCAATGACGAGATCACAACAAACAATCAAGATGTTTACGACTTTCATATTCTCTATTCTTATGATGGAGAGTCAATGGAAGACTGGTTCGATACAGATGTGGATCGCAATGTTCTATATGTCGAAGTTGAGGGCTGGTTTATTGATGACACGATATCCATCAGTGCAAATGGAAAAACTATTGTTCAAGACTCAATAGTACAAACCGAACCCTCAACGGAAACATCTGCCGAATTTATAATACCTAATATTCAAACTATCAAGCAGCTGTCGCTTAAAGTCAATTCAAGTCCGACGGTATCATTTGAAATAGCACGAAAAGATTTCATTTTCGTTGGAATCAGAAAACACGAAAAGAACATCGAGGTAGTGTTTTATAAGAGGCCACCAAGATATGATTGAACAACACTTGTATCTAAAAGGCAACAATTTTATAACCGATTGGGGAAAGTATCGCAAAAATCCCTATTTTTGCGATACTTTTTTTCACTCCAAAGGAAAAACATGAGCAAGAAACTGGTATATATTCTCGCCGTATTTGTTGCCATATTGAATTCGTGTTCCTATAATCACAGCATGGATAGATATGTGATAAAAGATGTTTCAAAGCCATGTAATATCATATTATCTGCATCCGACACAACGACTTGGACTTCAAGTGTATCAATTCACATAATGGGTGTAGTAGATGGAGAATGTACATTCGAGATTGAAAATGGCGCAGCTCGTTACAACACCATTACACTTAAAGATACCATAGATTATCTATACGAAAACGAATGGTACGAACACAAAATCAATCTTAAATACCATCCTGGCCCAAAGATTACAGGGGATAGTATAGTCATTGAACACCGAATAGAATAGAGAATAAATATTCGCCACAAATAAACATCCAACCATGAAAAGATTACCATTACTAGCCCTGCTTTTTCTTCTGTTTTGCCTTCCATCTTGTTTATCATACATAGAAAAGAACAAGAAAACAGGAAACTTGATAATCGAAAGAATAGAGAAATATAAAAAAGACAGCGGGCATCTTCCCGATCAGATAAACTATATTGGTTCCAAATATGAGTTTTTGGATTTTCAAAATGACAGTACAATAGTATCAGTTTTAGAAATTGACGGAGAAGTGTTTTGTTATCAAAGACTAGATAGCATCAACTACACGATTTGGTTTGGCACTTCACTTGGTGAAGGGATATACTATTATTCAGACAGTAAACAATGGGAAGATAGATTGAGAAAAGCAGGAGGGCAAGCAAAAGTATTCGACATTACCATCGAATACCAGGATGATACCGAAAGCGAATCCCTACCCATCAAATGCGGCAATCTTACTGGCGATGTTTTTTATGACGAAATTTCCGTTCCATACGATCATCACACAAATGGAATATACCACTACCAGTTAGAGCAGGATTTGCCAGACTATATTTCAATACCTATTGACCTCAATGGTAGTTATATCAAAGTATTCTTGGGCAACTATAAGTGCACAGAACTCAATATTAAAATAAAGAGCCCTTTGGTTGAAAACTATCTAACCGACACTATCATTGAACAAGAAAGCACTTTCCAAATAAAGACCGATAAACGCACCCATCAAGACACTTTATATTTCGAAAACAGCAAGATACAAACTCAAATAGTAGAAGGAATTAGCCATAATGACGGTTTTCAATTTCAAATCAATGAGTATGCTTATATCGGAAGATTAGACGCATATAATAATACAGACATAGAGAGTGCTCATAAATACAAAAATGATGTATTTCGAAGATGGTTTGGCAAAAGAAAGTACATCTACACCGTTCATTCAAAAACACAATGGGTATACTACTTAGAGATATATTTGTGAGTGCTTATCATTCTGAAACGCTAAAGAACAATTAGCCAAAGCAGACCCGAAACAACATTTTTTGGACTGATAAAAGAAAATATCGCAAAAAAGCACTATTTTTGCGATACTTTTGTTATTAACCGCAAGAGACAAACCGAGCCTCTTGCCGTCATGGCGGAGGAACATCCGCCATCTCCTACGCTGAAGGATATCCCTTCTGCTTGGGAGATTGCGGGTCAAGCCCGCAATGACGGCATAGGGTCAGGATAGTCCTTCTTGGTGTACTGAAGCAGCAAATAAAATAAACACATAAAAAAATGAACCTCAATTCCCTAACAGCAATATCGCCCATCGACGGGCGTTACCGTTCCAAGACCGTAGAGCTGGACGACTTTTTCAGTGAATTTGCCCTCATCCGCTACCGCGTGATGGTCGAAGTAGAGTATTACATCGCCTTGTGCGAACTGCCCCTGCCGCAACTCGAAAAGTTCAACGGCGACTACGACGACCTCCGCGCCATCTACGAAGAGTTCCAAATTGAAGACGCTTTGGAAATCAAGGAGATAGAAAAAGAGACCAACCACGACGTGAAAGCCGTGGAATACTTCCTGAAACGCCGTTTCGACGAACTCGGCCTGACCGAGTTCAAGGAGTTTCTGCACTTCGGCCTCACCTCGCAGGACATCAACAACACCGCCGTGCCGCTCTCGATGATGGAGGCGCACAAACTCGTGGTGAAACCCGCCTTGGAAGACCTCATCGACAAGCTGAAAGGCATGGCCGAGGAGTGGCGCGACATCCCGATGCTGGCCAAGACCCACGGTCAGCCCGCCAGCCCAACGCATTTGGGCAAGGAAATCTACGTCTTCGTGGAACGCCTCAACGACCAACTGAAGATGCTCAACAGCGTGCCTTTCACGGCCAAATTCGGCGGCGCCACGGGCAATATGAACGCCCACAAGGTGGCCTACCCCGACATCGACTGGCCCGCCTTCGCGAAGAAGTTCGTGGAGAAGAGCCTGAAACTCAAGCGCCAGCAGACCACCACGCAAATCGAGCATTACGACTACATGGCCGCCTACTTCGATGCCCTGCGCCGCGTGAACACCATCTTGATCGACCTCTCGCGCGACATCTGGCTCTATGTGTCGATGGAATATTTCAAGCAGAAGATCAAGGCGGGCGAAGTAGGCTCGTCGGCGATGCCCCACAAGGTGAACCCCATCGACTTCGAGAACGCCGAAGGCAACCTCGGCATGGCCAACGCCGTGCTCACCTTCCTCAGCACCAAGCTGCCCATCAGCCGCTTGCAGCGCGACCTTACCGACTCGACCGTCACCCGCAACATCGGCGTTCCGATTGCCCACACGCTGATTGCCCTCAAGTCGCTGATGAAGGGCTTGGACAAGCTCCTGCTCAACGAGGACAAGATTCGAGAGGACTTGCAGAAGAACTACGCCGTGGTGGCCGAAGCCATCCAGACCATCCTGCGCCGCGAACAAATCGAAGGAGCCTACGAATTGCTGAAAGGCCTCACCAGAACCAACAAACACATTGACAAGGCCGCCATTGACGAGTTCATCAAAGGCCTGCCAGTAAGCAAGGAAATCAAGATGGAATTGATGGCCATCACACCTGAGAATTACACGGGATACAATTATTGAAAGAAAGCCGCGTTTGCTAATTGAGCAATGCCCAAGCCTATGGCCAAGAAAAAAAGTTTTTCGAGAGTCCTATCCTACATCAAGCCCTATTGGGCTTCGGTGGTGCTGAATGTGGTCTTCAACCTGATGGCCATTTTCTTCTCGCTGTTCAGCTTTGCCTTGGTCGGGCCGTTCCTCAACCTGCTCTTCAAGGAAGGTGCCATCGAGTCCGTGGCCAAGCCTGAGTTTGCCCTCACCTCCGACTATCTGATGGGCTACCTCAACTGGTTCATGAGCGACCTCATCATCACCCAAGGCAAGCATTATGCACTGATTTTCATCTGTTTGCTATTGCTCGTGGCCTTCTTTTTCCGCAACCTGGGGCGATTCTTCGCTTGCTATTTCATGGCCAACGTGCGCGTGGGCGCCGTCCACGACCTGCGCCGTGATGTGTACAACAAAATCCTCATCCTGCCCCTCTCCTTCTACCACAACCGGCAGAAAGGCGACACTCTGGCCCGCATCACCACTGACGTTCAGGAAGTTGAAGTCTCCATTTTGAACTATCTGGAGATGCTCATCAAGGACCCGTTGACGATCATTTTCTATTTCGCCTTCATGATTACCCTCAGTCCCAAACTGACCCTTTTCGTGCTGATTGTCTTGCCTTTGGCGGGACTACTCATCGGAAAGGTCGGCAAGATGCTGAAGAAGGAATCAAAGGAGGGACAGACCAAACTCGCTGGAATCATTTCCACGGTGGAAGAGACCATTTCCGGGCTACGCATCATCAAGGCTTTCAACGCTTTGCGATATTCGAGCGACAAATTTGAGGAGCAAAACTCGGACTACACCGACGTGCTGCGCGGCATCCATCGCAAGCGCGACATGAGCTCGCCGATGAGCGAATTTTTGTCGTCGGCGGTGGTCATCCTCGTGCTGTGGTTTGGCGGCAAGCTGATTTTGAGCGGCGGCGGCAACATCACAGCAGCCAATTTCATCAGCTATATCGTTGTGTTTTCGCAGATTATCTCGCCAGCCAAATCGTTTTCGCAAGGCTATTACAACGTGCAGAAAGGCATTGCCTCGGCAGAGCGCATTTTCGAGATCCTGGATGCAGAAGAGGTCATCACTGAGAAAGAAAACGCTTTGGCAATCAGCGACTTCAAAGACAGCATTGAATACAAGAACGTTTGGTTCAGCTATGGCAAAGACGACGTGCTGAAAGGCATCGATTTGAAGATTGGGAAAGGCAAATTTGTCGCCTTGGTCGGTGAAAGCGGTGGCGGCAAGTCAACTATGGCCGACCTCTTGCCGCGTTTCTACGAAGTGGAGAAAGGCAGCGTGTGCATCGACGGACACGATATTAGGGATTACAAAATCAGCGACCTGCGCAGCCTGATGGGCATCGTTTCGCAAGACACCATTCTCTTCAACGACACCGTGTTCAACAACATCGCCTTTGGCATGGAGAACGTCTCGAAGGAGAAAGTCGTCGAGGCCGCCAAGATTGCCAACGCGCACGAGTTCATCATGGCGTTGGAACACGGCTACGACACCCGCATTGGCGATCGTGGCATGAACCTCAGCGGCGGCCAACGCCAACGCTTGAGTATCGCCCGCGCCGTACTGAAAAACCCACCTATATTAATATTGGACGAGGCCACCTCGTCGCTCGACACCGAGAGCGAGCGTTTGGTGCAAGACGCTTTGGGCAAAGTGATGAGCCAGCGCACCTCGCTCGTCATCGCCCATCGCCTCTCGACCATCCAACACGCCGACGAAATCATCGTGCTCCAGAAAGGACAAATCATCGAGCGCGGCAAGCACGACGAACTGATTGCCAAAGGCGGTGTTTACAAAAAGCTGACCGATTTGCAGGCGATTGGGTAAAGGAAACAACGCGATATTTTTTTGAGTGTTGACAGAAAAAACGAGCCTCATGTCACGAAACAACGAATTCTTTCACGCCTGCAAGGTCGACAATTGGTATATCTTTGAGCATACCGAATACGAATGGGACGACATCGTGAATGCCTTCATTGCGGGAGGATTGTACGCCGACAGAAGCCCCAGAATCCAATGGGTGAAACTCACCGAAGAAACGATCAAAGAATTGTTTGAATACGCGAGATACTTGGTTTACCGCGCGGATTATGACGAGTACTATGTCCTTGACGGATCGACCATAAAGGAAACCATCAACGAAGGGAAATACACCCATGCGAAACTGATTGAAGGGCCAGGGATGATTTGAGAAATTTGGGATTTTTTTGAAGTTTTATTTTGCCTGTGCTGTGATTCGGCACAGGCTTCCTTTTTCTTTGCAGCAAAACCGAGGGATTCCGTGTTCTCCCTTTTTGTACTTGAGCACGGCGGAAATGCGGAAACCCGATAGTGGAAGCAAAATATAAAACAAAGTATCATGTATCAGTTAAATTTTCCGAACGGCAATGTGCAGACTTACAATTCTTCCGGCGAGTTGCAAAACGCCGCAAGGCTTTTAGGCGGAGAAGCACGGATCATTAGTGGCAAAGTCTACGCCTTCGTGCCGAAAAAGTAAGCCAATGGAGACTGACGGAAAAAAGTCAGTCTCCTTTTTCCTAGAAAACTCAAAACAAAAGAAAAATGATTACATTTGTCGCATCTTTCATGTTGGCATTGTGCCTACAACTACAAAATTCAAACCCGCCTCCCATGAGAAACTACCAATGCAAGAAATGTGGCATATTGATTAAGACAGAGCGTCGGCCAAACACGCTCAATTGTCGTGCTGGGAGTTACCACGATTGGAACGACCTTGGCGAAGTCGGCGGCGAAAACTACCGATGCAAGAGATGCAGTCTCCTCGTCGAAAGCAAAAATAGGCCCACCGCTTTAGGGTGCAGTTCTGGAGGCTACCACGACTGGCAAGATATGTGCCCCACAGGCACCGATATCTACCAATGCATGAAATGTGGCATTCTGTTGTATGCCTCAAAGTCGCCCTATGCATTTGACTGCCCTTCGGGTGGGTATCATCTGTGGAATAAGATGAATTAATTGCTTCTCATTGAGTAGCGTCTATTATTACTTTTGCCGCTAATTCTTTCAAGAATTGATAATACTCATTTAAGCATTCCAATATTTTATCAAAAAAATTCTCATCATTATCAAACGCAGTTCTTTTAATTACAGGCATATGGTAGTATACTCTGTTTGAAGAATTAAGTTGACCCTTGTCTAATACATAATCATCTTTTACAGGGTATTTTTCAAAAATGGCCTTTTCGTACGGAAACCAACATTGCATACTCCATGTTGTGAAATAAATATGGTATTCTGCCAAAGGGTTGTCGTCGGATTCTACAAAGTTAGATTCGATTCCTATTTTGTACGATGTATTATTATTAAAATGTATACCCAAGTCCCAACCCTGATAAATCCACCATGTGGTATCATTGGTGAGACTCTGAATATTTCCAGACAGCTCAGAGATAATCATCTTTTGTTGGGTGAAACGTCTGTTTTTCCAATCATCGTACTGCCTTACCAGCTTTTCAATATCATCCCTGTGTCGTATGAAAAACCTGTCTAAATCTGTTTGTTCCATCATATTTACTCTGTTTTTTACGGTTTGCATAAAATCCAACATGAATACAAGATATTTTTGGTCTCCTCTTGCAACATATTCTCCAAGTAAGGATTTTACTTTTTCAAATAGCCGTTCATATTGAATTACTACAAATCCATGGTCGTTTGCTTTTGTTTTTTCTTGGCCTGAAAGAAGATGTGCCGTCAAAACAACCAACTTTTGTTGGCTTTTATCTTTATAAATTCTTTCAATATGTTGTTTATAGACACCTATTGGGTTATAAAGAGTTGCTCCAATCTTATTCTCAATAGCCACGATCAAAAATGGAGTTTCAATAACTATGTCTATTTTCTTGTTTTTGTCATCTGCGCCAAATGTATATTCTTCCGTGCGAGTTCTCATTTCAAAAGCATCATCCCAATCACATCTTAACAATTCACATAGAGAGCGAAACCAAAGGTTTCGAAACCCATGCTTGTTATTGGGCTGGAAATAAAACTCCAATATTCGACTACAAATTTCTTCAAATCTCTCTCCAGAATAGTGACATAAATCCAAAAATGTAGACTCATCTTCTGGCATCGGGAATCGTGAGAATTTTTTCAGAATGTCTTTGAATATAATCTCATATTCTTTCATATTGCCTTTTGAAATAATTGCAGCAAAAGTATGATTTTTTTCAATCGATGCTTTCAAAAAAATCAGTTTTCGATTATTTTCACCCTTGTGCCTCAATTCCGCACAGGCTTTCTTTTTCTTTGCAGCGTTAAATCGAAAAGCGTTATGAGCAAACAAAAAGCAAAGTCAACCGTTAAAGTAATCGGCGTTGGCTGTGGCGGCAACAATATCGTCAACCACATGAGCCAAAGCCATTTGGAAGGTTTATCCTTTGTGGCCTGCGACATGGATGCCAAGGTGCTCGAGAAATCAGCAGCCGCCACAACCTTGCAACTCGGCACAGACGGACTTGGAAGCGGCAACAGCCCTGAGAAAGCACGCATCGCAGCTAAAGAAAACACAGATGCTATAAAGAAACTATTCGACGACAAACCTTCTATGACCTTTGTCGTTACCTGTCTTGGAGGCGGATGTGGCACGGGTGCGGCTCCCGTAATCGCCCGTGAGTCAAAAAAGATGGGCATTGCGACCATTGCCCTTGCTACCTTGCCTTTCGAATTGGAAGGCGAACGCAGATTCTCGCAAGCCTCGGGAGGAATTCAAAACTTGGCAAGAAACGCAGATGTCCTCTTCCTTCTCAACAACCAGTATATCAAAAAACAATACAGCAACTTGCCCATAAACCAAGCCTTCGCAAAGGCTGATGAACTGTTGGCGGAAGTGGCAAAGAGCCTTATCCAATCCATGGCAGAGCCGCGACAAGTGGGAAAGAAGACTTCACGAATCAAGGCATTTTTCAAAAGGCTGAAATGGAATGAAATCATTCAACAATACATCCATCGCCCGTCTGCTCAGCCACGAGGACGAGCACGGTATGGGACGCGTCTTCTTGTATGCCTTCGTCAATGAAGTGGTACGCCAGAAAAGACCTTTCCCATTCGATTATGAATCTGCCCAAGTAAGCCCCGACATGATGATTGTCGACAAACTAGGAAGAAGCATCGCCGTTGAGCACAAGCGCAACATGCTCAGCCTGACCCTCAATGACCAAAGCACTTTAGGTCCGATATGCATTGAATACAAGGGCAAAGCTCGTCGTAAAGCCATTCTCGATTGGCTTACAGCTTGCATCCGGTACACTTCGCTGCAACCCGAACTTCGCAAAGAGCTAACAAGATATGCCCGATCCTTTCAAAGAAGAGTTTGGTTTACAGAACTTTTGCCTATGCATTAATTCTGCACAATCTTTTTGTTATCTTTGCCGCATAAAATCACCTCCATGGAAAACCAAATTGTCATATACCAAACCGACAACGGACAGACCGCTATTGATGTTAGGATGGAGAACGAAACCGTCTGGCTTTCAACCAGCCAGATGGCTGTATTATTTCAAAGAGAAGAGTCAAATTTAAGGCGACACATAATCAATGTGTTTAAGGAAGGTGAATTGGATCGCGAGAATAACGTGCATTTTTTACACGTTATTGGCGTTAAGAAGCCTGTACCTTTCTACAGCCTCGATGTCATTATCTCCGTAGGCTACCGCGTGAAAAGCCAACGCGGTGTGCAATTCCGCCAATGGGCGAATAAGGTTTTGAAGGATTATCTTCTGAAAGGCTACGCCGTTAACGAGAAAATCCGGCGAAGCCAAATCAGCGAACTGCGGCAATTGGTACAAATGGTGGGCCGGACCATCCAGAACCAACCTTTGCTGAAAAACGACGAAAACCAAGCCTTGTTCGACATCGTGGTGGATTACACATACGCCCTCGACACGCTGGATGATTATGATTATCAACGGTTAGGAGTCAAAGAAACCACCCAAGAGGAGAAATTCCAAGCGACCTACGACAACGCCATGCAAGCCATAGCCGCATTGCGTGAGAAGTTTGGCGGCAGTTCTCTTTTCGGCAACGAAAAGGACGATTCCTTCAAAAGTAGCATCGGTCAAATCTACCAGACTTTCGGCGGCGAAGACCTTTATCCGAGCGTGGAAGAAAAAGCGGCCATGTTGCTTTATCTTGTCACCAAGAACCATTCGTTCAGCGACGGTAACAAACGCATTGCAGCCACACTGTTCCTGTGGTTCCTCAACAATAACGGTATCCTCTATCGTGAGGACGGAAGCAAACGCCTCGCCGACAACACTTTGGTTGCATTGACCTTGATGATTGCCGAAAGCAAGCCCGAGGAAAAGGATGTGATGGTGAAAGTGGTGGTGAACCTTATCAATCAGAAAAACTAAAAACCATGTCCCAAAACCTCATCAACAAATACGTCTGGCTCGTGGAGACGCTCTACCGCGCCAAGAAAATCACACTGAAGGAAATCAACCGGCGTTGGCTCGAAACGGATTTGAGCGAGGGACTGGAGATCCCGCGCCGCACGTTCCATAGTTGGAAGAACGCAGTGGAAGATATGTTTGGCCTCGTCATTCTATGCGACAAAAGCGATGGCGACCGTTATTACATCGAAAACCGCGAGGTGCTCGAAGACGACGGCCTGCAACGCTGGCTGCTCAACACCATGTCGGCCAGCAACACGCTGTTGGACAACAAATCGCTCAGCGATCGCATCCTGTTGGAAAGCATCCCTTCGGGACAAACCTTCCTCGAAGCCGTCATGAAGGCGATGAAGCAAGGCAAAGTATTGGAAATCACCTACAAGAGCTATTGGAGGGAACACGAAAGCTCTTTCCGAGTGGCGCCTTATTGCGTGAAACTGTTCCGCCAACGCTGGTATTTGGTCGGCAACAGCGTCAATGAGGGCAAAATCCGAATCTATTCCTTGGATCGCTTTTTGGAGGCCAAACTCACGGACGAACCTTTTGACTATCCCAAGGATTTCAGTCCCGAGGTCTATTTTGAGGGATGTTTCGGCATCATCCGCGAAGAAAGCTGCCCGTTGGAGACCGTGAAGCTGAAAGTCAGCCCAAACCAAGCCAACTATCTGCGTTCGCTGCCTTTGCACCACACGCAGAAAGAATTGGTGCAAACAGCCGACTACAGCATTTTCTCGGTCGAGGTGCGTCCCACTTTCGATTTCCGCCAAGAACTCCTTTGGAACGGCGATGCGCTTGAAGTATTAGAGCCACTGTGGCTGCGGGAGGAAATAGCTGCTATAATTAAGCAGATGGGGAACCATTACAAAAATGACTTTTCTTGATAAAAAAACTTGCCGATAACGGCAAAAACTGCTACCTTTGCAGCGATTTTGAGAGAAAAACTTGCCGATAAATAGAATACATTTCAGTCAGTCAGTTTGCCGAAAAGCATGGAATCAGCGAGCGCACCACAATCAAAATCAAATTCTAATCATGAACAACTTCGCCGCCATCGACTTCGAGACCGCCAACAACGAGCGCACCAGCGTGTGCAGCGTGGGCGTGGTGATTGTGAAAGAAGGCGAGTTCGTCGACTCGTTCTATTCGCTCATCCAGCCGGAGCCGAACTATTACCTTTATTGGAACACGATGGTACACGGCATCACCAAGGCCGACACCGAGGACGCACCCGTTTTCCCGTATGTTTGGCACCAAATAGAGCCTTTGATTGAAGGCTTACCCCTCGTGGCCCACAACAGCCCTTTCGACGAAGGTTGCCTGAAGGCTGTGATGCGCTGCTATCAGATGGATTATCCTGACTACCAGTTCTATTGCACCTGCCGCGCCTCACGCAAACATTTTGGGAAACGATTGCCCAACCACCAGTTGCACACCGTGGCCGAGGCTTGCGGTTACCATGAGTTCAACCACCACAACGCCCTTGCCGACGCTGAGGCTTGCGCTTGGATTGCGCGCGAGATTTTGTAATCGAAGTCAACGAAGTTTTTAGTATTTTTGTGGCCGTATTCATCAAAAACCACATCAAAATGAAAACCACGACAAGACAACTACTTAAGGCATTCATCCCTGCATTATTTGCTTCAATCATCTTCATTATGACCTTCTGCGACTCCAAGACACCCGTAGACCTCATCGTCCACAATGCCAACGTTTACACCGTTGACGAGGCTTTCTCCAAAGCCCAAGCCTTTGCCGTGAAAGACGGCAAATTTGTCGCCGTCGGCGACGAAGAGGCCATCATGCGGCAATATATTGCCAAGGAAACCATTGACGCGCAAGGCGATGCAGTGTATCCGGGCTTCATGGATGGACACTGCCACTTCAACGGTTATGGCGAGAACCTCATCCGCTGGGCCGATTTGAAGGGTTGCCGATCATACGACGAAGTCATCGAGCGCCTCAAGGTGCACGACAGCCTCTACCCTGCCGAATGGCTCTTGGGTCGCGGCTGGGACCAAAACCTCTGGGAAGTTACCGAGTTTCCTGACAACCAAAGGCTTGCCGAAGCCTTCCCAAACAAAAACGTACTGCTGACTCGTGTGGACGGTCACGCGGTGTTGGCCTCGAAAGAAGTGTTGGCCTTGGCGGGCATCGATGCCGAAACGAAGATGGATGGCGGCTTGGCCATCGTCAAAGACGGACGTTGCACGGGTGTGCTGATGGACAACCTTGCCGATGTAGCCAAAGCCTTGGTGCCCAAGATGGATGCCGCCCAGCAAACCCAAGCCTTGCTCAAGGCCCAAGAGGAGTGTATGGGTGTTGGTCTGACCAGCGTCACCGACGCAGGCTTGGACATCGCCACCATCGAACTCATCGACAGCCTGCAACAAACTGGGCAACTCAAGATGCACGTCAATGCCATGGTGAATCCCGACGACGAGACGATGAATCATTTTATGCGTCAAGGCGTTATCGACGAAGAAAGGCTCACCGTGCGTAGCGTAAAGATTTACGCCGACGGTGCCCTTGGCTCGCGCGGTGCGAAACTGCTTGCGCCCTATGCCGACGACCCGACCAACGACGGCTTAATCCTTGAAAGCGATGAGTTCTACCGTCATGTCTGCCAAAAGGCCTATGATGCCGGCTATCAAGTCTGTTGCCATGCCATCGGCGACGGTGGCGCGCACCACATTTTGGACATTTACTCCGAATACCTCAAAGGCGGCAACGACCTCCGTTGGCGCATCGAGCATTCGCAAGTGATTGACGATGCCGACTTCCGACGCTTTGCCGACCTCAGCGTCATCCCCTCCATCCAAAGCACGCACTGCACTTCCGACATGGACTGGGCCGAGGAACGTTTGGGCGACCGCATCAAGAACGCCTACGCCTATCAGCGCCTACTTCGGCAAAACGACTGGGTGATCAACGGCACCGACTTCCCCATCGAGGACATCAGCCCGATTTACACTTTCTATGCAGCTGTGGCCCGCAAGCATTTGGACGGCACACCCGCCAAAGGCTTCCAAATGGAGAACGCCCTCAGTCGTGAGCAAGCCTTGCGTTCCATCACCATCTGGGTGGCCAAAGGATGTTTCCTTGAAACCCGAAAAGGCAGCATCGAAGTGGGCAAAGACGCCGATTTCGTCATCCTCGACAGAGACCTTATGACCGTCTCGGAAGACAAGATTGCCGATGCCAAAGTGAAGCTCTGCCACATCCATTGAAGATGAAACGAAGCCGATTTTATCCAATATTTTATCTGCACTGAATAAAAAAGGCGGTTTTTTATCCAATACAAGTGATTTATTGGATAAAAAAAGCTATTTTTGCAGCATAAATCATTTGCTGACATGAAAGACATCATCCTCAACCAACGCAAAGAACGCGACGAACTGCTCAGCCGCCCTTATTTGGAACGACACACCAAATACGACAAAGACCAATTGCTATCCAACCCACTCATCAAATTCATCAGCGGCCCGAGACGCGTGGGCAAATCGACTTTTGCGCTGTTGATGCTCAGAGGGAAAAACTTCGCCTATTTGAACTTCGACGACCAGTCACTTCTCAGCCAATGGGATGAGGAACTTGTCATGCGAATGCTCGACGATGTGTACCCTGGCCACGACTTCCTAATGCTCGACGAAGTGCAGAACCTTCCCGAATGGGACTTGTGGGTATCGAAGTTATATCGTCGGGGCAAGAACCTCATCATCACCGGCAGCAACGCCAACATGCTCAGCAGTGAGATGGCCACAGTGCTTACAGGGCGCTATCTACCCATCGAGATGCTGCCGTTCAGCCTTGAAGAGATGTTGGCGTGGCATCACATCGACTTGCACAACATCAAGAAAGAAGAAGAGACCGAAACCTCTGCCCTGGTTGACGATTACCTGCGCAATGGCGGCTATCCCGAAACCATTTCTGCCCGGAACATCACGCAGAACTACCTCTCCACCTTGTTTGACTCCATGTTGCTGAAAGACATCACGAAACGCCACAAAGTAAGGAAGACCACAGAACTATATAACTTAGCCTCGTTCCTTTTGGCCAATTTCTGCAACCCTGTCTCGGCCAGTGGCCTAACCACGGAATTGAACCTGTCAAGCGTGTCAACCACCCAGAAATTCTGCCAATACCTGAACGAACCGTTCCTGTTTTTCTTCCTTCCACGATTCAACAACAAGTTGAAACTGATGCAGAAAGCTGACCAAAAAGTATACGTGGTCGACAATGGCTTTGTCAATTCCTCAGCCTTCAACCTTAGTGAAAACCTTGGCAGACTGCTTGAAAATCAAGTGTTTGTTGAATTGCTTCGCCGTGGCTACAAGCCAAGCCAGACCATGTTCTATTATCGTTCGGCCAACGACAAGGAAACGGATTTTGTGCTGCGCGACGGCCCAAAAGTGAAGCAACTCATCCAAGTGTGCTACAGCCTTGATTCGGAGAGGACTCGCAAGCGAGAAGCGAACTCATTGGTGGAATGTGCCAAAGAACTGCGATGCGAGAACCTTGTCATTGTCACCAAAAACGAAGAAGGCACCATTGAGAAGGATGACCACACCATACAAGTCGTTCCAATTGTGAGGTTTTGAAAAAAGGCCTCGCCTACTCGACGAAGCCTTTGACATTCCAAGTGATTTGTTGTTTTTACAAATTCACCGTGACATTCCCCTCAAACTCGCCAGTGCTGACGTTGACGACTTGCACTTGGACGTATTCCTCGGTGATGCGTGCGCTGATGAAGTAGCCCACAGCCGTGAAGTTGTTGCCTTCTACAGTGGTCTCTTCATTGTAGATGCCGCTTTGCTGGCCTTGCTGTTCCTTATAGAGTTTCTCCAAATGCTCCTTGGCGACCACCTTGTAGCCTTTGCCCAAGAGCAAATCCACGATTTGACCTTTGGTCTTTTCTTTGTCGGTTTGGCCATCGGTGATGGTTAATTTGTCCAAGGCGAAGCGGTTGCCTTCGTCTATCTCGCGCGTGGCCTTGTTGATGGCCTCGATGAGTTTCTGCATGACTGGGCTGGGCAGTTCCACCACGGTGTAGGTGTAATAATACGACACCGAGCCGTCTTGATTAATCTTCACATCTCCTTTGCAGAGGTTTCTGATGCCTACTTCCTTGTTGGGATTGGCCTGCTTCGCCTCGCGCAAAGCAGCTTTGTAAGCGGCCTGACAACTGTTATAGCCGTTTCTTGTGCGTGTGTTTTTGGTGAGCGCCACCTCGTTCTTTTGCGGGGCTTTCTGTGCCTTGTTGCAGTCTTCTTGTGCCACGGCATTGCCCAAGCCCCAAAGCAGGACGAAGGCCAAAATGATGATTCTCGTTGCTTTCATTGTTGTTGTTTTTTAGAAGTTTACGGTTGCGTTACCTTCATATTCTCCTGTGCTTACATTGACCACCTGCACGCGCACAAAAGTTTCCGTGACCTTCACATTGATGTAGTAGCCAACAGCGGAAAAGTTATTTTCTTGCACCGTAGTTTTTTCGTTGTAGATACCGCTCTGTTGGTCTTGTTGCTCTTGGTAGAGTTTTTCAAAGTATTCCTTGGCTACAACTCTATACCCTTTATTTAGCAAAATAGTCATTAAACCATCTTTAAAATCACTTCTATCCATAGTATAGGGAACAGATACTTGGTCTATGGACAACCTTGATCCTTCGCGTACATCACACAAAGCTTTGTTGACGGACAAGGAAAGGGCTTCTTCAAATTGTTCTTTCTTACTTGTCCATACTATTGTGGCGAAAACAGGGCCATTATACAATGGTTTGTTAGTAATACTTGTACCATGGGAACTTCCTAGCCTCATCTCTCTAATATCAATTATTTTGCTTGGATAATCTTGTTTTGCTTTTTTCATTAATTCCTCATACCATCCATTTTCAGTTAGGGCTCTATTTACATCACCTACTGACACGGAGTTTAACACTATTTCATTTGGACTAGGTTTTCCTTTATGAACAGATGCGTCATATTGATCATAATATTTAGGCTCTACTTGCGCATACCCGAAATTGCACATTCCAGAAAAAATGGCTGCCATGAAGAATTTTGTTACTTTTTTCATTTCCTTGAAATTTTAGTTGTTATTACTTGATTGACTAGTTCCTGTTTCCAAACAAGCACAAAAAAAGCGTGAAACCGTCTCGTTTCCCGCTCCTTTAGGTATTTGGCGTAACCTGATATCTCCGAGAAATAAGTCAATCTCACGCCGTAACGCGAGCATATTGACTATTAATCTGAGATATCTTCTTTCTAAAATCGCCAAATTTCAAAGGAGAAGAATTCAGTTCTGATGCTGTTATTTGTATCGGTTCATTTCACGCACTTCTGCGCTTTTATTGCATATTCCGTTTCGTTTTATGGGTTACTCTTCGTGTTTATTCGCTGCAAAAATACACATTTTTTCAAAGGCGCAAGGACAAAAAGCAGGATTTTTCGCAAAAGCATAATTTCCAACACATTACTAAACAATTTCCGACAATGCGCAGGTATAACACCTCGCAAAATTCCGACAATGCGCAGGTGGCATACCTCAAAAAATTCCGATAGTGCGCAGGTGGACAACTACCGAAATTTCCGACAATGCGCAGGTGGCACACCTCAAAAAATTCCGACAACACGCATGTGACCAAAGAATTTCCACCCTAAAATGCCGTTGAAAACGATTTTTATCGCAATTTTGCACCCCAATTCCATCCACGATGACTCAACCCAACGACTACATCATCATAAAAGACGCCACCGAGAACAACCTGAAGCACGTCGACGTGTGCATCCCGAAGCGACAAATCACCGTAGTGACAGGCGTATCAGGCTCGGGCAAGTCGTCATTGGTGTTAGATACTATCGCGGCCAAGTCAAGGCGCGAGCTGAACGACACTTTCCCGTCGTTCACGCAGCAGTATTTGCCCAAATACGGTCGTCCGCACGTCAGCGACATTGAAAATCTGCCCATCGCCATCGTGATTGAGCAACGCAAGCCAACTTCAAACTCACGTTCTACAGTAGGCACCTATACAGATATTTACGCGCTACTCAGATTGCTATTCTCGCGCATCGGGCAGCCTTTCGTGGGCTATTCCGACGTTTTCTCCTTCAACCACCCCTCGGGCAGCTGTCCGCGCTGTGCGGGTTTGGGAGAAATCCGCGAGTTGGACATCCACAAGCTCGTCGACTTCGACAAGTCGCTCAACGACGAGGACACCATCCACTACATCGCCTTCGGCAAGGGCGGCTGGCGCTGGATCCGCTACGCCCACAGCGGACTCTTTGACCTCGACAAAAAGATCAAGGATTATTCGCCCGAAGAACTCGACCTTTTCCTCAACTCGCCGCAAATCAAGCTGAAGAACCCGCCGTCGAACTGGCCGAAGAGCGCGAAATACGAAGGCCTCATCCCGCGCATGTACCGCAGCATCATCAACTCGGAGGAAGGCCTGCTCCATGCCGCCGTGCTCAACCCGATGCTGACGATGGGCACCTGCCCCGACTGCAAGGGAACGCGCCTCAACGAAAAGATACGCTCCTGCAAAATCAATGGGCTGAACATCGCCGAGGTGACCGCCATGAGCATCGCCGATGCCCGAAAATGGATGGAAACCATCGACAATCCGTTGGCCGAAGACATCAAGCACGCCACCATCGAGCGGCTGGCCGCCTTGGAGGAAATCGGCCTCGGCTACCTCACCCTCGACCGCGCCATCGGAACGCTCTCGGGCGGCGAGGCGCAACGCTGCAAAATCGCCAAATACATCAACTCGCCACTCTCCGACGTGATGTACATCCTCGACGAACCCAGCGTTGGCCTCCACAACCACGACATCCTGCTGATGCAGAAATCAGTGCAAAAACTGAAGAACCACGGCAACACGGTCATCCTCGTGGAGCACCACAAGGACATGATCAAAATCGCCGACCACATCATCGACATGGGTCCGGGCGCGGGCATGGCCGGCGGCGAAATCGTGTTTGAAGGCAGCTACGACGAACTGCTCCACAGCCAAACGCTTACGGGCAAATCGCTCAGCGCGACCACGGAAATCAAGGAGGCGGTGCGCCAACCCAAGTCGTTTTTCCATTTGGAGAACGCCACTTTGCATAACATCAAAGACCTGACCATCGATCTGCCCTTGGGCGTGATGTGCGGCATCGCAGGCGTGGCCGGTTCGGGCAAAAGCTCGTTGATGGAATGTTTTGTCAAGGCTGTTGAATCGTTGAACTGTTGTCACGACAACAACCCAACAATTAAACAATTAAACAATCCAACAATTCAACTATCAGACATCGTCTACATCAGCCAAAAGAACATCGGCATCAGCCTGCGCTCAACGCCTGCCACCTACCTCGAAGTGGCCGACGACATCCGCAAGCTCTTCGCCAAGACGAACAAGACCAAGGCCGATTTGTTCTCCTTCAACGGCAAAGGCGGTTGCCCCGTTTGCCAAGGTAAGGGCGTCATCGTCAGCGACATGGCCTTCATGGACAGCATCGAGACCGTATGCGAGGCTTGCGGCGGACTGCGCTATTCGCCAGAGGTGCTATTATATAAGGTGCATGGCATGAACATCGCCGAGGTGATGGACCTCACGGCCAACAAAGCCGCCGAAGTGTTCGGCGGCACCGTCATCGCCGACAAGTTGGAGCCTTTGCGCAAAGTCGGGTTGGGCTATCTGCATCTCAACCAGTCGCTTTCGACACTCTCGGGCGGCGAGCTGCAACGCATCAAGTTGGCTTCCTATTTGCGCGATGCGGGCAAAATCTTCATCATGGACGAACCCAGCGACGGCCTCCACCTCAACGACATCAAGCGGATTCTGGACCTTTTTGGCAAAATGGTCGAGGCGGGCAACACCATCTTCCTGATTGAGCACAACTTGGAGATGCTGAAACAGTGCGACCACCTCATTGAACTCGGTCCAGGAGGCGGCAACATGGGCGGCAAAGTCCTATTCGAAGGTACGCCAAAGCAAATGTTGCAGTGTCCGGCCTCAATTACAAGGCCATACCTTTTAAGCCAACATTAAGACGATTTCTAATAATAGCATAAAAGAAAACTCCTACGGAGTATAACACATTGGTACATTGCGTTTTGGTTATTAAAAGAAAGCCCCTACGGAGCATTTTTGGGATTTCCCTTGAGAAATACAACCTAAAACGACCTATTTTATTGATAAAACGGAACTTATATTTCCCCAAAAAAACTTATCTTTGCGCCTCGCACACATTTATAAATCAAATCACCGCACTATGAAACGATTGTTCAAACACGGATTGATGCTTTCAACCTTCATTATAGCCTTGGTTTTCAGCTCAAAAGCACAATCCACACAAGTCGTCGTCACGCTCAACGACGGCACCGAGCAGAACTACGCGATGACGGAAGCCGACCGCATGTATTTCGAGGACAACACGATACTCGTCATCGAAACAGCCGAATACAAAGGCACGGCCAGGATTTCGTTGGCCGACATCCGAAAGGTCACCTGCCAAGAAGTGGAAGGCCTTGACGAAAGCTCCAGCCTCGACATTGCGTTTTTCCCCAACCCAACACACGACAAGGTGACGTTCCGCAACGTCAGGGGGAAACAGACCGTCAAGATCTATGCCCTCGACGGCAGGCTGATAAAAGCCACGCAAATCGATGACAACCAAACAGTTGATGTTTCCACACTCCCACAAGGGCTTTATTTGGTCAATGTCAATTACAACACCTTTAAAATGATGAAGCTATGAAAAAGACCGCTTTGACTTTTGCCATTTTGCTCGGCTGCATCGGCTTATACGCGCAAAACTACAACATGAACCTGCACAGGTCGGGTTCGGTGACCTACCAAAAAGAAGTGAACGAAATCAACGAGATACGTTTCCAAGGCAGCCAGCCCGCCAACATGCTCATCAACACGGAGAGTGGAACGACGACCTTCCCCATCACGCAATTCGACAGCATCACCTTCAACCTGCAAGAAGAACCGCCTGCGGGCGACACGGTCTACATCACCTACAACGGAAGCAGCGTGACGGTGACCAACCCGTTCTCCAACAGCGGAGTCGAGGTCAGCACAAGCGGCGCCACCGTGACCGTGAACTCCACCATGGCTAATGTGCCCTACGTCGTTTCGGGCGGTTCTTCCAACGGCTCGCTGACGATGTATAGCAGCTCATCTTTCTATTTGGCCCTCAGCTCGCTGAACCTCACCAGCGAAAGCACGGCAGCCATCAACTTGGCCTCAAACGTGGGCGTCACACTCGCCCTGAGAGGCACTTCCACCATCATCGACAACGCCAACAGCGCACTCATCGGAGCCTTGCAAGCCGCAGGCAGCCTCACCATCAGCGGCGGCACGCTGAACGTGACGGGCAACACCAAGCACGGCATCGCGGTGGAAGGCACGATGACGATGAACTCAGGCACCATTAATATATTAGGTACCGACAGCGACGGCATCCACGGCAGTAGCAACCTGCAATGGAACGGCGGCACGCTCACCATCGCCTCGGCAGGCTCCGACGGCCTCGACTTCTCGGGCACCGTCACCATCGCCAACGGCAACCTCAGCATCAACACGACCGCCGAAGCCCAAAGAGGCATCAAGGTATCGGGCCTCTTCACCATGAGCGGCGGCTCGCTCGGCATCAACACGAGTGGCACCGACAGTAAAGGCATCAAGGCCGACAGCGACCTCAACATCACAGGCGGCACGCTCACCATCGTGAACTCGGGCGACATGTCGAAAGGCCTCAAAGTGGACGGAGCCATCAACATCAGCGGCGGCACCATCGACATCACTGCCTCGGGCAGCACCGTGCTCGAATCGGTAGAAGGACAAAACGTGCCAGCCTACTGCTCGGCCATCAAGTGCGACACCGACATCAACATCACGGGCGGCGACTTCACCCTCACCCTGCCCACCACGAACCACGGCGGCAAGGGCATCAGCGCCGACGGCAACCTCACCATTGACGGCGCCACGATGAACATCACCACGCAAGGCAACGGCGCTTCGTACACCGTGAGCGGCTCCACCAAAGACGCCTACACCTCGGCCTGCCTGCGCTCCGACGGCAACATGAGCATCCTCTCAGGCGACCTCACCCTGACCAGTTCGGGCACCGGCGGCAAAGGCATCAACGTGGGCGACGACGACCACACCACTTCCACCCTCACCCTCGGCACCGAAGGCGGCACCGACGACGGCCTCATCCTCAACGTGACCACCTCCGGCGAACGCATCACCGTTTCGAGCGGCGGCGGCTGGCCCGGTCCTGGCGGCGGTGGCGGCGACTACGCCAACCCAAAGGGCATCAAGAGTCGAGGCAACTTGACCATCAACAGCGGCACCGTCACCGTCAACTGCACGCAGAACAACGAAGGCGGCGAGTGCATCGAAAGCAAGGCCACGCTGACCATCAACGGCGGCAACATCGAGACCTACTCGAAGACCGACGATCCCATCAATGCACGGACCAACCTCACCATCAACGGCGGCACCGTTTACTCGCACAGCGACAACAACGATGGTATCGACTCGAACGGCACCTTGTTCCTCAACGGAGGCTTCGTCATCTCCAACGGTTCGCGCCAGCCCGAGGAAGGCTTCGACTGCGACAACAACCAATTCAAGATCACGGGAGGCACCCACATCGGCACGGGCGGCGCCACGAGCAACCCGACCCAGAACGTGTGTACCCAGCCTTCGCTGAAAATCAACACGCAGTCGGGCTACGCCATCCAAATCCTGAAATCGGACGGCACGGTCATCTGCACCTTCCAATGCCCCACTCTTTCCGGAGGAGGCGGCTGGCCAGGTCCTGGCGGCGGCAGCGGCTTGGTGATGCTCTTCACCGACCCGCAGCTGCAAACGGGACAAACATACACCGTGAAATACAACGGCACCATCAGCGGCGGCACCAACTGGAACGGCTACTATACCGGCAACGTCACCTACAGCGGCGGACAAACCGTCACGGCCAGCGTCAACTCGATGCTGACCACGGTGAACGCTGGCGGCGGCGGATGGTGATGGATAATATTCCATGTTTTCTTGACCACCTTACAATTGAATAAACACACATTCAATTAATCTGACTTCTCGGCTTTTTCGCGCTGGAAGATACGGATTTTCTTGCAGTTACGCGAGGAAAGCCGATTTGTTTTTTGCGCATGGCTGTCTTTCAGCAGCCTCAACTGCGCTTATTGGGATTCTAAGAGCAGTGGTAATTCCGTTCGCCTCGTTATTCCTGCCGAGTAATGCAACCCTCGTTCCTTGCGGATAATCCAATCGCGAGGATAGAGAGGCGGAATTTGCGGTTCGCAAGCGTCCCGCTTGCCATTTGCAAATCCCGCATGAGAATCGTAGAGACGTCACGGTGTGTGGCGTCTCTACGTGTTTTTCGGGAGCCGGTGGCGCAAGCTGCCGGCTTTTTTCCTACCTTTGCCACCATTATGACAGAAAGCATCCACAAGCCACTCATCCACTACGTAGAGCAGGAAATCCTGCCCCGCTACGACCATTTCGATGCCGCCCACCGCCGCAACCATGCCGAGGAAGTCATCGAGCGCAGCCTGGCCTTGGCTGGGCATTACGACGTTAATATTAATATGGTGTACGCCATCGCCGCCTACCACGACACGGGCCTCAGCGAAGGCCGCGACCTACACCACCTCGCCTCGGGACGCATCATCCGCAACGACAAGAAGCTGCGCCAGTGGTTCAGCGAAGGCCAAATCGAGACCATGGCGCAGGCCGCCGAGGACCATCGCGCCTCATCGGGCCACGAACCGCGCTCCATCTACGGCAAAATCGTGGCCGAAGCCGACCGCCTCATCCTGCCCGAGAAGGTCATCCGCCGCACCATACAATACACCCGCGACCACTTCCCCGACTACGACAAGGAGCAGCAATACCAACGCTTCCGCGCCCATCTGTTGGAAAAATATTCCGACTCGGGCTACCTCAAATTATGGCTGCCCGAGTCGGACAATGCGCCCCGTTTGGAAGAGCTCAGGAAAACCATCCGCGACGAAAAGGCTCTAAGGGCTGCCTTCGAAGAAAGCTTCAGCAAAAATCTTGATTTATCGTAAATTGTTATTACCTTTGCAGCCGAAAACGCATTTGAAATGGAACCATACGATTATCCAAAAAACGAGCCCACCTTAGCTTCGGAGCCACAACTGTCATACGGTAGTGTTCAAACAACACCACTAATTCACTACAAGTCCCACGAAGAACTACCAGAAGGGTACATGACGCTTAACCAATTTGGAGAACTTTTTCACCAAAAACTTGACGCTTGCTATTAAGGGACGGTCGTTTTCCATATTGAAAAGAACTTTGTAATGATCGACAGAATTGTTCCTTCCAAACAAATTGCATAAAACTTTGACGACATCGTCATGGAACAAGATATTTTGTATTTTTGCACCCCATAAAAACCCCTAAAAATGAAAAAAGCATTTATTACCATCATGTTCCTCTGCATGGCAGGCTTGGCCATGGCCCAAGAGGAAAACGAAACCGAGTTCAAGATCACGATTGGCGACACCGTGGTTTGGAAGCCATTCGACAATTGCGGCATGATGAACTACAACCGCAGCGGCGGCAAAATCATCGAGTTCAAGCTCATAGGCAAGTTCTTCGACCAAGTACAAATCATCGCCACCAAAGAAGGCAAATGCAGCCTGAAAGCCACATGCCAAGAGAATGGCAATGAAGCAGTGGCCAAAATCATCATTCTTGACCCGAACAATGCTCCCATCGTGGCCGAAAAACCCGTGAAGCCCGCCACCCTGCCCTTCACCAGTACCTACTCATTCAACCCGCCCGCCGACAACTACTTCGTCACCATCAACGACATGGGCAGCGGATTCAACGAGACTTACGTGAAACACGGCGACGACGAGGCCTTCAACGACGGCCAAGGCGTAGACCGCTTCTGGAACGTGAAGACCGGCAAGAACTGGTACTACCGTCCCGACGCACAAGGCTGGACCGACGACGTCGACTGGGAATTTGAGCCTTTTGGCACAAGTTTCCCCATCCTCAACAGCTTCGCCACCGAGGTGAACAAGGACAACCTGTCCAACTACTACGTCGGCAACGAAACGCTCACCGTCGGCGGCGCTGACAAACCCATGGACATCGAGTGCTGGAAGTTCTTCGTCGACTCAGAGGACGGCACCGTCATCCAATATTGGGTCGACCCCGCCAACGGCTGCACGCTGAAGCGCCAAATCAACGCCGACCCTGCCAAGGTGGTCACCGTCTATGACCTCAAGTACACCCGCCTCTATTTCGGCCCCAGCTTCAAGAAAGGACTGCATGACACGAGGAGATGAGTTGAGAGTTGAGAGTTGAGAGTGCTTATAGCTAATAGCCAATGGCCAATAGCGAGAAATCATTGAATCTTAAATCCTTAAATATTAAATCTTAAATCCAACACAATGGAAAACATCGAATTAAAGAAAACCCCTTACAACCAAATCCATCACGACTTAGGTGCCAAGATGGCTGAATTTGCTGGCTACGACATGCCTATCCAATACACCGGCCTCGTCGAAGAGCACAACAACGTCCGCAACAACGTCGGCGTGTTCGACGTGAGCCACATGGGCGAGTTCCGCGCCAAAGGCCCCATGGCCAAGCAGTTCATGCAATATTGCACGGTGAACGACGTGGCCGCCTTGAGCGACGGCAAGGTGCAATACACCTGCCTGCCTAACGGCAAGGGTGGCATCGTCGACGACATGCTCGTCTACCGCATCGCCGACGACCATTATTTCATGGTGCCCAACGCCGCCAACATCGACAAGGACTGGGCATGGATGAGCCAGATTGCCGAGAAGTTCGGCATGACGCTTGGCGAAGACTTCAAGAACGAAAGCGAAGAATGGGCACAATTAGCCGTGCAAGGCCCCAACGCCCTGAAAGCCATGCAGAAGCTCACCAAGGCCAACGTGGTCGACATGGAGTACTACACCTTCCAGATCATCAACTTCGCTGGCGTCGACAACATCATTTTCTCCACCACGGGCTACACCGGCTCGGGCGGCTGCGAGATCTACATCCCCGTGGCCCATGCCAAGGAGGTTTGGGACGCCGTGTTTGAGGCTGGCAAGGAGTTCGGAATCATGCCCGCCGGTTTGGGCTGCCGCGACACCCTGCGCCTCGAAAAGGGATTCTGCCTCTACGGTCACGAAATCGATGACACCATCAGCCCCATCGAGGCTGGCTTGGGCTGGATCACCAAGTTCGTCGACGGCAACGACTTCCTCAACCGCGAAATCTTCGCCGCCCAGAAAGCCAACGGCGTGAGCCAGAAGATCGTCGGCTTCGAGATGATCGACCGTGGCATTCCGCGCAACGGCTACGAGGTGTGCGACGCCGAAGGCAACTGCATCGGCATGGTGCGCTCGGGCAGCCCGTCGCCCTCCACAGGCAAGAACATCGGCACCGCCTTAGTGAAGAAAGCCTACAGCAAGAAGGACACCGAAATCTTCATCAAGATCCGCAACAAGCTCATCAAGGCTGTCGTGGTCAAGATGCCGTTCCTGCCATAAGGCCGTTTTTATCGCAAAACACCAGCCGCCTTCGTTTTTTTCGAGGGCGGCTGTTTTTTGGCAAGATTTTTGTAGTTTTGCAGCGTAAATGAAGGTAATTTGAAGTCTTATAATTAAAATCTATCAAAATGAAAAAGTTAAGCTTAATCTGCATGACGGTTCTGGCCGTTTCATTCTTGGCATCATGCCGTGGCCCTGTGGGTCCGCAAGGCCCTGCCGGACAAGACGGAAACGCCAACGTGGCCTCTTCAACTGTTACGGTTCGCCAAAGCGATTGGCGATGGGTGAACGACTGCCAATGGATGGTTGAAATCGACTATCCGGCCATCAACAACAATGTGTACAACCACGGCGCGGTGCTCGTTTACATGAAAATCGACGGAGCCTGGAGCCAAGTGCCGCTCACCTATTTCTATGAAGCTGAGGTCGAAGACGGTTATAGCAATTTCGCGTCTTCCATCGAAGTGGCCACTTTGAACGATGGCGGCGTGCGCCTGTTCTGGACCGAGAGCGATTTCTACCACGCTCCAGACGGACCCGGAAAGCTCAGCAGCTACGACTTCAAGATCGTGGCCATCGAAGCCTCGGTCTACAGCCACCGCAGCGATGTCGACTACAGCAACTACGAAGCTGTGAAGACCGCTTTCCAACTGGCTGACTGATAACGGATTTTCTCACGCAGAAATCGCAGAATCTTATGAAAAAGACTCGTCCTTTGGGGCAAGTCTTTTTTTTGTTTCACGCAGAATTATGGGAATTATGAGAATCCTATCGGTCGATTTGCGCCGCTTCGCGCTTCCCATAGTTCTGCGGTTTCTGCGTGGTAATACAATATCGCTTTGCGCGAGTGTTTATTGCATCGCCAACGAAAACCACATGAACCCCACATAGCCCAAGGTGAGCAAGGTTCCTTCCCAACGGGAGATTTTCCGTCCTTTGCCAGTAAACACGAACAAGAGCATCAAAATGTTGGCCGCAAAGAGAATCATCAGCTGTTTGTTCATCAACGGATCGAAGGGCAGCGGCGTGATAAGCGCACTGACACCCAAAACGATGAAGATATTCATTATATTGGAGCCCAAAACGTTGCCGATGGCAATACCGGAATTCTTCTTGGTGGCAGCCACAATGGAAGTAATCAATTCGGGCAATGAAGTGGCCGTGGCAACCACCGTGAGGCCGATGGTGCTTTCGCTCATGCCCCAGTTGCGAGCCAGGATTTGGGCATTGTTGGAGACAAGCTCACCCCCAAAATACAATCCAACGATACCAAAAACCAACGAGAGGATGGTCTTGCCCCATGGCATGGCCTCTTGCGTTTCTTCGACGGGGTCGTCGGGTGACTTTTTCAGCACGGTGAGCACCAAATAGGCTAAGCCACAGACCAACAAAACGATGCCTTCCATCCAGTTGACATCGATAATCTGGTCTTTGCTCATGAAGAAGTCGTTGGCCATTAGTGCGATTATGAGGGTGGCAAAGAACCCCACTGGAATGTCGCGACGGATGGAGATGCGGCTCACGTCGATGGGCCAGATGATGGCGCTCACGCCCAAGATGAGCAAAATATTCATCGTGTTGCTGCCGATGATGTTGCCGATGGCCAATCCCGGACTGCCTTTGGCGCACGAAAAGATGTTGACAATGAGTTCGGGCAGCGAAGTACCGAAAGCGACGATAGTGAGGCCGATGATGAGCGGGCTTAGTTTTGCTCGAATGCCGATGCTGGTGGACCCGTTGACGAGCCAGTTGGCACCCAAAATGAGGGCAACAAAACCGACGGCGAGGAATAATAAAGGTAGTAGTGATTCCATTGTTTATTGTTGTTGCATTTGATGCGTTGCCGTCATTGACTCCGTCGAATCCTTGATTTGCGAGGAACGAAGCAATCCAGACATGAAATATAATCCCTGGATTGCTTCACTGCGTTCGCAATGACGCAAAGCGACAATTAAACATTGTAATTCCTTGCTCCAAAAATCTTGCTGCCAACACGCACCAGCGTCGCGCCTTCCTCGACGGCAATCGGATAGTCCTCCGACATGCCCATCGAGATTTCCTTGAACTGCGGTTGGCCGGCAAAATAATCGGTTTTCAGTGTTTCAAATATCTCTTTCAAGTGCTTGAATTCCTTGCGCACTTCGGCCTCGTCGTCGGTAAAGGTGGCCATGCCCATCACGCCGCAGATGCGGACGTTTTGCATTTGCTTGAACGCCTCAGAATCAAGCAGCTGTCGGGCTTCGGTCATATCCAAACCGAATTTGGTTTCTTCCTGAGCGATGTGGAATTGCAGCAGACAGTCGACAACGCGGTTGTGCTTTGCGGCTTCCTTGTTGACGGCTTCGAGCAGGTTGGCCGAGTCGATGCTGTGGATGAGCGTCACGAAGGGGATGATGTATTTGATTTTGTTGGTCTGCAAGTGGCCGATGAAGTGCCATTGGATGTCGTTGGGCAGGGCTTCGTGCTTGTCGCGCATTTCGAGGGCATGGTTTTCGCCGAAAATGCGTTGGCCGGCATCGTAGGCTTCCTGCAAGTCGCTGACGGGCTTGGTTTTACTGACGGCGACCAAAGTCACCGTTTCGGGCAATGTCGCCCTGATTTTTTCGAGGTTTTCCTTAATCATAGCTTCATGATTTAAAAACGTGCAAAAATACTGAAAATCTCATTGCAAGCATCCAATACAACAATTAAACGATTAAACAACTCAACAATCAACATATTTTCCTATCTTTGCGCCCAAATTTTTGAGATTATGTTTGAAGGTTTAAGCGAAAAATTAGAACGCTCGTTCAAAGTCCTTAAGGGACAGGCCTATATCACCGAGGTGAACGTGGCCGACACGATGAAAGAGATACGTCGCGCCCTCTTGGATGCCGACGTCAGCTATAAGATTGCCAAGGATGTCACCAACAATATCAAGGAGAAAGCCCTTGGCCAAGAGATTCTTACCTCGGTGAAGCCGAGCGAGATGATGGTCAAGATTGTACACGACGAACTGGCCGAACTGATGGGCGGCGATGCCGTCGACATCAACCTCAAAGGCCAGCCGAGCATCATCCTGATTGCAGGTCTGCAGGGTTCGGGTAAGACCACCTTCTCTGCCAAATTGGCTTCCTATCTGAAACGCAAGCGTAGCAAGCAAGTGCTTCTCGTCGCTGGCGACGTGTATCGTCCGGCTGCCATCGAGCAGTTGAAGGTGTTGGGGCAACAGGTTGAAGTTGAGGTGTATAGCGAAGACGGCAACAAGAATCCCGTTCAGATTGCACAAAACGCCATTGAATACGCCAAGAGACAAAGCAAGAACGTGGTCATCATCGATACCGCCGGTCGTTTGGCCGTCGACGAGGACATGATGAACGAGATTGCCAACATCAAGGAGACGGTGAAGCCCCACGAGACCTTGTTTGTGGTGGATGCCATGACGGGTCAGGATGCCGTCAACACGGCCAAGGCCTTCAACGACCGCTTGGACTTCGACGGCGTGGTGCTCACAAAATTAGACGGTGACACCCGTGGCGGTGCGGCCCTCACCATCCGCACGGTGGTCGAGAAGCCCATCAAGTTCGTCGGTATCGGCGAGAAGATGGACGCCCTCGACGTGTTCCATCCCAAGCGCATGGCCGACCGTATCCTTGGCATGGGCGACATTGTCAGCCTCGTGGAACGCGCCCAAGAGCAGTTCGACGAAGAGGAGGCCAAGAAGTTGCAGAAGAAATTAGCCAAGAACGAGTTCAACTACAACGACTTCCTGAAGCAGATCCAGCAAATCAAGAAGATGGGTAACCTGAAGGACTTGGCCAGCATGATTCCTGGCATGGACAAGGCCCTGAAAGGCGAGGAAATCGACGACGACGCCTTCAAGAGCATCGAGGCCATCATCTATTCGATGACACCCGCCGAGCGCGAGAATCCGAAACTGCTCAACGGCACGCGCCGCAAGCGCATCGCCGACGGCAGCGGCACTTCGATTGTCGAGGTGAACCGCCTTGTGAAGCAGTTCGAGGAGACCTCGAAGATGATGCGCATGATGACCACTGGCGGCGGAAAGAAACTGATGCGCATGGCCAATAATTTGAAAAGGAAGTAATCAACCTTGCCCCGAGGGGGCAATACCTTATTAACCCCATACAAGCGCAGCGCAGTGTGGGGACAACACAAAACAACTAAAAATATGAACAACAAAATCATAGACGGAAAACTCATCTCCGAACAAATCAAGAAGGAAATCGCCGCTGAGGTGGCCGACATGATCGACCATGGCATCGCCGCTCCGCATTTGGCCGCTGTCATCGTGGGCGACGACGGCGCCAGCAAGACCTACGTGGCCTCGAAAGAGAAAGCCTGCCACTCGGTGGGCATGACCTCGTCGGTCTACCGCCTGCCTGAGAGCACCACCGAAAAGGAAATGCTCGACTTGGTGGCGTTCCTCAACAACGACCCCGAAATCGACGGCTACATCATCCAACTGCCCCTGCCCAAGCACATCGACGAAGACAAGGTCATCAGCGCCATCGACCCCAAGAAAGACGTCGACGGTTTCACGAGCGTCAACGCGGGCCGTATGCAACTTGGTCAGCCTTGTTATATTCCCGCCACGCCTAACGGCATCATGGAGCTTATCAAACGCTCTGGCATTGAGACCGTTGGCAAGAACGTAGTCGTCCTTGGCCGTTCCAACATCGTGGGTACGCCGATGGCCATCCTCATGTCGCGCAAAGGCATTGATTCGACCGTCACATTGTGCCACAGCCGCACCAAGAACCTGCCCGAAATCACCCGTCAGGCCGACATCCTCGTAGCCGCCATCGGCAAGCAGGGCTTTGTGACTGCCGACATGGTGAAACCTGGTGCCGTAATCATCGACGTGGGCATCCACCGCATCGAAGACCCGACCAGCCCGAAAGGTTACAAGATCATGGGCGACGTTGATTACGAAGAAGTCTACAAAGTGGCCTCACACATCACCCCTGTCCCGGGCGGTGTGGGTCCCATGACCATCGTCTCACTGCTGCAAAACACATTGAAGGCAGCCAAAGGCGAGGTCTACCCGAAATAGGATTTTTCATTGTTTTTTGTTTTAATGGGAGTGGGACTGTCGGTTTTTTCGGCAGTCCCTTTTTTTGCGCAATTCACACTTTTTTTGTAGTTTTGCACCTTAAATCGATTTTCCATGAAAAAAGGGATCCTCATCACACTGTTTTTGCTGTCGGCCATGACGTTTGCGAAGGCGCAAAGCGAGGCTGGCTATTCCCCATTCTTCGTCCCCACACTCAAGTCGGAGCTGCCCAAGGAAGTCAGCGAGACCTCTGGGATTTTCTTCCACAACGGTCGCCTCTGGACCCACAACGACAGTGGCGGCAAACCCATCCTCTACGGCATCGACACGACCACCTTCAAAATCACCCAAAAGGTGACTTTGGCCAACGTGAAAAACAAGGACTGGGAAGACATTTGCTCCGACAGCGAAAACGTCTACATCGGCGATTTCGGCAACAACAAAGGCAACCGCAAAGACCTGAAAATCTTTATCTTACCAATCTCTTCCATTCCCGATTCAGGCGATGCCACCCTGGAGGTCGACTCCATCAATTTCAGCTTCGGCGACCAAACCGAGTTCGACAAGCGCAAGGTGCACGATTTCGACTGCGAGGCCATGTTTGCCACCGACGACAACCTTTACCTTTTCAGCAAAGGCTGGTCGTCGGGCACCACACGCCTCTATCGCCTCTCCAAAAAGTCCGGAAAGCAAGTTGCCGAGGTGGTCAACGGCTTCGATTCGCAAGGCCTGATTACTGGCGCCGACTACGACAGGGAAAACCACATCTTGGTGCTTGTGGGCTATGTAAAGACCATTTGGAAGCCCTTCATGTACCTCGTTTTCGACTTCGAGGAAAACGGCACAAGGCTTTCGCACAGGCGGTTTGAGATGCCGCAACTCACTGGCGCCCAAACCGAAGGCATCTGCTTCTTCGACGATGGCCGATGCTATGTCACCTCAGAGACCTTAAAGTCATTCACGGCGAGGGTGTTTGAAGTTGACTTCAGGAAATGGATCGAAAAACACGGCAAAAGATGAAAAGGCTCGCGCTTTTCCTGTTCATGCTGACTTGCGCCGGCACACTCGTTGCCCAGCGCCCAAAAAAGGCAGTGAAAGCATACCAAGCCGCCGAAGCTGCCTTCATGAAACGCGATTACGCGAAGGCGCACCAGCATCTGCTCAAGGCCGTCGTCGAAGACCCCAACTATGCCGAAGCATGGCTCTTGGAAGGCGAAATCGGGATGGAGACGAAAGACTATGACTTGGCCATGTTGGGCTACGAAAGTGCCTTAGCCTCCGACTCGATGCTGTTTCCGCCAGCCGCCATCACCCTGTCGAGGATTTACGACAAGCGTGGTTCCTACAAGCGCGAAATCGCCCTGCTGCGATGGTACCAGTCAAAACGACTTGGGAATGCCGCCAACAACGCCACCGTGGCCGAAATGCTCGAATTGGCCACGTTCCGCGACCAGGCCACAAGTCACCCTGTGGCGTTTGAGCCTGAAATCTTAGGCACTACGGTCAACACGGGGAATGACGAATATGTCAACATGCTTTCGTTCGACGGATCGCAACTGCTCTTCACGCGCAAAATGCCCGTCGGGAACGGTTACCAAAAGGAATTTTTGATGATGTCGCAATGGGACGGACAGCAATGGTCTGAGCCACAGCACCTTTCGTTTGCCGACTTTCCCGATGAAATCGACCCGGGAGCGGCCTTCATCTCCGCCGACGGCAAAAAACTGTACCTGACCGGCTGCGGCTGGGGACGCAACAGTGGTTGCGACCTGTATATATCTGAATATCAAGATGGTATTTGGACAATGCCACGAAAGCTGAAAGGCAGCATCAACACCGACAGTTGGGAATCGCAGCCCTGCATAAGCGCCGATGGTCGCGAGTTGTTCTTCGTTTCGCGGCGCAATGGCAACGCCGACATCTATCGTTCGGTGCGCAACGCCGACGGCACATGGGGCGAGCCACAAAACATTGGCGAACCCGTCAACAGCAAAGGCTCTGAAATGGCGCCTTTCCTGCATCCCGACGGACGGACGCTCTATTTCTCGTCGGACAAGCACATCGGCATGGGCGGCTTCGACCTGTTCGTGAGCCGAAGAAACGAAGAAGGGCAATGGCAAGAACCCGTCAATTTAGGCTTCCCCATCAACACGAGTGGCGACGAAATCAACTTCTTCGTGGCCGCCGACGGCAGAACCGCTTTCATCTCATCGCAACGCGAAAACGGGCGAGGCGGCTACGACATCTACACCTTCGAGCTGCCCAAGGAAATCCGTTCCGACTCGGCCAACTACCTCTCGACGGTCGACGTCATCGAACTGAACCCTGGCGACGCCCTCGTCCTCCAGAACATCCAATTCGAATACAACAGCTCCGCCCTAGCGCAAGATTCGGAAAACGGCATCACGATGCTGACCGACTTCCTGCAACGCAACCCGATGCTCAATGTGGAACTTGCCGGCCACACCGACAACGTGGGCAGCGAGAGTTACAACCTGAAGCTCTCGACCGACCGTGCCGAAGCAGTCAGGCAAGCCCTAATCGCCAACGGCATCGACGCGAGCCGCCTCACTGCAAAGGGCTATGGTGCGACAAATCCTTTGGTGCCCAACGACAGCGACGAGCACCGCGCCATGAACAGAAGAACAGAAATGATTATAACCAATTGAATATGAAAATATTATTACCTATCATGCTTTTAGCCTTCGCCGTCCTGACGACGGGCTGCGTCAAGACACCCGACGAACCCGAAACCATCACTTTCTCCGTCTTGGGCGACAGTTATTCAGCCCTTGAAGGCACTTTGGACCCTGATTCCAACGATGCGTATCATTATGATGCCATAGGCATTACAGAACCCGAGCAAATGTGGTGGAATATCTTAGCCAGGAAAAAAGGATGGGTGTTGGACAAAAACAACTCATTCTCAGGCTCTTTGATTTGCAATTACAATTATGTGAATTATTACGGAGCACATTCTTTCATCCGTCGCATGGACAATTTGGGCCAACCCGACGTAATATTCATCTTCGGTGCCACCAACGATGCCTGCGCCCACAATGCCGACGGTACCATTGTGTCATTGGACGACTACATCTATTCCGGCTGGACCGAGGAACAACTTTGCTCCTTCCGGCCTGCCCTGGCCTATCTTTATGACAACCTGAAACGACAGCATCCCAATGCAAAACTCTATTTCTTGATTGACATGCATTTAGGATCGGGCAGCATTCCCGTTGAAAGGCGCGACGCTTTCATCGAATCCATTCATCACATTTCGAGCCATTACGGAGTGGATTGCATCGATTTGCATGATATCCACAAGGACCAATGGCATCCCGACGTGAAAGGACAGCAATACATCGCGAACACGATTGTGGAGTATCTGGCGGCTGCTGTCTAATACCTAAAACGGTAGCGCACCGTCAGCTCATCATTGCTGGGCGTAGGCACGTCCCAGTAGGGTTTCTCCTCCTGCTCGGTGTCGTCGTCGGATTCCGCAGAGACATCGCCACTCGATCCATCCGAATCCAGCGAAGCAGTGGGAGTTTCTTCTTCATCTTCCCAATGGTACACCTCTCTTTGCGGGCCTTCCTTCCTCAAGAAGAAAGCCAGCAACACCCCTACCAATGCGCCGCTGAGATGACCCTCCCACGAGATGTTTTGCAGCCTCGCAAGTTCCGGTATCATGCCCCACACGAAGCTACCATAAAGAAAAACCATGATGAGCGAAATGACGATGAGCAGACGGTTGCCACGGATGAAGCCACTCACGATGAGAAACAGGTTGAGGCCATAAACCAAGGCACTGGCCCCGATGTGGGTCGTGTCGGGGTTGCCAATACACCAAGTGAGCAGTCCGCTGGCAAGATAGGTGACAAGCATGACGCGATTGGCCAACGATGGGTAGCAATAATACAAGGCCGTGCCCAACACAATGATAGGAACGGAGTTTGACATCAAATGCTCCCAATCGGCATGGAGGAATGGCAAAGTGAGGATGCCCACCAGCCCATGCAACGTGTGAGGCGTGACACCCCAACGGGCAAAACTGACACCCGTAGAGACCTCGACGACCTTCACTAACCACATCAGCGCCACAAGGATAAGCGGCAGGATGAGGCTTCCCAAAAACTTCTTGCGCTCTTGTTTTTCTTCCATACTAAGGAGGCAATCAACAATTGTTCCGCTGCAAAGGTCGGAAATTTTGGCAGATTTTGTAATTTTGCGGCATGAAAAACAAAAACTATTTAGTCCATCTCGCTGGTGTCGTCGCCATGATTTTCTGGGGCATCTCGTTCGTTTGGTCGACACAAGTCTACCAAAGCCTCAACCCCACGGCAACGATTTTCCTGCGTCTTGTGGTGGCCACCATCTTCTTCAGCGCAATTCTATTTGCTTTCCGCTTGAACGAAAAAATCAAGAAGGAGCACCTTGGGCTCTTCGCCATAGCAGCCATGTTCGAGCCGTTCCTCTACTTCATCTTCGAGGGCTACGGCCTGAAAAACACCTCCCCCATCATCGGCTCGGCCATCGTCGCGATGATTCCGTTGGTGACACCCATCGCGGCGCGCATCTTCCTGAAAGAACACCTTTCACCGATGAATGTCGTTGGTCTCATCGTGAGTTTCGTTGGTGTCATCGTCATGCTGTTGAACAAGAATCTCGAACTCACCGCCTCACCCAAAGGCATCATCTTCCTTAGCATCACCGTGTTGGTCGCCGTGGGGTATTCCATCGCCCTGATACGACTGACAAAACTCTACAAACCACTGACAATCACTTGGGTGCAAAACATCATCGGGATGTTGTATTTCATTCCTTTGGTCATTATCATGGAGCAATTCGAGCCGTCGAATTTCGGCAACGTGAAAGACTACATTGTGCCGTTGGTTTGCCTCGGTGTGTTTTGCAGCGCGATTTCCTATTCCCTTTGGGCCTTCGCCTACAGCAAACTCGGTGCCTCGAAAGCCAACGTCTACACCAACCTGATTCCCGTCTTCACTGCCATTTTCAGCTATTTCATCATCAAGGAGGAACTGACGGTCAACAAAATCATCGGCATCGTGTTGGTCGTGCTTGGATTGGTGTTTTCGCAAATGAAGTCAAAGACCGGCCCTTCGACAAACTCAGGGACCTCAACTGAACAACTGAACAACTGCCAACTGAACAACTGAACAACTGCCAACTGCCAACTGCCAACTGAATATGATTACCAGCAAAACCAACGAAAAGATAAAGAACCTCGTGCGCCTGCAAAAAGCCTCGGAGCGCCGCGAGCAAAACCGCATCCTCATTGAGGGGCAGCGCGAGATTGAACGCGCCCAGAAATGCGGCTTCGAGATAGAGCAACTCTATGTGTGCGAGGCACTTCTGCGCGAGCCTATCAAGGTGAAAGCGACTTTTACAGAAACCGTTTCGGAAGAGGTTTTCGAGAAAATCGCCTACCGCGAAGGCAGCGACGGGCTGTTGGCCGCGGCCATACCTAAATACAAGAGCCTCAGCGAGTTTAAGCCACAGAAAGACGCTTTGATTATCGTGTTGGAAACGGTGGAAAAACCCGGCAACCTCGGTGCCGTGATGCGCACCGCAGATGCGGCAGGCGTGGATGCCGTCATCGTGGCCGACCCTGCCACCGATTTGTTTAATCCCAACGCCATCCGTGCCAGCATCGGGTGTATTTTCAGTGTTCCTGTTTATGCCTGCTCTACTGAGGAATGTATCAAATGGCTGAAAGAAAACAATATAACTATCTATTGCACCTACCTCAAAGCCTCCATCGACTATCTTGATGCCGACTTCCGCAAGGCCTCAGCCCTCGTGATGGGCACCGAGGCCACAGGCATCTCTGATGCCTGGGTCGAGGCCGCCGACCAAAACATCATCATCCCCATGAACGGCATCGCCGACTCGCTCAACGTGTCGGTGACCACCGCCATCGTCACTTTTGAGGCCGTGCGCCAACGGAGAAAACCATGAAAAAAGACTATTTCCTGCTGCATCTCTCCGTCTTCATTGCCGGATTCACGGGCGTTTTGGGCCGCCTGATTACCTTGGATTCAGCCATTTTGGTATGGTGGCGCATGGCGGCTGCGGCGGTAATTATGTTTTTGTATTTGCGGGTCGGTGGATTGCTGAAAACAAACGCACGCGGTGAAACGGACGCACGCGGTGCGTCCCTACAGAGATTCAAATTCGGGGACGTTTTGCAGATGGGCGGCGTGGGCATGTTGCTTTGCCTGCATTGGGTGTTTTTCTATGCCTCCATCAAGGCAAGCAACGTCAGCATCGGGGTGGTGTGTTTCTCGTTGGTGGGCTTTTTCACAGCCTTGTTTGAACCCATCATCAATAGGCACAAATTTTCGGGACGCGAGTTTTTGTTCAGCCTGCTCACCATCCTTGGCATCTATCTCATCTTCCACTTCGATTCGCGCTATCGCTTGGGCATCGTTTTGGGCGTAATATCGTCGGCAATCTATGCGCTGTTTGCCATTGCAAACCAAAGGGTTGGTAAGCATTACGAGGCCAAGAACATGCTGCTTTGGGAGATGATCGGTGGTCTCATCGGCCTGACCTGCCTCATACCTTTATATAATATGTTCATCCCCGTGGGGCGCATTTATCCCGTCGGAATGGACTATGCTTATTTGGCTTTCATGGTGGTCATCTGCACCATCGGACTTTGCCTGCTACAAATCATTGTCTTGCAGAAGATTCCAGCCTTCACTGTCAATCTGACCTACAATTTGGAGCCTGTTTACAGCATCATCCTCTCGATGTTCATTTTCAGCGAATACAAGGAGTTGAATTTCTCGTTTTGCATCGGTATTGCACTGATTATCATTTCAGTGGTGCTACAGACTTGGAGCGAAGTAAGAAGAAAACAAAACTTCCAAAACCCACAAAGCCATTAACCAACCAAGGCGGCACCCAACCGAGTAGCCAGAAAGCAGGCCTGTTGGCTGCTTTCTCTACTTCTAAAAAAAATATTTTGATAGTTTTGAAGGTTTTGTGACAAAAACATCAAAGTTTCAACTTCACAAACACCGGATAATGGTCGGAAGGATTGCGGCGTGTGCAGGAGTCGAAGGAGATTTCCTGTGGGGCGTCGGTGCCTTTGAGGGCATCGTCGACGTCATCGCGGGTCCAGTAGCTGTCGGTCAAGACACCGTAAGCCTCTACATGGGTCTGAGGCGAGACAAACACATGGTCGATGCGGCTGTTGGTAAGCAATTCCGGCTTGAAGTTGTTGAACGTGCCGTTCTCCGCAAAGCGGATGCGAGCGGCTTCGTAGCTGTCCTTCAGCAGCCCCGACTTGGTGAGAACCGAATAAACCTCATTCGTTTGGTCCACGTTGAAGTCGCCAGTGAGAATGACTGGATAGCCGTCGGCCATCTCGCGAATGCGTTGGACGACCAGTTTGGCCGCCTCGCGTCGGGCCACCACGCCCACATGGTCCATGTGGAGGTTGAAGTAATAAAACTCGATGTGCTCATCTTTTTTCCTGCGGTTGAAGAGACCGTGGCGTTTCTGTTCGCCCGTTTTCGTGGCAAACTTGCCCCAAGTGCAGATGCGGACGCAAGCCGCGTCCCAGCCCAAGCCTGGCTTCTCAGGCGTTTCGCTCAGCCAGAAGTCACCGTGGTCGAGGAGCTGGAATTTGTCTTTCTTGTAGAAAATCGGCTCGTGCTCGCCGCCGCGTTGGCCATCGTCGCGACCAACACCGATAAAGTCGTAGCCATCAAGGCCTTTGAGCATGTCTTGGAGTTGTACCCACAGCACCTCCTGTGCCCCGAAGAGGTCGGGGGCCATGAAGTTGACTTGGTCGCAGATCACTTGGCAACGCTTTTGCCATTGGTTGCCCTGAACGCTGTCGTTCCATGCCTTGTAGCGGATGTTGTAGGTGCCGACGAGCATTTGCTGGGCATTCAACTGAAGAGCCAGCAGTAGGAATGAGATAAAGAACAGTTTTTTCATTTTCAACGAGTTTTGTTGGCACAAAGGTAGGGAAAAATCGTCTTTACCAAGCAAAAAAGCGAAAAAACAACGAAGCTGACGCTCGCACTCAGCGTGTCGAAGACACGCAACATAGCTTCCAATACCACGCCCCAAACACGAACATCTCGCCCACCGGCACAAAGCCCAAGCTCTCATAATACGCCTGAAGGCGCGGCTTGTCCTTGTCGACGAGTAGCGTAACCGCCTTGAAACCATTCCTGAAAGCCCATTCCATCCGGTCGCGCATCAGAGCATGACCGATGCCATGGCCGCGATACTCGGGGAGAATGGCCATGCTATCGAGATAGAACTCTCCGGGGCCTGTCTCCATGGCGTTTTTTGACAGGTCCATGCCAGAGGTTTGTTGTACAAGGCCGAAGGTCTTGGCTCGCATCTCGGCGTAAGGAGCGCCATCGTAAGCCACCAAGGCACCGACTGCCATGCCATCCACCTCGGCGATGCGGGTGTGGCGATAACTATACAAGGTGTCGTCCATGCAGCAGATTTCAACCAAATGTTCAAAGATGGGTCGCTGCTCGTCAGGAAGATCTTCACCCATGTCGAGTAAGTCGAGGCCCGCCAATACCACACGAGCAATGAACGGCGCATCTACTATAGAAGCGTCCCGCAGCACAACATTGCCCAAAGTCCCGTGTCCCGTGTCCCGAAGTCTCGTGTCCATTTTATCTCAATTTATTCCTCTGATAATGAGGCGTTACGACAATCACAAAGAAGATGAGCGACACCAAAACCACCACATCGGCGACGAGATAGGCCGCCGAGAACGAGAAATGTTCTGACAACATGCCGCCCGAGAAAATGCCGATGCCGAGACCCAAGTCCCAGGTAGTCAAGTAGGTGGAAGTAGCTGTGCCGCGTTGCGCATTGGTGCCGAGGTTGATGAACAAGGCATTGAAAGCAGGAAAGGCCGCACCAAAACCCAAACCACAGCAAACGGCAATCGTGAGGAAAGCCGCCACCGTGTACTCAGGCCCCAACGCATTGAAATGATGGCACATGCCCAAGCCAAACATGGCCAAAACGACCATACCCAAGCCTAAAGTGATGGTCTGCGTCACTTTGCCCCTGTCGACCATCTTACCGGCGAATAAACGCGAAGCGATAAGGCCGACGGCATACACTGTGAAGAACAAGCCACTGCTGATGGTCAGGCCCATCTCCTTGGCATAGAGAGCGATATAGTTGGAAATCTGTCCGTAGGCAAAGGCCAACAACGTAAACGACACACCTGCCAACAAGCCTTTGATCAAGATGAAACGGTCCAACGAAATGGGCGGACGCTTGACGGGCGGCCTTACTTTAGTCTGAATCCTTGAAGCAAACAAAGCCGCCAACAGACTGCAAGCCATACAGCCCATGAATATGGCATTGAAGCTAAAGTGTTCATAAACAAAAAGTCCCGTCATCGGACCGACCGCCATGGCGAGGTTGTTGGCCACGCCGAAATAGCCGATGCCCTCTCCCCTATGCTCCGACGGCACCACGTCGATGACCAATGTGTTGCCACCCACCGAAGTGAGGCCAAACGCCAAACCGTGCACGATGCGCACTATTATTAATAAGGTGATGGTAGCCGCAAAGAGATAGCCCATAAACACCGCAGTGAATATCGACAAAGCCAACAGATACAAAGGTTTGCGCTTGAAAGTATCCATCATATAGCCAGAAAAAGGCCGCACCACAAGGGTTGCCAAAGTATAACACGAAATGACCGTTCCAATCACCGCATTGCCCGCTTGGAACTTCTCCATGATGAAGAAAGGCAACACAGGCAGCAGCAGATAGAACGAAAAGAAAAACAAGAAGTTGGCCGCGCAAAGGCACAAATAGTTCTTATTGAAAAGTTTCTCCTCCATGATTTCGTCTCCAATTTTGAGGCGGCAAAAGTACGGAATAAAGCCATAAAACCGCTTATTTCGGAAATTTTGTCAGCAAAATTCAATCAAAACGGCATTGATTCGGAAATTTTGTCAGCAAAAACAATGGATTTGGCCTCTTTTTGGCTCTGGCAAAGAATTTGACTATGCAGAGTCGTCCGAGCGAAAGGAAAGGGACGAAGAAAAAGAAAGGAATTCTGGATTGCTTCGTTCCTCGCAATGACGCGAAGCGACGCAAAGTCCTGAAAGGACGTCCAGATGTCAACGGGCGATTTCAATCCCCGACGACAACCGACGACGCAAAGTCCCGAAGGGACGACAGCCAATAAGCAGGCGACGTGAGTCCCTGCACAACTAGAACAAATAAGTCAAACAATAAAAAAATAGGAGATCAAAACCATGTTAGTAACTAGAAGAAACCAAGACTTTATGCCGACACTGTTCAACGAACTGATGAACTGGAACGACAACACGTATTCAACGCCTCGCATGAACATCATGGAGACGAAGGACAACTACAAACTCGAACTCTGCATCCCTGGTCTCACCAAGGATGATGTGAAGCTGAGCATCGACCAAGAAGGCAACCTGGTCGTCGAGATGACCAAGGAAACCAAGAACGAAGAGAAGAACAACGATGTGCGCTACCTGCGCCACGAGTTCTCGGTGGAACACTTCCGCCAGACGGTGATGCTGCCTGAGGACATCCACAAGGAGCAAATCAGCGCCAAGGTCGAAAACGGCATCTTGGACATCGTCATCCCGAAGGTGACCATGGAAGAGAAGAAGCAGGCCGTGCAGACCATCGAAATCGGCTAAGGTATTGCAAACCACCCCATCAAAACGGGACGGAGATCCGCCCCGTTTTTTATTATGCTCCACAAGTCTCTTCAATACCTTATAAAGACTTATTTCCCTTCATTTCTTTCGTTGGGAAACGAATTGATTGGAGCCATGAAAGCAATCCCATGCATCAGCAGAAATACATAAGCAGAAAGGATGAACCATACGCCACCCTCACCCATTCTCGAATCCTTAAAAGTAATATAGCAGATGACGGCAGCAAAAGCCCATCCGATTAAAGTTGTCACATTGCGTTTACGAGTGCTTTGCTCTTCGTCCTTTGTCAGTTGTTCTTTGCCTATTCTACGAATTAGCGCTATCGATAGCACCCCATAAACGACCAAAGGGATATACGTCCAATAACTCCCCAAACAGAGTATTGCCGACAAGCCTAACAGACCTATCACCAACTCAATAAAACCTTGCGTTTTTCTCATATCTTATCAAAGTTAAATGCCGCTTCTATAGACTTTACAAACCTCGCTCAAGAAGAAGCGTTTGTCTTGACAAGGTCGTTTTCTATTTCTTTTATCCCTTTGCGTAAATAACGCCTTTTCCGAATCAATGGTTTCGTGAAAACTGATAGTAAGACGATGGTAATCGTGCCCATTACAGCAACCATCCATTTTCGCGTTTCCGCATTCCCAACCATAAGCCAGCAATACGATGTCAAGGCCGGCAACAAAACCCAAATCCAAAGCATCCTCTCATACACAAAAAACAACTGATTATATAATTCAATACAGACATGCCGGTAAACCGACAATCCCAAATCGTTTTCCCTGAAATTCAGAACCATTGTAAACACTCCTCGTGTTAAAGCATATAAAGCGATGAGTATGGTTACGACCGAAACCGCATCGTTATTGGAACCCCCATGGCCTCCATAAACTATAATCCAAACAAACAAAGCTATGGCAACGACAATACAAATTGCCCCATTCAAGCTATTCCTGTGTTTTTTCAGCCACATTGTGTATGGATTATAAGTTTTCATAGCTCATCTTCTTTATTTTCGACTTCACTCGTTGCAGCCTTGTACCAACATTGCTTACTGAAATGCCCAATATTTCGGAAATCTCTTTATAAGGTTTGTCATCAAGATACAAGAAAACCAAGGTTTGATCCTCAACATTCAGCCTCTTAATAACCGAATATAGTTCTTCGATTCTCTCTTTATCAATCTCATTATCAGCAATTTCGCTTTCGATTGGAATTTCATCAAGTGGCAAATATGCCATTTTGCCTTCCTTACGAATTAGCGAAATGGAAACATTAATCGCAACCCTATATACCCAAGTTGATATTTTACAATCATACCGTTTTTCATATTTCTTGAAACTTTTCAATAAATTATACACAACTTCTTGAAAAACATCCTCTTCCGACAGAAAAGGATTCATCGATGCATAGAAATGGCAAATGGACTTAATCCCATCCTTGTTCTCCTCAATAATATCCATAATGCCTTTCATATTGACGTCTTTTGCTTATTAATCGCCGCAATATCAAAAAAATCACAGTTTCGTGCAAATAATTTCTCTACATTTGGACTTATTCAAGTCCTAATCATGTCAAATTATTCCCTACTTTTGCCGCAAAATTCAAAGCACATGAGAAAAGCGTTACTCCTCACCTTTTTTGGCTTGTTTTTCGCCTTGCAATCTTTTTCGCAAGACAAGAAGCCTTTCATCACCTTGGACAACCTCCAGCTGAACACCCGCGCCGACTTTACCGTCGACTATCATCCTGAGCACGACACCGTTGCGCCCTCGTGGGACCACGGTTTTGCGGGCAAATACTTGGTCGTGGCCTTGGACGGCACCATCGGCAAGAAGTTCAGCTACCACCTGCGCCAACGCATCAACGCGCCCAACATCGGCTTCGCCAACACCTTCTTCCAAGGCACCGACTGGGCTTATCTCAATTGGAACTTCACCGATAACATCTTCCTCTCGGCCGGTAAACAAGTGGTGGCCATCGGTGGCTGGGAATACGACACCAACCCCATCGACATCTACTACGGCACCGAGTTTTGGAACACCGTGTGCTGCTACGAGGTGGGCGCATCCATCAACTTCAAGGACAACGCCGGCAAGAACCACGTGCTTTTCCAAGTGTGCAACTCGCCCTTCATCAACCAGGCCATGCAAAGCATGTATGCCTTCAACCTGATGTGGTACGGCAACTATGAGCACTTCAAAACGACCTATTCCGTCAACATGATTGAGTATCAGCCCGGCAAGTACATCAACTACATCGCCTTGGGCAACAAGCTGCAATTCAATGGCGTAGAGATGTATCTGGACGTCACCAACCGCGCTTCCTTCCAGCAAGAGCTGTTCTTCGGCCAAGACCTCACCGCCATCTTTGGCATCGGCGTCGACATCGGCGACAAATGGATCGTGTTCGCCAAGGCAGGCTACGACTACAACCGCGCCCAACTGCCCAACACCGAAGCCTACGACCAATATGTGGTTCCTGGCAAGAAGGTGAACTTCGAAAGCCTCGGTTTCGAGTTCTATCCCCTCAGCGACAGAAGTTTACGCTTCCACCTCTGTGGCTCTCACACCAATAGCGACGGCATCAGCAAGTTGCAAGCCAACCTCGGCCTCACCTGGAAAGTCGATTTGCTTCACGCATTCACGAAAAAATAATCTGCCATGGCAAAAACGAAATACGACACCGAAAAACGCAACACCCTCGACTATCACCACAGGGTGGAAAAAATCTTCAAAAGCATTGAGGAAAAACTGAAGAAACCCTTGACTTTCACCACCAAACGAAGCGTGGAAGCCATTATCTTCCTTATCATCTTCTTTGCCTTCTTCGGGCTGTTGGCCTACAAGATGACCCTGCCCAAGATGCTGAACACCTTCATGCAAACAGCCTATCACCTGCTGCTTGAGACCGTGTTCTACATCATGGCCATCTGCGTGTTGATGGGCGCCATCAGCAAGCTCTTGACCGAGTTTGGCGTGGTGCGTCTGCTCGAAAACATGCTTCGTCCATTGATGAAGCCGCTCTATAACCTGCCTGGCGTGGCTGCCTTGGGCGCAGTGATGACCTTCTTGAGCGACAACCCTGCCATCATCACCTTGGCGCACGACAAGAACTTCAACCGCTACTTCAAGAAATACCAGCTCGTTTCGCTCACCAACTTCGGCACGGCTTTCGGCATGGGCTTGGTCGTGGTGGCCTTTATGACGGGTCTCGGCTTCGGCAAGGGTGCCTTGGTAGGTGTGGCTGGCGCGGTCATTGGCAGCATCGTCAGCACAAGGCTGATGCAACGCTCCACCTTGAAGACCTTCCCCGAACTTGACAGTCCGGTCGACGAGGAGTTTGGAGGCGACGAGCAGCAAATCACCTTCAAGAGCGAGGGTGGCGTGTTCATGCGTTTCCTCAACTCGCTTTTGGACGGCGGCAAGGACGGTGTTGGCATCGGCTTCGCCATCATCCCTGGTGTGTTGTGCATCTCCACCATCGTGATGATGCTCACGTTCGGATCTTCTGGCGAAAACGGCGAATACATGGGCGTGGCCTACGAGGGTGTGCCCGTCATCAGCTGGCTGGCCAACAAGGTCAACTTCATCTTCGACTGGCTCTTCGGCTTCAAGGACGGTGCCTTGATCTCATTCCCCATGACCGCATTAGGCGCAGTGGGAGCCGCCATCGGCTTGGTGCCGCGTTTCATCACCCAAGGCATCATCGACAACAACGCCATCGCCGTGTTCACGGCCATAGGCATGTGCTGGAGCGGTTTCCTCAGCACGCACGCCGCCATGCTCGACAGCCTCGGCTACCGCAAGCTCATCGGCAAGGCCATCGGAGCGCACACCATCGGCGGCCTTTGCGCGGGCATCGCAGCCCACTGGCTGTATGTGCTGTTAGCGTTGATCTTCTAATCGCAAAACACACAAGATACAAAAAAATGCGTCACTTTGATGTGACGCATTTTTTGTTTTCAGCGAAGCTGTGTTTAGATGCCCTCGACGATGGTAATCCAACCAAATTCGTCAGGCTCGGTGCCGTATTGGATGCCGCGCAGCTTGTTGTACAACTTCTCGCTCCACGGACCCGGTTTGCCGTTGCCGAAGGTGTACGACTTGCCCGTTTCGGGGTCGTCGATGCGCGAGATGGGGCTGATGACGGCAGCGGTGCCGCATGCGCCAGCCTCTTCGAAGGTAGCCAATTCCTCTTCAGGGATAGGACGACGTTCGACCTTCATACCGAGGCTCTCAGCGATTTGGATGAGGCTCTTGTTGGTGATGGAAGGCAGGATCGACGTGCTCTGAGGCGTAATGTAGGTGTCGTTCTTGATACCGAAGAAGTTGGCAGCACCAGCCTCGTCGATGTATTTCTTCTCCTTGGCGTCGAGGTAGAACTCGCAGGCGTATTCACCGCCGTGGCAAGCCTCAACGTGGGCACGCATGGAAGCGGCATAGTTGCCACCCACCTTGTAGATACCCGTGCCGAGCGGGGCCGAACGGTCGTACTTGCGCGTGATGACGTAGGGGTTGGCCATGAAGCCGCCCTTGAAGTAAGGGCCGACGGGGGTCACGAAGACCACAAAGAGATACTCGCTGGCGGGCTTCACACCCACTTGGGCGCCCATACCGATGAGCAGCGGACGGATGTACAAAGAAGCACCAGTCTCGTAAGGCGGGATGAACTCGCTGTTGAGTTTCACGACCTTGATAATGGCCTCTTCAAACTTCTCCATGGGGAGCTTGGCCATCATGATGCCATCGCAAGAGCTTTGCAAACGCTTGCCGTTCTCGTCCATGCGGAAGATACGCACCTTGCCGTCCTTGCCACGGAAAGCCTTCATGCCTTCGAAAGCCTCCTGGCCATAGTGCAGACAGGTGGCGGCCATGTGGATGTTGATGCTGGTTTCGGAGGTCACTTCAAGTTCGCCCCACTGACCGTTGCGATAGTAGCAGCGGACATTGTAATTCGTTGGATAGTAGCCAAATGAAAGATTGGCCCAATCGATGTTTTGCATGATTCTCTTATTTTTAGATGATTAATTCTGTTGTTTTCAAAATGTCTGCGAAGATACGAAGAATTTTTGAATGTAAGGTGCTTTTTCAGAGAAATTTAAAACTTCAACCCCAATGCCGTTTCAAGGTAATGGCTTTCAATGCCGTATCGCGCCTTCAAATCAGCGATTTGCTGGGCAATTTTCGGGTCTTTCGCGTTTTTCGAGGTTTTCCTGCCGACGAGCAGCACGTTCTTTGGCGTGTGCTCCATCTCGATAAACTCCATCACTTGGGTCTTGTAGCCGAAATATTCGAGAATCAAGGCGCGGATGGTGTCGGTGATCATCACGGCTTGGCGCTCAAGGAAAATGCCGTAGCGCGTGATGGCATCGAAACGACCAGAACGTTCCATCTCCTGCCTGATTTGCTTATGGCAGCACGGGGCGCAAACGATTAACTCCGCTCCCGCTTTAATGCCCGAAGCAATAGCGTCATCCGTGGCCGTGTTGCAGGCATGAAGGGCAATCAAAACGTCCAATTTTTCAGGATGATACGCCTCGATGCTGCTTTCCACAAACTCCAAGCCTTTCAAGCCGTCGGCCTTGATGATTTCGTTGATTTTCAACACCAAATCGGGACGGATTTCCACGCCCTTGATGTCGACTTCCATTTGCAGGCGTTGGGTCAAAAGCTCGTGGAGGCAAAAGTGAGGTAGCCCTTCCCCGCCCCCATGTCGGCGATGTGGACCGTGCCGTCGAACTTCATCGGCTTGATGAGGCTCTCGACGATTTCGGCATATTTGTAGATTTGCTTGAACTTGTGCTGCATGTCCGCCGTGATCTTGCCCTCGCGGGTGGTGAGGCCAAGCTGGTACCACCACGGGTTGGCAGGGTTGATGAGACGGTTTTTCTGCTTGTCGTGGTCGAGGTTCTGCTCGCGGCTTTCCTGCACTTTCTTGGTTTGCAACGTGGCCTTGCCTTTTGCCGAAACGAGCAAGGTAACATCTTCATTCACAGTGAAAAGCACTGCATTTTGAAATCGCGCAGGCAGCATTTCTTTTAGTATGACAACCATTTGCGCAGCATCGTAGTTTTTCACCTCGTCACGACGCTCGTAGTGGTAGGTAAAGGCAAAAAGTCGTTTTTCCTTTATTAATACGGGTTTCACGTAGACATTGCGCAGGTCGTCTCGCTTGTCGGCGGGCTTGCTCAGTGTCATTTTCACGAGAGCGCTTTTTTCGGCGGCTTCGGCCACGCGGTTCAGGAACTTTTCAATGTTTTCGGACATCGCTGAATTTTTCGGCAAAGGTAGTGAATTATCGGACATGGAGTGTACATGACACCAAAATCACATGTACTCGGCCCAACGTGCCTGCAATTTCTCCTCAGCCACTTCGATGATGTCCTTCAGGTGGCGACCGTATGACCGATAATAGACCAACCACGCCGTGATGCCATAAACGACAACCTGAATCCAAAGGCCAACCAATTCGGGACGCACGTCACGAAGCAGGGCACCCATACTGCTGATTTTCACAAAACCGTTGATGCCAAAGGTGGAAGGGAAAAACCACGAAACGGCTTTCCAAAACGGCGGCACGGCGCACGAAGGCCACGAAATGCCCGAAATGAACAGCAATGGCACCGAGGCAAACACAAACATGATGATGAACACCTCACGATTATGGGCAATGCCCGATATGGTCATGCTGAAGAACACACACGCCAACAGATATGGGAACAGAAACGCCACCAAATCAGTCCAATGGCCTATTTGAACCAAATGGAACAAGCGCGGCACCACACAAAAGACATAGGCCGAAACCACCACATAGATAGCCAAATAAGCCGCTCCTTTGCCCAAAAGCATTTCGATGGGCCGTTTTCCGATGACATGCGGTTCAAGGATGCCACGGCGTTTTTTCTCGCGCTCCTCCCCTGCCATCATACCAATGCCCAGTAACATCGTCTGCTGGATTACCAACACCAAGACCGCCGGAATGAGAAATGAAGCGAAGCCACTCTGTGTATTGAACATCGGTACATACTCATATTCAATGGGATAAGCGAAAGTGGAGGCCTGCTTTTCGGTCGCGCCCACCAGCCGTTGGGCTTTGATGTCCTTGTTCATCGCCAACGAGACTTCGGTACACGACGACAGCACCGCCTTGTAGTACAACAAACTGCCCATATCGGAATACAGTTCGACGATGGCTTGCCGACCTTCCATCAAGGCTCGGTCGAAGTCGGCAGGAATGTAGATCAGGCAGTAGGCTTGGCGTTTGTGTATAAGGTTCACCGCCTCCTGCATATCGGCGCAATGACCAACGATTTCGACATCCGCCGTGGCATCCACTTTGCGCAAAAAGTCACGACTTGTGGACGAGTTGGCCAAATCGACCGCCACGGTAGATACTTCCCTAACGCTCTCGTTGCCATAAAGATAAGCATAAAGCAAGGGATAAAGCAACGGAACGATGAAGAAAAACACGATAACACCCTCATCGAAAAGCGAGTTGTGCAATTCCTCGCGAAAGATTTCCAGAATATGATGCAACCACTTCATTTCATTTCGTATATTGATATTCCAACAGACACTTTTTCAAACGATTAGGCAGCAAGAATGGCAGAATCAGGAAGGCCACCAAAGCCGCATAGTTCAAGTAAGAATAGTACATCGGCAAGCCATTGAGCGCCTGGTCGACATAAATCAGGTAATAATGCCGCAACGGAAACAAGTATGACAACGCTCGCAAAGGTGCCGGGAACGCGATTTGGGGGAACGAGAATCCCGAAATCGGGAACGACAACACGCCCCAAAGCGTGGCAATGCTCAACGCCCATCGCAACGAGGGCAACAACTCGCACAAAAACACGCCGAACGCCTGAGAGACAAGTATCAGAAGCAAGGCCGCCAAAGCCATGGGCCACAGGCCGCTTCTCAACGGGAAGTCCCAATAGGCGTACAACAGCACAAGATAGGTGCTTCCCATCACAATCCACACCAAAAGCTGAGGCAACAACTTGCCCATCAGCGCCTTATGGATATTGCCCTCGGCCAGTTCCATCCAGCGTTTAGAAGTCCCTTCCTTGACTTCGCTATGAATCGAGTAAATCGTCACCTGAAAGATGAGCAACATCAGCATTGCCGGCAGCAGAATGTTGGAAAGATAGATGGAGTAGTTCAGTCCAGGATTGCCGATGGCGTGCATTTCCATTTTGATGGGTTGCAGCACCCCCATCACCTGATCGTCGGTGAAACCTTTGGCATAAAGCGTCTCACGCGCAATGGCACCAGAGGCCAACTCGGCCATCATTTTCATATCACGGTATTCCAACGAGGCGGGAATCAGGTAGGCGGCGTTGGTGTAGAACGACACCTTGGGCTGCTTGCTGGACAAAGCCTTTTCGGTGGTGCCTACCGGAATGTAGTAAAAAGCGTATATCTTGCCCTGTTGCAATGCCTCGCGGGCTTCGCCAAAATTGGCATATTGCTCCACTATGGCGGTTTGCTGGAAAGCGTCGAGATTGCGAAGCACCTGCCGCGTGATGGCGGTGTTGTCCTCGTCGACCACGCCCACAGGGATGTCGACCGGCAACCCTTTCCCCATCAAAGTGGTGAAAAAGACATAGCCCACCAATGGCGCGACGACCATACAGAAAAGATAGACCGGCTGCGAAAGCATCCGTGCAACCTCGCGCTGCGCGATACGCCAAACCACCCGCTTGTTGCTCTTTCCGAAACTCATCTCCTGTGCTCCTTCTTCACAATCACACTCATTCCCGGACGAAGGTCGCCCACAGCCGAAAGTGGCGTGGCCCTCACCTCGAAGGTCTTCAGGTCATATTGCCCCGTTTCCTTGGTGGCCTTCCAAGCCGCGAAGTCGCCGATGTCCTTCATATAGCTGACCTTCATCCTTACCGTCCTGTCGATGGCAGGAACATAGGCATCGAACTCCGACCCGATGTAGAAATCCTTCAAATAATCCTCGCGCACATTGAAGCTCGCCCATTGGTCGTCCATTTGAGCAATGTTCATAATCGGTGCGCCCGTGCCAACCAGCTCGCCAAGGTGCGGAAAGATTTCCGTTACCTCACCATCGGCGTAAGCGATGAGGAACGTTTCGTTGATATATGAATTCACCTCAGCCACAGCACCTTGCGCCTGAAGCACCTTGGCAGCGGCCATTTCCTTGTCTTCCTCCTGGGCGCCATCGAGTGCCAAGCGGTATTGCGATCGGGCAGCTTTCTCGGTGGCGATGGCAGCATCGCGTTGTGCCTTCACCTCGTCGTATTTCTGGGCAGTCACCACGCCGTCCTTATAAAGGTTGCTGATACGGCTGAACGACTTTTCCGCGATTTCAACACCCACTTTCGCTTTTTGCCACATCTCGTAGGCACCTTCCTTTTGCGGCTCACGCGCACCTGCCTGTGCCTTGGCACTTAAGGCAAGCGCCTGTTGCTCGACGGCTTCGGCCTGTGCCTTCTTTGCCTCCACTTCGGGGGCTTCGAGAATGGCCAAAGTGTCGCCTTTACGCACCTTTTGACCTTCTTGCACCTTAAATTCGAGGATGCGGCCCGGTACCTTACTCGACACGCGGTATTCCGTCACCTCAGCTTGGCCTTGCAGGTATTCCGTTTCCTTGTGGAAAGTGAGGATGCCGATGACGCAAACCACCGCAATTACACCTGCCAACACGCCCAAGGCGAGGTAGGTGTTCATTCTTTGTTCTTTTATCGTGGACATAATCAGGGATTTAAGATTTAAGATTTAAAATTCAGGGGGTTATTTTGTGAGGACACCGGCAGCTTTGCGGAGGTTGACGGCTGCCATAATGCGGTCAATTTTGGCATCGATGTACTCTGAATGCGCTTGCAACCAAGCGGTTCGGGCCAAATCCAGAACGGAAGAAGCGACAACGCCTTCGCGAAAACCAGCGGTCGCCATACGGAGGTTTTCGTCGGCATCGTCCAACTTCTCCCGTGTTTGTTTCAATCGCGCATCAGCCTCGTTGAGTTGCGTTTCGCATTGCCTCACCTGAAGCATGATCATCTCCTTGGTATCATCGTAGGTGTATTGCTGGATTTTCGCTTCCGCCTTTGCCATTCGCGTCTTGTTATAGCCCTCGCCCCAATGGAAAATCGGGATTTTGGCCATCACGCCGAAATTCCACATTCCGCCAAACTCGTTCTGAAAGCCGTTGAAACACGAAGGGTTGCTTATCATATAGTTGCCAAAAGCGCCAATCGTAGGCAGATAGTCGGAACGCACCACAGCCACCTTTTTGGCATAAATGTCGTTGGCCAGACCAAGACATTTCAGTTCGGGTCGGTTGGCCTCGATTTCGCTCTCCGAAAAGCGAAGCACCTCGTTGGTCACCAACACATCGTCAAGTTTCTCGTCGGCTAAAACGATGTTGGAGTCCAAGGACAAGCCACAAATCTGACAGAGCAGCATTTTAGAGAGTGTCAGGCCGTTTTGCGCCTTCAGCAACGCGGTCTCAGCCTCATTCAGCTTCACCTTTACCGACAATTGGTCGGAACGGGTGGCCACACCAGCGGCAAGCATCTTGTCCATATCCTTGTCCAGTGTGCGCAACGATTCGGCGTAACTATCTGCCAATTTCAGCTTGTTGGCGACGGAAACAATCTGCCAATACGCCTTTTCAGTAGTGGCCAGTGTTTCCTGCTGCTGCATATCCAACTTCGACTCGGCCAAACTTCTCAAGTCCTTGGTAATCTGATTATAAGCCACAATCTTGCCACCAGCGAAGATAGGCTGTTGCACCGAAACGACGCCCGCAATCACATTCTTGGTGTCGATCTTGAATGCGTCCGAAACCTGCTCACCAATCTGGTTCAACGACCCTTCCACATCAAGGCTCATCAGATCGGTGACCAACTTGTTCAAGGTTGGGTCGTGCTGCAAAAGTGCCCACGAAACCACGGCCATGGGGTCGTTATTGTAAACAGCCAGCACCTGCTCGCGATAGGCATCAATTTCGCCCTGCGCCGTTGTCCCTATGCTGTTGAGCGCAGCCATATTCTCATCGCTCAGCAATTGGAGACTCCTACTGTTGTGCATATACGTGCCCGTTGCCGACACTTTGGGCAGGTAATTGGCGTAGGAGGCATACATTTCGTAACGAGCCTTGTCGACCTCCTCCTCGGCCACTTTCAGTTTCTTGTTGTTCTCGAGGGCGAGCCGTCGGCACTCGTCCAAAGTGAGCGTCCTTTGTGCAGGCATCGTCAGTGAAACCGCACAAAACAAAACCAGCAATACACTGTTTTTCAATCTTTTATTCATTTTCTATTCCTTTTTGTTTGATGGCACAAAGAAAAGGCTTCTTTTTCGACCAAAAGGAATAATTTTTTCATCAAAAAGTATCTAAAGGTCGAAATATTCATATTTTTCGACCAATAATCAAAAATAATTATCTATTTTTGTCGAAAATTTCAACGAATGGAAACAAAAGGATACAACAGTTTCAGCATTGCGCGGGCAAAGGAATTGTTTTTGACTGACAACATTATTAATAATATAGGTGACGACTTTATCTTAGCCGAGCGCATCAACGAAGCCAACTACGACCTGTTGCGCTATCCGTGTCGCGTTGACGCATATGTGGCGGCGTTTTGCAAGCAAGGCAGTTTCAAGTGCAGCATCAACTTGAAGGAATACGAGATTCACGAGGGGATGATGCTGCTCAACTTGCCCCGAAACATCATCCGCATCGAATCAAAGCCATCGGAAAAAACGGCCACTCTGACCATCATTGCCGTTTCGACTCGGTTTCTCGACCAATTCCGTTCCGACATCAGCAAAATGCTCAATGAGGCCATCACCATACTCGATAATCCCTGCTTCACCCTACAAGCCGACGAACTCAACTTGGTGCAAGAGCATATCCGCCTCATCAACAGCATCATACATTCAGATTACGCCTATGCGACAGAAAGCGTTAGTCACCTCATTTCATCGGTTTTCTTCACCTTCGGTAGTTTCCTTAACCAGCGGCTACAAAAACAAAGCGAGGAAGAGCGACCCGCCTCGACACGTCACAAAATCGTCTTTGAACGCTTCGTGGATTTGGTCTCGCGCCACCACCTCAAGGAACGCGGTGTGGGATTTTATGCCGACAAACTCTGCATCACGCCCAAATACCTCTCGAAAATCGTGAAAGAGACCAGTGGGCAATCGGCTCCAGAATGGATCGATCAATATGTCATCCTCGAAGCAAAGCAAATGCTGAAACACAGCGACTTGTGCATCAAGGAAATCTCCGACGAACTGAATTTCGCCAACCCTTCGTTTTTCTTCAAGTATTTCAAGAAGCACACAGGAATGACGCCGAACCAGTATCGGAACAGCTGAAGGGTTTCATTTCTTGGCCTACTTTCCCCTCGGCAATTCAACGGCAGGCCAGCCGTAATCCTGAACCATCGTGACCTTTAGGTTGTGTTTCTTCACATAGTCGGCGATGTTGCGAAGCCTGATATCCTCACGTTTCTCGGCTGCACTGCTGATTTCCTGAAAAGCGTCAAACTTGTCACCAAAGATGCGTTTGGCACTCGGCAGGTACTCGGAACCATCTTCCACGGCTTCGAACTTCGTCACCTCGTAGCCGTCGTCGGTCGTGCGGAGATGCATCAAGCCAAGATGGCTGCCTCCCGAAACGGTCTTCAGCGTATCACCCGAAATGTTGAAGTTGAACACCCAGAAGTCGCCCCAAACCTTGACATCCTGCAAATCACCATTGTCAGTGCTAATGACAAAAGGAGAAGAAATACTGTATTGACCCTCAGCATATTGTTTGCCGATGACATTCTCCAGATAGTTGGCAACAGCCGCGTCACATGCTTTAGAATCAAACACATTAACAACTTGGTTGTTTTCCACTGTAGCTTCTTTAGGTTGTTCTTTAGCGTTTTTGCTGCCACAACCAACCAAAACCGTGCTGCAGATCAGGATGGCAGCCAGCATCCACATTTTCAATGTCTTTTTCATTTTTCTTGATTTCTTTAAAAACTTATTGAGACTGCAAAAATACGACCTTTTTTCATACTTGAAAATCCATTTTTTCCAAAAACCGCATTTTGTTTTCCAAAATCGGAATGCACCTTATAATAATTGCGGAAACTTCTGTTTATTTGCAACAAAATCACTGCAATGAAAACGGTTTTAAGCATTACAGGCTCCGATGGCACAGGCGGTTCGGGCGTACAAGCCGACATCCGAGCCATCACTCTCTTAGGGGCACAAGCCGTGACCGCTATCACGAGCATCACTGTGCAAAGCACGCTTGGCATCCAGTCGTTCTTCGACCTACCAGCCAACGTAGTACGCGGACAGATAGAAGCCATCTTCAACGATATGGACCCACAGATTGTAAAAATCGGCATGTTGCGCCGCATCGACGTGGTGGAATCCGTTGCTGAAGTGCTGAAGAAATACCATCCCAAGCACGTCATTCTCGACACGATGGCACATTCCTCGTCGGGCGACAAGCTGATGACGCCAGAAGTGATGGCGACCATAAAGAAGAAACTTCTGCCCTTATGCACGTTGGTCATAACGCGTCCCGACGACAACATTTTCAGCCTCTCGGACTATGCATCAGTGAAGCGATTGACCATCGACGGGCGACAAGAACACGGTCATGGCAACCTGCTTTCCTCAGCCATCGCCGTCATGCTCAGCCGTGGCGAAAACATGCAAACCGCCATCGACGATGCAAAGAAATACCTCGGTCAGCTGATCCCTGAACACATCGAACAGACGGGACGGGCAGCTTCGCTCTACAACAATTTCCTCGACAGTTTGGAGCGCTTCTTCATGTTGTACAAAGACGTGTCGTTCTACGCCGAGCAACTGAACGTCAGCAGCCGTTATCTGGCCCAGGTGACCAAACGGTTCGCTGAAAAAACGCCCAAAACACTCATCGACGAAAGAATCGCCAACGAGATAGAACGGCAGATGCGGACCTCCGACAAGACCATGCAAGAAATCGCCATCGCTTTGGGTTTCAGCTCACAAGCGCAACTGTCGAGGTTCTTCCGCAAAATGCGCAACCAGTCGCCGTCGCAATTCAGAAAAACACTAAACACTTAAAACATGGATAACGAAAGACAAAATCTCAACCGACAACTCGCTCAAATGCTAAAAGGCGGCGTCATCATGGACGTGACCACCCCTGAACAAGCCCGCATCGCCGAAGAAGCCGGCGCCTGCGCCGTGATGGCTTTGGAACGCATACCCGCCGACATCCGTGCGGCCGGTGGCGTGTCGCGCATGAGCGACCCAAAGATGATCCGCGGCATCCAAGAAGCCGTCTCCATCCCCGTCATGGCGAAATGCCGCATCGGCCATATCGCCGAGGCACAAATCCTCCAAGCCATCGAAATCGACTACATCGACGAAAGTGAAGTGCTCTCACCCGCCGACGACATCTACCACATCGACAAGACCCAATTCCAAGTGCCGTTCGTATGCGGTGCCAGAGACCTTGGCGAAGCCCTGAGGCGCATCGCCGAGGGTGCCACCATGATCCGCACCAAAGGCGAACCCGGCACGGGCGACATCGTGCAAGCCGTGCGTCACATGCGCTGCATGCAAAGCGAGATTCGCCGTGTGGTTGCCATGCGCGACGACGAACTATTTGAAGCCGCCAAACAGCTCCAGGTGCCTTACGGCCTGCTCGCTTTCGTACATGCCAACGGCAAACTGCCCGTAGTGAACTTCGCCGCCGGTGGTGTGGCCACTCCCGCCGACGCCGCACTGATGATGCAATTAGGCGCCGAAGGCGTCTTTGTCGGCAGCGGCATCTTCAAAAGTGGTAACCCTGCCAAACGCGCAGCTGCCATCGTGAAGGCCGTCACCAACTACACCGATGCTCACATGTTGGCCGAACTGTCAGAAGACCTCGGCGAGGCCATGGTAGGCATCAACGAACAAGAGATCGAACTGTTGATGGCCGAGAGAGGAAAATAACGATGAAAATAGGCGTTTTCGCATTACAAGGAGCATTCGCAGAGCACGTGCGGATGCTCCATGACCTTGGTGCAGAGGCCTTCGAGATACACAGTCTCTCCGACTGGGAAAAAGAGAAAGACGGCATCATCTTGCCTGGAGGCGAAAGCACTACGCAAGTCAAACTGTTGCACGACTTGGGTATTTTCGAGCCTTTGAAAAATGAGATAAGGAACGGATTACCCGTATTCGGCACCTGTGCAGGAATGATACTTTTGGCCCAAAACACGACGAACGACGACCGCGAGCATCTTGCCACAATGGGCATCAGCGTGCGCCGCAACGCTTACGGGCGCCAGTTGGGAAGTTTTCACACCTTTGGCACCATGGAAGGCATCGGGGAAGACATCCCCATGACCTTCATAAGGGCGCCTTACATAGAGAAGGTGCTTTCACCCGAATGTGAGGTATTGGCAAAAATTGATGGTAACATCGTTGCCGCACGTCAAGGCAAGCAACTCGTCACAGCCTTCCACCCCGAGCTGGATGCCGACTTTCGAGTGCATGAGTATTTCCTGAAAATGTGCAGATGACAGTGATGGTTTGAGAGAATTACTTCTCCAACCATTCCAAGCCGAAGTTGTAGAACACCATGGAATAACCCAAAGTGTCGCCATCAGACTCTTCCACATACATGCCGATAGAGTTGTCGGGCAGGATGCAGAGCGAGGAATAGGCAGCATCGTAAGGCACTACGATTTTATGCACAGGCCAGGTCATGCCTTCGTCGTAGCTGGCATACAAGGTGACGTCTTTGCGGCCTTCGGCGCAAGGCAAGGAATGGAGCAGGATGTTCTTTTCAAGGCCTTCATTCACAGACGAATAACGAATGATATCACCATTGCAAGCTGTAGCCACAAGGTTGGGCCAAGCGGAGGTCTCGGACCGCCAAGTGGTGCCACCATCTTCGGAGATATTGTACCAACGCTCGCCTTCATGGCGGATGCTCATCAAGATGCGGCCATCGACCAGTTCCACCACCTTGGCTTCGTCGCCGCGTTGCGAGGCGCGTCCTGAAATGTGCCATGTCTCACCATTGTCATCGGAATAGACTGTGTAATTGCAGGCCGCCCATTCCTCGGTGTCGCGCACGGCAAGGACGAACATGATGCGTCCCGTAGAGGTCAACAGGCCGTTGCCCGAAGCGAAGAAGGCCGACCACCAGGTGCGGCTCACCTCATTGGAGCTGTTGGCACCATAAAGTTTGTCTGTGATGTCTATCGGTTCGGTCCAAGTCTGGCCGTTGTCGAAGCTCCGTGCGATGTAGGTGCGCAGCGGGTTCTCTGGTCGGCCTTGCCAAAAGCCGCAGCCGCCCACGAAAGCCGCCAAAAGACCACCTTCGTCGTTGGTTTGCACCAAGGCGCAATCGCCGAAGCCCATCCCTACCCCTTGGCCTTCAGCCAAAGTGAACGGTTCGCTCCAAGTCCGCCCGCCATCGGTGCTCCTATTAATAAGGATGTCGATGTCCTCGGGAAGGTCGGAGTCGTTGTACTTGCGCTTGTCGGTGGCCACCACAAGCGAGCCGTCCTTGGCCGTGATGATGGCCGGAATGCGGTAGTTCGTCGAATTGTAGTCGCCCGGACGATAGAGCACCGTGCGAGTGATGAGGGTGTCGGTTTTAGTTTCATTGGTAGCCTCTGACTTCTCGGTGTGGCCGCAAGCGCAGAAAACGAGGCACAAGACCATTGTCAATTGAGATAATAAACGCTTCATTTTTATTCGTTTTTAGTGATTTTTCAAAGATGAAGAATATTCGGATAGCGGGCTAAAAGTGTGTTTTTTTGAGCGGTTTTAGCCCATTATCCGAACATCTATTTATACATATCATCAAGATTTACAATATTTTGAGCAATTTCAGAATATTCATTTTCAAGCAATCCAAAAGTGGTAATTATGGCAACATGAACACCCTTCCTCGTACTGGTCTCTTGGCCGAAAGTTTCCACACGATTCGCTATCTTTTTGTATTCGGCCTTGGTCAGCGCATACTTGTCGCGCGAATACTTCACTTCGCAAATGTTCAGCATGTCGTCGGCGCGGTCGATGATTAGGTCGATTTGCGCACCGTCTTCCGAATTGCGGCTGCGCCAAGAATAACATTCAGTCAGTACACTATCCAAATGCAAAGCGTTCAATATCTGCGGAATATGCGACAAACAAACCCTTTCGTAAGCCAAGCCAAACCATGTGTTTTGCAACGGCGTGTTCAGGGTTTTCGACCAATAATGAGGGTCTTTCCGTCGCTTGCCATCAACAAATTGGAGATAGAACAAAGTGAAAAAGTCCATAAGCTGATAGATTGAGCCATTCGATTTGACTCGCACACCTGCCACGTCATAACGCCTGATGAAGTCACAATTAATCAAGTCGTCCAACAAACTGCTCAAATGACCGTTGTTGGCGATATGCAACTTTTCGGCAATCTCCTTTCTCGTAAGTCCTTTTTTATTGATTGACAGCACTTTAATCACATCCATGTAACGCTCCGGATGGACGAAAAGCGACTTGTAAAGCCGACCATATTCCTTCTTCAATTCGGCATCTTCGGAGAAAAACAGCTGATCGACGTTTTCGGTCAGGCTTTGGCGAACATCAAGCATACTGAGATAATAAGGTATCCCGCCCAAAATCATGTAGGCTTGAAGCGTCGAAAGCCGTTTCCATTTCGACTTCTGTTTCTTCAAGAAATGCTCAGTCTCCTTTAAAGTGAAAGGTTTCAGGTGCATCTCGCGAGTGATTCTCCCATGCAGGCCGCCGTGATTGTCAATCACATTGCGCACAATCCACGAGGTGGCCGAACCGCACACGACGAGGAACATTTCGCTTTGGCGCGAGGCCCAACTGTTCCAGAAATAATCCAGCGCATGGACAAAGCCCGACTTGGGCGTGTCGAAGCAAGGCAATTCGTCAAAAAAAACCACGCAGCGTTTGCCTCTCCGTTTCTTCATCTTCGCTTCAAGCAAATTACGAAGGGCATCAAAGGCCTCCATCCATTTCTTGGGCTTTTTCCCTTGATAACCATAATGTTGCAACGCAGTATAAAAGGCTGACAGTTCCTCGTCTTTCCGACCTCCAATGATGCCCGTCACGTCGAAATCGAACCTGTTCTTGAAATAAGAGGTCACCAAGAAAGTCTTCCCCACCCTACGGCGGCCATACAGGGCGACGAACTCCGCCTTGCCCGACTGCATGTATTTGCCCATCTGACCAATCTCTTTCGTTCTCCCGACAATCGTTTCCATAACTCGGATTTTTATGCCACAAAAATAGGAAAAATGTTCGGATAGCGGGCTAAAAGTGCAAATAAAAATCACTTTTAGCCCGCTATCAAAACGATATTTTTTAATAATCTATTGATTATAAACAATATAAAAAATCTCCGCTTCATTTTGTGAAGCGGAGATTTTTCACAACAATCCACTTAAACTCAATGCGCCACCACCACGCGCTGGTTGCTCATTCTGCCATCGTTTTCCACGACGTTGAAGAGATAAACGCCGTTGCTGAAGCGCGACAAATTCACATTCAACGCGCTGCCGTTGGCGGGAATGGTTTCCACCAAATTGCCTAACATATCATAGATTTTCACGGTTTTGATGTCGTTTTCGGCCTCAATACGCACTTGGGTCTTGGCTGGATTGGGATAGACCAATAAGGTCTCCGAGCTTGTCGAGGAGCCGTTTTCGCCCACACCTTCAACGCCGGTCAAGCCCGCCACGCTCTTCACTGAAGTCATTGCATTGGAATAGACCGCCTCAACCTCGACGACATTGTAGCGTCCAGGAGCAGAGGTGAAGCTATGGCTCAAGGTGCTCGTATTTTCAAGCACCAGCTCACGGTTGACGTAAACGTTGTAGCCCGTAGGATTGCCTTGGCTCGGAGCGTTCCACGAAGCGCGGAGCTGGCCATTGCCCAAATCCAACAAGCTGAGGCCTTCGACGGGCCAAGGATGCACGTTGGTATATTCATAGGCAAGACGGCTGTTCAACACTTCCTTCGTCTCCAATTGCGCCCAGATGGCCACTTCCAAATCATCCATCTCCTCAACGTGAGTTGTCGACATATCGTAGTCAAACTCAAGATGTTGCGATTCACCCGTGACAAAAGTCAACGCCGTTCCGTTGGGGTTGGGGAGCATCTTCATCATCACGTGGAAAAGCTCATGCTCGCCGTTGTTGCCCACATTGTTCACCGTCTGCTTTTCGTTCACCGTGATGAACACGGTGGCCTCGGCATCGCGGTATGGCATCAAGTCGGCTTTCATGTAAAGATGGCTGCCGTCCATATAGAACGAGCCTTTGATGTCCATAAAGGCGTAGTTGTCGAGATGGGCGACGAGTGCCGACTCTTTCACCGGCTCAAAGCCCTGGTTTTCGGCATCGAGGTAGGTTTGCGGTACGCCAATCACGTTGTAATAGTTCTCGCGGTCGATGCACTCTTGGAAGCAATACGGGTCGCCAAGTGTCGAGAACTTCGTGTAGGTCCAAACGCCAGGATGATTGGCGCAGATTTCCTCCAAAGCCTCATTATTTTCGACACAGGGGCCGCAGGTCGTGGACGAGAAATTCTCAATCATCACGATGCGTTCCACCGAGCCGATGGTCGTTTCGATGGTCTTCGAAGCCACATCGTTGGCCACGTTGTCGTCCGTCGTACCATTCACCAAACGCAGCTTTATCGTGAGGTTGTAACTGCCTGGCATCAGATTGGGGGGCGTGACGAACTCTAAGTTTTCCTTCTGCATCGAAGGGATGTTGACCGAAAACGTCTCAACCACAGGCGTTTGTGCATCGATGACATATTGCGCTTCGACGGAAGTAATCGGTGTAAGGCCATAGTTGAACACCTCCATTCCAATGTTCATTGCGTCAACGGGCACCACCGAAGGCAGGTTGATGCCGGTAATGCCGAGGTCGAAATCTTCCACCGTAAAGGCTTCAATGTCATCGAAATACCATGTATTGATGTCGTAGGTATCGCCCTCGTAGAAAATGCAGAAAAGCACGTTCGGTTGTCCCATATCGGACGTTTGGATTTGTTGGCTCACCGTGTAGGTGTTGGTTTGGTAATAACCTTGTCGCCAGCCGTTGTGCCACGTATTGCCGCCGTCGGAAGAGGTGGCAATGCCGAGGTAGCTGGGCGTGTCGGCATAGCCGTCGAGGTAATGCTTGAAGGAGAAATTCACGCTGCTGACACCCGTCAGGTCGACAGGCGGCGACACAAGGCGCGAGATGCCTTCAAACTCGGGGGCCCAGTCCAACTTCATCTCGTTGGCAAAGCCCCCTGCCATAGCAGTGACCGAAACCGACCAGTTGTCGACACCTTCGCCCGCGATGGACCAGCCTTCGGGAAACTCCATCCCGTCGAACGATTCATGCAACAAAACCGCGCGATTCTGAGCCTGTGTTGCCGTTGCAAACAACAAGGCAAACGCAATAAAGAACAAGTGTTTCTTCATAACCATCAACCTTAATGCGTGACCACAATGCGTTGAGAACTCACTTTGCCGTCGTTTTCCACGACATTGAATACATAAACGCCGTTGCTAAAGTCTGACAAACTGACATTCAGTATTTTGCTATCAGCAGAAAGTTCCTTGATCAAATTGCCCAACATATCATAGACCCTCACCGACTTGATGCCATTGTCGGCCTCAACAAACACTTCCGTATTGGCCGGATTGGGGAACACCCTGCACAGAGCGGCCTCGTTTTCTTCCACGCCAGTCGTCACCTTGGTCTCCATCATCACGGCTTGGTAGACTTCCTTGGGGTTCACGTAGTTCTGCACCCAAGCGACGAGGTGGCAGTTCTCCAAAGGATAGTTGATGTCGAACTCTTCGCTAAACGTCATCACGGGACCGGTGAAAGGCGTTCCAAGGTTGGTCGGGATCATGTCGCGCACCAAATGGTTAAGCTCTGTTTCGCCCTGCCACGAATAAGGGAAATGGTCTTGCGTCAGGACGATGAACACACGCACGTCGGTGCCATTGCAATCGCCCACCTGCTCCACTTCGCAGTTCACCCTGTAGCGGTTGCCACTCACCTGTTCCAAGTTCATGGCGATTGTGAACGGACTTTCCACGTTGACACGGTTGTTATAGTACGACATATAGTAGGTGTTGCCGTAGCAGCCTTCCACTTCCGTCAGGCCGTCGACAAAGAGGTCGGGGCACACCTGGTTCATGTAGTAGTTGATACGCGCCGAAACCTCAGACGTATAAAGCGAGGGCACCGAGAAATACGGATCCTGATAGCCCACTGGCGCAATGGCACAGCCTTGGTTCAGCATATACTCGATGGCATGTTCGGCATCGGGGCAGGCATAACAATTCACACCCGTAAGCAGTTCAAACAGCACACATTCACGTGCCACGTTCTTGATTTGGGCAAACGACGTCGAGGCCATCATCAAGGCCACGGCGACACAAAATACAGTTTTTTTCATTGTAGTAAAATTGAGTTAAACTTATAAAACTAATTGGTTTATTTTACTGATTTTCAAGTTACTGAGTAACAATCACACGCAAATCGCCCACATGACCATTGCTTTCCACAACATTGAAGAGATAAACGCCTTTGCTGAGATGTAAGAGGCTAATATCCATCACATTACCACTACCTGAAAGGGTCTGCACAAGGTTGCCTAACATATCGTAAACCCTCACCAACTTGATGTCGTTTTCGGCCTCGATGCGCACTTGGGTCTGGGCCGGATTGGGGTATACCTTACACGATGCGACTTCGTTTTCGTCCACCGAATTGAAAGCTTTCAGGCCAGCGACGCTTTTCACCGAAGTCATCCCGTTAGAATAAACGGCTTGAACCTCAACGACATAGTATTTGTCTCCTTCAACCTCGAAACGGTAGCTCCGCTCTGCGATGTTTTCAGCCACCAACTCGCGGTTGACGAAGACATTGTAGCCCGTCGGCATACCTTCAGTTGGGGCATCCCACGCTGCCTCAAAAGCGGCCAGGCCCACACAATTCAAGGTCAAGTTCTTGACGGGATTAGGATGCTCTTCGACGTATTCGTAAGCAATGCAGCTGTTCAGGATCTCCTTGCTGTCGGCCTGCGCCCAAACGACCACTTCCAAATCGTCCAAGTCCTCCACACTAGTATCGGCCAAGTCGTATGCATACTCGATATGCCACGCCTCGCCAGCGACCAAGGGCAATGAAGAGCCATCAGAATTGGGGAGCATCTTCATCATCACATGATGAAATTCCGTCTCCCCGTTGCTGCCCACGCTGCCCTCAACCGTCTTCTCGTTCACCGCAATGAAAACCGTGGCGTGCGTGTCGAGGTAAGGCATGATGTAGGCTTCCACAGTAATCCAAGAGCCGTTCATCGAAAACGAGCCTCTGAGGTCGACAAAAGCCTCTTTGTTCAGATATTTTGCAAAATCCGATTCCGAAACGATGTCAACGCCTTGGTTTTCACCATTGAAGAATGTTTGCGGCACACCAAGCACGCTGTAATAGTCCGCGCGGTCGAGGCTTTCCGTATTGTTGTAAGGGTCGCCGAGGACCGAGTATTTCGTAAAGGCCCATTGGTTGGGATGGTTGGTGCAGATTTCTTCCAAAACGCGGTTGTTCTCAGCACTCAAGTCGCTTGAAGCCGAGGCAAAGCTTTCAATCATCACGACGGATTCCACCGAAGTGAGGGTTACCGTAATGGATTTCGTGAAACTGTCGTTATCCACATTGTCGTCAGCCGAGCCGTTCACCTTGAGGAGGGTGATTTCGAGTTCGTAATGGCCTGGCATCACGTCCACAACGGATGAGAAGTCCAAAGTAGCCTTTTGCATCGGCGGAATGCTGACTGCAAAAACCTCATTCACAGGAGATTGACCTTCGATGACATATTGTGCTTCGATGGAAGTTACCGCCGTGCGACCATAATTGAAGACCTCCATCCCGATGTTCATTCCATCGTAAGGCATCACCGACGGCGAACTGATGCTGAGGATTCCCAAGTCTGAGTTTTCCACTGTAAACACCTCAATGTCATCGACATACCAATTGTAAATGTTATAAGTGTCGCCCTCGAAGTAGATGCAGAAACGCACATTGGGCTTCCCCATGTCCTCGGTTTGGATTGGTTCGCTCACCTGATAGACACCCGTCTCAAAATAGTCTTTTTTCCACCCTTCGTGCCAGCTTTGGCCACCGTCGGAAGAAGTGGCAATGCCGAGATAGCAAGGATCTTCGGTGTAGCCATAGAGGTAATGCTTGAAGGAGAAACTGACCGAGGTGATGCCCGTCAGGTCGACAGGCGGTGTGACGAGGCGCGACACGCCTTCGAACTGAGGCGCCCAGCCCAACTGCATCTCATTGGGGAGGCCACCTGCCATTTGGGTCGTCGAAACCGACCAGTTTTCCAGACCTTGGTCGGCAATCGACCAGCCTTCGGGCAGTTCGAGCCCGTCAAACGATTCGTGCAACAAAACCGCGCGATTTTGGGCTTGGGTTGCCGTTGCAAACAACACCGCCAGCGCAATAAGCAGTAATGGTTTTCTCATAGAAATGATAAATTTGTGATGTGAATAGTATGGATTAATGAATTGAGTTGTCAGACCTTATTTATAATAATATAGGTGCAAAGATAGCTTGAAAAATAACTCTGGATTTCAGTTTTTTTCAAAAAAAAGAGAAAAAAGTATCAACAATTTGAAAAACAGAAAGATAACAAATCAAACTATTTAAAAATCAAGGCAAAAATCGTCCTGAATTGGTCGCTTTGTTCGAGGCGGAGGTCGCCGTTGTGGCGCAGCATGATTTGGCGCGAGAGGCTCAAGCCGATGCCCGTGCCGTTGGGTTTGGTAGTGTAGAACGGCAAAAAGATGTCCTCGATTTGCCTGAGCGGGATGGCCTTGCCGTTGTTGGTCACGCGGATGACGGTCTGGTCGTCGCGGTTGAGGTCGGCAGTGATACGAATGACGGTGGCTCCGGCCTGCACCGCGTTCTTGATCAAGTTGTTGAACACCTGCATCAGCTGGCCTTCGTCGGCATAAATGAGCAAGTCGGGCGTGTTGGCTTGGTACGACAATGACGCGCCTTGCTCTGCGACTTTGGCCATGTTGAGCGAAAGCACGCGGTGCATCATCTCGTCGACCATCACGGCTTGGCGCATGGGCGGCGCCACCTGTGAGAGGTTGCGGTACGACTCCACGAAACGGATCAAGTCCTTCGACGAGGCCGAGATGGTCTCCAAGCCCGCCTTCATGTCCACGTCGTCGGCTTGGGTGAGTGCGTCGCTCAACGAAGCGATAGGCGCAACGGTGTTCATGATTTCGTGCGTCATCACGCGGAAGAGTTTGCTCCATGAGTTCGTCTCATCGACGGCGGAACGCCTCTCAAAGATGCCACGAATGCGGTTCAAGGCGCGGTTGAGGCGGGTGTTTTCCTTGAAGTGAAAATTCATCTCGCCGTCCTCCAAGGCATCCATCGCGAAGGTCACCTTGCGGGCATCGCGCCGCCGCACGATGATGGCCGTCACCACCACAGCCACGGCGACCGCCGCCACAACCACCAATATCCACAGCCAAGTGCTCATATCCCGTATTTCTTCAAGCGACTATACAAGGTCGGACGACTGATTTTCAATGCTTTGGCAACGAGTGTGAGGTTGCCGTTGTATTGCCTCATCGCGTTGCGGATGACTTGTTCCTCAGCGCTTTCGAGGGTCTCGTTTTTCAGCTTCGGCGTTTTCTCTTCCATCAGTTCGCTGGCGCGGATTTGCAGGTCGGCGGCCTGAATCTGCTCCGACTCGGAATAGATGACCGCCTTCTCGATGCAGCCTTGCAGCTCGCGGATGTTGCCGCTCCACCGGCAGCGCAGCAACAACTTCCGCGCCTCGTCGGACAGGCTGTTGGCCGAGCGGTGGTATTTGGTGGCATATTGCTTGATGAAAAGCTCTGACAACGAGACGATTTCATCCTTTCGCTCGCGCAAGGGCGGCAGTTGCAGCACCATCGTGTTGATGCGATAGAACAAGTCCTCGCGGAAACGTCCTTCTTTGACCATCTTGGCGAGGTCCATGTTGGTGGCGCAAATCAGGCGGATGTCGATGGGGATTGGCCTCGTGTCGCCCACGCGAGTGATGGTGCGGTTTTGGATGACGCGCAGCAACTTGGCCTGCTGGGTGAGCGGGATGTTGCCGATTTCGTCCAAAAAGAGCGTGGTGCCGTTGGCCTGCTCAAACTTGCCGATGTGGTCGGCGTGGGCGTCGGTGAAGGCACCTTTCACATGACCGAACATCTCACTCTCGAACAGCGTCTCGGTGATGGCCCCAATATCGACGCTCACCATCGGTTTGGCTGAGCGGTTGGAGAGACGGTGGATCTCGTTGGCCAACACGTCCTTACCCGTTCCGTTTTCGCCCAAGATAAGCACTGTGGCATCGGTCGGGGCGGCCATTCCCACCATGTGACGGAGGTTTTTCATTGCCTCGCTCTTGCCCCATTGCATCGGTGGCGTGGTGATGGTCACCTCGTTAGCGGCAGCTTTTCTATGTTTCTTGCAAGCCGTTTCGAGGGTGGCGAGCAGTTTGGCGTTGTCCCAAGGCTTTACCACGAAATCGAAGGCGCCGCGTTTCATGCCTTCCACGGCGAGGGCGATGTCGGCATAGGCCGTGAAGAGCACCACCTCCACCTCGGGGAAGTTGCGTTTCAGTTCGGAGAGCCAAAAGAGGCCTTCGTTGCCCGTGTTGGTGTCGGTCTCGAAGTTCATGTCCAAGAGCACCGCGTCGGGCTGGAATTGGCGCATGGTTTCCATGAGCACCTTTGGCGAGGCGATGAGTTCGACCTCGGCAAAGCGCATGGGCAGCAGGATATTCAGTGCCGACCGGATGCCGGCGTTGTCGTCGACGACGAGGATTTTTGATTTGAGTTTGGGCATTCTTTCAGTTGTCAGTTTTCAGTTGTCAGTTGTTCAGTTGTCAGTTTTTTTGACGAGGGACTGGGGGACGCGAGAATTTTGTCCCCTACAATCCTAATATTTCCACCATTTCGGCAGGCGTGACCACAAAGGGTTTCTTCGGGAAATGCTTGATGTTTCCCGTGACCAAATACGCATCGTCTTTGCTCAAAGTGACTTCGTAAAAAACAACATCCTTGGGGTCGGGGAAAACGCCTTCAAAAGAAGGTGTTCGGTCTAATCTTATCCCTTCTTGGATGATATGGTTAATTACAATATCAATACTGGTTTTTCGAATATGGAACTTGTCGCGCGACAAAACATCGAGATATTCTCCGAGAATCTCTTCGTTATAAATTGGCGTTATCCTTCCCTTCAAAACCTCTCTCAAAACCATCGTAGGATTAGAAACATTTCGAGTTGGGAGTAGAGCCGAAACAAGGACATTGGTATCAATGACCGCATAGATTTCATTTCTTTCCATAACGAACCTCTCTTATCAATTCATTGATTTCATCGAGGGTCATTTCTTGAACCCCTGCTGCGGCAACATCTTCCCTCATCTGTTCGAAAGCGAGAAGAGCCTTCCTTCTACTCTCTTCAATTGTGTCCGTCTTGATTTCAAACGGAATTCTGCGTTCGCGCACCATCGTCTTGATGAACAACATCAGTGCGGCAGTATTGCTTAAACCGAACTCATCGCAAAGGAGATCGAATCTTTGTTTTAAATTACTGTCAAGTCGAATTGACATCGTGGTTGTTTGTGACATATTGCTTTACATTTTACCAGTTTTGTACTGCAAAAATACATAAAATTTCAATACAATGTATGTATTTTTACTGCGGATTACACGGATGGGGCTCCAAAAATCCGTGTAATCCGTGTAATCCGTGGTTTCAACATCACTCCTTTTGCAACACATCCACAGGGTTGCTCTTGGCGTTTTTCGCCTGCATAATAGGTGCTCATAACTGTTGATTGTTTAATTCTTTTGCCAAACGGTTGAGTCTGTCGGTGTCAATAGGTTCCAAGATGATTTCTTCGGGTTCGAGATCCAAGAGAAACTGCATATAATTCGGAAGTGTCAACAGAGGGCCTTCACGCCCAACGTTGAAGTCGCCGAACTTGATGGCATGGTACACATGATATTTGTCGGGATGCTTCAGTGCAGTTGAAAGACTCTTGGCCTTGGCAGTCTTGGCCTTGACTTCAACGGGAACACATTCCCCCTTGTAACCAATCAGGAAGTCCAATTCCATACCCGATTCCTTGCGATAGTAGTACAAAGCCTGCTCTTTCTTGTGGAGCGTATCAGCCATCAGGTTTTCAAAGATGGCGCCTTTGAAACCTCCCAAGTTTCCTTGTATAATGTCGTTTCGGGTAGAACCGCCAAGCATGGTGACAAGCAATCCAATGTCGGTAACATACACTTTGAAGGTTGATTCTATGGCATTGCCTTCCATTGGCAAGCCAGTCGCTTCCGTGTTATAACAACGACGGATCATTCCGGCATCTTCCAACCATTGAAGCGACCCTGCGTAATCCTCTGCGCGACCATCTTTCTTGATGAGATTGTATTGGAACTTTTTGTAGTCCTTGGCTAATTGCTTGGTAATGGAATCGAAGCAACCGCGAATGTAGGATTTGTCATCGTCGCCGGCATATTTCACCATGTCGTCTTTATATTCTTTCAGAATCCTACGAAGGACGGCATCAACCTTGCTCATGTTGCCCGTCTCTATCAGCTTGTTCACTGCTGCGGGCAAACCGCCAACGGCGACATAACGGTTCAAGAGGTCTTTCATGGCGACATGCATCCCCATTGGAACAGGTTTTTCATTCTCCAGGCAGTTTTTCAGAAAGGCAATCACTTCTTCAGAAATGCCATTGGCCCAAAGGAATTCCTCGAAATCAAGCGGATACATCTGCACAATGTATTCAGAACCAACAGGAATGGAATTTTTCCCCAGCTGAATATCGCCCTCGTGTTTCCGTTTCAGTTTCTTTTTCTTCTCGCCATACCCCTGAACGCCCAAAAGGGAGCCGGTGGCAATCACATCAAAACGACCGTCTTCCTTGAAAAACTTCAAGGAGGTTCGGGCATCGGGACAGTCTTGGATCTCGTCGAAAATGAAGCAGGTTTGTCCAGGGACGAAATTGGCTCCTTTTATCTGTGCGGAGAGTTCAAGAAGAATCGCATCGACTTCTTTTGAGCCAAGGAATGCGCCAATGCGTTTGGGTTGTTTGGTGAAGTTCATGTAATACACATACTTATAGTTTTCCTCGGCGAACTTCCGCACGATAAAAGTCTTGCCGCACTGGCGCAACCCCATGACGACAAGCGGCAAATGTCCGGGTGTGTCTTTCCATTCCCGCATGGTTTCTTCGATTCTTCTTTTCAGCATTTTTCAAACGGATTTTCGCTGCAAAAATACACTTTTCCAAACGAAAAAGCAACAATCCAACCCATTTTTCTGAACGAATATTTTGTATTTTACCCATTTTTCTGAACGAATAATTGACTTGTAGACCCATTTTTCTGAACGAATCATCACTCCTTCTGCAACACATCCACAGGGTTGGTTCTCGCGGCCTTGAGGGTTTGCCAAAGCACCGAGAGGAAGGCCATCACAAGGGCGATGACGACTGCGACGACGAAAATCCAGCCGTAGTTTTCGAGTTTGACGATGAAACCCTCCAAATAACGTTGCGCCGCCCACACCGCCACCGGCACACCAATGACACAAGCCACGGCCACCAAAACCATGTATTCCTTCACGGTGCGCCACGTCTCGCTCTCAACGGTGCCGCCAAACACCTTACGCACGGCGATGCTCTTGGCGTTCTCGCCCGCATAGTAGGTGCTCATCGCGAGCAGGCCGAGCAGCGAAATCACCACGGCGAGAATCATAAAGATTTCCAAAAGGCGCATATTGTTCTTGGCGGGCTTGAGGGCGTCGCGGTAGAAGTTGTCGATGTAGTCGTCGGCACTCACGAATGACGACTTGCCTTTGCACCACTCGTCCACCACCTCGCGGATAGCCTTTCGAGCCTCTTTTTGGTCGCCGACCGTCTCTATGAGGAAAGCCGCATATTGCCCACCCCAGCCGATGTCTTCCGGCTTCATCACGCTGACGACGATGTAATCCTCCTCGCCCGCGTTGCTACGGTTGACGGGGAAGTCGCGAATCACGCCCGCAACTTGTTCACAGCCTATAGTTTTCTGCGACAAAGTCTGACTGATGTCGTGGAAATCGTCGTCGAAGCCCGTGGCGGCAAAGGCCCGCTCGCCGAACCACGCCGAGTTGAACACAGGTGCTCCATAATCGCTTACCTTCTCAAAACCAAGCATTTGAAAAGCCACTGTATCCATACGGAACATCCGATAGGCAATCTCTTCGCCATCGCGGGTGACACTATATTGTCCGCCACCTGGCCACCCTGGAACGCCTTTGCAGGCACCCATACGCTTCACACACGGCAACTGTTCCAGTTCAGCTTCCAACGACTCGCGAGTGGCATCGTATGCATAGACATCCAAGACAAGCAAATCCTTTGTGTTACAATTCATTGGGCGGTTCATCGAAGTGCGGTATTGCGCCTCCATCACGATGGCCATCGCGATGAGGAAGACCGCCAAGGTGTTTTGCACGACGATGAAAACCTTGTTGAACACTAACTTCGTGTTGCGGCGGAAGGTGCCTTTCACCACATCGATGGGTTGTACGCGACTGGCGAACAAAGCCGGAATGATGCCATTGAGCACGCCAACCACCACAATCACTGACAAATAAGCCACGAGGTACATCGGCTTCATCTGGATGGTAATCGGCACGTCGGGGTCGTTGAGCAAGGTGTTGACCATAGGCGCAAACAAATAGGCCAACAATAGGCCAAACCCGAAACAAACCGCTGTAAATATCAGTGATTCAGAGATATACTTCCAAACAATTTCGCCTTTCTGCGCTCCAAGCAAGCGGCGGGTGGCCATCTCCTTGGCACGTTTTCCGGTGAGGGCAAACGAAAGATTGATATAATTGAACACCGCCGAAAGCAACAGCAGCAACCCGACTATCGCCAAAAGCTTCAAGGTGCCTAAGTCTCCACGAGCGAACTGGTTACGCGAGTCTTGGGCATCGCGGAAAAACAGTTTGTCGAAGCGGCGCACAGTCAATTTGTCGAAGAACGCCTTGCCGTAAAAGTCGGGATAGATGGCCTTGCAAACGGCCTCGGCCTTGTCGTAAATCACTTGGGGGTCGGTGCCTTTGGGATACTTCGCGAAGGTGATGGTGGAACCGTAATGGTCGTATGGATCGCTGAGCGCAAAATCGTTAAGGTCGCTTTTATCATTGAGTATCAAATCGGTAGGAACAAAAATCGTATTACGGAAATCTTGAAGGACACCGATGATGACAAGTTCGCGTCTGCCTATCCTGATGGATTGACCCACTGTCAGGTCGTGTGTCCGCGCAAAGGTCTCGCTAACGATGACATTCGAGAGCGATTCGAGGCCATCGGGACCTCCTTCGACAAATTGCAAGTACGAGAACAACTCAAAAAAGTCGGGGCTAACGAAGTTCGCCTTGACCTTCGTCGGACCTTCCTCAAATTGGACGTACGTAAACATTCCATCGCTATAGCGCACCGCCTTTTCCACTTCGGGCACACGGGCAACGAGTTCGTCGGTGAAGGCATAAGTGAGGCCCGTGTATTTTGGCATTCCAAAGGTGTAGATGTTTTTGGCATCGGGGTGTTCGCGTGTGATGCTGTACTGCTGCCACGCATAGCTGCCGATGATAATGACGAAAGCGAGGCTCACGGCCAAGCCCACCGCCTCGATGACGGTGTAGAGTTTGTTTCGGGAGAGGAATTTCAGGTATGTACTCATAATTTTGGGATTTATAGATTCAAGGATTTAAAGATTTGGGCATTTCTAATTATCAAGAATTTAGCGAATTTGAGATTTCGTATTTTGCTGACTATTTGAATTTTGCCGAATTGGAGACAAAAATTGCAGGCAATTTTTAGAAGTCCCCATTTAATATTTAAAGATTTGCCTGTCGGGGTCTTCGGACTCCCCCGCCCTTCGGGCACCCCCTCAAGAGGGGGACACCTACCGGACACCGGCCTGCCGGACACAAGTTTCGCGTCGCTTTGCGCTGCGCCGCTTCGCGCGTCCCCCTCTTGAGGGGGCAGGGGGAGTCAAAAAACCCGCTTTGCGCATAATCCGTTTCATCTGTACAATCTGTAGTTTCTAAAAACGCCCTATTCCGTGCGTAGCGACTTCACCGGATTCATCGTTGCCGCCCGCAAACTGCGCAAGGTGACCACCGCCACCGTGATGCCCAAGACGGCCAACAACGCCAAGGCAAACGCCCACCAATGCAACGGAACACGATAGGCGAAGCCCTCCAAATAACGCCGCATGATGACAATGCTCACGGGCACGGCAATCACGAAGCACACCAACACAATCTTCACGAAGCGCGAGTTGAACATCGCCAAAATCTGCCCCACCGTGGCGCCATGCACACGACGGATGCCAATCTCCTTGCGGCGGTGCTCCGTCTCGAACATCACCAAGCCGAACACGCCCATCAGCGAGATGACGATGGCCAAAATGGTGAACAGCGTGACGAGCTTCGAGAGGTTTTGCTCCTTCTTGTATTGGCTTTGCAGCGTTTGGTCGAAAAGCTGCACGTCGAAATCCTCGGCGGCAATGTCGGGATCCAGCTCATTCAGAATGGTTTGGATGCGCTTCATCACGGCAGGGACATCCACGCCGGCCTCGGTGCGCACAAACAGTTGCATACAAGGCCGCCACGGTTTCTTGCCGAAGACATACAAGGCAAACGGCCCAATCTCGTTGCGCAAGGCGGAATAGTTGAAGTCCTTGCAAATCCCTGCTACCTCGGCCAAGCCGTCGGTGTGTCCCTGGATCTGGTCGCCGACTTGAATGTCATACATCTTCTGAGCCGTCTCATTGAGGATGTACACGCCATTCTCCGATTGCTCGTCAGCGGGAGTGAATTTGCGGCCATCAGCCATCTCCATTCCCATGAAATCCAAGAAGTTCCACGAAACGGGATAGCATTGCCAATGCACCTTGCCTCCTTTAAAATCGCGGTTCCATCCCATACGCTCGTCGAGGACAAACGGACCGTCGCCCCAAGCCACATCCTTGATGGCGGCATCGGCCTTGAGTCGGTTTTCGGCGGTTTCGTGCTCCAAGTAGCTTATTCTCGCCGTGGTCATCACCGTGAGCAGTTGTTCCTTGTCGAAGCCCATGTCGCGGTTGAGCATAAACTGACGTTGCTCGTGGACGAATATCGCGCAGATAATCAACGCGATGGAAACCGTGAACTGCAAGCCAATCAAGCCGATGCGGAAGGCTTTGCCCTTTTGTGTGGTGCCGAGGGTGCCTTTCAAGGCGAAAGCGGGATTGAACGAGGTGGCGAACAAGGCCGGATAGAGGCTGGCGGCCACCGAAACAAGCAAGCCAGAGCCAACGGTCAGGGCGGCGATGCCCCAGTTTTGGCCGAAATGGAGCGGTGTGTCGATGAGCGAAGCCAAGGTGGACTGCCTGAACAGCGTAACCACGGCCACGGCCAATGCCAAGGCGATGACGACCATCAGTACCGACTCGCCCACAAACGACATCACCAACGAGAAACGGCTGCTGCCCAATATCTTGCGTGTGTTGATGTTGCGCAGGCGAATGGGCACCATCGCGAAGAAGAAGTTGATGTAGTTGATGAACGCGATGACGACGACCACAATGGCGATGGCCAACAGGGTCATCGTGGTGGTGCGGTTGCCCGTCTTGCCCGGCGCGTTGATGTTTTTGGCAAAATAGGTGTCGGTGAGTTTCATCAGGTGGAGTTTGATGTTGTTGACCGACTCCTCCCATTGCGCCAATTCCTCTTCGGAAAGCGAAGTGGGGTCAATGCCGTTTGCGCGCATATTGGCATCTTTCATGGCGGGTTTGGCGGCCTCGTCGAAAGCCACAGGGTCGGCACCTTCGCGGAGTTTCACGAAATAGTTGTAACCCCATTCGCTCCAGTTGTCCAACCCTTCCTTGCCGATGTTGTAGCACATGTCGAAAGAGGCCGCGTCGCTGTTGGCGGGCATGTCCTTGTAGATGGCGACGATGACAGCGTCTTCCATCGAAATGCCGCGCCGGTCCTGCGTGCGCAGCTTGGCCACGTCGCCCACCTGCACGCCGAGGCGCTGGGCCGTAGATTCCGAAACGGCGTAGGTGATGCCGTTGATCCAGTCGTCCCAGTTGCCAGCCACGAGTTCGAGGCCGAAAACATCCTTGCCTCCATCGCTGAAGGCCCCAATTCTCACCTGCATTTGCTGGTTGTTTTCAAGGATAATGTGGGCGGTCGAGCAGTTCTTGCCAATATAGGCGCAGCCACCCGCTTCCACGTCGGGTGAGGCCGCAATGACGGCTTCTGCTATCGGGCGGCATATCCACGACGATCTGCCATAGTCGGCAAACTGGTCGCCGACCATCATGCAATAGATGCGGTCGCTGTCCTTGAGTGCCTTGTTGTAGGTGAGGTCGTGGCGCACCTGCACGAGGATGATATAGAGCGCGGCAAAGGCTGCCGTCAAGCCGAGGATGTTGAGGACGGAGGAGACGAGGACGGTCTTGCCTTTTTTGAATAATCTTGCCATAAAAGTGTTGTTTTATTTGTTCTCTTTTCCATTTCGGGTCTTCGGACTCCCCCGCCCTTCGGGCACCCCCTCAAGAGGGGGACGGCCTACCGGACGCAAGTTCTTCGCCGCTTTGCGCGTCCCCCTCTTGAGGGGGCAGGGGGAGTCAAAAAACTTTCTTACAGTTGCGAGAGCACCTCGTCGACGATCTGGCCGTCCAAGAGGTTGATGATGCGGTCGGCATAGCCGGCATCGCGCTGCGAGTGGGTCACCATGACGATGGTGGTGCCTTCCTTGTGGAGGTCGGTGAGCAGGTCCATCACCTCGCGGCCATGCGCGGTATCGAGGTTACCCGTAGGCTCGTCGGCGAGGATAAGTTTGGGGTTGGCGACGACGGCACGGGCGATGGCCACACGCTGCTGCTGACCGCCGCTCAGCTGCTGCGGGAAGTGGTTCTGGCGGTGCTTGATGGCCATGCGCGTCATGATGTCCTCGACACGTTGCTTACGCTCAGCGGCGGGGATGTTCATGTAACGTAACGGCAGTTCGATGTTCTCAAACACGTTGAGTTCGTCGATGAGGTTGAAGCTCTGGAACACGAAGCCGATGTTGCCTTTGCGGAACTGGGTACGGTCCTTCTCCTTGAGGTCGCCGACCTGATGGCCGAGGAGCTCGTAACGGCCCTCGGTGGGGTTGTCCAAGAGGCCGAGGATGTTGAGCAAGGTGGACTTGCCGCAGCCCGAAGGCCCCATGATGGCGACAAACTCGCCGTCGTTGATTTCGAACGAAACGCCGTCGAGGGCGACGGTCTCAATCTCGATGTCCTCGCTACGGAAGACTTTCTTCAGGTTTTCTACTTTGATCATGACTTTTTGATGTTTAATTGTTGATTGTTTAATTGTTTATTTGTTGATTTTATTGTGTTTATGATGCTTTTTTTGATGGCAGGGGTTGACACCACCTGCCTATTATCTGTCGTCCCTACGGGACTTTTTGTTGGGCTTCCCATTCTCCGAATCAATCCGCTTGATTTTGCCGCCCATTAGGTAACCTTTCACCTTCACGTCGCCATAGTAATAGATGCGGCCTGAACCAGCGATGTTGTAATCCATCGACTCCAACGCGCAGCGGGTCTCGATATAACCCGAACCCGCCACGGAAAGGTCGGCGCTTTTCACCGTTCCGGCCTCGATGACGATGCCTCCCGAACCGGCAACGCTCAAATCGACATTGTCGGCTATAAGGTTCTTGCACAGCAACTTGCCCACGCCCGCGACATTCCAATCCAGATGGTCGGAATGGAGGTCCTTGCACACCAACTTACCCGCGCCAGCAAGGTTCATCTCGAACTCGTCGATGGTGGCCGTTTCGTCGAAAAACACGCCATACGCGCCCGCCGTGTTGATTTCCAATTTCGGCGCTTCAAACGACGTAATGAAACTGAAGTCGCCGCCGCCCACCAGGCTGATTTCCTCCAATGTCGGGGCGGTGAGTTCGATGACGAACTTGGTCGGTTTCAAGTCGCTTTGTTGCAGCGTCTTGACCATTTCCACCTTCAGGCAATCGCCTTTTTGGTAGATGTCGACACACTCGAAAAGGTTCTCGTCGAGGGTCACGCGGCAGGAACACTTGTCGGCCACCGCGTATGTCACCGAAGCCGGCAGCGCGATGCTGATTTCGTCAAATGTTGTCACGTCGATGTCGCGCGTAACGACGTTGCCGTTGCCTTCGGCGAATGTCCCTTGCGAGTACACGGTGATGGTTTTGTTGCCTTTTCCGTCGATTACGGTATCAGCCTTGTACACTTTGTTTTTCTGCGCCTCAGCGCCCAGCACCGCCGCGAAAACGAGCAGTGCCACAATAAATGATTTTTTACCCATTGCTTTACGATTTTACAGGTTCATATTTTTTACGCATTTTCACATAGCAATTGCCGTGCCAAATTTATAATTGTTTAATATTCAATAAATTATGATTTAGTGTAAAATGTAAAGTGTAAAGGTTCTTTACAGTGGTGTAAAGAAAGTTTACAATGGTTTTACAATTATCCAGAAAGGTCAGTCTTCCAAAAGCATACTTTTGGCATCCTCACTAAGAGCGGAATACAAGTTTTCGCGGTTCTGGCGGTTACTCCAAATGCTAACGATATAAATCACATCATCGTAAACGGCATAAACAACGCTATTGAGCCGGCACTGGAGTTCGCGGAACTCTATGCCCGTTTCTTCATCGGTGAAACTTGCAACACCAATGTATGGAAAATGGGAAATGTTATCAACGGCTTTGTTGATTGTGTTACGCATTTTTTGGGCTGCAGCTTGGCCAAACTCTGCTGCCACGTAAGCCGCAGTAGCAGCAAACTCAGTAGCCGCTCGATTTGACCATCTAACATTCATACAGCCTTGGCAATTGCATCGTCAACCATTTTCATCGCATCTTCGTGCGAAAGTGTTTTTTCTCGTCCGGCTATGATGTCTCTCATCCGCTCGCGCGAAACTTGCATCATTTCCTCGCGAGTCCTCAGTCCGGGCATATCCAACAAGCCGTCTTCCTGGCGCACACGCGCAAGGAAATCCCGTCTAACCTTTTCGCTCTGCTGTCGATAAATGGTCAACAAGGCATCAACCACCGAAACTTCTTGAGACATCATTGTTGTTTCCATAATAACGCTTGATTTTGAGGGCAAAATTACACATTATTTCCGAAACCGCAAAACGAACTCTGAAAAAAGCCTCCTCGTTCCTCACTCCATAGCGCCGTCAAACGCCTGGAACTGGAATGGGGAGGCTTTTGCTTTTCTCACTTCACCATGCCATCATCATACCCACCATTCCAAAGCGTCTTTTGGCCTTTGTTGAACGCCTTGCCGTAGTTGAACTTCCATGTGAGACCCAGCACGACCATGTTGCCGTTGTCGCTGGTCCAATTAGTGTGGGTGTAGGGATGCACAGCGGAGAGGTTGCTGGTCTGATACATATAGCCTTTCTTGTTGAACGGGCAATGCCACACCACGCTCGCATTCAGGCTCTTCCAGTTGTATTCGGCATAGATGCTTTGCGACATCTCACCTCCCGACAAATCCTCACCGAACAAAGACCATTCGGGCGTGAAGTCGAAGTTGCAGCCGACCACCAATTGCTTCCAGACAAACTGCGCCTTGATACCGCTGCTAAAGTTGAGGTTGTCGTGATAGAATTCCTCGCCTTTGGCTTCCTCCTTTTTTAGTTTGCCGCTCAGCGTAATGTTCAATCGGTCAAATAGTTGCTTGACACCAACCTCGGCTTTCAACTGAAAACGCTGGTAATAGTCGGTGTTCTGCCTTGTGCCGACGAAAAGATCAAGGTCAGGATCGTAATGATACAAGCGGACAGTGGGGGAAAAGTTCCTGTAATAACTTGGAATCATACTGGCAAACCAACCCTTGTTGTTGTAGCGCAACCGCAATGAACCAGACAGGGTGTTGTAAGGCCGCAACGACTCGTTACCTTGAATGGCTTCGACATCGTCCACGCGCTGCAACACGGGCGAAAGTTCGCTCAACGAAGGCAAGTATGGGATGAACCTCGCATTGGCATTAAACGACCAACGCTGATTGATGCGCCAAAACAGGCCCGCTGTGCTCAAATTGCGGACATAGCGTTTAGCATCAATGCCGTCGGTCACGGAGAACAACTTGACACCCGTCCCCAACGAATACATCACATTGTCGCTCAAATTGCCGTCGATGCTGGTGTAAAGATAGGTGTTGTCCTTGGTCATCTCGGTTTGGGTTTCGTAAACCACATAATCGTTGCTCGCGAAGTTGTGCTGGTATTGCAGTCCTACGCGGACTTCCGCCTTTTTCAATTGCTTACCATAAACAGCCTCACCACTGATGGCGTAACCGTTGTTCATCACCTTTGTGGGATATTCCCATTCGCTTTCCGAATCCCTGTAAATCAAATTGTTGTAATAATAGCTATGAGAATATTGCCCCACCATATTCAACTCGATCTTTTGCCTGTTCCTCATCTTGTGCGTAAAAAACAAATCCAAAGTAGGCGAGTTGCCTTTTCTGTCGGTCTGCTTGTTCATGTCCAATTTGGTGGTTGTCCCGCTTTCAGTTTCGGTGATAGTGCCCGTCCCGAACCAATGGTTGTTGTCGATGTAGTCACGCAGGGTAGCCACGAACATGGTGGTGTCGTTGGGCTGGTAGGTGTATTCACCCGTGATGTTGTGGGTGATGTAATTGAACGGGAAATTCATTTCCTGATAACGCTCCACCGTGCGTTCATCAGCGATATAACTGTCTGTCATTTCGTAAGGTACAATTTTATAGTTGCGGTGACTCAAGTTGTACTGCAACGAAAACTCCGACTTGCCCTTGTGGTGCGCTGCCATGAGGTAGCCATCCACAAAGCCGGTGGTGAAGGCCGATTGTATCCTTGCCATCACGTTTCCGCCATCGTCCGACTCCTTCAGCACAAGGTTGATGATGCCCGACGCATTACGGTCGAGGTAGCGGATGCCGGGGTCGTTGCTGTATTCAATGCGCAGGATTTGCTCCGGCCTGACATTGATGAAGCGGTTGAGCGGCACTTCCTTCCCGTTGATTTGCAGAATAGGTGTGCCACCATCAATAGTGACATTTTGCTGTGCCACATCCACCTCCAAGCCAGGCAGTTGCTGCATATCGAGCAGGGTCAGGCCACGACCCGAGACTTCCACCTCTTTTTGGTCGGGCAGTACCACGAAACGTCCTGCTTCCTCGGTGACACGGGAACCTTCGACCACGACTTCGTCCAATTGTTCAGTGGTTTTGGGCATCAACAAGGTTCCGAGGGCAGTCGCCCCGCAGCGGACGGTAAGCCGCTCGTAGCCGATGGCCGAAGCGGTTAGGATGTATTTCCCCTCCTTGACATCTACGGAGAATGCTCCGTTCTCGTCGGAGGTCAGCCCCGCCACAAGGCTGTCGTTTTGTGCCTGTTTCAGCACGATGTTGGCGAAGGCCACGGGGTTGTTGTCCTCGTCAGCCAAACGGCCTGTGATGTTTTGCGCCTTTGCGCCCAGCACCGCCGCGAAAACGAGCAGTGCCACAAGAAATGATTTTTTACCCATTGCTTTACGATTTTACAGGTTCATATTTTTTTCGCATTTTCCCATAGCAATCGCCGTGCCAAATTTATAATTATTTAATATTCAATAAATTACGATTTTTTGTAAAATATAAAGTGTAAAGGTTCTTTATAGTGGTGTAAAGAAAGTTTACACTACGACTTTTACATCCTCAAACGATGCATTAAATTTGAGAATGATTTCGTAGCGGAAATATTATTATTTTTGCAGACCATAACGCCTCTGTATTAAGTGGCATGTAGTGTATACAACAGAATAAATCCTTTAGAATGAAAGAGAATCCCCTTCCAGTGAATGTTGATATCAAGAACGCTGTGCAGTCGATAAAAGCAGCCATCCTGAAAAGCCAAGCGCGGTCTGCACAGATGATTAACCATGAGCAGCTGTCTCTCTATTACGGCATCGGCCGCTTTGTTTCGGAGCACTCGCGTAATGGATTTTGGGGAACAGGAGCTATCGACAGCATCAGCAAGCAATTGAGAGCCGAACTTCCTGGATTGAAAGGGTTTTCTGCCGAGAATATCAAACTGATGAGGAGGTTTTTTGAAGCGTGGAAAGATTTGGAAAGAAATTCGGCAGACACGACTACCGAAATAGCGGAAAATTCTGGATTACAGCCACCAACAAATTCGGTAGACACGACTACCGAATTACAACTTATTGAATCCGAGGCAAAACCGATTCGTCAATTACAGCTGACCCACGACGAAACATTCCCTGTCACTGCTTTCCTGAACATCTCTTTCTCGCATCATGTCGCCATATTACGTTATGCAGAGCAATACGAGGAGCGGAAATACTATATCCAATTAGCGTATCAACAGCGCTTGAAAGTAGACGACCTTGAAGAAATAATAAAGGCGAAAACCTACGACCATCGTCAGGCCCTCCCCAACAATTTCTTCAAAGCCATTCCCGACAAAGCACTTGCCATCCGTACATTGCAAATGTTCAAGGACTCATACCTGTTGGATTACATCAATGTGGAGGACATTGATGTTTCCGACCCCATAGACGTAGATGAAAAGGTCATAGAGAGCAAGATTGTGATGAACATCAAAAACTTCATTATGACTTTCGGCAAGTCGTTCACCTATAAGGGGCATCAGGTTCATTACGACAAATTAGGGCACGACCATTGGATAGACTTGTTGTTTTTCAACCGTGAGTTGCAATCCCTTGTGGTTGTAGAGTTGAAGAAAGGTCAGTTCAAGCCGTCCTACCTTGGTCAACTTGCAGCCTATCTCCGCGTTCTTGACGACGAGGAAAAACTACCGGGAGAAAACCCATCAGTAGGGATTATCCTCTGTAAGAAAGCGGACAAGGCATACGTGGAATATGTACTTCAAGACTATCTGAAGCCAATGGGCGTAGCCACATACCAACAGATGCAGAACAGGTTGCGCGAACTATTGCCGCCAGAAGAAGATATGAAGCGGTTGATTGAAGAATAAAAAACCACACCCCATCCCAGCCTCAAGCGCCATCAAACGCCTGGAACCGGAATGGGGAGGCTTTTGCTTTTCACTCAATTCGCGTCGATGCCTCACTCCTTCTTCAAAACCGCTGCCGGATTGGTGCGGGCAGTGTGCACGCTTTGCCAGATGACGGAGACGAAGGCCAACAGCACCACCACCAAGCCCGCCGCCGCGAAAATCCACCACGAGAGGCCGATGCGGTGCGTGTAGTCCTCAAGCCAACGGTGCATCACAAGCCACGCCACGGGAATGCCCACCACGAAGGCGATGCCGACCAACTTCATAAACGACAGCACCAGCTCGCGCAACACGCCGCCATAGTCGGCGCCAAACACCTTCTTCACCGCCACCGCGCGACGCTCCTGCTGCATGTAGTAGGAACTCATTGCAAACAAGCCCAAGGCCGAAACGAGCATCGAAAGCAAGGTGAAAATCAGGACGATGCGAAGCAGACGGCTTGACGAAGCGTAATTGTTTTTGATCATATCCTCCACATACCGCGCCTCAAATATCTTGTCGGGGAAAAACTCCTTGGCGATCGCCTCCAAACGGGCGACGGCTTCCTTGTGGCTGCCCGTGGTCTTCACGAGGAACCAATGACACATATTATCGGGATAGGAATCCTTATAATTCTTCACCATCGTTCCCCAATTATCATCCTCACTTCCAAACGGCGCAGTCCCAAAATCGTAATAAACGCCGCCAATGGGCATTGTGCCTGCAATACTTTGATACTCCGTAGCACTTTCGTCAAGCCCCAACAGTTTGAAACTCGACTCCGTAAGCCAATACCCATCAGGGTTGTGGTTGTCCTGTTTCTCCCTCAGGCCCAATATCTTGAAATAGCCTTCATCGCCCATCACCAACTTGAAACTGACGTACGACTCATCGGAAAGTTGAACCGTATTGCCATGAAAACCGCCCAAAGCCGGAATCGGTATGCCTTTACCCACTTCCTCCACAAAAGGCTCGCTCTCAAACCGCTCCAACATCGGCTGAATCTTGGAAGACAAGCCGTAATTATTGTTCATCACTACAATATCCTTAGTATTAATGCCCAAATCGGCAGTAACCATAAAACGGATTTGCAGAAACATCGTCAGCGAGGCCACAAGCATCACCACGGCCACCGCATTTTGAATCACGATGATAACGGGACCATAAACCGTCCGCGTTTTCACCCGCAACGAACCTCTAACGATTTCGATGGGCTGTGCCTTCTGAATCAGCAGGGCAGGTACCAATCCGGCAATGGCTCCCAAAACCAAGACGAAACCTATGACAATCAACACATTGCCTACAGAAACCATACTAAATATGGAAATGGGGTATTCGAGCAATTCGGAGGCCTTGGGTGCAAGTGCCTCGGCGAGCAAAATGGCCAATCCCATTGCCACGGCGCACAAGGCGACACATTCGCCGATGATTCGCATGAAAACGCCAGCCTTGGTCGCCCCTACAAGCCTTCGCGTGGCCATTTCCTTGGCACGGAAACCCGTCAATGCGGTGGTGAGGTTAACATAGTTGAGCACGGCGAAAAGGAGCAACACAAGGCAGACAGCCAATAACAAATTGACCATCTTTCGCGAGCCTAACTTCATGGTTTGGGAATAGTCGTAGGAATCGGCACTCGAAAAATAAACATCACGAAGCGGGAGGATGCGCACGTCCTCTTGCCTGCCGCTGGCATAAACGAAATAGTTCTTTTTCAGAAAATCCACAATGTCGTCATGCCTTGCGTACAGGTCGGCATTGGGGTTGGTCATCAGGAAGCAGACGCCGCCGTTTGACTGGTTCATCGCCTCGTTATGGTTGGGGATGAGTTTCGGCAGCAACTCGCCACGGCATAACACATCGGGCGCGTCGATGACGGAATTGCCGAAGTCCTTGAAAACGCCGCACACCGTCAGCGCGATGCCGCCGGCTTGATTCAATGTGACGGTGCGCCCAATCGGGTCTTTGTCGCCAAAGTGCGCATTGGCGAAAGCCTCGCTCACCATGCAGCGGTCCCACGAGAGTTTCCAGTCTGCCTTGGAGCCGCTCACGAGGTCGTAACTGAAGATGTCGAAGAAGCACGAGTCAGCAATGGTGACAGAAGCATACACCGTTTCGTCCTCTACGGTGAACTCACCATTTGAGGTCATCCGAAGCACCGCCGTCGATTTCTCCACTTCGGGCAGGAGATTGCGTAGGTGCTTGTCGGTCCAATAAGCCATCGTATAGCCATCCTGAGGAGCGACGAGGTAGATTCGGTCGGCGTTTTTCTGGAAAGCGTCGGTCGAGAGTTGCCGTTGCACATACACCGCCAAGAGCAGCACGAAAGCCATCGAGACGGTCAAGCCCAAAAGGTTGATGAGGGCGTAGAGTTTGTTCCGCATTAGGAAGTTCCAGAATGATTTCATATTGTTGATTGTTTAATTGTTTAACTGTTGAATTGTTGATTTTGTTTGGTGTCTTTTGACTCCCCCGCCCTGCGGGCACCCCCTCAAGAGGGGGATGCCTACCTGGGTCGGGCCTGTCGGAGTACTGCCGTAGGTCGCAACCTACGGTTAATAGGGTATCGCCCCTACGGGGCTGGCCTGCCGGACCCAAGTTCTGCGTCGCTTTGCGCTTCCCCCTCTTGAGGGGGTCAGGGGGAGTCCAAAGACCCGCTTCGCGCCATTCCAAATTCAGCATTCATAATTCAAAATTCAAAATACTAGCACTTCCGAGTCGCCGAAGCCGTCATAGCTCGAAGTGATCACCTTCTCGCCTGGCTCAAGGCCTTCGACGACCTCGTAATACTGCGGGTTCTGCCGCCCAATCTTGACGTCGCGGCGCGTGGCCTTGCTACCATCGGGGCTGACCACGAAGACCCACTTGCCGCCCGTCTTCTGGTAGAACGCGCCACGCGGGATGAGCACGGCCTCCACGGGCTGGCCCAGCTGTAGGTTGAGGTAATAGGTCTGGCCGCTGCGGATGTTGTCGGGCTGCTGACCCACAAACTTGAAGTCGGCCTTGAACTTGCCATCGCGCACCTCGGGATACACCTTGCGGATTTGCGCCTGATAGCGCTCGCTCTGCCGCTCGAAGGTGGCCTCCAAGCCTGCCGACACGCGATCGATGTAATGCTCATCCACCTGGGCTTCAATTTTGTAGCTATCCAAGTTGTTGATTTGCCCAATCTTCGAGCCTGCCGCCACGCTTTGGCCGAGCACCACGTCCAAGAGGCCCAGTTCGCCGTCGATGGGTGCCTTGATGGTGAGGTTTTCCTTGCGGTGGCGAATCATCAGCATATTGACGCGCATATTCTCAAGGCTCTCGCGCATCTGCGTGATTTCCACCGAGCGGTAGAGGCTGTCTTGCTTGGCGCGGTTGCGCACGAGGCCGAGGCGGTCGTTGCTGAGCTGGTAGTCCTCTTCGGCCTTCAGGAAGTCTTCGCGGGCGATGAGGCCGTCGTCGAAGAGCGCCTTCTGCGCTTCGTAGCTGCGGCGGTTGCGGCGCACCTCGGTCTGCAGCTGCATCTTCTCCTGTTCGAGGCTCAGCTTCTGCTGCTCCATCTGGATCATCGTGTTGCGTAGGATGTTCTCCTTCTCGGCGAGTTCGGCCTCGGCGTTGAGGATTTGCATGTCAAGGTTCTCGTTGCTGAGGATGAGGATGACATCGCCGGCTTTGACGCGGCTACCTTCCTCGGTGACAATCTGTTGCACCACGCCGCCTTCCAAGGGGCTGATTTGGATGGTGGTCATCGGGGCCACTTGTCCGCTGATGCGGATGTAGTCGTTGAACTCGCCCGAGGTCACCGTCCCGATGCTGATGTTGTCGGCGTCGACACGCAGTTTGGTGGCATCGTCGCGGAAGATGAGCCACAAGATGAAGATGAGGAGCAAAGCACCGCCCCAAAACGGCAACGCTTTCTTGGTGAACGCACGAGCGATGCCTTTTTTCTTTTCGATTTTTCTGTCCATTGAACTGATTTCCATATCGCTTATTTTTTATTGATTGATTTCTTGTTGTTATGCAGGGGTTTACACCGCCTGCTTATTATCTGTCGCCCCTTCGGGGCTGGGCCTGACGGGGTCTTTTGACTCCCCCGCCCTGCGGGCACCCCCTCTGATTGCTTCGTACCTCGCAATGACGGGGGACGGCCTGCCGGACGCTGGCCTGCCGGGGTGCTGCCGTAGGTCGCGACCTACGGTTAATAGGGTATCGCCCCTTCGGGGCGGGCCTGCCGGGGTCTTCGGACTCCCCCGCCCTGCGGGCACCCCCTCAAGAGGGGGACGGCCTACCGGACGCGGGCCTGCCGAGGTGCTGCCGTAGGTCGCGACCTACGGTTAATAGAGTATCGCCCCTTCGGGGCGGGCCTGCCGGACCCAAGTTCCTCGTCGCTTTGCAATTCCCCCTCTTGAGGGGGGCAGGGGGGAGTCCAACAACCCGCTTCGCGCCATCCATTCCATTCATATAATCCATAGTTTATAATTTATTGTCAAACGAAAATCCCCATAGCATAATTCGTGCCAAACTTGTAATTATTTAATATTCAAAGATTTAAGATTTAAGTGTAAAATGTAAAGTGTAAAGGTTCTTTACAGTGGTGTAAAGATACTTTACAGTCGTCCAAAAACGACCGACGAATTGAATCGTCACAAAAACATAGAAATTTAGCCAAAATAAGAAAAATACACTTTGTCGGGCGACGATGCCGAAGCAATCCTACGAAAAATAGCCGCCGTAAGAAGCTCCAAAATCCACAAGCCGAGCCACTCGATTTATATCACCCTTATGACCACATTCGGAACGACTGACTCAAAGCATAAAACCATTATAAATGACATACTTACATTAGATTCATTGTTTTAGAAATTCAGCCAAAACCAAGAATTTTCATTGGTTTTGGCTGAATTTCTATGAAAACAAACTTGCAATCACTCCTTCTTCAAAGCCTCCGCAGGATTCGTCCGCGCGGCCTTCAAGGTCTGCCAGAGCACCGAGAGGAAGGCCATCAACATCGCCACGACGACGGCCACAATGATGATCCAGCCGTAGTGGTCAATGCGGTAGGCAAAACGATCGAGATACTTGCCGCAGAGCCAAACGGCCAATGGCGCTCCGATGACCGCCGCGATGCCAACCAAAACCATATAGCCCTTCACCGAGCGCCACAACTCGCCCTCCACCGTGCCGCCAAACACCTTGCGCACCGCAATGCTCTTGGTGCTTTGCTCGCTGTAATACGTGCTCATGGCAATGAGGCCGAGCAGCGAAATCAAGACTGAAAGCACCATAAACAGTTCGAGCAGGCGCATGGCCATTTTTGCAGGTCGCAGCAACAAGTTGTTAAGGTCCTGCACATAGCCGTTCTGTGCGGCTTCGACGACCATGCCGTTCTGTTCTTCGGAATAGGCACGGTAGGCTTGCATGATGGCTTTTTCGGTCTCTTTGTAATCGCCTGAAACATCAATCATTACGCCGTTGCCCCAAGTCAAATCCTCCGCCTTGGCGATGATGACTGCCGAAAACTGGTTGGGTTCAGACGACGCTGCCGAGCGTGTCGGGATGTCTTCATAAACGCCGCCCACGGTCTCGGGTCGAGAGCCATTGATGCGCATGTGTCGGGGGTAATAATTCACCGTTGAGTCGTTCAAAGCGAGTTTTTCGGCCAAAGTCTTCGACATCCAGACCGAATTGGTTTTTGGTACGCCAAAATCCTCAACAACCTGCAAACCGAGCATATTGAAATAGGTCTCGTCGCAAAGGATAAGTTGCATGTTCACCATTTCGCCGTCGGGCGTTTTGACGCTGGTGCCCATGTTCATCTGCCCCGCGAAACCACGACCGTAGCCTACTGCTTTCACATTCGGAATCTTTTCCAAACGGTCGATGAGCGGAACCAAATCGGCATAATCCCTCACCCAGCATTGCAACGAATACAAGCCCTCCGAGCGCATGTTGGTGGGACGGTTCATCATGTGGCGCATCTGCACCTCCATCAGGATTGCCATGGCAATCAGGACGATGGTGATAGTGTTTTGGAACACGATGAACACCTTGCTGAACACCCTTTTGGTTTGAAGCCGATAAGTGCCACGCACCACGTCGATCGGCTCGAAACGCGAAGCGATGGCGGCAGGCGCGATGCCCGCCAAAGTGCCCAACAGCACAACCGCCACAAGATAAGCTGCCACAATGCCCACAGACCACTCAAATCGAACAGGAACAAACTGCTCAAACGGTGCATCGATGCCAAATTCGCCGCCCGAAACACTATGCAGCAAACTGTTCATCATCGGGAGAAAAGCGTAAGCCACCAAGAATGCCAAAACAAAAGACATTGCCGTAAACGCCACGGACTCAAGGATATATTTCATCACTATTTGACCTTTCGTGGCCCCATGAAGCCGCCTTGTGGCCATCTCCTTGGCGCGTTTTCCCGAAAGGGCCATGTTGAGGTTGACATAATTGAAAATGGCCGAAAGCAAGAGCAACAGCACCACCACTGCCAACATTTGCAACACCGACTTGTTACCTTTCTTGAACATCCACTGGTTTTCGAAGAAAAAGACTTCCGGAAGCGTGTAAATCGGCATAGCACTCACGAAACCGTCGGAATAATTGGGCAATCCAACCGCCTCGACTTTTTTCGCAAATTGCTCACGGTCAGTACCTTCATAAACTTTTATCAAAGTCATATACGAGCCAATGGAAGTGAATGGTTCCTGCTCACCCGACACATACAACTCGTTGAACTCGGGGTTGAAAAGCACATCGGTGTAAGGCACCATCGAGTTGGCGGCATCCTTAAACACGCCACAAACCACGCCTTCAATTTTTTCATCGAAATAAGTGACTTTGAGCGGTTTACCAATAGCATCGCCATTGAAGGCTCCGTTAGCAAGCGACTCGGACACAAGACAATGCCCTTTGAGGCGGAACTCGTCGAGATTGCCGTCAATCAAAATGAGGCTTGGGAAGAGTTCAAAAAGCTCCGGGTCGGCCTCGGTAACTACGGCACTGACAGGCTGTTCGTCGCCAACGGTAATGTAACCATCCCCATCGGCATTGCTGATGCGGCACACGGCTTCGGCCTCGGGGAGCTTGTCCTCAAAGACGGCCTTGTCCCACCATGATAGCGACATATAATCTTGGTTTCCAACGGCATAAACCCTATCTCTATAAGGGTTGCCGTAAGCCACGGAATACTGTTGATACACATAATTGCCAATCAAGATGACGAAGGCAATGGAAATGATGAGGCCCACCGCCTCGATGACGGTGTAGAGTTTGTTTCGGCCTAAGAATTTGAGGTAACTGCTCATAATTGAGGGATTTAAGATTTAAAGATTCAAGATTTAAAGATTTAAGATTCAAAGATTTTAGGATTTTGCCTGCCGGGGTCTTTTGACTCCCCCGCCCTTCGGGCACCCCCTCAAGAGGGGGACGGCCTACCGGGGGCTGGCCTGCCGGGGTGCTGCCGTAGGTCGCGACCTACGGTTAATAGAGTATCGCCCCTTCGGGGCGGGCCTGCCGGACCCAAGTTCCTCGTCGCTTTGCGCGTCCCCCTCTTGAGGGGGGCAGGGGGGAGTCCAACAACCCGCTTCGCGCTTATCAGGGAGTCCAAAGACCCGCTTCGCGCTTATCAAGGAGTCCAACAACCCGCTTCGCGTCATTGCGAGGAACGAAGCAATCCAGACTAATTGCTTTCCGAACATTTTTTCCCTGGATTAACTGCGTTGAATCTGCGATTTGCTTCACTGCGTTCGCAATGACGCAAAGCGACACCAAATTCGTCACCATTCGCAGCGCAAGCTGCAAAATCCTTGCATCGCAATTCGTCACATTCGTGTTATTCGTAGTTCCCATATCAATTGTTCTTCAACGACTTCACCGGATTCATCCGTGCAATCCTGTTGCTGCACAAAACGACCACCACGGTGACGATGAGCAAAACCGCAACCGCCCCTGCAACGAAATAGAGCGGCGAAAGGCCGATGCGCTCGGCAAACTGCTCCAACCACCTGTGGGCGACGAAGAAGGCACCGATACTGGCCAAGACCGCCATCACCAACGAGAGTTTCAGCACGTCCCAAGCGAAGATGCGTAACACGTCGCGAGCCGTCGCACCGTTGATTTTGCGGATGGCCATCTCCTTGCTCCTTCGGTTCGACTCGTCGCGAACGAAGCCGACAAGACCCAAAACGGCAATCATCAAGGCGAAAATGGCACCGATGAAGATGGTGTTGCGCATCTTGCGGCTGTCGTCGTAGGCCGAGCGCATCTGGTCGGACCACGACAGGATTTGCATCTGCTTGCCGTCCAAGGCCGTTGCAATCGCCTCGGTCACTTTTTGCATCGCGGCCTCGTCGAGTTTCGCGTTCGTCCTGAAAACCACATACGGCATATAGGATTTGCCGTCGTCGAGCGAGCCATAAAAGCGCACACTCGGGCGGGTGTCGAGGTCCACAAGGTTATTGATGCGGATGTCGCGGTAAACGCCCGAGATGGTGAAAGGAGCCAACTCCATTCCCCAGTTGCCGTGACCCGTGATTTGCACTTGCTTGCCCACTGCGCCATCGCTCCAGTCGGCGAAGTCGGCCATCCGTTTCACAAAGGCCTCGCTCACAGCCACTTCCGTGGAATCGGCTGGAATGCGACCATCCACAAAGTCGAATCCCATCATCTCATAAAAACTTGGTGTGGCTTCGTAGCAGTCGGCCACGTTGAACAGCTCGCGGTCGTCGCCGGGCAAATATACATTGTCGCCGCTGGCGTAGGAAAGCGGCAGATGATAAGCCACGCCCGTATGCGTCACCTCGGGCATTTGGCTCAAAGTCTCCACCACGCGCCTTTGTGCGGCTTGGTCGCCGTCGTACATGGACATATAATAGGTGTTCTCGTAGTTGTAGCCCGGGTCGGAGTTGACCATCTTCTTGTATTGCAAGGCCACAATGAGAAGCATCGTCGCGACAAAGACATTGATAAACACCTGAACGCCAAGCAGTCCGATTTTCCAGCGGCGCGAGTTTTCGGTATAGTTGCGGAAGGCCACCGAAACGGGAATGCGCATGAAAAGCTGTGCGGGCACAAAGACCGAAACGAGCAGCACGAACAGCAGCACCCCACTGATGGCCCAAACGCTTTGCGGAATGATCAAAGTCTCGAAAGGAACGCCCAACAGGTTTTGAATCAGCCCTTTGGAAGCAAAAATGATGGCCGCTGCCAAAACGAGCGACAGCAACAGATGGACGAATGCCTCACGCGCCAGCAACGAATGGATATTGAAGGCCGTGGCGCCATAGCACTTGCGCACCCCGATTTCCTTGGCGCGACGCACCATCGACGAAATGACGATGAGAATGTAATTCAGCAAACTGATGAGAATCAGCAGTGTGGCCACGATGGACAGCACCACCACCATCGAATGGACAGAGGGTTCGGAAGTGTGCGTGCCCAAAAGCGGCGTGAGGTAATACCACAACTGCATTCCGTTCTTCTCAAACTCCTCCAAGGGCTGGTGCGTCTCCTGCATCTTGTGGATGGCATCGGTAAGCGAATGAGGGTCAACGCCTTGCTGCAATTTCACAAAACCTTGGTAACGGTCGTTGCCCTCCCAATTCTCGGTGCTCTGTTTGGAATAGCTCTCCATCGACATCAGAATGTCGTAATCGAGGGAGCCGTTTTTCGGGAAGTCCTCAAACACGCCTTCGACGGTCATTTTCAGGTTGGGGAAGTCCTCATTGGCGATGATTTTACCGATACATTCCTCCACGCCGCCGAGTTTGTTGGCAAACGATTTGGAGACCATCAGGCAACGCGGCCGAGCCAGCACTTGAGCCGGGTCGCCGGCCAAAATCGGGCGGTCGAACACCTTGAAGAAGCACGAATCGGCAAGACGGAAATTGCCCGTGATGACATTGCCATCGGCATCCACATAATGGTCGTTGCTGAAATAGAAAGTGGTGCGTGTGGCTTCCTCCACGCCTGGCACTTCGGCCTTGAAGCCCGGCGCCACCGCCCCGCTCACTTGCCCGAAATTCTTCGATTCGCCTTGTCGTTCAATGCCTGTTTGAATGATGTAGATGCGGTCCACATCCTTATAGAAACTGTCGTACGACAATTCGAAACACACCTTGGCAATCAGCACGATGCCAATGGCGAGACCTATGCCTAACGATAGGATTTTGATGAGGTTATCTGTCAGTCTATTCATTTTGTTGAAATTTTAATTCGACGTAAGTCAATTGTTGATTGATTAATTGTTGAATTGTTTTGAGCAAAAAATGTATTTTTGCGAAAAATTTGACTTATGCAGATTCTTACTGAAAAAATATCGAGAGAGCAACTTAAAGAATTGGCTTCCAATACTTTTGTTGACATGATTAAGTGTGTGGCCGATGTCAATCGCGGCCTTCTGGCTGTCGATGCCGAACTCCATGCAGACTTGGAATCCATGCTGCTTGAGAATGGCTCTGAGCAAGAAAACCTTTGGGGATTCAACCTGTATCCTGATGAGACTGGAGACGATTTCATCGAGTTTGACTCCTTAATCAATATCCGAGCATGGCAAGGCAACCGCAGCCGTGATGTGGAGAACGAAAGCGTGAGAAAACAAATCAAGGAACTTGTTTCAAAATTCGTGGAATGATGCAGCACCATACACTTCAGAACGGCGCATGGCTTTCTTTGACCTTTCCCCAACAAATGGCCAACATCGGAAGCGAGACCTACAGGGCCACCAAATGGCTCGCCAAAGGTCGTCGCGACAATGCGGAGAAAGCCTTCGAACGGATGCAAGAACTTATCGACCTCACTATCGCCTACGGCAGGCAGGACGCGCCCAACCGCAAAGCCCTCTTGAAGGAACTTTGCCGCTTCAGGGAACTTTACTGCGGAGCTTTCCTTGAAGGCGATTTGGAAACGCTCACCGCGCTCAACCGTTATTTGGATCAGTTTGCACATGTCAATTAGTTTTTCCTCAAAACCTTCAAAACCATTTTCCCATATAGAAAATCGCCAACCAGCTCCTTTCCAACGGTAAGCGGTTGCGCGCCGTTGCTTGCTTTTCCATTGATATTCAAAAAGTTTTGCATTGTTTTGAAGGTTTTGTGATTAATTACTCCTTCTTCAACACCGTAGCTGGATTAGCCCGTGCCGTCTTGATGCTTTGCCAAATGACTGACAGGAACGCCATCAGCACGATGGCCAGCACGGCCAAAGCGAAAATCCACCACGAGAGGCTGATGCGGTGCGTGTATTCCTCAAGCCAACGGTGCATAATGAACCACGCCACGGGAATGCCAATCAGTGCAGCCACAGCCACCATCTTCATGAACTTCAGCACCAACTCGCGCAACACGCCGCCATAGTCGGCGCCAAAAACTTTCTTCACCGCCACAGCACGACGCTCCTGCTGCATGTAGTAGGAACTCATTGCAAACAAACCCAACGCAGAAACGAGCATCGACAACAAAGTGAAAACCAGAACGATACGAAGAATACGCCTCTCGCCAGCGAATATGGACTTGATTTGGTCTTCAAGATAATGGGCCTCAAACATCTTGTCGGGAAAGAACTCCTTCGTCACCTGCTCCAAACGGTCGTAAGCCGCCTTGTGGTCGCCCGTCACTTTGACCAGTAAATTCCACGGATAATCGTCGTCGGGGTTCTCGCCTCGGTTATAGATCATGGCCGCACTTTGGTCCCATTCCAACGGCCGAATCTTGAAGTCGTAATAGATGCCGCCGATATGCCGCGTTCCATTGTGAGCGGATTGGAATTCCGTGGCTGTTTCTTCAATGCCAATCTGTTTGAAGGCGTATTCGTTTAGCCACCAACCACCCAAATGATTGTTGAGCGTGCCATCCAAATGATTATCCTGCTTGACGCGAAGCCCAAGGATGTCGAAATAGTGTTGGTCGCCTTGAATCTGCTGGAACGACACCCATTCGCCATTTTCCAGTTCCATCGTCCAGTTGTTGGTTCCGAGAAGCGGTGTGCCGTCACCTTGACCTACATCTTCCACACATGGCTCGGCGCGATAGGCATCGAGCATGGCCTTGATTTCGCCCGCCGTGCCGAAAGCGTTGTCCATCACGAGGATGTCTTTCGTGTTGTAGCCCAAGTCATAATTAATCATGTATTGCGTCTGCAAGTAAATCGTCAGGGCGGCGGCGAGCATCACTACGGCCACAGCGTTTTGCACCACGATGATGACGGGGCCGTAAACCGTTTTGGTTTTCAGCCGCAACGAGCCGCGCACAATCTCGATGGGCTGCGCCTTCTGTATCAGCACGGCAGGCACGAGTCCCGCGATGAAGCCCAAAACCGCGACGAAACCGATGGTAATCAGCACATTGGTCATGTTTACCGCACCAAACACCGAGACTTGATAGCCCAAAATCTCAGATGCCTTGGGCGCAAGTGCTTCGGCAAGCATGACGGCCAAAACCATCGCCACGGCGCAAAGCAAGGTGCTCTCGCCAATCATTTTCATAAAAATGCCCGCCTTGGTCGCCCCGACGAGCCTCCGCGTAGCCATCTCCTTGGCACGGAAACCCGTCAATGCCGTGGTGAGGTTCACATAGTTGAGAATGGCAAATACCAAAAGTATCAGGCACATGGCAAGGAGCAGGTTCACAAAACTACGGTCGCCGAGGCGTAAGGTGGCCGTCCACTCAGTGCGCCCATCTTTCAAGAAATAGACATCACGCAACGGAATGATGCGTACCTCGTCGTATTTTTGCTTATAGACCCAGAAATTCTCCTCGCACCAAGCCAGAATGTCGTCGCGACGGGCGTTCAAGTCGGCGTTCGGATAGGCCATCACGAAGCAGATGCCGCCTCCAGCGTTGTCCATGTGTTCGTTGTGCGAGTTGTTGAGCGTAGGCATCAAATCGCCTCGGAGCAACACATCTGGGGTTTTCAGAATGCTGTTCCCGAAGTCCTTGAAGACTCCGCAAATCGTCAATGGCGAGTTTTCCCCACCTTTGACTGCAATGTGCTGCCCGATAGGATCTTTTTCGGCAAAATGCGCGTTGGCAAACTCCTCGCTCACCATACAGCGATCCCATGAGATTTTCCAATCCGCCTTCGAGCCTTCCACAAGGTCGTAGCTGAACATCTCGAAGAAGCAGGAATCCGCCATAGTGACGCTACCGTAAACCAACTTTCCGTCAATGCTGAGTTCAAAATTGTCAGAGTAATTCGCCACACAAGCCGATTTTTCGATTTCGGGGAAGTTGTTGCGCAGGTGCTTGTCAAGCCAATAACCCATATTGAGGCCTTCTTCATTGGCAATCAGATAGATGCGGTCAGCGTTTTCTTGGAAAGCGTCGGTGGAGAGTTGTTTCTGCACATACACCGCCAAGAGCAGCACGAAGGCCATCGAGATGGTCAAGCCCAAAAGATTGATGAGGGCGTAAAGTTTGTTCCGTTTCAAAAAAATGAAAAATGATTTCATATTGTTGAAGTGTTTATTGTTTAATCGTTGAATTGTTGGTCACAAAACCTGCAAAACCCTTAAAACTTTTTCCTTGGCTGGGGAAAGCGGCCAACCGGCCCGCTTTCCGGCGGCAACGCGGTTGCGTGCCGCCACAAGTTTTTCTTTGGACTTTATCATTGTTTTGCAAGTTTTGTTGGTTTTGTGATAAATACTATTGTTCAATATACGGCACTCCGCCATAATAAGTTACAACACTGCATTTGATGAAGTATTGAAGCCGCGCATTGAGGTGCTCGGCCAAGGCGTTGAGGTAGTTGCCCGAGGCGGTCTGGTATTCGATGGACGAGATCAGCCCTTGCTCGAAGCGTTTACCGTTGAGTGTATATGCCTCCTCCTGCAATTCGGCACGGACGGCGGCCTGTCGCAGCGCATCGGCTGAGCCGTCGCGGTCGGCGATGGCACGGCGCACCTCGGCCTCCACGGTTTGGAGCGTCTGCTCGTAGTCGGCGCAGGCGCGGTCGTAAGCGTTTTTCCGCTTCGCGATATTAGAATGTTTCGAGAGGCGGTCGAAGATGGGGATGCTCAGCGAGAGCTGCACATACTCGCCGCTGTTGTTCTTCAACTGTTCCATAAAAGGCGTGGGCACATAGCCTTCCATCCCGGGATAGGTGAAATAGGTCGTCGACCAGCCGCCATAAAGCGAGAGCCGTGGCAATAGCTGCCAACGGGCCGTCTTGAGGGCAAGGCGGGCGTTCTTCATCGTGCCTTCGGCCAAAAGGACGGCAGGCATGTTGTTTTTGGCAAAATCAACCATTTCGGAAACGGTTTCATCCGTTGTAGGGCTGTCGCATTGCGGCAGCCGCATTAACGAATCGTTGACATTGCGGCTGCCATTATATGACAGCCCTACAGACAAACCGTCGATTTTCAGCGGTTCCTCAATCGGCCAAAACATCACGTCCTTCAGGGTGATCATCGCGTCGTTGAGGCTGTTGCGGCATTGGGTCAATAGGTATTGCCGCTCGGCGAGGTCGCTCTGCATCTGCACCACGTCGGCGTGCGACTTCAGGCCCAATTCCTCCTGCCGTGTGGCCAACTGCACGGATTTCTCCGCCGAAGCCACCTGCGCTTGCAGGGCTTTCTGCATCTCGGTGTAATACAACACGTTGCAGTAGGCCTCCATCGTGGCCAAGCAGATTTGGTCCTCGGTCTGTTGTTCTTTGGTGAGACCCATCAGTTGCGCCGTCTTGGTGATTTTCAGGTTGTTGACGGCCTGAAAACCGTTGAAGAGATTGATGCCCGCCGAGAGGCTGTAGCCGTTGTGGAACGAGGTCGTCCTGATGTAGGTGTTCGTCTCCGGGTCGATGCTGCGGCCAAAGTTGGAATAGGCGTAGGTGCTACCTTCCACCGTAGGCGTGAAGGCCGCAAGGATGGCATCGCGTCGATCGATTTGCGCATCGCGGTTGTCGGCTTGGGCAATGCGCATCTTCGTGGAGTGCTCCACGGCATAGCGCATACATTCTTTGAGGGTCAAGGTAGTGGTGTCTTGGGCCTTGACCATATTCAAGGCCCCAAAAGACATCATCAAAATGAAAAAGGTATGTTTAGCTTTCATCTCACATATATTTAATGTTGCCAAAAGGCATAGCATAATTCGTGCCAAACTTGTAATTATTTAATATTCAAATATTTAAGATTTAAGTGTAAAATGTAAAGTGTAAAGGTTCTTTACAGTGGTGTAAAGAAAGTTTACAGTGGGCAAATTCGTTGTTTTTCTAATTTTCATCAAATTCAAAAAAATGTGTATTTTTGCACTGAAAACAAAAAGAATTGGATTATGGCACAAATGACATCATTTTCTCCCGCGCAATATGAGGTGTTGAATATGCTTTCGTGCATCACCGACGAGGCAGATGTGGCAGCATTGAAGAACCTTATCGTGCAGTTCCTCAACTCCCGTTTGCAAAAGGAAATCGACAAACTCTGGGACAATGGCGATTTGACCGAAGAAAAAGTGGCTGGATGGTCCCATGAACACATGCGCACCCCCTATAGGACCGTATTATGAATCGCTATATCGTCCTTGACACCAACTGCTTACTTCAATCCTTATCAAGAAGAAGCAATTATTACAAGGTATGGGAAGACTTTGTGCTCGGTAAATACACATTGTGCATCTCAAATGCCATCATTGAAGAATATGAGGAAATCATTGCCTCGCACATGTCACCACTTGCCGCCCAAATTGCTGTTGAAGCCATATTACGCGCCAACAATGTCATTCGAGTCGACGCTCATTTTCAATTTGACTTAATCAAAACCGACCCCGATGACAACAAATTCGTTGATTGTGCGATAGTTGCCAATGCAGATTATATTGTAACTGAGGACAAGCATTTCAATGTGTTGAAAAACAGCCCTTTTCCACAAGTTAAAATCAAACGGCTTCATGAGTTTTACGAGGAGCTTTGCAATTTCAAATGACCAAGTTGAATGCGAAAAAAACTTCAGACTCGACAAAAACATCATTTTTTCCTCGAAACTCATTGCATTTCCCTGATTTTTACTATTTTTGTGGCGACATAAACATAACTAACTCAAACCCTTAAAACATCAACGCTATGAAAAAAACTTTGATTATCGCCCTTGCGGGCATGATGCTGTTCGCTTTCACACAATGCGGCGGCGGAGCCACAAAAGGCTCGAAAGAGTACCAAGACAATATGGAATTATACAACGGATTGGAAAAAACCATCAAAGAAGCCAAGACCTGCGACGAGTTGCAAGAAGCGGCACTTGGAATGCTTTTGGTGGCCCTTGCCAACAAGACGTCTTACACCGACGAGGAGAAGATGACGGAGTCGGAGAAAACCGAAGTCAGCAAATTCGGCGAGAAACTCGAAAAAGTCATTGAAGAACGCGCCAAGAAATTGGGCTGCGAGGACAAGTAAATCCGTTCCTCTGCCAACAGAATCGGTCGGTCACGCCTCGTGGCCGGCCGATTTTTCTTTGTTCGCCTTGTCGACCACGCAAGCCACGGTCATGTCGCCAGTCACGTTCACCATCGTGCGCACCATGTCCAAAGGCCTGTCGATGCCCAAAATGAGCGCCAAACCCTCAATCGGGATACCCACCGAGTCGAGGACAATCATCAGCATCACGATGGAGCCACCAGGGATTCCCGGTGTGCCAATGGACGAGAGCGTAGCCGTGGCCAAAATGAGCAGCATCTGCCCAAAGGTCAAATCAAGACCGAGCACCTGCGCCAAAAACACCGCCGCCACGGCTTGGTAGCAACTCGTGCCGTCCATATTGATGGTAACGCCCACGGGCAAAACAAACGAAGACACCTCTTCCGAGACGCCCAGATGCTTCCGCGTGCGTTCCATCGTCAACGGCAGCGTGGCCGCACTCGAACTGGTCGAAAAAGCCATCAGCTGCACGGGAAACACGGCGTGGAAGAACTGTTTCAACGTGCGTCCGCCAAAGCAGCGCATGATGAGCGGATAGACCAAAAAGATGATGACCGCCAAGGCCAAAACGACCGTCAGCGCATACATTCCCAAGGCGGAGAAGATGCCCGCGTCGCCCGAATAGTCCACAATCAAGGCCGCCATCAGCGCGAAAACGCCGACCGGCGCAAAGGCCATGATGAAATCAATGATCTTGAGCAAAATAAGGTTCAACTGCTGGAAAAACCGCACGATCGAAGGCGTTTTCGATGGCCCGACCACAATCAACGCCACACCAAAGAGCAAGGCGAAGAAGATGATTTGAAGCATCTTGGAGTTGTCGCCCAAAACTTGAAAAAGGTTCTCGGGCACCATGTCGACCAAAAATTGCAGGGGCGACTCATCCTTCACCTGCTGCATCTCGGCCTCGCGCGACAAAACGGTCTGCTCGTAACGATCCACGAACTCGGTCTGCTTGTCTTTTGGGAAAAACCTCCCTGGCTTTATCGCACTGACCATGCCCAAGCCGATGCTCACCGCAAGGACCGTCGTACAGACATAAATTAAGATGGTTTTCAGCCCGATGCGCGACAAATTCTTGATGTCCTTCAAGTTGACCACGCCCAAAACGAGCGACACCAGCACCAACGGCACGGCTATCAGCTTGAGCAGCCGCATGAAGATGGTGCCGAAAGGTGCCACCCAATCGCGCACAAAGCCTTCCCCATGCAAGCCGATGGCCAAAAAGCCAAAACCAATGCCCAAGCCCATGCCAAGCAGGATTTTGGCATAGAGCGGGATGCGGATCTTATGTTTCTTCTCTGTTTCCATCAATAAACAGCCATTTACTTGTTATTATGCATTCTCATGCTGAAGCCACAAGCCCAAAACAGGATCTGCCAATTTCAGCTCTTTATCCTCTTTAACGATTAAATCCTTCTCTATCAATGCCTTCTTAATTATGGATACATTAGCTGAAGAACCAAGCCTGTATTCCTGAATCACCTTGGTCGATGAGAATCCACTGGTCACACCGTTTGAAATTGCTTTGAGAAAGTTCATCTGATAGGCAGTCAAGTTCTCCGTCTTGCTCTCAAACAAATCGCTACATTGAGCTATCAACTCCCGCAATGCATCAGTGAGAATGCTTTCCGTGACTTTGGTTTCAGTACGTTGGAAGACATACCAAGACAATTGCTGAACATACGAAGAGTGTCCGTCAACTTGGTCAACAATCCAAGCGGCTTGTTTTTTAGTGATGATCTTTTCGGCTATTTGGAATTTGCCTGTGATATATTTAACCCAGTATTCTGTCGGGATGCGCTGTAAATAAATGATATCGCCGAATTTATAAAAAGGTTTCGACACGTCGTCAAACAAGGCCTCCATCATGTGTTTTCTGCTTCCGAAAAGGCAATACGAGGTGAGTTCGTGATGTTGCCACACAGAACGCAGTTCGGTTTGGAATTGCATAGTTTCAGGATAGCTGCCAATTTGCTGGAATTCGTCAATACATACAACCACTCGAAAGCCTTTGCGATTGGCGATTTTTTCAGGCAATTGAAGCAAATCTTCCATGGAACGCTCCTTAGGTGAAAGATTGATTTTCAAGGACATCTCATTTGTCGGATCGGGTGAGGCATTGATGCCGAAACTGAAACGACCGAGAAAAGTCTTGGCATTTTCCAACCACTCATTCACCTTGGTGGCGGTTTGAGACAGCACAGCTGAGGCAAAACGCTCGCAAAAATCTTCCTTACAACGACACTGTTGCACATCAACATAGACGATTTTCAACTTCTCACTCTCGGCAAGTCCTTTTACTTTCTTCACCAAAGAAGTCTTGCCCCACCTGCGTGGTGAAACGATAAAGGTATTCACGCCATACTGGAAGTTCGACACCAACTTGGCGGTTTCGTTTTCCCTGTCAGTGAAAGCCTCGCCGCTCACTGTTTTTCCGAATATGAAAGGAGTATTCATGGTGCAATATGTAATAAACCACTTAGTAATAATTCACTTACTAATAAACTACTTAGTAATAAAATTATTGCAAAAATACAAAAGTTTTAGCATCCCGCAATATAATAATAACTTTTTTGCCAAAATGTCACTTTTTCCCATTGGCACACAATTTGACAAAGGGTCTCCGTCATCTGGACTGCTTCGTGCCTCGCAGTGACGCGAAGCGACTGAATATTAAATCTTAAATCTTTGAATTTTAAATACTTAACGATATGCAAACCGGTAACATTGGAGTAAAGACAGAAAACATTTTCCCTGTCATCAAGAAGTTCCTTTATTCGGACCAGGAGATTTTCCTGCGCGAAATCATCAGCAACGCAGTGGACGCCACCCAAAAGCTGAAGGCCTTGGCCGCCTCGGGCGAGTTCAAGGGCGAGCTGGGCGACCTCACCATCAAGGTGGAAATCGACAAGAAGAAAAAGACCCTCACCGTGCGCGACCGCGGCATCGGCATGAACGCCGAAGAGGTCGATAAGTACATCAACCAAATCGCCTTCTCGGGCGCGGAGGAGTTCATCGCAAAGTTCAAGACCCAAAGCGAGGCCGAAGCCGCCAATATCATCGGACATTTTGGCTTGGGCTTCTACTCTGCCTTTATGGTCTCCTCGAAGGTCGCACTGATTTCCAAGTCGTGCAAGGACGAAGGCACGAACGGCGTCATCTGGGAATGTGACGGCAGCCCCGAGTACACGATGAACGAAATCCCGAAAGGCGACCGTGGCACCGACGTCATCCTCTACATCGCCGACGACGCGCAAGAGTTCCTCGAAGAAGGCCGCATCCGCGAATTGCTCAACAAATACTGCAAGTTCCTGCCCATCCCGATTCAGTTCGGCACCAAGAAAGTGCAGGAGGAAATCGAGGGCGAGACCGACAAGGACGGCAAACCCAAGACCAAAGAGGTTGAAAAGCCTTGGATCATCAACGACGTGGCCCCGCTGTGGAAGAAAGCCCCGACCGACATCAAGGACGAGGAATACAACGACTTCTACCATACGCTCTACCCGATGAACTTCGGCGAGCCGCTGTTCCACATCCACCTCAATGTGGACTACCCCTTCAACCTCACGGGCATCCTCTATTTCCCGAAGGTGAAGAACCGCTACGAGTTCCAGCGCAACAAGATACAACTCTACTGCAACGAGGTCTTCGTCACCGATAGCGTCGAAGGCATCCTGCCCGAGTTCCTCTCGCTGCTTCACGGCGTCATCGACTCGCCCGACATTCCACTGAACGTCAGCCGCTCGTTCCTGCAAAGCGACCAGAACGTGAAGAAAATCTCGACCTACATCACCAAGAAGGTGGCCGAGAAACTTGAAGAGCTCTTCAAGAAAGACCGTGAGGCTTACGAGAAGAACTGGGACGACATCCGCGTGTTCATCGAATACGGCATGATGAGCGACCCGAAGTTCTACGAACGCGCCGAGAAGTTCTTCCTCTTCAAGGACACCGACGACAAGTACCACACCATCGAGGAATACAAGGCCTTGATCAAGGAAAACCAGACCAACAAAGACAAGATGCTCGTGTATCTGTATGCCACCGACAAGGACGACCAATACACCAACATCGAGAACGCCAAGGCCAAGGGCTACAACGTCCTGATGATGGACGGCATCCTCGACCCGCATTTCATCAGCGCCTACGAGCAGAAGGAAGGCGAAAAGGGTGACGAAAGCCGCGCGATGTTTGCCCGTGTGGACTCCAACACCATCGACAAACTCATCGTGAAGGACGACAAGGAAGCCGCCTCGGGCCTCGACGACAAGCAGAAGGAAACCGTGAAGGCCGCTTTCGAGAAGGTCATCGACAAGGTGAAGTTCAACGTGGAGTTCAGCAACGAAGGTGCCGAAGCCGCACCCGTAGAGGTCACCCAAAACGAGTGGATGCGCCGTATGAAAGAGATGGAGCAGATGGGCGGCGGCCCAATGTCGTTCTACGGCTCGATGCCCGACAGCTACACGCTGATGCTCAACACCAACAGCCCCGTCATCACTGGCCTCTTGGACAAGGACGAAGCCGCACAAGAAGCCACCATCCGGCAGATTTACGACCTCGCTTTGCTCTCGAAGAATTTGCTGAAGGGCAAGGATTTGAGCGAGTTTGTCAAGAAGAATATGGAGAAACTTTAATCAAGAATTAGAGAATTAGAGAAATCCCCGTAGCACAAGATGGCGTTACGGGGATTTTCATTATTCGGCATCACGCACAAGACGCACGGACAATCCAGCGTAACGGGGACAATAATTAGGCGTCGTGACAATGTCTCCAGCACACTGAACATAATATACATAAGCAAATGGATCAGACGGTCCTGCTATCCAATACAAACCATAATCTTGAACCCATTTCACCTCTGTTCCAAGCCTAATTCCAGCATTTGGCAAAAAACCGCCCCCTTCCTTTCCAATTGTTCCCACTCTTGCATTGAGATAATGTTCTCCTCTGACTCATTTACCTGATTATTGATATCCACAAAACCAAAAATGGATGCGTCCCAATCATCGGGCAATAATATTACACCATCAACATCATTAACTGTCGCAGTAACAAAACTGACGCCTGAATCAGTTTGTCTTCTAAATAATAAATAAAGCCATTCCAGCATATCAAGAGTACACCATTGGCATTCATCACCATTCCAATTGCTGATAGGATTCACACCCCAATCTACAAAATTGGCATAGACAACATGCTCCATATAAGTCGAGGTATCCGTTGGATGGTCTCCAGTTCCCCAAGCAAAAAGGTCAATCCAACCATCGTAGGTTTCAGAAATACTGGCATTCCCTTCTCCAATATAATCCCATTGGTGTTCAGCAAAGCGCCATGTGTTGGTTGAGGCTTGGTATTGCAGGTTACCTGGTGAAAAACACACTTGCGTGCTATCATTTATCGAAAACAAGCCAACAACTGGTTCTTCAGGAAGGTCATTGTTTCCGCCATTATTCGGCTCATCCAGTTTGCCGCACCCCACCGCAAAAACCATCATCAGCATTATGGCTGCTGTTGCCATCAAAGTCCTGTTCATATTGCTTGTATTTTAGTTGTTTGACATTGCAAAGAAACAAAAAATTTGCTTCATCAAGGCTTTGAAGATGAAAAAACGCAAAAAAACCAGTTATTTTGTTGCGGTATTGGAAAAAATGTGTATTTTTGCAGCACGTTACACGAAGTAATGAGGTGCTCTGCGGAGTGGCCGCTCGCGAGGGAGGACGGAAATCCTCCTATCGCTTTTTATAGACGAGCCTGCATTTTCCCTTCTCATACGCCCAAACTTCCTTTATTTCATGCTTGAAGGTCTTGTCCTTTATCCTGTCATGGATACACTTGATTATGAAACGGTCTGAACAGCCCTTCGTGTTCTTTATGATGATATATGGCGACTGCACCGCACCATGCGACAACATCCTACCCAATTTATCTTTAGTCCATGCTCCCACAAAGCCTTCATATTCATACATTTTGTCATTTATTCTAAAATCCGGACATTTTCGGTAGTATTCCGTACCAACCAGCAATCCGAAATACTTTTGGTAGTCTGGATTCTTAAAATGAATGCTTCCTAATATTTGAACATTATCACCATGTTCTGCAAACCATCTGCCAATCGCCAAAAGGTCACTGTAATCACTTGCCGTTCTGTTAAGTCCAACCATCACCGCCAGCGAACCGCCGTTTTCGAATTTGTTCCTCACTTGCAAATGATACGAAGGTTCTTTTCTCGGTGCATCATTCATTCCACGCAGTTTTATAAAATGGTTTGAACTTGCAAAGAAACAAAAAAAGCACGAAATGGCAAAGATGAAATGCAAATTTGCGGAAAATGACTATTTTTGCACTCAAAAGCAACCAATATGTCCAACGCTATCACCATACTCAATCGCGAAGAAGACCGCCGCGTGGTGGAAGCCATCAAGCAGGCCGAACGCAACACTTCGGGCGAAATCAAGGTCCACATCGAGAACCGATGCAAGGGCGACGTGGAAGAACGCAGCCTCATGGTCTTCAACAAGCTGAAACTCAACGAGACAAAGCTACGCAACGGCGTACTCATCTACTTAGCCGTTCGCGACCACAAGTTCGCCATCCTCGGCGACGAAGGCATCAACAACGTGGTAGGCCAAGGCTTTTGGAACGATGTGAAAGACCTGATGCTGAGCCAATTCAAAGAAGGCCGCTTCGCTGATGGCCTCGAACAAGGCATACAACGTTGCGGCGAAAAGCTCAAGACTTATTTCCCCTACCAATCCGACGACATCAACGAAATCCCTGACGAGATTTCATACGAAAACAACTGATTCCCATGTCCACCCCTTATTTCGGCGAGATCATCGCGCTCATCGTGGCTTTCTCATGGACGGCCACGGCACTGTTTGCCGACGTTGCCAGCCACCGCCTCGGCTCTTTGCCTCTGAACCTCATCCGAATGGTGCTCTCGTGGATGTTCCTCTCAGCCATGCTTTGGATTGTGACGGGCGCGCCTTATCCCTTGCATGCCAACGGGAAAGCTTGGTTTTGGTTGGCGCTGTCGGGATTGGTGGGCTATGTGTTCGGCGACTATTGCCTGTTCAATTCCTACATCGTTTTCGGCTCGCGCTATGGGCAGCTTTTCATGACTTTGGCCCCACCGATGGCGGGTATCGCAGGTTGGCTGATGTTGGGCGAATCCATGTCGTGGCACTCTTGGTTGGCGATGATTGTCACACTTACGGGCATCGCCATCTCCATTTTGGCGCGTGGAGGCGAGAACCACAAACTCACCTTGAAACTCCCACTGAAAGGCGTGCTGTTTGGCATCGGTGCGGGAGTCGGGCAAGGCGTAGGACTGGTTCTCAGCAAGATAGGTTTGGATCATTATGCCGAATCCATCCCACCAGAGGCGCCGCAATCCATCGTCAAGATGATGCCTTTCGCCGGCACATATATCCGAGCCGTTGCGGGATTTGTTGGGTTCTTCCTCATCCTCGCCCTGATGAAGCAGCTGCCACAGGTCGGGAAGGCCGTCCACGACCGCAAAGGGATGCTGTTTGCCACGCTCACCACTTTCTTCGGCCCGTTCCTTGGCGTTTCGCTCTCGCTGATGGCCGTGCAATACGCCAAAGCGGGCATCGCCTCCACCCTCATGGCACTCACGCCCGTATTGATCATTGTGCCATACGCCCTCATCCACAAACAGAAAATCTCGGCCAAAGAAGTGGTCGGCACCCTGATAACGATGGTCGGCGTTGCGCTATTCTTCTTACTCTAATCTTGCCATCAATCCAAATTTTGCCTATTTTTGCAACCCAATCCACGAGCAATTATGACACGAAAAACGGCTCCAATCATACTATTTCTGTTGGCTTTGTCCGTCATGCTTCATGCGCAACTGCCTTCAAAGCCCAATCCGCCCCGCTTGGTGAACGACTACACGGGCACCTTGACGGCTCATCAAGTAAGCGTCTTGGAACACAAACTTGTGGCCTACGATGACAGCACTTCCACCCAGTTTCTCGTGCTTTTGGTCGACGACCTGCAAGGCTATAGCATTGAACAGTATGCCACTGAAATCGGGCACAGCTGGGGTGTGGGTCAGCAAGGCAAAGACAATGGCGCGGTCATCCTCGTCAAGCCCAAGAAAGGCAGCGAAAGCGGCAAGGTGACCATCAGCACGGGCTACGGCATCGAGCAATACGTGACCGATGCCACGGCCAAGCGCATCATCGAGCGCGAGATGATCCCAGCCTTCAAGGAAAACGACTACTACACCGGCATCGACAACGCCGTCAACGTGATGATGGACCTCTGCTCGGGCAAATTCACGCAAGACGAATACAACGACGAAGATGGCATTCCCGGCTGGCTTACCCTTCTATTCATCATCGCTATCATCGTGGTTTTCACCAAATTCTCAAATGGTGGTGGCCAAAGCTATTCCGGCGGCGGCACACGCACCATCTGGATTCCGATGGGCGGAGGAGGCTTCAGTGGGGGCGGCTTCGGTGGAGGCAGCAGCGGTGGCTTTGGCGGATTCGGAGGTGGAGGCTTTGGCGGCGGCGGAGCCTCGGGGAGTTGGTAGTTGATAGTTGACAATTGATAATTGATAGTTGACAATTGATAATTGATAGTTTGTAGTTGACGCGCTTTGCGTCATTGCGAGGAGGCACGACGAAGCAATCCAGTTTTTGAATCTTTAAATTTGAAATATTGAATCTTAAATCAACCCTATGTCTGACCCTATCATCGAACTCAAAAACGCATCCATCTTCCAGCGGGAAAACCTCGTCCTGAGCAACGTCAACCTGACGCTCCACAAGGGCGAGTTCATCTACCTCATTGGGCGCACGGGAAGCGGAAAATCCTCACTGTTAAAGACTTTGTACGGCGAACTACCCGCTCGCGACGGCATCTTCAAAGTGGCTGGCTACGACCTCACCAAGCTCAAAAGAAAAGACATCCCCTACCTGCGCCGCAAAATCGGCATCGTCTTCCAAGACTTCCAGCTCCTTTTCGACCGTACCGTCGAGAAGAACCTTGCGTTTGTGCTCGGCGCCACTGGTTGGACCGATTCCGTTGAAATCTCCAAACGCATCGACGAAGTGCTTTCGATGGTAGGTCTCTCCGACAAGCGCAAAAGCATGCCCCACCAGATGTCGGGCGGCGAGCAGCAAGGCGTAGCCATCGCCCGCGCACTGCTCAACGCTCCCGATGTCATCCTTGCCGACGAGCCTACCGGCAACCTCGACCCCGACACGACATTAGACGTGATGAAACTCCTGCGCCGCATCAGCGAAAACGGTCAGGCCGTGTTGATGGCTACACACAACTACACCTTGATGCAGAAATACCCCTCCCGCATCGCCAACTGCAAAAACGGCACTGTGGTTTGCTCCGAAATGGAATAACGCATCATGATACGCGAACTCTCCATATTGATTCCCTGCCACAACGACCTGTGCCTGCCCCAAGTGAGGGAGCTGCAACGTTGCGCCTCTGCCATTGACGGCCTTCAATATGAGATTATCGTATCGGACGACGCATCGACTAACCAAGAAATAATTCAGCAAAACGCTGAAATAGAAGAAATTGAAAATTGTCGATTGCTACGACAAACCTCCAACATAGGGCGGGCGGCCAACCGCAACGCACTCGTCAACGAAGCACATTACGAATGGCTGCTGTTCCTTGACTGCAACATAAAAATCCCTACTAGCGACTTCATAAAAAAATACCTTGAAGCAGTCCACGCCGAGGTCGTCAATGGAGGCGTCACCATCGAGGCTGATGCCCAACTCGAAAAAAACAATCTCCGATACCAATACGAAAAAAAAATCGGCCCCAAGCACACCGCAGCGATGCGGCAGCAACGCCCCTACCAAAGCTTCCGAACCGCCAATTTCATCGCGCAGAAAGAAGTCATGCTACGTCACCCTTTCGATGAAACGATTTCGCGCTACGGCTACGAAGACGTCCTTTTCGGGAAACGGCTACATGACGATGGAATCACGATACAACACATTGACAATCCAGTTGTTATCACACATTTTGAAGCCAACGAAAAATATGTTTTGAAAATCGAGGAGGCCATGCATACGCTCCATTCCTTACGACAAGAATTGGATGGCTACTCTCCTATCCTATCCACGACAAAACTGCTTGACAAACTGAAACTTACATCTTTTGTAAAATGGGGTTTCAGAAAGACAGCGACAATGATGAGACGAAAGCTAATCGGAGAAAAGCCACACATATCATGGCTCAATCCATACAAATTGGGATACTACATTTCAATAGATTGACAAACAATTACTTATCAGTTTTCTGCATATAAATTGGCAACAGTTTCTTCTCCTCATTTTCCCAGCATAATTCTTCTGCCGCAATGGCCAAATTCCGCTGCCAACGTTTGCGTCTTTCTCCGTCCGACAAAGCCTCACGGATGGTCGAAGCTATGGTTTCTGGTTCGTGATTCTCGATGAAAAGCCCAATGTCATATTGCCGTATAATCTTCTCGATTTCAGTCAGATGCGATGCCACAATAGGCACGCCTGCCTGAATGAAGTCGAACAATTTGTTGGGCAGGCTGAAACGGTAGTTGAGGTTGGTGTCTTTGTCTAAGCAGAAGCCCAATTCGGCCAACTGCGTGTAGGCCATCATCTGCTGATAAGGCATCCTCGGAAAGAAACGCACACGGTCGGTAATATTCAGTTCCTCAACCATTTGCTTCAATATCGGGAGCACGTCTCCCCCACCGATGATCATCAGGAAACAGTCATCCAGGAATTGCATTGACTGCACCAATTCCTCCGCCCCGCGCTGGATGTTGATGCCTGAGCCTTGCAAAATCAACAGGTGCTTGTCCGTGGGCAAACCCAAAGCCACCTTGTCGCCTTTTGGCGGCAAGGTCTTTCTCGGTGGTATATTCCTGATTACATAACACTTGACACCATATTTATTACGGAACAAGTCGGCGATGCTGTCGCAAACGGTAATCATTTCAGGCAATTTTGGGACGACAAATCCCTCTATCTTTTTCCACACCTTTTGCACCCTCGGCCTACCGACCAACTCTGGGGTCTCGGTGAAATACTCATGGCTGTCGAAAACCATCCTACTGCCTTTCAACCTTGAGATGAAATAAGTCGGCAAGATTGTATCCAAGTCGTTGGAAAGCAACAAATTGGCACGATGAAACAGCAGAAAGAAAAACAGGCGGATATTGTATTCGGCATAGAAAAACGGGCCTTTCTCGAACAAGAGCTTCATGCGATGCGAAGCGTAGGGGCGTTCATCCATTGGCGGACTTTTCCGTTGCTTCCGTCCCACCAAAAGCACCTCATAGCCAGCCTTTTGCAAGGCCAGACACGACTTGTTGACCCGTTGGTCCGTGACCAAATCATTGATAACCGATACGATGGCGCGATTCATGCCGCAAAGGTACAAATGTTTTCCCGATCCTTGCATATCCCCTTTTTTTGTTCTACATTTGCAAAAAAAAGGCGACTATGACCGACAAAATAAAACTCTTTGAACAAAAGCAAGTTAGAACGCATTGGGATGCCGAAAACGAGGAATGGTACTTTTCCGTGATTGACATTGTCGGAGTATTAACAGATAGCCCCAACCCAAGAAAATATTGGAGTGTGCTGAAAACCAGGCTCAAAAAAGAGGGAAGCGAGTTGGCTACAAATTGTAGTCAACTGAAAATGCAGGCGGCAGACGGCAAATACTACAAGACCGACTGCATGACCACCAAAAACATCCTCCGTTTGGTGCAGTCCATTCCTTCGCCCAAAGCCGAACCGTTCAAAATGTGGTTGGCCGAAGTGGGCAACGAGCGCTTGAATGAAATAGCCGATCCAGAAAGGGCTATTCTTCGGGGAGCCGACTATTATCGTGCCAAAGGCTACACCGAAGGCTGGATTAACCAACGGCTGCAAAGCATCGAAATGCGGAAGGAACTGACTGATGAATGGAAAGCTCGCGGCATAGAGGAAGAACGTGACTATGCCATCCTCACCAACGAGATGACCAAAGCTTGGAGTGGTCTTTCCGTAAAGGAATACAAGCAACTAAAAGGTCTCAAGAAAGAAAGCCTTCGCGACAACATGACCAACATTGAACTGGTTTTAAACATGTTAGCCGAAGTATCGACGACCGCTATCTCCAAGACTCGCGAGCCAAAAACCTTCGAAGAAAACAAGAGCGTGGCAACAGAAGGCGGTAAAATCGCCAAAACAGCCCGCAAGAACCTTGAAAGACAAATTGGGCAATCTGTCATTTCTCCCCTGAACGCCTCCGACAAACCCGCATTGGAGATACAGTCTGATTACGAACTGATTGGTGAATAGGAATATGTCAAAAAAACAATGCCCCCATGAAAACCAACGTCAACCTACAGCCTTATAACTGCTTCGGCTTCGACGCCGTGGCAAAGTGTTTTGTTGAAATCAATGACATTCAACAAATTGAAGAACTGATTCAAACCGACATTTTTCGGAAAGAGAAACACCTGATTTTGAGCGGAGGCAACAACGTATTGTTCCAAAACGATTTCTTCGACGGAACCATTGTGTACATCAACACGAAAGGCATCGAAATCCTTCAAGATGGTGAAGACGAAGTCATTATCCGCGCACAAGCGGGGGAAGACTGGCCCGATTTCGTGCGGTACACAGCCGGAAAAGGATGGCATGGTTTGGAGAATCTCGCCCATATTCCCGGCAAAGTGGGTGCCGCACCCGTACAAAACATCGGAGCCTACGGCATGGAGCTGAAAGACAGCTTCCTAAGATGTGAAGCCATTGAAATTGCCTCGGGAACAAAAAGGACTTTCGAGAAAGAGGACTGTCGGTTCGGCTACCGCGAAAGCGTCTTCAAAAACGAGCTGAAAGGACAATACATTATCACTTCTGTTGACTTCCTGCTGAAGAAAAACGCCCCACTCCACCTCGAATACGGCAACATCAAGACCTATCTGGAGCAAAACGGCATCGAAAAACCGACCTTGCTACAGCTCCACGATGTCATTTGTGCCATCCGCGATGCCAAACTGCCCGACGTGAAACAAATCGGCAGCGCAGGCAGTTTCTTCAAGAATCCCGTCATCGAGAAGGCGCAATTCGAAGCTTTGCAAAAGGGTTATCCCAACATGCCGCACTACGACGAACCAAACGGCAAGGTGAAAGTACCGGCAGGTTGGCTGATTGAACACGCAGGCTGGAAAGGCTGGCGCAACGAACATGTGGGCGTTTACGACAAACAGGCCCTCGTGCTGGTGCATTATGGCGGCGGAAAGGGTCACGAAATCGTGGATTTGGCACAAAGAATACAAGACTCCGTGAAAGCGACATTCGGAATCGTAATTTCTCCAGAAGTCAACATTGTATAAGTATTGTATATCAATTGATTAGTCATTAAAATCAGCCCAAAAACAAAAATAGTAATGGCCATTACCGTAATCGCCATTACTATTTCAAAAATACAAACTTTAATATTTGATTACCAATTGATTACATGTCATCAATTGACAACGAACCAAGATAAACCTTCATCTTTGCAAGCTCTGACACTTGGCCGACCATAGTCTTTACCTTTGCCTTGTGGGCTTTTTCATTATACCGCTCTCCGTTTTTCTTCAATTCATAAACCCAGGCTTCTTTCTTGATAGGGTCGGCAACAATCAAGTCGATCTCGTTTTCGCCTTTCCTGTCCCACCACTTCCCGACAATGTATTTTCCCTTTTCCGAAAACTTGCGGGCAAAATAACGCTCCATCATAAAGCCTGAAACCGTACTGTAGTCGCGCTGAATGATTTCGTTTAGCGTTGCCAAAGCTTTGTTTTCAACCAACGACTGGTATTTGTAGAAAAAACGGAACCAGAAAACAAGGAAACAATCGTCGAGTTGATAGCGCACTTTCTTGCTGTTTGGTTTTGAGAAGATAGGCAACGATTTGGTAATGAGCCGATAATAATTCTCTAATCGAACCAAATAACTGCCAATGTTATCTATGCCCAATTCCGCTTCAATCTCAGCACGGGTCTTCAAGCCCGACGCTATGCAGGTCAAAATGGAGAAATAGGTGATATAATCTGAGCCGAATTCCTCGATAAGGATATTACGTCCTTCGTTGATGAAAGGCGAGTTTTCTTCGGTCAAGGCTGCAAGCATTTGATCCTTAGTGACATAACCCTTATCCAACAATAATGACACATACCATGGCACCCCACCAGTGATGCTAAACAAGGCCAACAAATCCTCATGCGAATAATTGGGATTGAAGTCGGACAAAATCTCTTTTAAGACCTCTGTCGAGAAGGGGCTTAGCATTATTTGCTCATTTGCGCGCCCGAAAAGCGGTTCCTCATAATCCTCAAATATCCGCTTCATTAGGGTGAACACCGACCCGCTGATAATCAAGTTCAAATGACTGGTATGCTTATGAAGGTCCCAATCGCGCTGCATGTCGCTGAAAACAGTTGGGTTCACTTTCAGGAAATTCTGGAATTCGTCGATAATCAAGGTGAAAGGTTGTTTTTCGGCAAAATGGAGCACCAACCTGAACACCTCCGAAAAGCTCGGCAACTGTCCAATGATTGGGAAGCCAAGCTTATTACTGATTTCATCGATAAAATCACGGCATAGCAAAGGCTCCGCTTTTTTTCCAATGAAAAAATACAGCACCGTTTCGTCGCCACACTGCAACGCCAACTCGGTTTTACCAATGCGACGACGCCCCATCAGAACGGTCATCTGGGCTTCTTTATGGCTCATTTCGAGCACTTTGCTAAGCCGCTCTTTTTCTTTCTCTCGATTATAGAAATTCATGGCAAAATAGTAATTAGAATTACGGTAATCGTCATTACCATTTTGCAAAAGTACGCATTTTTCGGGAAATGCAAGCGTTTTCAACAAAAAAAGTAATAGCCATTACGGTAATGGCCATTACTTTAGCACTCAAGCGCCCCAATTAATTCGATAACGCTTTGGAAACCAAATCGTTCACAATAGTCTGTTATCCCGACGGCCACCTTTGCGGAAACGGCTGGATCGATGAAATTGGCCGTGCCGATTTCGATGGCAGAGGCACCGGCAAGCATGAACTCAACGGCATCAGTGGCATTCGAGATACCGCCCAAGCCAACCACAGGAATCTTGACCGCCTTGGCCACCTGCCACACCATGCGCAAAGCGACTGGTTTCACACAAGATCCTGAAAGTCCGCCTGTTATAACACTCAATTTCGGTTTACGTTTCTCCGCATCAATGGCCATTCCCATCAGCGTGTTGATGAGCGATACCGAATCGGCACCAGCTGCTTCGGCTGCCAACGCAATCTCAGCGATGTTGGTCACATTTGGCGAAAGCTTGACCATGAGGTGCTTATGATATACTTTACGGACTTCGGAAACGACTTGCAAGATGCCAGTGGTGGTCACGCCGAAAGCCATACCGCCTTGTTTGACATTAGGACACGAAACGTTCAACTCAATGGCGGGTATCTTCTCCAACCTGTTCACCATCTCAGCACCGGTCACATAATCCTCCAAAGTGGAGCCCGAAAGATTGAGCAACACGTTGGTATCAAAGTCCTTGATGCGCGGATAAATCGTATCGATAAAATACTGAACGCCTTTGTTTTGTAATCCAACACAGTTGAGCATTCCCGAAGACGTTTCGGCCATGCGTGGGTAAGGATTCCCCTCGCGCGGATGCAGCGTTGTGCCTTTCACAATGATGCCGCCAAGTTGGGCCAAATCGACAAAATCGGTGTATTCTTCGCCATAACCGAAAGTGCCCGAAGCCGTCATCACGGGGTTGCGCAGCACGAGGCCGCGACCCAAATCTATCGTAGTGTTCACCATTTCAACCTCCTTGTGTTAAATACAGGTCCTTCCTTGCAGACACAGACATGGCCATCGACCGTGTCCTCAACGCAGCACAAGCAAGCGCCAAGTCCACAGGCCATCAGGTTTTCGAGCGAAACCTCGCACCAAGTGTCTTTTTCAGCTGCCAATTTCGCCACGGCTTTCATCATCGGCTTGGGACCGCAAACATATATCTTGCCGAATTGGCGTTCGTTCCACACTGAGTGCATCGTTACAAAACCCTTCTCGCCAAGCGAGCCGTCTTCGGTTGTAACAAAAACATCGCCAAATTGCTGATAATCAGCCAAGCGAAGCAAATCGGATTTCGTCTTCCCTCCTAAGAGCATAGTCGGTTGTATTCCTCTCTCGTTCAGCACTTTGGCAAAATAGAACAACGGCGCGATGCCGATGCCACCACCGACGAGCAAGCACCTCTCCCCTTTCTCAGGGAACGAGAAGCCATTGCCCAAAGGCAACACCACATTAATAATGTCACCTTCCTTGGCAGCAGCAAGGTGTCGTGTACCCTCGCCCACTTGCTGAACAAGCAACATGATTTCATTTTTCCCGAAATCCACATCGTGAATGGAAATGGGACGGCGCAAATAGGTGTTCGGGGAGCCATCGACGCGCACCTGCACAAACTGACCTGGCACGATGTCTGGCAAAGTCGTTTCTGCACGAAGCCGAAGCAAAACCGAACGACCGTAGTCTCGCTTTTCGACCAAAATAAAGTCTGTAACCTGCTTCATTACAACTGAATTTAATGCCACAAAGGTACAAAAAAAGCCGCAAAATTGCGGCTACCAATCAAAATATCCTATGAAAAATCACTCTTGTTTCGTTTCGGTTTCGGCTTCAGGAGCTTCGTCCTGTGGCTTTTCCTCCTCGACGGTGAAATCGAGCAAGCCTTTGTCGTTCAGCATCTGATACCATTGGAACACCTTCTTCATGTCCGAAGGATAAACGGCATCCTCGTCGTAGTCGGGCATCACGAGGGCAAATTTCTCGCGCAGCTGCTCGTTCGTCGCTTTCTTCCAGTCGAAGTCAACCTTGTCGCCCATCTTGTCGTGGATCATCATGAAGACTTCCTTCAGCGGACGGTCCTCATCGGTGGAGAAAATGGAAATCTCTTCGAGCGAACTCATGCGGTCGCGGGCAAAGGCCGGAATGCACTTGCCATCCACAACCGATTCAACAATAATTCTTCCAACGGCTTGAGACTTAATGACATAAAGTCCAGGTTTGCCTGATATCGATACAATCTTACTTAAATCCATAGTCAAAAATGTTGTTGTTAGTTTTAAAAAGCGGCTGCAAAAATAGGAAAAAGATTGAAATATTGGATTGCTGATTGCCGAAATGTTTATTTGTTTTGTTGCATCGTATTGGTTTTCAGGATTTTGTTCCATATCCCACCAACCAATCCATGCGGCAAAATGGCAATCAAAGGAGGCAGATACACATTCATGAATCCAGGTTTCACCACCCTTTTCCTGCGCATCATGCCTTTCAATGCTTTTCTTACCAACCACTGCGGTGTGCCAATCAGTCCGATCTTCACGCCAAGACGCAACAAATTAGGTTTCAGCTTGTAAAGCGGTGTCGCGATGGCACCGGGGCACACGGTTGTCACACCGACATTGTAAGGCCGCATCTCGAAATAGAGCGACTTGCCAAAACTTTTCAGGTAGGCTTTCGTGGCCGCATAAACCGTAATGCCCGGACAAGGCAACTTGGCCGCCATCGACGACATATTAATAAGGTATCCGTAGCCGCGCCGTTTCATCTCGTCGCCAAAAAGAATGCAAAGGCGCGTGGGTGTGAGGTTATGCAACCGCATCATCGCCAACGCTTTTTCCTCATTTTCAGGTGTCAGTTCCTCAAAGAAGAACATGCCCGCATTGTTGATGAGGATGTCGATTTGAATATGCTCGGCTTGGCAAAAGGCAAACAGGTCCTCGGCAGCAGTTTCGGTAGCCAAATCTTGGAAGTGCGGAATCACTTGGACATGTCTGGTTTGCAATTTTTGTGCAACCTTCTCCAATTCTTCCTTTTGGTTGCTGACCAACAACAAGTTGCAGCCCATTTCGGCCAACTGTCGCGCAAACTCCAAGCCCATGCCAGAGCTTCCGCCTGTCACCAAAGCCCGAGGCCGATGCCCGTGGGCTTCCTCTAACCGTTGCATCCATTTTTTGCCGTTCATTGCTTCTTCTCCGCTTTCTTGATTTCCTTTTGAATCGCCTTGGGTAGTTCCTCGTCGACGCAATGGTGGCACTTCATGTCGAGCGTGTACATTCGCCCGATGCAATAGTTGGAGTGCTTGCATTCGCTGCGCGTCACTTCGCCACTATGCAGCTTGTTGACAAAGTCGGTGTCGTTGATCAAGGCTCGGGCCATTTGCAAGGCCACAAAGCCCGAACCAAGCACTTCTTCCATCTTCTCGCGCGAGACCATTCCGCCCACATAAATCAAAGGCATCTTCAGCGCGGCGCGAAACTCCTTGGCCTCTTCCAGGAAATAGCCTTCGCTAAAGGGCACCGTCGGGATCAGCCTGCGGCCAAAAAGCGCCAAACCAGCCTTAAGCCACCAGAACTTCTTCGGATCCATGTAATAACGCAACGTCTTGAGCGGCATCGCGCCTCGCATCACCTCCATCGGGGCCTTGCTGACGAAGCCCGCCGACAACACAAGTGCATGAACACCAAGTTTTTCCAGCTCCTTAGCCACAATAATGCAATCGTCCTTGTCCATGCCTTTATTGAAACCGTCGTGCATGTTCATCTTGACCACCACGGCCATATCATGGCCCGCTGCACGCATCACTTCCTCGATGACGAGTTTCATGAAACGCATCCGATTGTCCAAGACCCCTCCAAACTCATCGCGACGATGGTTGGTATAGGGAGACAGGAACTGGCTGATGAGATAGCCGTGTCCGGCATGGATCTCAACACAATCGAATCCCGCCTTGCGTGCCAGCGTGACGGCCTTGCCGAAATCGAGGACCAGTTCATAGATCTCCGCTTTCCTCAGTTTCCTCACGAAAGTCGGCGAGTACATATTGAAGCCTCCCGAAGCGCCCACAGGCATGCAACCGCAAGTGGAACGGTGCGTCATGTTGCCGCAATGCCCCAATTGGATGGAAGCCTTGGCACCATAGGAATGCACCGCGTCGGTGAGGCGTTTCAAGTCGGGGACGATTTCCTCGCGCATCCACAGTTGGCCGTTGAACGACAGTCCCGACTGGCTGACCGCAGCATAGGCCACCGTCGTCATGCCCACTCCACCCCGCGCCACAGCGGTATGGTAGTTGAACAAATCGTCGGACGGACGGTTGCCATAGGCCATATTCTCGAAGGCTGCCGAGCGTATCACCCTGTTGCGCAGCGTGATAGGTCCAATCTCGCAAGGCGTGAATATCGTTGATTTTTCCATATTTCAATATATAAAAGGTATGATTCTCTTGACTTTTTTCGTGTCGAGTTCGTCGCCAAACTCTTCCTGATAGCGTTTGTAGATATGGTCGGCACGAGGCCCGAGGTTGGCGAAAGTCCATAGTGCAAAAATCGCGCCAGCCCACGACCAGGTGAGTATGGCGAAGCCGACCCATTCGACGAACTCGCCGAAATAGTTGGCCGAAGTGACATAGCGGAACATGCCCTCCTTGGGCAGATAATGCCTCGAGTCGCCGTCTTTGCGCAGGTTGCGGATGATGTCGTCGCTCTGGATATTGATGTACATTCCGATGATGAAAACGATGAATCCCGTAATAAATCGAGGGTCGGTGAGCCAGTCGGCGGGATAATAATCCTTGGGCGAGACATAGAAAATCCAGCCGCCTTGCATCAAGGCATTCAACACGTTGAACGTCACGCCCATCAAGACGATGGAAACTGGCATGACACTGTGGCCTCGCATACGGAACGGGAACACGAACGACCGTTGGATATAGTGCAACTCAAACAAAAAGAGGAAAGCCAATCGCACCAAGTCGTCGCGACGGTCGGAAAAGAACCACAGCAACAGCATGGCGATGAACACGGGCGCTTCCATCAGCACCCAGCCCACTTTGTTGTTGACCGTAGGCCCCCATTTCTGGTTATAGAACTTGCCATAGCCCGCATCCACAAAGAAGAGGCTCACGAAAACCACCACGGCCACCACTGCCATGACGATCAGGAAAAGGTTGAAATAATGAATGGACATTGCATTGGAAATGAGTTTCAAAAATAGGGAAAAACCGCTTCGGCAAACATTCTTTTCAACAAAAAGCCGAAATAATTATCCGTAACGATGTCTTGAACCCTTAACAGAATGTAAAGTTTTCCGTAATTTTGCGGCAAAAATCAGAACTATGGAATCGAACATCGGACTTTTCAACGAAAGTTTCCCGCCCGTGATGGACGGTGTGTCGGTATGCGTGCAGAACTACGCCTACTGGATGCAGAAAAAAGTGGGCGGTGTGTCGGTCATCACGCCCAACGTGCCCGGAGCCGACTACAAGCAATACGACTATGAAGTGCTGGACTATTTTTCGGTGCCCATCCCCTTCCGCAAGCCCTACGTCACCGGCATCGCCGACATCGACCCCGCTTTCTTAGCCAAAATCTCGAAGCGGCCATTCAAGATTGTGCACGCCCATTCTCCTTTCACTGCAGGTTGGGCTGCTGCCAATGTCGCCAGAAAGCTGAACATACCGATGGTGGCTACGTTCCATTCCAAATATCGCGACGACTTCAGCCAAAACATCCCATCAAAAGCCGTCGTCGACCAAATCGTCAAGCGCATCATCAACTTCTACGAACGCGCTGATGAAGTTTGGGTACCACAAGACTCTGTGAAAGAAGTGATTAAGGAATACGGATTCAAAGGCAACGTAGAGGTCGTCGACAACGGCAGCGACCTTGTGGCCGACTATCCCGAATCCTATTTCGTTGAGGCAAGGAAGGCTTTGGGCATCGCTCCTGACGACTTCGTCTTCCTCTTTGTCGGGCAGCACATTTGGCAGAAGAACGTCCGATTCATCATCGATGCCCTTGAGAAGATCAAGGACACGCCTTTCAGGATGTTCTTCGTCGGCAACGGCTATGCCGCCGACGCCATGAAAGAACTGGTGGCAGAGAAAGGCCTCGACAAGTGCGTCACCTTCGTCGGCACGCTGACCGAGCGTGAAGCCATCACGCGATACTATGCCGCCGCCGACCTGTTCCTTTTCCCTTCGCTCTACGACAATGCGCCGCTTGTGGTTCGCGAAGCCGCTGCTTTGCACACCCCTGCCGTCATGATTGAAGGTGCCACGGCAGCCTCCATCCTGACCGACAACGAGAACGGTTTTCTCATTCCCAACGACCTAGATGCCTTCGCCAGCCGCCTCCGCGAACTGATTCACGACCCCGAACGCGTACACAAAGTAGGATTTCAAGCCTCACACAGCATCGTCCGCTCGTGGGAAGATGTCGTCGGCGAAGTCTTAGACAGATACAACAAATTGATTTACAAAACGAAAATGATCATCATTCCCTAAAAAGGGAAACTCATTTGCCAATGACGTTGGCATACGCCTCCTTGACTCGAAGAGCCAAATCCTCATTGCCGGTGGCATCGACGGCACTCATGAAATCCATGCGAATGTTGTTGTACTTCATCCGATCATCTTGCGTCAGCTGCGGGCCATACTCCACATAGTTCTTGCTCATCGTCACGAACTGCTTGATGGCTTCGTCCCAATCTTCGGCCTTGTAATGCTTTGAGTCCTTGACCACTTGGTTGACGAATTTCTCAGCGTTAGGGATAAGTTGACGCGGGCTATCAGCCATTTCATAGGACGCCGGGGCATTATGACAGCCCGCCAGAGCGAACATGACCAACACCAAAAGAGGCAATATCTTTTTCATTATAATTAGATATAAGTGGTTTAACAACAATCAATCATCCCTTCTTGCCCATGCTGTAGGTGAGGTTGAAACGGAGCGTGTTTTCCAGCGGGTTGCTGCCGGCAACCGTGTTGATGGGAATGAGGTAAGACACATCCAAGCCAAACACGTTGTACTTCAAGGCTGCACCTAAGGTGACGAACTTACGGTTGCCCTTCAGCGCGGTCTCGTTGAAATAACCGGCACGCACGGCAAACACATTGTTGTACCAATACTCAACGCCAGCGCCGATGTTGATTTCGCAAAGCTCCTCGTAGAACTTGCCGATTTGGACCAACTCGTTGTTCGAATTGTAGCCATAGCCAGGAGCATCGTAGAACGACTGGATCATGCCTTGAACCACCGAGACATGGTTGTCCATGCCATGGAGAATCTTGTAGGTTCCATCATCATTCATGATAGGATTGCCATTGGCATCTCTCTCGATGATGGGAGGAGTGGGCACCAACAGTTTGGAGAAATCTGCGGTGAAAGCCAAAGAGTTGTACTCGTCAAGCTCAAGCTTCAAGCCAGCGCCGGCACGCAAGGTGGTCGGGATGAAGAAACGCTGGTCCGAAACACCGTTATAGGTAATCTTGCTACCGATGTTGGTGATGGCAGCACCCCACGAGAAATCGGCATCCATCGAGCTGAACCATTCGACGGGGCGCTTGTAGTAAACGGCCACGTCGGCAGCCACAGAGATACCCGGGCGACTATGGTCGCCTTGGTTCTGCGTCAGGTCGGAATAGATGAAGCGACCGGCCACGGCACCCGAAAGGTAGTCGCCGAGCATACGCGAATAGGTGGCGTCCAAGGCCCATTCGTTGGGTCTGTATTCACCCAAAGACGTGTTGTTGATGTCCGTAAACTTAATCTTGCCGCAGTTGAAGTAGCGCAAGGTTCCCGCCACCGACGAACGGTCGTTGATCTTATAGGCCAAAGCCAAATAAGCTAGGTTCATGTCCTTAACCAACTTGCGCAGCCACGGGCTGTAGCCCAAACCGGCAGCGAACTTGTCCTCCAAGTAGACATACTTGGCAGGATTGTAGTGCATGGAATAGACATCGGCATCGGTGGCCACACCTCCATCACCCAAAGCGCCTCCGCGTGCATCGGGAGAGATGGAAACAAATGGCACCGCAGTGGTAATCACATTGGGCGAAACGCTTTGACCGAGGTAGTTGTTGTTCTGTCCGTAAGAGACCGCCGCAACCATCACAAGGGCGGCAACAAGAATCTTCTTCACTTTCATATTCAGATTTCGATTTAAAATTGCAAAAATAACGATTATTCGATTGGGTTATTGTATCGTGTCGGAAAAATATTTTTCCACCAACAACACGGTGCTTCGGCAGGCTCGGCAACGGCAACGGATTTATCTTTGTATAACCATGCGCTGGCTGACGGTGCGGAAGTAACCGTTTTCGTCGGTCAAGGTGAGCCGATAGAGATAAACGCCTGAACTCAAAGGACTTCCGGAATAGCCGCAGCCGTTCCACAAGATAGGCTCGATAACGCCATTGGAAGCACTGACCCGCTTGAAAAGACGTTGCACAGGGCGACCCATGATGTCGAAAATCTCAATGTTGACGTCGAAATTGCCGTCTTCGCCTTCATGGGTGAGTGTGATGCGGGTCTCGTCGGAGAACGGGTTAGGGAAGTTGCGCACCTGCGAGAGGAAGAGGTCGTCGTCAACCACAAACCACAGGTCGGCTTCCGAGGCATTGTCTTGCGTGTCCCACACCTTCAGTGTGAACTCGTAGGTGCCAGGTTCCAATCCGCTGAGCGGGATGGTCACCCTGCCGCGCCTGAAGTCGTTCAAGGCAGGTTCGTAGTAGTCGTTCAGCACGAGACTGTTGAAAGCCATGTGGTTGCTGGATAGAACAATGTCGCGGCCAATGCTGTAGTCGTAGTGATAAATGCCTTGTGCGTCGTAAAGGTCGGCACAAAGCACGCCCTGCCGCTCCACCGACTGGCCATTCTCAAACTCAGGCGTGTTCCAATAGAAACTGATGTTGGGGCCTTGGTCGTCGGGCATCATTGAAGGGTCGGTGCCACCTAAGGTGAGGTTGCTGAACTTGCCCATGGCATCGATGCCTCGAATCGTGTCGTAGGCATAGAAGCTGAAACGCGGCTCCCCGCTCCCCGACTTGATGTCTTTGGGCACCTGGAACGAAAGGCTGAACTTGCCAGCCGTCACGCTGACCTGACCTTTATAAAGTACGTCGTCATGAAAATACACGTTACGCGACTCGTCTTCGTCAAACAGCACCTTGAGCTTTGTCTTCTGGTCGTAGAACTGCACCCAAAGCGTGCCGTTGAAACGGGTATCAATCTGGCCATCCTCTTTCTCCATCCTACCTTCAATCGTGACCATGCTCATGGCATGAAGCGAGAGGTTGTCAGTAGTTCCAATATCATTTCCATTGATTTTCAACACTTTGACATATTCTTGTGGCATAGGGAATCGAAGCACAGGATCACCCAAAAAGAGATAGCGGATATTGACATTGAGCGAGGGAGTCGACTGGCTGTCGAAATTGAGGTTGTCGGATTTGGTGAGCCTCACGATGTCGCCAAAGCGCAACGGCCTCCCGTCTTGGTCGCGTCGGCCAAGGATAGGCACGAGAGCTCGCGTCTGACGGTGGTTGGTTGATCCGATGGTGGGCCTGCATGAAGTGAGCAGCGCAATCGAGCCGCCATTGGGATTGAGCACCATCAGCTCGCCGGCCGAAACGAGGAGCGGGTTGTCGTATTTTGTAAATTCGCAAGTGGCGGTATGCACAAACGGCATCCTGTCGAAATTGGAGAGCGAGGTGATGTCGGCATTGGTGAACACATTGTCGCCTGTCAGTCCCCTAACGCCGCCATGCCCATTGTAGAGCACTGCGAGGCAGCCCTTGTCGAAGGCGCGAAGCAAATCGTCGTGGGCACCGGGAATTTCGGCGCCACTCGACGTGTTCACCTTCTGATAGGCACCGCAATACAGCTTCTTCTGCGTCAGGTCGGGACAGACCGTATCGAGCATGGTGCCATAAATCTCGGCATAGTTCACATAGCTCGTTTGCTCATCGTCGGTGAAAAGCAAGAGGTCGGTCTTCCACTCGCCATAGGTGGCATCGATGTCGTTGTAATGGCGGATTTTTTTCAATATGTTCTCAGCTTCCTCAACCGTCGAGACCGGAAGTCGGCCCACGCCAATGTCGACACGGCCTTTGCAGTTGACACCTTCGCCGTCGTCCATCAAGGCGAAATAGTCGTCGGAGCAGAAGCTCAGCTCGTATTGCGGGTTTTCGGCGGTTTCGTAGGTCGGCACAAAGTTCTTGTTGTAGCCCAAAAGGTTACGGAAGTCGAACGAGGCGCGGCCAAAAAGGGTCAAGTATTTCAGTTGTCCGCTGCTGCGAAGATATACCATGCGCACGAAGTCGCGGATGGCCGTGGGGTCGCATATGCCTGCCGAGAACTCGTTGTAGATCTCGTCCACGTCGACGACCACACAGGTCATGCCGTCGAAATCGGAGTGATAGTCGGCAAGAGCCTGTGCCTGTTCGAGGAAAACGGAGGATGTCAGAATCAGGTTGTCGGCCTCGGCGATGGCATGAACGTTTTGGTTGGGCAACAGCTTCCAACCTTTTATGGCATAGGCCGAAGCCGGCTTGAACAGCACATAGCGTTTTTCGGAATGTTCGTTGGTTGCAAAAACAAGGTTACCACCACTCAACACACCTTTTTGCACGACGGGATACAACGGCGAAGTCACCTCCCAAAGACGATAGTCGGCATTGGCGTTTTGCACCCAAACGGCGCTCTTCCCGTTTCCGAACTGACTCGGCATCAACCGGAAAAGGAAATTACCGTTGGTCAGCTTCAGTTGCCGCCACCCGAAAAATTCGACATAGTCGAGATAGAGCAAAGCCGAGGGGTGAGTCGTCTTGCTCAAGAGGAACGAAGCTGTGTCTGTTTCGAGTGTGATTTGTTTCTCGAACTGGGAGATTTTGCCATAATCGTTATTGCCCTTTTTCAATATTGCCACATGGTCGGCCACATGGTTGTCGGCCACCCAAGCATCGTAATACATGTTGCCATCGGTGACGCGCCCCAACACGCTGGACCTGACAATCAAAGGTTTGGTGTTCACCAAATTGGGAAACTCGAAAGGAATGGAAAGCGTAAGACTTTCGGCAGAGAGCATCTCGCCAAACCAGTTTTGCCCGAAGTTGAAAGGCGAAAACAATTCTTCCTCGTGCCAGAAGAAATCGGGAAATTCGGAGATGATAGTCGTGGCATCTTCGACCGGCAAGGTGGCCTTCTCGCCTATTCGCATACCATCTTGGCCACTGTCGACGCACAGATAATAATAGGTGGTGTCGGTGTAATAATTGCGCTCGCGCCGATAGGTCTTGTTGCCGTTGTCGACCAAGACCCACCGTGTAGGCTCCTGGCCATAGAACAACACCTTGTCGCCTTCATCAAAACGCCCGTCGTCGGCACCTGTCACACAAATGGCCATCTCCGTCAAGTCGTCGGGGCGTGACGTCGAATTCAGCTCTGGCAAAGCACCAGACGGGCGACCAAAAAGACGTATCTGATTGGGGTTCAATCCATTCATATCAATCCCCATGGATTGCAACGTGGCATAATCAAGCTGATGGGCACCTTCTTGCGTCACCGCGAGTCGATACCAAGTGTGCTCGCTCAGCACCGAGGTATAGGTGTTGTTTTGCGCGATGGTTTGTCCTGTGCCAACAAGCCCCCAAAAAGCTACAGCCAAAACCGATATAATATACTTTTTCATATTGATTGTCATTTACTTAAAACTAACTTCGAGACCAAAGTGGCCGTTTCGCCTTGGTCGTTGGTGGCAACGATGCGATACACATAAACGCCATCGCGCAGCGGGCTACCATTGGCGCTGTGGCCGTCCCAGCGTATTGGCGTGATGCGCGTCGAGGTGCCTTGCACCTGCTCTGAAAGCGTCGTCACCCAACGCCCCATGATGTCGAAGATGTGGATGTCGACCTGCATGTTGTTGCCCACTTGGTTGTGGTCGAACACGAAATAGGTCTCGTCGGTCATCGGGTTGGGCGCATTGAAGAGATTGTCAACGACCATGCCGCTATTGTTGACCACCGTGAAGTCGATGGAGGCCATACTGGAATTGTTGTAGATGTCCCACACCTTGAGCGTCAGGGTGTAATCGCCGTCGGCCAGGTCCTGCATCTTGAAGTTGATGACACCCTTGCCAGGCTTGCCGAGTTCGCCGACGAAATAATCGTTGAGGCAATAGGCGTTCTTCGAGGGGCCTGTCAGTGTGGCCATGATGTCGTGGCCGATGCCCGCCCCCGTCGTGTTGATGCCGCTTTCGTCGTCAACAAACGCCAGCAGCAAGGGGTTCTGCCCCGTGATGCCGCCGCTGACAAAGAGGGTGTCGTCGATGAACAGGCGGAGGTCGGGGGCTTCGGTGTCGTCGGTGGCTTCATCGTAGAATCCTCCGATGATGAAACTGTCGCAGCTGCCGTTGGCCTCCTCGACGTAATCCGTCGCATAATAGTTAATCAAGCCCTGCCCAAAACGATAGGAAATATCGCGTGGAACCACGAAATCTATCTTGAACTTACCATTCTTTGCCTCAGTTTTCCCATTGAAGATCACACTATTGCGAAGCTTGAAGTTAATCACGCCTGCTGCTGTGCCATAGGTCGACAGCTCAGCTTCCTTGTCGTAGACAATCACGCTCACGATGCCGTTGAATTGGGTGGCAAGCTGGCCTTCTGTATCCAGCACCTGCCCGACGATCTCCACCGGCTGCAAAGCGCTGATGGTGTCGCGATAAATGGGATAAGTCTGCCAAGTGGTGTCGTTGATTTGGATTGAATCAAGGTCGTAGCCAGGATATTGCCCGTTGATACTCAGCGTTTCCACCTTCCATTTTGGGTAGGCCAAACGCAAGGCTGGGTCGCCGAAAAACACATAACGCTTTTCGGCGTGGCGTCCCGTCGTCTTGGCCATGCGATACACATCGCCGAGATGGTAATGCTCACCGCCATAGATGCGAAACAGGTTGTTGTAGACGCCCTTGTTGAACCTCAGGTTGTCGTGTCCGTAGGTCACCCTCGACGTGGTGAACATGGCAATCATGCCGCCATATTGGTTGAGGAAGGCATACTCGCCCAACGAAGTGCGTTGATGGTCGTCGTAACGGCTGAACTCGCATGTGCCCGTGATCATCAGCGGATACATCGGGGCATTGCGCCACGAGTCGACGTCTTTCCTTTGCATGATTTTCTCGTCGGCCAATTGCACCTCGCCACCGTGGCCCGTATAGTTGAGCACCAAAGTACCCTTTTCCATCCGGTTGTTGAGGGCGGCATTCACTTCGGGACAGACCTCGCCGCCAGGGGCACTCACCTGCTCGTAGGCATCCAGATAGATCTTGTCGACCACCACGCCTTCGCCGCCAAGCGACTTCAAGGATGAAGCCATCTCGTCGGCATTCGAGACGAAGCCTCCTTCGTCGTCGGTGAAGAAAGTCACTGTGTTGCGCCAAGGCTGCATGGTGGTTTCGTCTTTCACGACATAGCGTTCAATCTTGTCGACCATTTGGTTGGCCTGCTCAACGGTTTGCACAGGAAAACGGCCAATTCCGATGTCGGCAAGCGAGGAGTCGATGCCGCCTTCGTTTACGTCCATAAAGCCGAAAAAGTCGTCGGTCACGAAAGCGGCATCCATGGCGAGCGATGCCACCGTCTCGAATGAGGGCACGAAATCGACAACGCCGGTGCGGTTCTTGTAATCGTAAGAGCAGTCGCCCAAAAGCAGCAAATACTTGATTCTGTGCCCAATACTACTATCCAAATAAAGCATCCGGCAGAAATCTCGAATGGCAGAAACGTCTTTGGCACCACACGAAAACTCGTTATAGATTACTTCGGGTGTGGTCACCAAGATGTTCAAATCGGGGTCAAGAGTGTTGTGCACGGCCTTGACACGCTCGGCAGCCGACATGAAATCGGCATAGGTCACGATGAGATAATCCACATCGCGCACGCCATGCAGATTTTGGTTTTCGATCTTCCCGATGGCTTTCGCCGTGCAATAGTTGCTGCCATTATGGGCCACAAACGCATTGTCACGATTTCCCAAAGTTTTGAAAGACAGAGTTGTGCCATTGAGTTGCCCCTTGACAATCGAAGGCTCGCAAGGATTGGTGACATCCCACACCTGCGTCTGCTGCGACGCATTGGCAAGACGGTATTCGTAAACCCTCGAAGGGATGTTGGCCTCTGGATTGCGAAACGTCATTTGCCCTCCCGTAAACGTCAGCTGGCGCCAAGCGTTGACGATGATATAGTCGACAAAGCCCTCAGAGGTAGTTCCTGAGCCTAAGTTATTGTGTTTCAATGTAACTCGAACCGTTTCGTTGGAAGGCGTGGCACTGACCCAACCGCCCACATTGTAACCATAAGGCTTATCTGACGCAGCCGTAGTCACCTTTATATTATAGGTGGCCTTTTTCACATTGTCGACCAGCACTTCGAAATTGGCCGCCTGGAAATTTCGCCCCGCCAAAGCCGTCTTCACCAAGCAAGGTTGGGTGGTAATCACATTGGGGAAATTGAAGTCGAAGCTCTTGGTCGAGGTGAGGTCCATCTTGTCACCATAGTAGGTGCGACCCACGCGATGCAGGTTATACTCATCGCTCTCGTGCACCTGATGGTCCAAGAAACTGTTGACCGTCGCGTAGGCGTTTCCCGTCGGGGCGGCACCCTCGCTGATGCGCTTGCCCTGTCCCAAACCCAAAACGAGGAAGGCATAGGCATAGTCGTCATAAGGGTTCTGGCCATGGATGTAAACCGAAGTGTCGGCCTTAGGCGTCCAGACCACGGGGCCGCGACCATAGAAAAGGATATAGTCGCCATTGTCGAATTTGCCGTCGGCCTCGCCCGCCACATAGATGGGCACCTCCACCAGGTCGTCGGGGCGCGAAACGGAGTTGCGTTCGGGCAACACACCGCCGCCATTATGGTAGATGCGGATCTGGCGCGGGTCGACATCAGCCACATTGATTCCCAACTCCGAAAGGTCGGAAGCCGTGAGTTTGTAGACCCCCGTTTCGGGCAAAGCAATCTTATACCAATCGCCCGAGGCCATTGCCGAGCGGGTAGCAAAGCTTGGGATGTTTCTTTGTGCGCCAAAATCGGGGACAAGCGTCACCGAAAGCGTTGCCGAGACGAGCTTTTCATATTGGTCGCCCCGCTGACGGAAAGGCACGATGCGCACCGAGAGCAACGACTCGTCGCGCGAGCGTAATGGCACGGCATCAACCACGAAATCAGGACCATAGGTAAAGTTACAAGCCACCTTCATCTCTTCAACGGACAGCGGCAAAGTTTTCACATTGAGACAATTGGCACTCACTTTCACTGCATCGTCGAAGATGGGAAACGACTGGCAATAAACCGGCATCACGCCCTCATAGTCGCCATCCTCCAAGTCCAATATTAATAAGGTGTCGGTTGACGAGCGCCATTCCGACACGCCTTTCCATCGCAAACTGACGGGATAGTCCATTTTCAGTTGTCCCCAAAGGGAAAACGGGCCGAACAAGGCGAAAAACAAGACGAAAAGCGAAGTCATCGAATGTATTTTGTGGCGCATATCTCTTCCTTATTACTTAATTATCAGATTATTACAAAAACTGCCCCATCAAAGGCGAAGGTTCTATTTAGGGAAACGAAAATACGGCTTTTTTATTGCCGAAAACAATTTTTGTGACATAAAAAAGTTTTTTTTCATGGAAATGGCTTTTGATTCAAAAAAAGTCACTACATTTGCCTGATTTTTTTGAAAAATTCTCACAAAGCGTACAATAAACGCGAGCAAACCAAGTTTAAAGAGATAACTAATTTGAACGACAATGTATAGAAAACAAGGATTCAAAGCATTAGCCCTCATCGTTTTGGCAGGATTGTTCACCGTTTCCTGCTCAGAGAAGTCCTCACGCACAACAGGTTGGGCCTACAACGACGCCAACAACGGAGGCTTCGAAGTCACCGAAATCAACGACCAGGAGATTGGTCCCGGCTTGATTGCCATTGAAGGTGGCACTTTCGTGATGGGAGCCACGACCGACAACCTGACCTACTCGTGGGACAACTCGCCCCGCAAGGTCACCGTGCCCTCCTTCCTCATGGACCGCACCGAGGTAAGCAACGTGGACTATCGCGAGTACATCTATTGGTTGAACCGCGTTTATGGCCAGAACTACCCGCAAGTGGTTCGCAACGCCGCGCCCGACACCTTGGTTTGGCGTGACCGTTTGTCGTATAACGAGCCTATGGTGGAGATTTATTTCCGTCACCCTTCCTACAATGACTATCCAGTGGTGGGTGTGACTTGGGTGCAAGCCAGTGACTACTGCGCATGGCGTACCGACCGCGTCAACGAGTTGATGCTCGTCGAAGCCGGCGTGCTCGACTGGGACCCGACCCAACAAGACGAAGAGAACTTCAACACCGATGCTTACCTTGCCGGCCAATACACGGGTAAGGTGAAGAACGGCAAGAAAGACCTCTCGAAGGGCGGTGATGGCGTGCGCAATGTGCGTATGGACGATGGAATCCTGTTGCCTTCCTACCGTCTGCCTACGGAGGCCGAATGGGAATATGCCGCTGTCGGCTTGGTGGGCAACACCAGCAACGAGATCGTCAGCGAACGCAAGGTGTATCCTTGGAGCGGCGATGGTCTGCGCACCGATAACAAGAGATACATGGGTAGCTTCATGGCCAACTTCAAGAGAGGCCCTGGCGACTACATGGGCGTTGCCGGCAACCTGAACGATGGTGCCGCCCTGCCCGCCCCAGTGGGTTCCTACTGGCCCAACGACTACGGCTTGTATAACATGGCTGGCAACGTCAGTGAATGGTGCCAAGACGTCTATCGTCCCCTCACCTTCGAAGACGTGGCCGACTACAGCCCCTTCCGTGGTAACGTGTTCACCCGCAAGGCCGTCGACGAAGAAGGCTTCCTGTTGCAGAAAGACTCCCTCGGTCGCATCCGCCGCGAGCCTATCCCCCAGGAAGAAGCTGCCAAACGCCAGAACTACCGTACGAGCTTCAACTCCAACTACGACGACGGCGACTACATGTCGGCTATCCGCAATCGTTGGAGCGACCCGCAAGACGACCAGAGCGTGTTCACAAAGGAGATGTATGAAACCGCCACGAACGACACCCCCGGCACGACCCTCATCAGCGACGAATCGAGAGTGTACAAAGGCGGTTCATGGGCCGACGGTCCCTACTACCTTAGCCCTGGCACGCGCCGTTACCTCAACCAGAACCAGTCCGCTTCCACCATCGGCTTCCGTTGCGCGATGAACAAGGTGGGCAGTTCCTTCGCCAAGTAAATAATTGATTCTTTTTCATGACTGCATTGAAGCCGTTTGATCCGTCAGGCGGCTTCTTTCATTGAAAGATATAACGAAATGAGCAATCCTCACAACTGACACGGGACTGCGGGACACGAGACTTCGAGACTTTCGATTGTCCCGTGTCTAACAGTCCCGCGTCTCGTAGTCAAATAGAAATCCATATGATAGAGAATATTTATCAGCATTTCCAAAAAGCATACAAAGTCTCCACCGACAGCCGAAAGATTGAAGACGGTGCCGTTTTCTTCGCCCTCAAAGGCGAGAACTTCGACGCCAACGACTTCGCCCTGCAAGTGGCGGAAGAAGGCAAGGCAAGTCTCGTCGTCGCCGACCGCAACGACCTGCCCAAGCATGAACGCATCCTCATCGTCGACGACACACTAAAAGCCTTGCAGCAATTGGCACAGTACCACCGCCAACAGATGAAAGCCACCGTGATCGGCATCACGGGCACCAACGGCAAGACCACCACCAAGGAATTGGTTTCGGCAGTATTAGCCAAGAAATACAGACTCATCCACACGATGGGCAACCTGAACAATCACATCGGTGTGCCGCTCACCCTTTTGAGCATCAAGCCCGACACCGAGATGGCCGTGGTGGAAATGGGCGCCAACCACCCAGGCGAAATCGCCGACCTCTGCCTCCTCTCCGACCCCGACTTTGGTCTCATCACCAATGTCGGCAAGGCACATTTGGAAGGTTTTGGCAGTTTTGAAGGCGTCATCGAGACAAAGACTGCACTCTACCGACACATTAAGGCAAACGGCCAGGCGGTGTTCGTCAACCGGATGAACGACATCCTTTGGCAACGCTCGGAAGGGCAAAAACGCATCAGCTATGGTTGCCACAGCAACGCCGACTATCCCGTGGAGCAAGGCCAATGCGACCCTTACCTCAGCGTGAAATGGCAAGAGCAAGAAGTCAGGACTCGGCTCGTGGGTGCCTACAATTTTGAGAATGTGGCCGCTGCCATCGCCGTGGGAAATTATTTTGGTGTTAAAACAGAGGCCATCATCGAAGCGTTGGAGAGCTACACGCCCACCAACAGCCGCTCACAAGTGATTGATACGGAGAAAAACCACATCATCATGGATGCCTACAACGCCAATCCCACCTCAATGCAAGCCGCCTTGCGCAACTTCGCCAACATCTGCGGCGAGCAACACCTATTAATATTAGGCGACATGCGCGAACTAGGCTCCGCATCCGAAGAAGAGCACCGCAACATCCTCAATCTGATGAAGGAATTAGGCTTCAAGGAAGCCTATTTGGTCGGACAGAACTTCAGCGTCTACAACGACAACGCGGATTGGAAGACCTTTGAAAACGTGACCGACCTGTGTCAATACCTTGAAGGCCAGCCCGTCAGAGGAAAGACGATTCTTGTCAAAGGCTCAAACAGCATACAACTTGGAAAGGTGTTACCGTTGCTTTGAGAATTTAAAATTCAAAATTCAATATTTAAAATTACGAAAAGCGACCAAAATCTTAAATCTTTAAATTTTAAATCTTTAAATCTTGAATTCTTATACCGCCATAGGATTAATGTCGGGTAGCTCATTGGACGGGTTGGACATCGCTCTTGTCAGGTTCGCGGTAGAGGGTGCGGACGAGACGTCCGCGAACCCAGAATACCGCTTTCAAATCCTCCAAGCCGAGACCCTTCCCTATCCCGAACAATGGAAAAAACAACTCGCCGAAGCCTTCCAAAAGCAACCCCAAGACTTGGTGCAATTGGATAAGGACTACGGAAAATATCTTGGCGAACAGGTCCGCAACTTCGCACAAAAACACAACGCAAAGCCCGACTTCGTGGCCTCTCACGGCCACACCATCTTCCACCGCCCCGAGGAACACTACACCCTGCAAATCGGCGCCGGACAGGAGTTGGCCAAAGCATGTGGTTTCACCGTCGTCAATGATTTTCGCACGGAAGACGTCAGCAAAGGCGGTCAGGGAGCGCCCTTGGTGCCCATCGGCGACAAACTGCTTTTTGCCGACTATGAGATGTGCCTCAACATCGGCGGCATCGCCAACATTTCGTATGACGAGGACGGTCGGCGCATCGCCTACGACCTCTGCATCGCCAATCAAGCCTTGAACTATCTCGCCCAGATGGACGGCCTCGACTACGACAAAGACGGCGACCTCGCCCGAAGCGGGAAAGTGGACTTCGACCTGCTGAAGAAACTCAACAACAGCCCGTTTTTCATGCAAGAGCCGCCCAAGTCGCTGGGAAGGGAGTATTTTGAGATGTATCAGAGAGGACTATTGGACGGAGGACAGAGGACGAAGGACACAGGACGCGAGACTGCGGGACACGGGACACGAGACTGCGGGACACGGGACGTGGGACTTTCCATCGCAGACAGGTTGGCGACATTTGTGGAACACATCGCCTTGCAGATTTCCATTCCCATCTCGCTGCTGCCCAAGGGCAAGATTTTGGTGACTGGCGGCGGTGCGCGCAACAAGTTCCTGATGGAACGCCTGCAAGCCCGCACCAAGCACGAGGTCGTCATCCCCGAAAAGGAAATCATCGACTACAAGGAAGCCTTGATTTTCGCCTTCCTCGGCCTGCGCCGATTGGAGGGGAAGACCAATGTGTTGGCCTCGGTGACGGGTGCTGAAAGTGACAGTTGCAGCGGAAGGATTTGGCCAGTTTGAATTACTTGGAGTAGTGGTATCGTAAAGAAAGGACATAAACATATACCATACCGTTACTAACGGAATAGACCAAACGGTGCTCTTCGGTAATGCGGCGACTCCACAAGCCATGTTGCTCCCCTTTCAGCGGTTCTGGTTTGCCAATGCCCGTAAAAGGATGCTGTTGAATATCCGCCAACAAGGATGATATTCTTTTCATAATACGGACATTGCCCGTCTGCTTCCAGTATTCAAGGTCCTCGTCAGCCTTTGGAAGAAAGATTATTTCCATAAATCTTCAAGTTTTACAACGCGACCTTTGCCGTTCTTGATGTCTTCTTGCCCTTGACGAATAATCTCAGCCATAGCTGGCGACGACATCAAATACTCCGTCTCGTCCATTGCCCGCTTTTGGGCGGCAATTTTCCTTATGGCTTTCAATGCCTTCTTCATCAGCCCCTCATCCTCGGCGATGATGCTCAAATCGCGGAAAAGCTCCGCATTCATTTCCATTGCTGTCATAGCTTCTTTCCTATTTTTGGGCAAAAGTAAACATAATTCCGAAGATACAGGTTGGAAATGGTTGGTTTTTCCAAAAATTTTCCT
>R28__coassemble_18_pt1 | contig 123776 bp, 96 predicted proteins | sample R28__metabat2_low_PE_021 | metagenome-assembled genome bin R28
TTCAACTTTGCATCTAAATTTCCGCTATCTTTGCACTTGCTATTTGAACCTGCGCCAGTTCCTAGGTATCTAACCAGTAATACCCGAATCTGTTGATTTGCATATCTTTGAGGGCTTTATGTCCTTGCAATGATAGCTTTTTTCTTCTTAATCCTTCCCTGATGATGTTTTGGTGAACTTTTACACATAACGCATTCTAAGCGGCGTTATACAAAAGCCTTAATTGTTTACGAATGTCTTCAAATGAAAGTTGCAAACTTAGTTCTGCACCCAGTCCAACATTTATCACGTAGATGAATGATTCTTTCCTGTAATACCTGTCTCCAACGGTTCTCAATGAGTGCTCAATGTTTTGTGATTTTGCCAAAAGACAGACCAGTTGATAATCCTTGTTTGTCGCTTGGGTGTGATTGTTTGGATGAGCTTTTGTATAGTGCTGGGTGGGAGTAAGCTTGATTAGATTCTCCAAATAGTGTGCAATTTCTGGGAACTGCGATTTGGGGAAGATGTGATGGATTTGGGTCGCGTCTCCATTAGCATACTGATCTTTGACTTCGCTATCGGGTTGGATTTTCCGAAGGATGTTCATGGCCTTTGTAATTTGGTATGCGTCGTATTCTTCTTGCATTCGAACCTCTTCCGCATTTGCGGCCTCTTGCCTTGTCTGGAATTTTGCCTTATTGATGTCTCGCCAGTTCTTCCGATTGTACATTAAGTCGGAGAATGAGATAATGTATTTTGACAGATGGCCTTTTTCTGAGCCTTGTATGTCGTTTTCGGCGGCATAGACGTTTATCACTTTTGTGAATATCCTATAGACTTCTACCTCTCCATTAATTGCGGTGTTCCCAATAATGAATCGCGTATATCTGTCTTTTAACTCCTTGTAATCTTGCTGCGTAACAATTCCTTTTTTGCAAACTTCCTTGAATGATTCAAAGTGTTTCAACATGTTGCTGTCTGAAAGTACTTTTGTGATGTAAACATAAAGGAAGTTGTATGCGTTGCGCTCCTTGGTGGAGACGTATTCTATAATTTCTTGATTGGCAATATGGTATCTATTTGTGTTCCCTACCTTTTCCATTTCAAGTAAATGGGCGTAAGCAAACAAGCGCAATGGCTGCTGGATGAACTTGTCGTATTCGTGTTTTGCCGACTCGTTTTTGGGGTTTGGCTTGCCGAAAATCGCTGAAGCATTTTTGATGAAATACGGCATGTCCCAGATGTCTTGCACTACGAATTCCCCTTGTGGGTTCAAGTTGACTATACAGTCTGCGATGAAGCATACTACATCGGGAGTACACTTTTGATCCATAAACCGTGCGTCACCACTTTTGCGCACATCCAAATCGAATCGATTCAAGAATCTTGAAATGTCGTTAATCATATTCTTTTCATTATTCCAAAGAAAAACACTGAATTGTTGTCTATGTTTAAGGAGCGCGTTCCCCTGTTGCGAGCGATGCAATAGAATCGAGCAAATTCCTCGGTGGCGTAATACGCCAAATCATCCTTCGTTATGGTTGTTTCATCTATTACTGACAGGATTGCAACCGATCCATCTGCCACGCAATTCTCAGGCATAAAGCATGCGCGAGGGTAATAGGTTAGGTTTGGGATTAAAACACATTCCGTATGGTTGAGATATTTTGCAACTTCCAAGTTCCTCATGTCATCAATATAAGTGTCGTAGTTTTCTATGTTGATGATCTCGTTGTTTCCAATGTTACGCGACTTCAAAACGCGAATTGCACCATGCGAAGATGTATTGGACTTGGTTAGCACCCTGTCTCTAAACGCTTTGAAAACTCCAAGCATTAATTTGCTTGCTACTTCGTCAAAATCTATGTTCCTGTATATAAGCCAATAAGGGAATGTGGAATCGGTTATGTATGATTGTGGTTTGATTTCCACCGTATTGGTTATGTAGGACTCGACTTTGGTAATATGTCTTTTTGCTTTTTTGTTGATGGTGAATGCGATGGTCTCGATTTTTACACCCTTGAATCCTTTCTCTCCAAAGTCAACAATATGTGTGATTGGCAATTCGTTCATAAGCATGCGTGTCTTGCCAAATTCTGGAACACTTATCAATCCTTTTGGGACAATAAGAGAGACTGCATCACCGAGCGAAATGGCTTTTTCGATAAAAAAGGAAAAGATGTTGCTGGTGTCCGAATTGATTACAGTTCGTTTGTAAGTTTGCAACAACTTTTTGTCCTTGACTTTCATATATGGTGGATTGCCAACGACGATGTCGTATTTTTTGGGGAATGATTCCAAAAGCGTGTCTTTGTTGATGAAGTTGAGCCTGACGTTTTCTGGCAAGGGAATGGAGTGAAGAATCTTCTGAAGTATTTTGAGACTGTCAGGATTGATGTCAATGGCATCGATGTGTAGCTCAGCAACATTGGCGTACTTCATAAACAATGAAGGTAAGAAATTTCCGACTCCAGTCGCGGGCTCCAGTATGTGCAAGATTTTTGAATCAGGGTAGTCGGGAAGGTTTTTGACCACAGCGTAACAAATATCCTGTCGGGTATAATAAGCAGCTGTTTCGCTTTTTGAGCCATTGGCGTACTCTGCAATTTTTGTCAACTTTGCGAAACCGAGCCTTTTGTGCCTCTCAATGTATCGAAGCAGGTTGTCTGTGTCATTCAATTTGTTTTTTTCTATCAACTCGAGAATCTCTTGGTCGGATAGCTCTTTTTCTGAAAGTTTTGTCTTGATTTTGTGAGCAATCTGATTGAAGATAATGGTGGGAACGGCTTCTCCTAAGCTTTGACGGATGTTCACATCTTCTTTCTTTAGGTATTTTTGCTTTTCTTCTAGTGGTAATGCATTAAGTTGCTCGTAAGGGATGGCGCTCCATTCAAATGATTGAGGAACCGACATCATAAGCATGACTTCACGGATGGAGAATACGCGATTGTCTGTTGGATGAACCGTGTTCTGACTTGCGAGGATGTCGTTACGTGTGTGTATGCAAGGCGCAACTTTGTCCCAATACTGTCGTGTATACTTGTCACCATTTTTTCTTTGGTTGAAAACGATCGCGCCGTCTATCTCACGATGCGGGATGCGTCTTTCGTCCTCATTTTCAAATGCTGATTGTCCTTCTTTTATGTTTTCAATCCATTCAATCATGTGTGGAGCATAGGGCCTGAATGCATGGTAAATGTCGTGTTCCCAAATCTCACCCATTTTTTCTAAATGTGGCAGATGGCCTATTGTTTGGCGAAGCGTTTGTTCTTCTTGCTTGTCAGGAAAAAGTTCAAGTGGCGTAATTTCCTTTTGGTCTTTTCTTACACCTATGACAAGTGTCCTTGTTCTGCTACTTGGGTTGCCATAATCCTTGAAGTTGATAACTTTTGAGGCAATGTTGTATTCTCCATCAAGGTCGATTTCTATCGCGTCTCTGATGGGCTTGTCTTTGCCATCAATGTCAGTGCAAATGGATTTCAGAAAAGCCGGAACATTTTCAAAGACGAAGAAACGTGGTTTGATTTGTTTGATGAGTATAATCGATTCGACAACGAGAGAATTGCGCTTTAGTTCATCGCCTTTCTTATGGTTTGCCACCGACATCCCTTGACAAGGCGGTGTGGCAATAACAACATCAATGTCATTAGACAGTTTTTGGTCTTTCCACAGCTTTATTTCATCAAACACTTTGTCTTGGGTTTCTTTTTTCGTTAGGTCGCCACAAATGTAGCCGCTGTCGAAGCGGCACTTATGATTGTATTTCTGAACATTTAGCCGCCTTTCGATGAGTTCTACCGTTGCAACGCAGTCATAGCTTTCTTGTTTGAATCCATAACAACCCACGCCGGCACTGCTGAAGAGACTAATATACGTCGGGCGTTGAAGCATGGATTGTTTGTTGTCGGTATTCAACAAGTCTTTCAAAGGCATATCAGAATATGTGTCCCAAATATGCAGTCTATGCTTTTTATAATGTGGAAACAATTGCTTGATGTATTGTAACTCAAAAACAATCCGAGGGTCATTGGGGTCATTGTCTAATTCGCCCTCTCGTCGCGAGCCTATCCTGGCAACCTTTATCAAATAAATGTCTCTAATACCGTAATAATCAAGGTCACATTGCTTGCCGATGTAAGGAATAAAATAGTAGAGTTGATTCAGAGCTACAGTTGAAGGAAACCGTTTCCCGGAGTAATATAGTTTTGCGCTTCCATCCAAGAAATGCTCCATGTTGTCTTTTTTGACATTGCAAATCAGGACATTTTTGGATATATCCAGATTTTCGAACGAGTTGTCGCATTCTTTATTGATGACTATCTCCTTGGGATAATCATGTTGCAATTGGAACAAATCCAGTTGTTTGGGTTTTTGCTTGGAATGTTTCGTTGCCATCTACAACTGCTTTACATTTGTTGCATTCAGCAGCCTAAAGCATCCCGAATCGGCTGATACAATTGTCCACTTTACAACATAGAAAAGTGTGGGTGCTTGGCTGCTGCCTGTTCCCGTTCGAGGTCTTCCACAACCTTTGCAATAAACAGACAGAGAAACACCCACGCAGGAAGTATATAACATACCGTAAAGTGTGCATGGAGGTACACGTACCCCCTGCACACTAACGGAGAGTATATACTACACTCCGTGGCAGTCACCCCGCATTTGCTTTGGATTGCATTCGTTTCGTGGAAGTTTCGAACAGCCAAAAACAAAGCGTCAGTAACGCCTTCAATTATGTTGTGCTCTAGCGCATCGGCTCTCTTTTGATAGAGAACAACAAATGGATAGAAGCAATGCAAAATTACAAAATCTTGCCATATCCAAGCAAAATCGAAGCGTTTTTTTTGCACAAAATAGTCCGAGAGCCGGCTCTCGGACTTTTTGTTCCCCCCTTGCGGGAAGGAATTATTTACCTAACTATACATACCGATCGCAAATCCCAATAGTATGGATAGACTATGAACCTATAGACTCCCGAAACCGGGCAAAAACTTCTATTTTTTTGCAAGTTTTTGCCCGATTTATGGTTTTGCTTTCGGCTTCCTCGGATTTGATTCCTTTGCTTTTGCCAAACCTTTCCCATATCTTTCCCTCGCCCTTCCCATGCCGTTCGCATACCAAAAGAGTATGGCTAGAGTATGCGAAGAGTATGCCTACACTATGCGAAGAGTATGCCTGCACTATGCGAAGGTTATGGGTGGAATACGCTGCCGCTCTTCGACATTTGCCATTCGTAAACCATGAATATCAGCATTCGCAATGCCGTAACGAATGGCGGCTGCCGTGCTACGACAGCCCTACAACCCAACGCTGGGGCGGTAGGGCTGTCACACCGTGGCAGCCGCATGTTATCGGCCGTTCTCATCTTGTTCTGGTGAATTATAAATCCATATAATCACAACGGCAAAGCCAAACAGAAAACATCAGGATTTTCAGAAAAAAGTGGCAATGTCTTCAAATTTGTGTATTTTTGCAGTATCTAATAATGAAAATGCTATGCCTAACAACGACCTTCTAAGCCAGATTCAACAACTTGGTAAGGAAATTATTCCTGTCGGTGGTCATTTGTATCTCTATGGGTCGAGGGCCCGTGGCGATTTTAGGCCCGATTCCGACTGGGATTTGCTAATCCTGTTGAACAAAGACAAGGAAGAGTATTCGGATTTCGACAATTATTCCTACCCCTTTATTTCGTTGGGATTCGATTATGGAGTGCCAGTCTCCGCCCATCTCTATACGATGAGCAAATGGAATGAGATGTCGTTCTCTCCATTTTACCACAATGTTGAACATGATAAAATTGTACTGATATGAGCCTTGGAGACGAAGAAAGAAAAATCATGGTGGAGTTTGAAATTGAGCGAGCCCATCGGCTGATAGACCAATTTCCAATCCTTGAAAATGCTAAGTTATGGGATACTTTAGCCAATCGCGTGTATTATGCGGTTTTTCATGCGGTCACCGCATTGCTGATTAAGCACGGACTTCATGCGGAATCTCATCAAGGCGTTTCGGTGCTTCTCAGTAAACATTTCGTCAAGGAAGGCTTGATTGATGTGGAATACGGAAGGCTTTTTGCTCGTTTGGAAAACATGCGCGAGAAAAGTGATTATACATGCTTGTTTGAAACGACTGAGGAGGAAGTCGTGCCAATGATTCCCAAAGCAAAAGAGCTGGTGTCGATAATAGAAAGTTTGCTTTAAAGAACCAATCTTTCCGAATTTGCAATGCGGAAACAAATGCGGCAGCCGTGCTATGACAGCCCTACCAACCCCAAAGCAGGGGCGGTAGGGCTGTCTCACCGTGGCAGCCGAAAAACCATCAATGCCCAATCCATTCACCATTGTCTACTGGGATGTTCCAAATCGTACTTTTTCTATATAAAATTGTGAGAAAAAGTAAATTTTCGTGCTTTAGTTTGAATAATATCGTTACCACATACGGTGTGACCAATGGTGCACATTCAAGTATCGTTCATAGCGAAGTGCTTTTGGATGATTTGTTTATTGGGTAAAATAGCCCATGTGCCCACGCAGACTCTCGAAGGTGCTGTCACACCGTGGCAGCCGCTGTTTTGTTTGATATTTCCATGAGATTTGTTTCCCCGATTCTACATCTTATCCATCTCCGAGTCGTCCTCAATCCGTAGGTTCTGGATGATGAACTTCTGGCGCTCCATGCTGTTCTTGCCCATGTAGTATTCTAATAATTCCTTGATGCCGAAGTCGTAGCGGAGGATGACGGGTTCGAGGCGCATGTTGGGACCGATGAAACCACGGAACTCGTCGGGCGAAATCTCGCCCAAGCCTTTGAATCTTGTGATTTCGGCTTGCTTGCCGCATTTCTCCTTGGCGGCGACGCGCTCCTCATCGGTGTAGCAGTAATAGGTCTCTTTTTTGTTGCGCACGCGGAACAAAGGCGTTTGCAGGATGTAGACATGGCCGTTGCGCACGAGGTCGGGGTAGAACTGGAGGAAGAAGGTGAGCATCAGCAGGCGGATGTGCATACCGTCCACGTCGGCATCGGTGGCGATGACGATGTTGTTGTAGCGCAGGTTCTCAATGTCCTCGTCGATGTTCAAGGCGGCTTGCAGGAGGTTGAACTCCTCGTTCTCATAACACACTTTCTTGGTCATTCCCAAGCAGTTGAGCGGCTTACCGCGCAGGCTGAACACGGCTTGGGTTTGCACATCGCGGCTCTTGGTGATGCTTCCCGATGCGGAGTCGCCCTCGGTGATGAAGATGGTGCTTTCGAGGCGCTTCTCGTGGTTGGTGTTGAGGTGGATGCGGCAGTCGCGGAGCTTACGGTTGTTGAGGCTGACCTTCTTGGCGCTCTCTCGGGCGGCCTTCTTGATGCCAGCAATCTCCTTGCGCTCCTTTTCGTTGGCTTGGATCTTGGCCTGCAACGCGCTTACCGTTTCGGGGTTCTTGTGGAGGTAGTTGTCCAAATGGCGCTTCAGGATGTCGAAGACGTAGGTCTTAAGGAAGGGGCTGTCGTTGGTGCCGTCGGGATTGTTGGGCGCAAGGTGGGTAGAGCCGAGTTTGGTCTTCGTTTGTGCTTCAAACACAGGCTCTTGTATCCTCACGCACAAGGCGCAAATCAGGCCTTGGCGGATGTCGGCAGGCTCGTATTCCTTTTGGTAGAACTCGCGCACCACGCGGGCGTAGCCTTCGCGGAAAGCCGACTGGTGGGTGCCGCCTTCGGTGGTGTGCTGGCCGTTGACGAACGAATAGAAATAGTCGCTCGACTGCCCGTTGACGTGCGTGAAAGCGGCCTCAAAGTCGCCGTCCTTGATGTGGATGATGGGGTAGAGGCCTTCGCCTTCCATGTTGTTCTGCAACAGGTCGAGGAGGCCGTTCTTGGAATAATAGCGTTTGTCGTTGTAAATCAGGCTCAAGCCGCGATTGAGGTAGGCGTAGTTCCAGACACGTTTCTCGATGTATTCGTCCACATAGTGGTAGTTGCCGAACAAAGCGGAATCGGGGATGAACTCGGTTAATGTGCCCGTTTCGCTGTCCGAAGGGATGATACCCGAATCATTAATCAACTTGCCTTGCGCAAACTCCACGATGCGCGTCTTGCCCTCACGAATCGACTGCACCCTGAAATAAGACGAAAGCGCGTTGACGGCCTTGGTACCAACGCCGTTCAAGCCGACGGATTTTTGGAACACCTTGCTGTCGTATTTCGCGCCCGTATTCAGTTGCGAGACGGCTTCTTTCAGCTTGCCCAATGGAATGCCGCGTCCATAGTCGCGTATGCTGACCTTCTTTTCAGCCTTGTTCACCGTCACCTCGATTTTCTTGCCAAATCCCGAAGTGAATTCATCGATGGAGTTGTCAATCACCTCTTTGATAAGCACATAGATGCCGTCATCCTGGGAAGCGCCGTCGCCGAGTTTGCCGATGTACATACCCGGGCGGCGACGGATGTGCTCCATATCCTCAAGGTGGACGATGCTGTCGTCGTTATAGTTTTCGGTGGTAGGAGTGGGGTCTTCGCTTTGATTGAAGATGTCGTCTTCGATGATTTCGTTGTCCATACAAGGCTATTTTGGCGCAAAGTTACGAAAAATTCATGAATTTCTTGACAAATGCTTTCAAAGTATGTATTTTTGCACCGTCGAATCAAATGTAACTGCAATGAAAAAAATCTCTGTCATAAGCTTTTTAGCCTTATCAGGTATTTTGTTGGCTTGCAATAAAACACCAGAACCTACACCTAAAGCACCGGAAATAGAGTTCAAGGTCCATGATACAATTGAATACTACTATGATCAGGAAGTGAAAGGTAGAGTTGTATGCTCTGTGGATAGTGAGCTGCCCGTTGATACTGTATGGTTTGTCGTAAGCGAGGGGCCTCTTAATCCCGGCCAAGGCTCATGGGATGATTATTGCCTTATGCGAGAACAAGATGGAAGCTTTGTCTATGTGATTTGTCCTTATTCAGGTTTGGAACTGGATTATTGTTATTGTTTGAGCATTGGAGGATGGAGATACCATTCAGAATGGGAACAATTGCATGTGCATCAATCCGATTTGGATTCTATTATGCCTTAGCTTTTCTTTAATATTGTACGGATTTCATCCTTTACCCATTCCCAATCTTGCCGATTTGGAATGAGTTGTTTCATTCTACATCCGGTCTGCTTGCGGAACACAAACCATTGGTAGACGAACAGCGAAACGTAGGTCAGCGAGGTGGTGATGGCAGCGCCTCTGATACCTAAAGCAGGAATTAAGGTAAATGCTGCTATCAACGTGACACAGAGTCCGATAAGCGATGCGTAGAGATTATACTTCGGTCGGCCTGTGCCGGAGAAATAGTTGGCCAAGACGGTGTGTGCCGAGAAGAATAGGATGCCCGGTGCCATCAACCAAATGACCATTCTAATGTCGCCAAACTCGCCTGAAAAAATCCATTCGAAAAATGAAGTGGGAAGCAAACATATCACTACTAAAGCGGTAAATGTCAGTAAGATGGAAAGTTTCATGAAACGCAGCGTGAGCAGTGTAGAGCGTTCCTTGCTGTCGGTGTTGCTCAGTGCCGAAAACTCCACCAAACCGATGCTTTGCCCGACAATGTTGACCCCTTCAGTGACTTGCGTTCCCGAGGCATAAACGCCAATGGATTTCTCGTCGCAATGGGTATTCAGCAAATAGAGGCTCAAGCGTTTGTTGAGCGTGCTGACCAACGTAGAGAGCTGAATGAAAGCCCCGTAACGGAACATTTCCCCGAAACTGTCTCTCAACGGTTCGTGGCCTTCACGCTTCAGGTTGGGAATCATTAGGATCCAGCCTATGAGTGTCGCCAAGGTGTAGCCGCAAAGTTGGGAATAGAGTAGGGCTTTACCCGTCCTTATGTCGAGAACGAAAATCAACACGGCCATCATCGTCACCTGCGTCAGTATCTGTATGATAAACAGCCAGTTGTAGGTTGCAACTTTCTCTTTCCCAAGGAAATGGTTGAGGTTGAATTCGTGCAAGCCGTACATGAACGTGTTGGCCAAAATGAGTGTGGCATAGGTTTGGGGGACGATGGTGTAGAAAATATGCGGCTTGAAGTGCAGGAAATAGAACAACGCCATGTAAACCAACATGAGGAAGGCAATCCAACCGTAGGAAATCTTCATCAGCGTGCCTAATTTCTTTCGTGGCGTGAAATAGACCAAGCCACTTCCTGCCACGATTTCAACACCTATTAATAAAAAGGTGATGTCGGTCTGCGCGATGAAGGCCTTGCCCCATTCGGCGGCGCCGAGGAACTTGGTGCCCATGATGAGGGTGGCCAACTGCGTCAGCACATTGACCGCCCTTGCCGCACCGGTTCCGAGTATTTTCTTGAACATCGCGCATTCGTTTTGACTTGCAAAATTACAAAACTATCGCTTTCTTTGCACACTCGATGCAATAAAAAGCGGCTGAAAGAGTTACGAACTATTATGAGGAAATTCATAGTGTTATTGGTTTGCCTTTGGCCTTTGATCTTGAAAGCGCAGTTGATTGCCTGCCGCGACTCCATCAAGGACGGCTACGATTTTTGGCTTTACCTTCCCGATGGCTACGAATCGGAGCGCAAGCCCGTCATCATGTTCCTGCATGGCAAAAGCCTCAGCGGGAAAGACCTTTCGAAAGTACGCGACTATGGCTGCATCGATGCCTTGGCGCGAGGTCGGCAGATTGATGCCATTGTGGTTGCGCCGCAAACCAACAATGGCTGGGAGCCTCAAAAGGTGATGGACGTATATGGCTGGGTCAAAAGGCGTTATCCTGTCGACGTGGATCGTTTTTATGTCATTGGAATGAGTATGGGAGGCTATGGCACATTGGATTTCGCGGCCACCTATCCCGACCAAGTGGCGGCGGCCATGGCGATGTGCGGCGGCGCCACTGTGACTTCGCTCTGTGGCCTGAACAAGATGCCACTTTGGATTATCCACGGCACTGCCGACAATGCGGTACCCGTCAGCTGTTCGCAGAAGGTCGTCGACGAGATGGCGCAATGTGGCGATACCACTAGATTGATTTTCACCAAGTTGAAAGGTGCAAACCATACGCGCTTGGCTCGAATTTTCTATCTCAAGCAAACGTATGACTGGCTGTTCTCGCATTCCTTGAACGACTCGTTGCGCCTCGTCAACAGGGAGTTTACCATTTCGGAAGCGCAGATGAAGGAGGCATACGCCGACCTCGAAAGGAATGCCAATATCAAGGTCGTTGATGGCAAACCCATGGGGCAGTCGAAGCAATACTATGTCGTCAAAAAGGGTGACACTTTGAGTAAGATAGCCGTGGAGCACAACACTACGGTTTCCATTCTGTGCAAGCTCAACAACATGAAGAAAACCGACAAGCTGCAAATCGGGAGAAGGCTCAGAATTAGGTGATTACTTAAGGGTGTTTCTAAAAATGCTCCGTAGGAGCTTCCTTTTAATAACGAAGACACAATGAACCAATGGGTTATACTCCGTAGGAGTTTTCTTTTATGTGTTTTTTGGAAATGACCTTATTGAAAAAACAACCAGCCCGCTGGAAATCTAACGGGCTGGTTTCGTTATGATGAAAGTAGAAAATTAATCGACAGGGATGTCCTTGTTGACGTTTTTCGAACCCCAGAGGGCGTAAAAGAGCAAGAAGGCCAGTCCGACGACGATGACCCAGTAGCTCTGGAGATAGCCCGTGCCGCCCAAGCCGTCGACGATGGCGTTTTGGAGCAGAGGCAGGATGCCGCCGCCGCAAACCAATGCCATGAAGATGCCAGAGGCTTTCTCGGTGTATTTGCCCAAGCCCTCAACGGCAAGGTTGAAGATGCCGCCCCACATCACGGAAGTGCAGAGGCCGATGCAAACCAAGAAGGCCGCATTGAGCGGGATGCTCACCATGCCAAAGCCTTGAGCGCCGTTGAAAGCGGGGAAACTCACCATCGTGGAAGGACCAAACATGGCCAAAAGCGTGAGGATGATGCCAACGCATGAGGCAACAGAAAGCATCGACTTGGCCGAAACCTTGTTGCCGAGGATGCCACCAATCAGACGACCTACGAGCATCAGGAACCAGTAGGTGGCAGCCACCGAACCGGCAATGGCTTCAGCCTTCACGTCGGCACCCAACACGTTGAGTTCGGGGTTCTGCAACCACTTGTTCAGTACATTCGGGATACCGACTTCGACGCCGACATAGATGAAAATGGCGATGGCACCCAGCACGAAGTGACGGAAAGCCATCGGGCCTTTGCCTTTCTCAACGGCTTTATTAGTTTCTTGTTTTTGCTCGTTTTCAGGAATCTTGGTCAGCAAAATCACGATAAAAGCGAAGGCGAAGATGCCCAAGGCGGTGTACATCAGCGGGAACACGTCGCTGATCTTGGCATCCATAATGCTGGGAATCAGCAAGCCCGTGATGATGATGACGGCCGTGCCACACAGCGAATTGAACGTGCCGCCAATCTGGATGAGCTGGTTGCCCTTGTTACCGCCGCCGCCGAGCTTGTTCAGCATCGGGTTGACGACCGTGTTGAGCAGGCACATGCTGAAGCCCGCCACGAAAGCGCCAAGCAGGTAGACGGCGAAGCTGCCGAACACGCCCGAAAGCGTTTGGATGCCCACACCGACGAAGCCCACGATGACAGCAATCAAAGCGGTCTTTTTGTAGCCGCGCTTTTGCAGCAGGTTACCGGCGGGAATGCCCATCACAGCGTAGGCGATGAAGTTGGCGAACACGCCCAAGGTGCCTTGCCAGTTGGGGATGTTGAACTGGTTTTTGAGGATGTCACCCATCGGCGAAGCCAAATTGGTGACGAACGAAATCATGCCGAACAACAAAATCATCACGATGATCGGGATGGTGTAGTTCTGTTTCTTTACGGTTGTTTCCATAGATATTTGAGATTTAAAGATTTAAAATTCAAAGATTTATTATTTGACTTCGAGACTTCGGGACGCGAGACTTCGGGACTTTATCTGTCTCGCAGTCTCGTAGTTACGCGGTCTCGTGTCATATCGTCGAGAACTTGAAGATGATGGTTTCCATGTACTCTTCGCCAGAGCGGAGGATGGTGCTGGGGAAGTTGGGCTTGTTGGGCGAGTCGGGGAGGGCTTGGCACTCCAAGGCGACGCCGGAATAGTCCTCGTAGACGTGGCCATTCTTGCCCTTCGGACAGCCTGAAAGCCAGTTGCCAGTATAGACCTGAATACCCGGCTGCGTGGTGTATATTCTCACCATGCGGCCTGTGCCTTCGTGCGAAAGCTCGGCGGCAAGGTTGATTTTGTCCTTGGCCACGCCGTCGATGACCCAGCAGCTGTCGTAGCCTTTGCCATTAATCAAGTCTGGGTAAGGCTCCTTGATGTCGCGGCCAATCAACTTGCCTTGGGTGAAGTCCATCGGCGTGTCGGCCACTTGGCGCATCTCACCTGTGGTAATCAGTTCCTCGGTGGCTGGCAGGAAACGCGATGCGTTGAGCCTCAATTTATGGTCGAGGATGTCGCCATTGCCTTCGCCCTTTAAATTAAAATAGGTGTGGTTGGTCAGGTTGACGATGGTCGTGTCCGATGAATATGCACTGAGGTGGATGTTCAGCTCGTTCTCGTCGTTGAGGGTGTAGCGCACCTTGGCCACGAGTTCGGCAGGATAGCCCGCCTCGCCGTCGGCACTCAGGTAGGTGAACACCACGCTCTCGCCCACAAGGCGGCTGGCCCACTTCTGGTTGGCGAAGCCGATGCTGCCGCCGTGGAGGTGGTGCTTGCCGTCGCTGGTGTTCAGCTCCAGCTGGTATTCCTTGTCGTCGAGCGTGAAGCGGCCATTGGCAATGCGGTTGGCGAAACGTCCGGGAATCTTGCCTGCGCAAGGGCCATCGCCATAATAGTCCGTGGCGTTGGGATAGCCCAAGGCGATGTCGTCAAAATGGCCGTCGCGGTCGGGCGTGACAATGCTCACGATGCCCGCTCCGATGTCGCTCAGCTGCACCTTCACGCCGTTGGCGTTAGTCAAGGTGTAGAGCTTGATGTCTTTATTGTCAGGGGTCTTGCCCCAGGTTTTTACTTCGATGTTCATTGCCATAAGTTGTTAGGATAAACACCCTTCTCAATCAACTCGCGGATCTTGCGCATTACGTCGGGCTTGTCTTCCTTGTAGGTCACGCCAAACCAAGAGGCGTTGCTCGACAGCACTTTCAGCTTGGCCGTGCCGTCGTGGATGGCCTGGTTCACCATCAGAGGGATGAAGAATTCGGCCTTGATGTTGGTCTGGGCAGGACCTTTCAGGAACTCGACGAAGCCCTTTTCGGAATAGGCGAAGAAGTCGGGCGTGAAGCCGAAGAAGTTCATCGAGACGAGCGAGTCCATGTCCAAAGGATGGCTTCCTGTCTCGTCGGTGTAGGCTGCGCCGCCGTCCTCGGTGTGGCCGATGGCTGTGCGCTCGACGATGGTCTGCAGATGGCCTTCCGCATCGGCGGTGCAGATGCCACGACTCACCGTGCCGAAGTCCGACATGGTGTTGCGCAGCTTATAGGCCACCATGCTGTAGGCACCTGTTTTGCCTTCGCATTCCATCAAGTATTTGGCCAAGACCTCGTAGGCTTCCTTGCCATAGAAGTCGTCGGCGTTGATGGCGGCAAAGGGTTCGTGAATTACGTCTTTGGCCATCAAGACGGCGTGGCAAGTGCCCCATGGTTTCACGCGCCCATCGGGAACGCTGAAGCCTTCCGGCAACTTGTCGAGCGACTGATACACATACTCAACGGGGATGCCGAATTTCTCCGCGTTGTTGACTTTCTTGAATGCCTCGGCGAAGTCCTCGCGGATGACGAAGACCACCTTGCCGAAACCGGCACGTTTGGCGTCATAGATGGAATAATCGAGGATGGCCTCGTTGTTCGGGCCTACGCCGTCCATTTGTTTCAAAGCGCCGTATCTGGAACCCATTCCAGCGGCTAATACTAATAAGGTTGGTTTCATTATGTTGAATGTTGTTTGTTTAATTGTTATTGTTCGTTTGTAGGGCTGTCGTACTACGGCAGCCGTTTTGGAAGCGGCTGCCACAATGTGACAGCCCTACAAAAAGAATTATAGTTTCCTTGCACCATCGGAGATGACCACGTCATACACTTTCGGTTCATGCCCGAACTTGGCTGCGAATTTCTCCTTCGCTGTGACGATGAAGGCATCGTAGAGGTTTTCTTTTATCAAATTAATGGTGCAACCACCGAAGCCGCCGCCCATCACGCGGGAGCCAGTCACGCCGCATTGCTTGGCGATGTCGTTGAGGAAATCCAGTTCCTCGCAGCTCACTTCGTAAAGCTTGCTCATGCCATGGTGTGTGCCATACATACGGTCGCCAACAGTTTCATAATCACCTTTTTCCAAGGCATCGCACACATCGAGGACGCGCTGTTTTTCGCCAATGACGTATTCCGCACGCATGTAATCCTCAGCCGAAATCTCGTTTTTAACTTCATTGAGCATTTCCATCGTCGCGTCACTCAAGTATTTCACTTCGGGATGCTTGGCCGCGATGTGGGCGCAGGCGTTTTCGCACGATTCGCGACGCTTGTTGTAGGCCGACGAAGCCAGTTCGTGTTTGACCAGCGTGTCGAGCAGCACCACCTTGTAGCCCAACGGGTTGAAAGGATAGTACTCAAACTCCATCGTGGCGCAGTTGAGGCGCATCAGGTGGCCTTTCTTGCCAAAGAGCGAGGCAAACTGGTCCATGATGCCGCACTTCACGCCGACGTAGTTGTGTTCCGTGGCCTGACCGATACGTGCCAACTCAAACTTGTCGATGCCGAGGCTGAGCATGTCGTTGAGCGCGAAAGCGTAGGTGCTTTCCAAGGCTGCTGACGACGACATCCCCGCACCGATGGGTACGTTGCCGAAAAACACGGTGTCGAAGCCTTGCAGTTTGTAGCCCCGCTTGATGATTTCGCGGCACACGCCGAAAATGTATTTGGCCCAATGCTGTTCGGGAAGGTCCTCCTCATTGAGGCCAAACTCCTGATAGTCTTCTTTGTCGATGGAGCAGGCCCGCACCTTGTCGGTACTGTTGAGACGGATGCAGGCATACATGCTCGCGTCGATGGCACCGGGGAAGACGAAGCCGCCGTTGTAGTCGGTGTGTTCGCCAATCAAGTTGATGCGTCCCGGCGAAGTGTAGACAACGCCCTCATTTCCAAAGCGTTGCTTAAAAAGAGATTTTAATTTTTCGATAGTCATAGTGTAAGGTTAAATTTGGGCGCAAATTAGGAAAAAAATTGATTGCGTGACTTAGATTTTTGATTTAGTCACGATTTTTTCTCCGTCAGGTATTGCGATGGTGTTTGCCCATACTTTTTCTTGAACGAGCGCAAGAAAGTGGCGTAGGAATTGAAGCCTGCCATGACCGAAATATCTTCCAAAGAGTGTTGGTTTTCAGTGTTTTGACTATCTAACATGGCTTTGGCATCCTCCAAACGAAAGTCGTTGATGTAGTCGTAGAAGGTCGTATGAAGCTCTTGATTGATATGGTTGCTGAGGTACTGCCGGTTGGTGCCCAGATGTTGGGCCAACTTCTGCAATGTCAGCGTGTTGTCAAGATAATACCGCTTTTCCTTCATAACCATGTCTATGTCGCAACCAATCAGGGATTTGCCAGCATTGGGTTGGGGTGTTGGAGTGGTTGGCTCTTGAGGCTCGTTTTCATATTCATCGGCGGGAGAGAGGGTGAATACCTGCTGATGTATCAGTTTGTGCATGACGTATAAAACAATGCCGATGCAGATGAGGCAATAGAGGGTGTCGAAAAGCAGGTTGCTCCCGGCAGAGGGTTCTGAAAACCACGACTGTTGCGATAGGCTTTCAATAGTCCATAACAATTGGAAAGCGAAATAGAGGACAATCAAAATGTTGCTCCATCGTAGGTCAAAAAACTCCAAGTCTCCCACGTTGTCGAGCAACAGTCGAGTATGTTTCCTGATAGAAAGAACCAAATACACCAACATAACTAACGAAACCACCACGGTATAGATTTGCATGACCGTCAAAACCAAGGGGCTTTGGCTGAGGGCAAACAAGAGCATGGCAATTAAATAAGGTATCACCAAAAGCAAGAGTTGACGCGTTTTGTAACGATTGGGGAATACCAGAGAGACGCCAAACATCATGTAGCCGCCTACAATCACATAGTCGAAGAGAACCAAAAGTGTGTTGAGGAACTCGGAGTAAGGTTGTTCACTGCAAGCTAAAACCACAAAGTTGTTGAAAAAGCCAACACCATGCAAGATCAAGACAACAGCAAATACCCTTTGAAACTGGTAGTTCCGGTGTTTCAATAGCATATAAATGCCACATAACGTCAATAAACATTGCGTCATGCCAGACACGAAGCTTAGCAGCAATATGTAGAACGAATCGCTGTTCATGTCGGCAAAGGTACGGTTATTTTGTAACAAACTATGCCAATTACCTGCCATTTTACGCATTGCAAACCGAAATTTTACGCAATGATGAAAGCGAACCATTGTTTTTACGCATTGCAAACCGATTTTTGGGCAATTGAAAGACCGATGCGGAGAATTATGGTGACATTTGCGAAACGAAATAAAGGCTATAACACATTACAAACAAACATTATTCAAAATGGAACAAAACAAAAATCAAGAAGCTTGGCGTTTGCTTGACGAAGCTTCAAAAATCAACGATCCTGCCACAAAGGCGGAAACCGACCACTTGGAAAACCTTCTCAAACAAGCCCGAGAAGTTGCCGATGACCCACATGAAGAAAGTTTCGCTCATGAGCATGAAGATCTGTCCGATTTGGTTGCTTGGTCAAATCAACGTCACAAGACATGGAGTTGGGCTATCATTGGTGGTGCCTTGCTGGGCATTTTTTTGCTTTGGTGGCTGACTAACTCGAAAAATGAAGATGTAGATAAAGAGAAGCAAAAGCTGGAAAAGGTTGAGGCATGGAGTCAACCCTGCGACACAGTGATCACTTACGAAAACTGCGGAGAGCCGAATTGGGTGGAAATGTATAACAGCCCCAACAAATACAAGGCACACAATTTAGCCTATGCAAAAGACAAGGTGGAGCGTCTGAAAAACGACATCGCCAAAGCCGACTCCATGGAGTATTATGCCGCGCACAAGTCGGAATATGAAAAATCTCTCAAGGAGTGGGAACCCAAATTCGATGAAATCAACAGCATGTCGTTCGACAAGCTCAAGGAAATGGCCGTGAAAGACGCAAAAAACGACATCAAGAAAGTGAAAGGCGGTGCCAACTTCGTACTCACACTGCTCATTATTGTTATTATTCTCATTCCTCTTTATATTTGGACTGGTTATCAGCACGGTTATGAGATCACTGCGAGCCGTAGACGTGAAAAAGTACTTTCGTGGATACGCAAAATAGGTTTCGGCATTGCCGGTTTCTTCTTTGGCGCTGGACTCGTGTTCAAATTCTTCCCCGATGAAACTCCGAGGGAAAGACGTGAAAGAAAAGGTTTCTCCAATGATACGGGAAGAATAGGCACAAACTTGCTCTTTAAAGGTCTTCTCATGCTTGCAGGTGCCATTATTTTGGCCTTTGTGTCGATTTTCATTATGTTGGTGGAAGTCATTGCCGGTTTGAAGCACAAGCTGAGAAATGCAAAATCCACTAGCCATGCCTAAACCAAGTTCTGAGAATACTAAAAAATTGACAATGAATAATTGGAAGACACCAAATAATAAAAATCTAACAACAATGAAAAAAACAAATTTCAATCTGATTTTGGGCGTGTTTTTAGCCTATGCAGTGTGCATGATGACTTCATGCAAGAAAATCGACGACATCACGAACCCGACCAAGTATGGCCGCATCCAAGGTATCGTGACCAACTACAACACAGGCGAGCCGCTGCAAGGCGTCAACATCTCGCTCAGTCCGAGTGGCCTCTCTGCCGTTACGGGTAGCGATGGCCGCTATGAGTTCAACGACATCGAAGTCGGGCAATACACCGTGCAAGGCATGAAGACCGGCTTCGAGACCAACACCAAGAGCATCGTCGTGACCGAAGAGGCCGTGGCCTCTGGCGACATGCAATTGCGCACTGCCGCCACCGGCTTCAACCTCAGTGTGGAATACCTCGACTTCGGCAACCACTTCAACACGCTGACTTTCAAGATTATGAACGCCAGCGCGACCACGCCAATGAGTTGGGAAATCTTCGAGAGCCTCAACTGGCTCGCCGTCACGCCCAACACGGGCAACCTGCAAGGCGGACAGGAAGTGACCCTCACCGTCACCATCGACCGCACCTTAATCTATCAGAACATCACGGGCAACATCACCATTCACACCGCCGACATGGAGAAGATTCTTCCCGTCAGCGTGAGCTTGTGATGATTGCATGGACACACTTCGCGTCATTGAATACGTCGAATCTGCGATTTGCGAGGAGGAACGACGAAGCAATCCAGAAAACCAGTTTCAAGTCTGGATTGCTTCGTGCCTCGCAATGACGCAAAGCGACGACAAGGACTGCCATCCAGTCTCGTGCCAATCCAATATCAATCTTGAATCTTAAATCTTAAATCTTAAATCTTAAATCTTAAATCTTTAAATCTCAAATCAATGAAAAAACTGAATCTGTTCCTCGGCATCATCTGCGCCTTTGCAGTGTGCCTCGTCTCCTGCCAAAAGGAGAAAACCACAGGACAAATCCAAGGCCTTGTGACCAATGCCAACACCTCCGAACCCATCCAAGGGGTCAACATCTCGCTCAGTCCCACAGGCGCCTCCGCAGTGACGGGCAGTGATGGCCGCTACGAGTTTGCCAACCTCCAACCCGGTAACTACACCGTGCAAGGCGTGAAAGCCGGCTTCGAGAGCAACACCAAGAACATCAGCATCACGGCGGGCAACGTGTCGTCGGGGGACATGCAACTGCGTCCCACCGTCAGCGGCTTCCGCCTCAACGTGGAATACCTCGACTTCGGCACCAACTTCTCTCAACTGCAGTTCAAGATCATCAACGCCAGCGCGACTTTGCCGCTGAGCTGGGAAATCATGGAGAGCATGAACTGGATGATCGTCACGCCTTCCACGGGCAACCTGCAAGGCGGCCAGGAAGTCACCGTTACGGTGAACATCGACCGCTCGCTCATCACCCAAAGCACCTCTGCCAACCTCACCGTGCGCAGCGCCGACCAAAGCATCGTGCTGCCCATCAACGTGAGTGTTTCCGGAAGCTACGGCCCGCAACTTGCGCTCAGCGAAGCCACACTCGACTTTGGCACGTCGGCTTCTACTCTCATGTTCTATGTGATGAATACAGGACCTTCGGGCACTTCACTCAACTGGGTCTGCTCCAACATTACAGTTGATTGGCTGACGCTCAATCTCATGTCGGGTAATACCGCAGGCGGCAGCAGTACGCAAGTGATTGCCACCATCGACCGCACGAAGATTAGTGGCATGGTCACTACTTCAGTCACCTTCAGCGGTGCAGGAACCTCTACCACTTTGGTCGTCAGTGCTGCCGAAAGTGGCAGCGGCAGCCCCATCCTGCAACTCAACGATGGCTCACTCAACTTCGGCACCGAACTCACCACGCTCACCTTCCAAGTGAAGAACGTGGGTACGCAAGGCACCGTGCTCAACTGGAACATCCCTGCCCCGACGGAGGATTGGCTGACCGTGGCGCCCCTTTCGGGCAACACCAACGCAGGCAGCGGCACCACCGTCACCGTGGCCGTTGACCGTACCAAGTTCAACGGCTCTGTTTCGGCCAACATCAACGTGAACAGTAGCAACGCCAACAATTCCTCAATTTCTGTCTCAGCCGAAGCCGCTGGCAGCGGTGGAAGCGTTGTGGTGCCTGAAGGCCTGTTGGCCTACTACACCTTTGACGACGGCACGGCTAACGATTGGCATGGCAATGTCAACGCCATCAACATGGGTTGCGAAACCTCGACCGACACGCCAACGGGCGAAGGCTATTCCATGGGGTTTAACGGGACATCCTCTTCGCTCTCCGTTCCCAGCATTTTGCCCACGGGCAACGCAGAATGGGCGATCAACGTATGGATTAAGACTGGTTCCAACAATAGTTGCTTTATTGCGAGTGAAAATAGATATATGGGTGTTAAAAACTCAAAGATCTTGTGTGGAGGTGATGGCGCTGGAGGTAGCACTTATACAACAACAGCAACAATAAGCCAATATTTGGATTTCCAATGGCACATGGTTACCCTGTCCTACAACAAGTCGAAAGTCTATGTTTACATGGATGGCATGCTCGTTGAAATTTTCGGAAGTTCTTATTGTTATTGGAATAACCCAACCATCAACATTGGGGCTCATTATTCCCAAGGGATCTACTATTCCGGCAAGATGGACAACTTCCGCAGCTACAACCGTGCTTTGACGGCACAGGAGGTGCAGACGCTTTACAACGCGAAGCAGTAAAAACTAATTTGTGACAGTTTTTTTGCAGGTGGCCTCAGAGGCCTTTCCGGGGCCGCCTTTTTCCCCATTCCCTCAGAAAAGTGTACGTTTTTGTTTGGTATTCCCTCAGAAAAGTGTAAGTTTGCAGTTAACTTATCGCTTTACGCCACTGAAGCATTCTTCAAGAAACAAATACAAACCTCAAACATCAAACCGACATGAAAAAGACATTCATTATCTTGCTGGCCTTGCTCGCCACGGCAAGCCTCAAGGCCAACGACGGTGCCTTCTATGCCCAAGGCAACCATCTGATTCCCATCACCGAGACGACCATCAGCGTCAGGAAGGAAATCCTCACCATCACCCACATGGCCGACACCATCACGGGTTGGGGCGACATGTTCAAGGTGAACGTGTATTACGAATTCTTTAACCCCGGTCCGGCCAAGGACGTGATCGTCGGCTTCGAGTCGCCCACGCCCGATGGCAACGGCTATGGCGGCACGTTGGATGAAGCCTACAAAGGGCAACCCTATATGTACGGCTTCAACGTAGTGATGAACGGAAAACACCTGCCGCATCAGATAGCACATGTGCCATATAAATACGAAGGCGACTACCAATTCGACTACACGCGGGAAACCGAGGACTATTACAAGAATGGTCAGGTTCAAGACATGCCGAAAGAGCAATACAAGGCAAATCTGAGACGTTATTTCCCTGAAGAAGCCGATGCGGAAGAAGCGGCACTTGATTATTACGGCTACCTCTTTTATTATGTCTACCACTTCAACGCCCACTTCAACGAGGGGCTGAACACCATCCAGCACACCTACACCGTGAAAGGGTCCGACTTGGTGATGACGGACTACCTGTTCGACTACATCCTGACCGCTGCCAACCGTTGGGCCAACAACGGCATCGACGACTTCACACTCATCCTCAACATGGGCGACCACACGTCGTTCTCGGTTCGTCCCACCTTCTTCGCTTCGCCCGACGAGTGGACTTTCAGCGGCAAGGGCAAGATTGGGGAACGGCGCGAAATGATTGGAATGTGCGAGAATTGCCCAATGTTCCATGTCCAGACGGGGAGCCTCGTGTTCAAACAGAAGAACTTCCATCCCGAAGGCGAGTTGCACATCATGAGCGACGCGCTCCACCTTTACATGTATGACTTTCAGGAAGGCGACAAAGACGAAATCGAAGGCTTTGTAAATGATTTCAAGTCAAAGTATTACAATAACTTAATGTTAGATGACGAGCAACCTGTCGACATCTCTAAGTTCACTCCTGAACAGAAGCGCATAGTGAAGAACGTACCCTTCGCCTATCGCGGCTATGTGTTCAAGGACAAGGGCTTGCAACGCTTCTTCGAGTCGACGGACTGGTACATCCCCAATCCCGACTATCAGGCCGACATGTCCAAATTGGAGACGTGCGAGAAGAAATGGGTGCAGTTTTGGTCGAGATAAGCCCGATGTAAAAGCTAAAGGCGCTCGCCATCGGCGAGCAACGCCTCATCTGTGTCATCTGTGAAATCTGTGTGACCTAATAAAACCAGTCTTTTGATATTTTGGAGCGTTGTTTTTCGTCATTAGGGCGAAAAGGTATTGAACAAATTTCGTATAATTGCCAAACCAATCCAAAAAATCCCTATCTTTGCACCCTTATTTGTAAAAGCGAAAAATAATACCCGAAAATGGACGAAAACAATAACATCACTCCTGAAAATCAGGATAATAACATACCTGAAAACACAGGAGAAAAAATCATCAAGGTCAACCTTGAGAATCAGATGAAGTCGGCCTATATCGACTATTCGATGTCCGTTATCATCTCACGCGCCTTGCCCGACGTGCGCGACGGCCTCAAACCCGTGCATCGTCGTGTTTTGTATGGCATGAAGGAATTGGGCGTCACCTCGCGCAGCGGCTACAAGAAGTCGGCCCGTATCGTCGGTGAGGTGCTCGGTAAGTACCACCCGCATGGCGACTTATCTGTTTATGATGCCATGGTGCGCATGGCCCAAAACTGGTCATTACGCTATCCTTTGGTCGACGGCCAAGGCAACTTCGGATCGGTTGACGGCGACAGCCCCGCCGCCATGCGTTACACCGAGGCGCGCCTGCAAAAGATCGCCGAAGAGATGCTTGACGACCTCGACAAAGACACCGTTGACTTCCAGAACAACTTCGACGACTCGCTGCAAGAGCCTACCGTGCTGCCTACGCAAATCCCCACATTGCTGGTGAACGGTACCAATGGCATCGCCGTGGGTATGGCCACCAACATGGCCCCGCACAACCTCAGCGAATGTGTTGACGGCATCATCGCCTATATCGACAACCGCGAAATCACCACGCAGGAACTGATGCAATACATCAAGGCCCCCGATTTCCCGACGGCTGGTGTCATCTACGGCTACGAAGGTGTGCGCGAGGCGTTTGAGACGGGTAGGGGACGCATCGTCCTTCGCGGCGAGACCCACTTCGAGGAACATAACGGCCACGAGCGCATCATCGCCACCTCGATTCCTTACCAGGTCAACAAGGCCGAAATGATCAAGAAAACGGCTGATTTGGTGAACGAGAAAAAGTTAGAAGGCTTGGCCGACATCCGTGACGAGAGCGACCGCAAAGGCATCCGCGTGGTCTACGAACTGAAGCGCGACGCCAACCCCGATGTGGTTTTGAACAAACTCTTCATGATGACACCGTTGCAAAGCTCGTTCAACGTGAACAACGTGGCTTTGGTGAACGGTCGTCCTTATACATTGAACCTCAAACAGTTGATTGAACACTTCGTGGAACACCGCCACGAGGTCGTCCTGCGTCGCACCCGCTTCGAGTTGAAGAAAGCCGAAGACCGTGCCCACATCTTGGAAGGTCTGGCCCGCGCCATCGACATCGTGGACGAAATTATCGCCACCATCCGCGCCTGTAAGGGCGGCACGCCTGAAGCCAAGCAAGCCATCATGGACAAGTTCGGATTCGACGACCCGCAAGCCAGCGCCATCGTGGCCTATCGCCTCGGTCAGTTGGCCGGCCTCGAGATCAAGAAGATCATGGACGAGTTGGACGAAATCCACGAACGCATCAAACATTTCCACGATATTCTACAAAATGAGGAATTGCAGTTCCAGATCATCAAGGACGAACTGCTCGTTATCAAGGAAAAATATGGCGACGCACGCCGCACCAAGATTGTGCCTGCCGCCGGCGAGTTCCGCATGGAAGACATCATCGCCGACGACGCCGTGGTCATCACCATCTCGCACCTTGGCTACATCAAGCGCACGCCGCTGAGCGAATACCGCGTGCAGAGCCGTGGCGGCAAAGGCTCGAAAGGCTCCGCCACCCGCGACACCGACTTCATCGAGCACATCTTCACAGCCACCAACCACAACCACCTGCTCTTCTTCACCGAACAAGGCAAGTGCTACAAACTCAGGGCCTTCGAGATTCCCGAAGAGGGCAAGAACAGCAAGGGGCGCGCCATCCAAAACCTGTTGCCGCTCGACAAGGACAACAAGGTGATGGCCTACCTCAACGTGAAGAGTATGACCGATGAGGACTACCTCGAAAACAACTTTATCATCCTCTGCACCAAGAAGGGTATCATCAAGAAGACCACGCTGGCGGCCTACAAGAATGTCAGACAAAATGGCATCATCGCCGTCAACATCCGCGAGGACGACCAGCTGCTTGAGGCTTGCCTTACTAGCGGCAACGACGAGGTGCTGATGGCCGTGCGTTCGGGCAAGGCTGTCCGCTTCAACGAACAGACCGTCCGCCCGATGGGTCGCACCGCTACGGGCGTGAAAGCCATCACATTAGGTTCTGAAACCGACGAAGTCATCGGTATGGTGTGCATCAATGATCCGAAGCAAACCGTCTTGGTTGTTTCCGAGAAGGGCTTCGGCAAGCGTTCCGACATCGACGACTACCGTATCACCAACCGTGGTGCCAAGGGCGTGAAGACCTTGAACATCACCGACAAGACTGGCGACCTTATCGCCATCAAGGCCGTGACCGATGACGACGATTTGATGATCATCAACAAGTCGGGCATTGTCATCCGCATGGCAGTCAGCAAGTTGCGTGTGATGGGCCGTGCCACCCAAGGCGTGAAGCTCATCGACCTTCGTGGCAATGATGAGATTGCAGCCGTCACGAAGACCGAACATGAGGACGATGAAGAAACCGAGGCCGTTGAGCCTGTCGAAACGCCGACGGATGGTGTTTCCAATGACGCAGACGAACCGACTGCTGGCCCGGAAAATTTGGAACAATAATTGTAGGGAAACCATACGAACAAACGAAATTGTCAAACATTAAATAATTCAAGAAATGAAAAAAGTAATGATTTTGCTGGCCGTTGTTCTCACCGCCAACGTGATGATGGGCCAGAAGAAAGACAGAACCGATGCCTACATGTACAACAAGAACCAACAGTACGAGAAGGCAATGACATCCATCGAGAAGTGCATCAACCACGAGCAATTCCTTGGCATGAAGCCCAACGACCAGGCTCAGGCTTGGCTCTATCGTGCCGCCATCTACCAAAACATCATCCAATCGGGCGACGAGGCTCTGCTGGCCAAGGCTCCCAACGCTTTGGAGATTGTTTACGAATCGTTGATGAACTGCATGAAGAACCACGACTTCCTTGAGGACAACAAGCAGGAAATCTACCAGCGCGTGGGTAACGTCATGAACACCTATTATACTAAAGGTGCCGACGACTACAACACGGGTAAGTTTGGCGAAGCCGCCCCCATGTTCAAGAAGGCTTACGACATCGCCAAGAGCATGGGTAGCCCCGATGCCAACGAGATGTTGAACTTCGCCGCCACTTCAGCCCTGAGAGCCGAGGACTACAACACTGCCCTTGAGTATTTCACCGAAGTGAAGAACAACGGCGCCGACAACGTTGAGATCTACAAGCACCTCGCCGCTTGCTACAATGGCTTGGGCAACGCCGACCAAGCCATGGCCATGATCAATGCCGGTTTGGAGAAGAACCCCAGCGATGCAGGCCTGATCCTCGAAAAGGTGAACGCCTACCTGAAGGAAGGCCGTGGCGCCGAAGCCGTGGCCGACCTCGTGAAGCTGCAAGAACTCGACCCCGAAAACGCCCAATTGCTCTTCGTGCTCGGCACCATCTACGGCGACGAGAACAACAAGGACGTGTACGACACCGACAAGGCCCGCCAATACTACGAGCAAGCCCTCGCCATCAACCCGGGTTACTACGACGCCACCTACAACATCGGCGTGCTCTACACCACGATGGCCAACAAGTATATCGAGCAAGCCAATGAAATCACCGGTTTCTCGAAGGCCGAGCAGGAACAATACAACAGCCTGATCGAGCAAGGCAACGAGCTGCTGCGCACGGGTCTGCCTTACCTGAAGCAAGCCTACGACGCCCAACCTTCCGACGACGTGAAGAACGTGCTCCGCTCCATCTATGTGAAACTGAACATGATGGAAGAAGTGAAGGAATTGGACGGGAAATAAATCACTGACACCTTATTAATAATGCAAGCCTCGGGGAAACTCGGGGCTTTTTTGTGTCGTTTTTTTTGCGTTTTATTTGGTAGTTTCATAAAATCACTATCTTTGCAAAATGATTTTGTTGAAATTCTAACTCATTATTCCATAAATTATGTTCGAAATCTTACATAAAGAGACATTCGCGGCTGAGACTTACCTCATGGAGGTTTACGCACCGCGTATCGCCGTGACGGCACTGCCAGGACAATTCCTGATTGTCAAGATGGAGGAAAACTCTGAACGTATCCCGCTGACCATCAGCGACTACCAGCGCGTGCGTGGCACGGTGACCATCGTGTTTAAGGCCATCGGCGATTCCACAAGAAAGATGGCGCAATACAATGTGGGCGACCATTTCCACGACGTGGTGGGGCCCTTGGGCAAGCCTTCCGAGTTTGCCATGATGACGGCTGAGGAGTTGCGCAAGCGCTCGTTCGTCTTCATCGGTGGCGGCGTGGGCATCGCGCCCATCTATCCCCAAGTGAAATGGCTGTACGAACATGGTGCCGTGGCCGACTGCATCATCGGTGCACGTACCAAAGACCTCCTTATCTTCGAGAAAGAATTAGCCGACTATTGTCACCTTTATGTCACCTCCGACGACGGCTCGACGGGCCGCAAGGGCTTGGTCACCGACGTGCTTCGCCAGCTCGTGGCCAGCGGCAAGGTCTATGACGAGGCCGTTTGCATCGGCCCGATGATCATGATGAAGTTCGCTACCAAGACCTGCGAGGAGTTGGGCATCCGCTGCACGGTGTCGCTCAACTCGATCATGGTGGATGGCACGGGCATGTGTGGCGCCTGCCGCGTCAGCATTGCGGGCAAGACCAAGTTCACTTGCATCGACGGCCCCGAGTTCCTCGGTAAGGACGTCAATTTCGACGAAGCCATGAAACGCCAGTGCATGTACAACAATGTGGTCACCCGCAAGCAACTCGAAGCCGAAGAGAAGGCCGAAGGCCATGAGTGCCACATTGGCGGCATCTCGGAAGAGACTTTCGACAAGAAGCATCGCATCCCATGCCCTGAGCAGAAACCCGAAGTGCGTGCCCACAACTTCGACGAGGTGTGCTTGGGCTATTCCGCCGACATGGCCATCATGGAAGCCCAACGTTGCCTGCATTGCAAGAACCCACAGTGCGTGGAGCATTGCCCCGTCAATGTCAACATCCCTGACTTCATCGCCCGTGTTGCCAAAGGCGACTTTGAGGGTGCTGCCGGTGTCATCAGTTGCGACTCGGCGCTGCCTGCCGTGTGTGGCCGTGTGTGCCCGCAAGAAACCCAATGCGAAGGCGCTTGCGTGATGGGCAAGAAGTTTGAGCCTATCGCCATCGGCAAGTTGGAGCGTTTCGTCGGCGACTATGCCATCGAGCATGACTTGCATTTCGACAACCAAGGCATCCCGAACGGTCACAAAGTGGCCATCATCGGTAGTGGTCCCTCGGGCCTGACCTGTGCCAAAGACCTGCTCTCGATGGGCTACAATGTCACCATCTTCGAGGCCTTGCATGAGATGGGCGGAGTGTTGGTCTATGGCATCCCGTCGTTCCGTCTGCCAAAGGATACCGTGGTTAGAAAAGAGGTGGAGAGCGTGGCTCGCCTGGGTGCCAAGTTTGAGAAGGACGTGGTCGTAGGCCGCACCATCACCATCGACGAGCTCATGCACCGCGAGGGCTACGAGGCTGTCTTCATCGGCTCGGGTGCTGGCTTCCCGATGATGCTCAACGTGCCAGGCGAGAACTATTGCGGTGTCGTTTCGGCCAACGAGTTCCTGACCCGCAACAACTTGCTGTTCTCCTATAAGGAAGGCTATGAGACCCCGAACTACGTCGGCAAGAAAGTTGCTGTGGTGGGTGGTGGCAACGTGGCCATGGATGCCGCGCGCACCGCTTTGCGTCTTGGCGCCGAGGTGCATGTCGTCTACCGTCGTTCTGAGGCCGAACTGCCTGCGAGGGCAGAGGAGGTGCACCATGCCAAGGAAGAAGGCGTCATTTTCGACCTGCTGACCGCTCCCGTCGAGATTTTGGGTGACGAAAACGGCTGGGTGAACGGCTTCAAGTGCGTGAAATGCGAATTGGGCGAGCCTGACGCATCGGGGCGCCGCAGCCCCGTCCCGATTCCGGATTCGGAGTTCGTGCTCGATGTCGACATGATCATCATGGCACTTGGCACATCGCCTAACCCGCTGATTGGCAGCACGACGCGCAACCTTGAGCGCAACAAGAAAGGCTGCATCATGGCCGACGAGGTGGGTCACACTTCGCGTGCGGGTATCTTCGCCGGTGGCGATGCCGTGAGCGGTGCCGCTACGGTCATTCTCGCCATGGGTGCCGGCAAGAAAGCCGCCAAGGCGATTGACGAGTACATTAAATCATTGCATTGACGTTTAAGTCATTGCGAGGAGGAACGACGAAGCAATCCAGGCATAAAATCAAATGACTTTTGCCTGGATTGACTTCGTCGAATCTTTGATTTGCTTCACTGCGTTCGCAATGACTGTTACTGATCCTTGAGTTCAACATAGAACACCGTCGGGTCGTCGTCTTCATCGAATGATTCGTCGGTATAGTATTGACCGGGCTTGTCGTCGTCCTGGAAGAGGTAAAGCGTCACCTTCTTGAATGGGATGGGTTGTCCGGCTCGGCTGTAATAGTCGATGTCGTTTTCCGTTAGGCCCTCCAAACGCATCATTTTCAGCATCATGGCAAGGTCGAGGTCGACATTGAGGAGTTCGTTTTTCCACTCTATGGTGATGACAGCAGTAGTGTAGAGTTTAAAGTTCTTGACTTCTATCTTTTTCATCTTGGTTCCAAATTTGTGCCAAAATTGCGAAAAAAATCTGAATTTTGAAGAATTTGCACGAAAATTGATGCCATTTGGAATGGATTTTCTAATTTTGTCCAACAATTAAAAGAATTAGACTATGCGTAAGACTTTGATTATCATTGTGATGGCATTATTTGCCCAAAACATGTTCGCTCAAACGATTGAAAGCGTTGATGTTTCGAAAGCCCCGAACGGGAAGTTTACTGCCAAGGCGCACGATTTCACCATTGAAGGCCAAGTCGTGAACGGACAGAAAGTGGGTACTTGGATGGAGTATTTCAACAACTCTTACTTGCCCAAGAAGATCGTCAACTACGAGAATGGCAAGATGAACGGCATTTATGTGGAAATCGACAAGACAGGTTCGATTACGAAAAAGGCTGAGTATAAGAATAATGTGCTTGAAGGCCAAGTCAGCGAGTGGTATCGCGGCGGTCGTCTTTCAAAGCTGAACACCTATAAGAATGGTGTCATGGACGGCGAGCAGATCTTGTGCTACGAGAAGGGCGGCAACCTCGAAGTGGCGGCCTATAAGGACGGCTACCGCAACGGCTTGACCACTTGGTTCTACGAAAACGGCACCAAGAAAATGACCATCGAATACAAGGACGGCCAATTCAACGGTCAGCAGAAGTCGTATTACGAAGACGGCCAGCTGAAGAAAGAGGCCAGCTACAAGGACGGCAAGCTGCAAGGCAAGGTGAAGACCTATGAGCAGAAGCCGCAAGCCAACAATGACAAGAAAGACAACGGCGCCAAAAGGAAGTGAAACGCCTCGTTTTCTTCATCTTACTGATCTTGGGCATGTTGCTGCGGCTTCATGCCCAAGATACTATTATGCTTCATTCCGTTGAGGTGAGTGCCGAACGGAGCGACATCGAAGCCTTGAAACCACTGGTTGCCAAGAAACTCGACACCCTCGTGCTGCAATCCAAGAGCACGTCCAACCTTGCCGACCTGCTCATCCAGCACAGTCCGGTTTTCATCAAGACCTATGGCCCGGGTGGCACGTCGACGGCTTCGTTTCGTGGCACGACGGCAAGCCACACCCTTGTGCTTTGGAATGGCTTTCAACTCAATGCACCGAGTTTGGGACAAGTCGACTTCAGCACGATACCCGTTTTTTTGGCCGACGATGTGAGCCTCAATTGGGGAAGCGGCACTTCGACCAACAGCGGTGGTTTGGGTGGCTCGGTCAACATCGACAACACCCACCATTTCGGCGACGGTTTCTTGCTCGACCTGAAGCAGACCTACGGCAGCTTCAATACCTTAGGCAGTTTTGTCACTGTGGGCAACTACGGCAAGAAATTCTCGTTTCGGGTGAAGGCCTACCGCAACTCTTCGGACAACGATTTCGAATACGAAAACCTGGCCACCATCCCGCACCAAAGGATGAAGCAACGCAATGCCGATTTCGTCGACTATGGCGTGATGCCCGAAGCAAGTGTGATGTTCAAGAATTGTGTGCTGTCGGTGTCGTCGTGGAACCAATGGAACAAACGCAACTTGCCTCCAATAATGCCTAATGTCTTCAACATCAACATGGAAGAGTGGACCAAGGACAATTTTTCGCGCAACTTCGTTTCATTCAAGACCTATTGGGCTACTGGTAGCCTACAGCTGAAGTCGGCGGCCTTTGTGGAAAACCAACGCTATTTCCTGTTGACGCGCAATCCCGTCACCGACGACACGGTCACTTTCATCAACTCAGAGAACCATGCCTTGATTTTGCACCAAATCGCCAATTTGGAGCAGCAACTCTACAAGTCGTGGACGCTGAAGGCCAAGTTGCAGTGGGACAACGAGCAGGTGAGGAGCAACAACTATGAAGGCGAGAAACGCCGCAATGTCGTCTCGGCCTATGCCGCCGTCAACGGACAACCTTTCGACTGCGCTGAGCTTACGCTTACAGCCCGTTACGACTGGACCGACGGCAAGCCCATGGGATTGTTCCCTACGGCTACATTCTCGTATCAACTTCCTTTCTATAAGGCTGTTAGCTTTACACTTGGCTATAGCCACAACTACCGTAATCCTTCCTTGAACGACCTTTACTGGTATCCAGGAGGCAATCCTGACCTGTTGCCAGAGAATGGCCGCACAGTCGACTTGGCTCTGAAATATGGTCTGCAAAAAGGTCCCTTCAAACTTGATTTGCGCACGGGTGGCTATTTCTCGAACGTGAAGAACTGGATACAATGGATGCCTACCTCATACCGTTTTTGGGTGCCGGAGAATGTCTCGAAGGTCTATGCGCGAGGCATCGAGAACCACATTGATGCAGCGTTTGTCAAGGAGAACTGGAAAGTCACGCTGTCGGGCAACTACGTATTCACCGTCACCACCGACGAAAGCGAGAAAGCCCACCAGCAAGGCACAAACGGAAAGCAGCTCATCTACATTCCGCGCCATCATGCCAACTTTTTCCTCAACGCGCAATGGAAAACTTGGAACATGGGCTACACCATTGAGATGACAGGGCGACGCAGCACTTCCTATAACGAGCAGGAGTTTTTCGCCTACGACCTACCTTCGTATGTGCTGCATCACCTCTCTATTGGCAAGCAAATCAAGAAGTTTCGCATTGAGTTACGTTGCAACAACCTCACCGACAAGGCTTACCAAAATGTGATTTGGCGAGCCATGCCGGGAAGGAGTTTTGAAGTGATGGTGAATTACCGCTTTTGAAAGGTTATTTGCCCGATTCAGGCTCGTGCTTGTACTTGAACAAAATGGCGAACAAAACGCCCACCACCAATGCAAAAGCCGCGAACACATACCATGCCGACGACCAGCCAGCCATCAGCTCGGTGAAGTTGGTCTTGCCCAGGGTGAAGTGGTTCACCACGGCCTGTGCGCAGAACGAACCGATGGTGGCACCAAGGCCGTTAGTCATCATCATGAACACGCCTTGAGCGCTGCTGCGGATCTTCTCGTCGGTGTTTTGGTCGACGAAGAGCGAACCGCTGATGTTGAAGAAATCGAAAGCCACGCCGTAGACAATCATCGAGAGAATGAAGAGCACGAGGCCGAAGCCCGTCGGGCCGCCTGCGCCGAGGAAGAAGAAACGCAATGCCCATGCGCCGAAGGCGATGAGCATCACCTTCTTGATGCCGAACTTCTTCAAGAAGAAGGGAATCAAGAGGATGCACAGCGTTTCAGACACTTGCGAGATGGACGACAGGAACACGTTGTTCTTCACCGCAAAGGCATTGGCGTATTCCGGCGACTGGCCAAAAGCATCGAGGAAAGGCGTGCAGAAGCCGTTGGTCACTTGTAGGCACATGCCCAAGAGGAACGAGAAGATGAAAAACACGGCCATGCGCGAGTCCTTGAACAGCGCGAAGGCACGCAGCCCGAAGGTGTCGACGAACGACTTGCTTTCCACATTCTTGTTGACAGGGCAGTCGGGCAAGGTGAACGAATAGATAGCCAAGATGAGTCCCCAGGCGGCGCTCACAAACAGCTGCTCATACCCGTTTTTGTAGCCCGTGAAGTTGACAATCCACATCGAGAGGATGAAGCCGACGGTGCCGAACACGCGGATAGGAGGGAAGGCCTTCACAGTGTCAAGACCAGCCTTTGTCAAAGCATTGTACGACACCGAGTTGCCCAAGGCGATGGTGGGCATGAAGAAGGCCACGCTGAGTGCATAGAACGGGAACAGTTGCCCGAAGCTGACCGCGCTACCATATTTCATTCCCATGTATCCCGCCAAGGCCATGAAGACGGCGGCGATGAAGTGGCAGATGCCCAAGAGCTTCTGCGCCGGAATCCAGCGGTCGGCCACGATACCCATCAGTGCGGGCATGAAGAGGGAGACGATGCCTTGGATGGCGAAGAACTTGCCGATGTTGGCACCCATGCCGATCTTGCTGAGATAGATGCCCAAGGAACAGAGATAAGCTCCCCACACCGCAAAGATGAGGAAGTTCATCACGATAAGTCTGAATTTGATTGCTTTCATATTCGTTGATTTAGTTATAAACTCCTACTTTTAATTTCATCCCGGATTTGCGCCGCCTTTTGGTAGTCTTCGTCGTCGATGGCCAGCTGAAGCAGGTCTTCCAGCTCGTTGAGGGTCAGCATTTCGAGGTCGGGTTCGTTTTGCACCTTATTAATATTATTGTCGTCCTCTTGCCCATCATTAGTAGGCTCGTCCATGTCGTCCATGATGATGCCAGCCTCTTCCATGACGCTCTCGTAGGCATAGATCTCGCAGCCCGCGCGCACGGCGATGGCGATGGCATCGGACGGTCGCGCGTCGACCATCGTGAGGTCGTCGCCTTGCTTGCACACCAACATGGAGTAATACACGCCGTCGCGGAAACGGTTGATGACCACCTCCATAATCTGCACGCCAAACTCATGGGCAAACCTCAGGAAGAGGTCGTGGGTGTGGGGCCGTCCGTTCTTGTGTTTCTCGATGCCTACGGCGATTGACTCGGCTTCGGCATTTCCGATGACGATGGGCAGACGGCGACGCGAGTTCTTGTCGCCCAATACCAAGACGTATGCCCCCGTCGATGACTCGCTGTACGTCAAGCCGATGATTTCCAAATTGACCTTGTTCATTGTCGCTTAGTTTTGGAAGGTTGAGAGGCATTGTTTGGCTAAAAAACTGATTATGAAGCGTCTGTTTCGCAACAAAACCTTCTTCCTTCAATCGTCAAAAGTAAGGACTTTTTCTGAAACTGGCAAAAAAAGTTGCTCCAACGAAAAAAACCGCGAAAAAAATTAGGTTACCAATTTATTTTGTCCTTATTTTTGTCCCGTCAAAAGTACTGTTTTCGAATTATTATTCAAGTTTAACTAAATTATAACCCTATGAGTAACAGTATTGTTTACATTGTGTTAGCGGCCTCAATCCTGGCGCTGACATTCGCTTTCATCTTCTACAAGCAGATGATGAAAGAAGACGAAGGTACCGACCTGATGAAGAAAATCGCTGCGCACGTCCGCAAGGGCGCCATGGCTTATTTGAAGCAGCAGTACAAGGTGGTGATCATCGTGTTCGCCGTCTTGGCCATTCTCTTCTTTGTGATGAGCTTGTTCGACTTGCAGAACGGCTGGGTTTGGTTCGCCTTCCTGACGGGTGGTTTCTTCTCGGGCTTGGCGGGCTTCTTCGGCATGAAGACGGCCACCTACGCCTCGGCGCGTACCGCCAACGCCGCCCGTAAGTCGTTGAACAGCGGCCTGAAAGTGGCTTTCCGCTCGGGTGCCGTCATGGGTCTCGTCGTGGTGGGCCTTGCCCTCTTGGACGTGTCCGTTTGGTTCCTCGTGCTCGACCATTTCGTGGGTGCTGAAGACCACCTCATCGTCATCACCACCACCATGCTGACCTTCGGTATGGGTGCTTCCACGCAGGCACTGTTCGCCCGTGTGGGTGGCGGTATCTACACCAAGGCTGCCGACGTCGGTGCCGACCTCGTGGGTAAGACCGAGTACAACATCCCAGAGGACGACCCGCGTAACCCCGCCACCATCGCCGACAACGTGGGCGACAATGTGGGCGACGTGGCTGGCATGGGTGCCGACCTTTATGAATCATACGCTGGTTCCATCCTGGCTACCATGGCTTTGGGCGCTTCGGCTTTCGCCACTTCGGCTGTCGAAGGGATGCAATACCGCGCCGTGTTTGCCCCGATGCTGATTGCCGCCGTGGGCGTGTTGCTGTCCATCATCGGTATTTTCTTGGTGAAAACCAACGAAAAAGCCGGCATGAAGGAACTGCTTGGCGCTTTGAGCCGTGGCACCAACACCGCCGCCGTGCTGATTGCCGCCGCCACCTTCGGCATCATGTATTTCCTCTTCGGAAAAGAGACGGGCGAATATGCCAACATGTGGTGGCAAACCTCGCTTTCGGTGGTGGTCGGCCTGCTGGCTGGTGTCATCATCGGAAAAGCCACTGAATACTACACTTCGCAAAGTTACAAGCCTACGCAAAAGGTGGCCGAAAGCTCCAAGACGGGTCCCGCCACTGTCATTATCTCTGGTTTGGGCCTCGGTATGCTCTCAACGGCCATCCCCGTGGTGACCGTGGGCGTGGCCATCATCTTGGCTTACCTCTGTGCCAATGGATTCAACATTGAATTTACGGCTGCCAACCTTTCGAGAGGCCTTTATGGTATCGGTATCGCTGCCGTGGGTATGCTCTCCACTTTGGGCATCACCTTGGCCACCGACGCTTACGGTCCCATCGCCGACAATGCTGGCGGTAATGCCGAAATGAGCGGCCTCGATCCTGAAGTACGTCAGCGCACCGACGCTCTCGATGCCCTTGGCAACACCACCGCTGCCACGGGTAAGGGCTTCGCCATTGGCTCTGCCGCTCTGACGGCTCTGGCCCTGTTGGCTTCCTATGTCGAAGAAATCAAGTTGGCCTTGGTCCGCGTGGGCCAAACCACCATTGAGGTGGGTGGCGATGCCATTGAGACTGCCAAGGCCTCGTTGGTCGACTTCATGAACTATTACAACGTCAACCTGATGAACCCCATCGTGCTTGTCGGTATCTTCATCGGCGCCATGATGGCCTTCGTGTTCTGCGGCATGACGATGAACGCTGTGGGGCGTGCTGCCCAGAAGATGGTGGAAGAGGTGCGCCGTCAGTTCAGCACCATCAAGGGTATCCTTGAAGGCAAGGCCGAACCCGACTATGAGCGTTGTGTAGCCATTTCGACGAAGGGTGCCCAACACGAGATGCTGGTGCCTTCCATCCTCGCCATCCTCGTCCCGATTTTGACGGGTGTCATTCTCGGTGTTCCTGGTGTGCTTGGTCTGTTGATTGGCGGTTTGAGCACGGGCTTCGTGCTGGCTGTGTTCATGGCCAACTCGGGCGGTGCTTGGGACAACGCCAAGAAGTATGTCGAAGAAGGCCATTTCGGTGGCAAAGGCTCTGAGAACCACAAGGCTACCGTCGTTGGCGACACCGTTGGCGACCCGTTCAAGGACACGAGCGGTCCTTCGCTCAATATCCTCATCAAGCTGATGAGCATGGTGAGCATCGTGATGGCCGGCCTGACCGTTACTTGCCACTTGCTGTAAATAGCAACCCTTTAATCGAAAAAAAAGTCTTCCAGTTTTTGGAAGACTTTTTTTGGCACATTTTTTGAGTATCAGAAAAATTGTTTGAAATTTTGGCATAATTGAACAACGAACAACATTAATTACTAATTTTGCGACAATTTTAAAATCATAATGAAATGAAGAAAGTGATTTATCTGCTTGGCATCATGCTCCTCATGGCAGGAGTGGCCAAGGCGCAAGACACGAAAGGCCCCATCGGCCCTGAAATCGAGTTTGAGAAGGTCGTCCACGACTACGGCGATGTTCCTTACAACGGCAACGGCGAATGCGAGTTCCGTTTCACCAACACGGGCAACGAGCCTCTGTTGATCCAAAAACCCAAGTCGAGCTGTGGCTGCACCATCCCTTCGTGGCCCAACGAGCCTATCCTTCCCGGTGAGTCGGATGTCATCAAGGTGACCTACCGCACCAACCGCGCGGGCAACATCAACAAGACCGTGACCGTCACCTCAAACGCCCTCAAGAACTCGACCGTGGTGCTTCGCATCAAGGGCCGTGTGCTCGATCCGGCTTCGGAGGCACTCCCCGAAAAGACAAACGACTTCGGTAGCGGTTCGCCCGTCAACAATCATTAATCGAATGTAATAATAATCATTATAAAAGCCGTCTAATCAATGTATTAGATGGCTTTTTACTCAAAAAAACAAACGCTTATGCCACAAATTTCACAAAAAGGTATGGAGCTGCCGCAGTCGGCAATCCGTAAGCTCGTTCCCTTTGCCGATGCTGCCAAGGAACGCGGCATCCATGTATACCACCTCAACATCGGCCAGCCCGACATCGAGACGCCCAAGGGTGCCTTGAAGGCTTTGTCGGAGATCGCACTCGACCTTCCGATGAGCCACGGCGTGCTGGAATACAGCCATTCGGCGGGTATCCCTTCGTATCGCCGTGCCTTGTGCAACTACTACCACCGCCATGGCATCGACGTGACGCCCAACCAGGTGCTCGTCACCACGGGCGGCAGCGAGGCCCTTCAGATGGCTTTCACCGTCTGCCTCAACCCTGGCGACGAAATCATCATTCCGGAGCCGTACTACACCAACTACAACACCTTTGCCAAACTGGTCGGTGCCAAGATCGTCACCATCCCGAGCGACATCAGGACGGGCTTCGCCCTGCCTCCGATCGAGGACTTCGAGAAGGCCATCACGCCCCACACCAAGGCCATCATGATCTGCAACCCCAACAACCCGACGGGTTATCTCTACACCCACGAGGAACTGTTGAAGGTGGCTGGTCTGGTCAAGAAATACGACCTGTATCTCTTTGCCGATGAGGTGTATCGTGAGTTCTGCTACGACGGTCACAAGCACTTCAGCGTGATGCAACTCGAAGGCATGGAGCGCAACACGATTTTGTTCGACTCCGTCTCGAAGCGTTACAGCGCCTGCGGTGCCCGTGTGGGTTGCCTCGTCACGCGCAACAGTGAGGTCTACGCCATCGCCATGCGTCTGGCTCAGGCCCGTCTGTCGCCGCCGAGCTTCGGCCAGATTTTCGCTGAGGCCGCTGTCGACACACCGCAAGAGTATTTCGATGCCGTGCAAAAGGAGTATGTGGCCCGCCGCAATGTCATCGTCGAAGGCGTCAACAAGATTCCGGGCTGCTTCTGCCCGATGCCGAAGGGTGCTTTCTACACAGTGATCGACCTGCCTATTGATGACAGCGACAAGTTCTGCCAGTGGCTGCTCACCGACTTCAGCTATAACGGTGCCACGGTGATGCTGGCTCCTGCCACGGGCTTCTATGCCGATCCCGAGAAGGGCCGCCACCAAGCCCGCATCACCTACTGCATCTGCATCGACGACCTGAAGGCCGCCATGAAGTGCCTCGAAGAGGCCTTGAGGGTATATCCTGGAAGGATCAACAGATAAAAATAATTCGATATAGAATGGGAAACTGCCGCCGAGGGATACTTGGCGGCGGTTTTTTATGAAACGATATTGAGGTAATCGAATTGTTTTGTAATTTTGGAGGCTGAATAAAAGATCGTTCGGCAAATCATCTTCGGAATATGAATAACACACTTATTGACAATTCGACAGAACAGTTGTCCATGCAAACGGCATTAAACAAATGCCTGTCACAGAATTGTTTTCAAACTGTGAGTATAGCGACGGGCTATTGGGATATGCCAGGTCTTGCTCTTATCGTTGATCAATTGGAGGCTTTTCTGAAGATAGATGGAAATAAACTACGGATATTGATTGGCAAAGACCCCTATGTTTTTGCTTCCCAATTGAAAAAACCAAAAGTGAAGAGTCCACAATTCCCAGATGATTACATCAAAACGGACATCAACGAGTTGGAGTTGAAGGATGAGTATAAACATACCATCCGGTTCCTTCTTGAAAATTGTACTGAAGAAGATTCAAAGGTGGAAATCCGTGTTTATAGAACAGACGAAAAAGCAGATGCCCAATTCCTCCATTCGAAGTGTTATATATTTACTGGGAAAAATGATGCTGTTGGCATTGTCGGAAGTTCTAATTTCACGGCGAAAGGTTTGGAGGGAAATGCAGAGCTGAACTATATGGAAACGGATTGGATGCGGGTTGCCGTAACTGAAACCAACAACCCTAACCAGAAAAGCCATATCATGTGGTTTGAGGAGAAATGGCAAATCTCCCAGCCATGGAACAAGGTTTTCCTTGAACAAATCCTTCGGCCTTCTCCAATAGCCACCAAGCTAAAAGAAGAAGCCAAAGAGCTATCGCCGTATGAAGTTTATATCAAATACCTACAAATGCAGTTCGGCGACATTACCGACGAAACCGTGACTGCCCAATTGAAATCTTATCTTCCCAAGTCTTTCAACTCGTATGGTTATCAATTGGATGCCGTAAAGCAATGCTTCTATATAATGAAAGCACACGGCGGTTTCTTTTTGTCTGATGTGGTTGGTCTCGGAAAGACGGTTGTCGGTGTGCTTGTCATCAAGAAATTTATTGCCGAAGCCGACATCTGGAATCGTCGGCCCAAAGTCCTTATTGTCACCCCACCAGCCATCAAAAACTCCTGGCTAAAGACAATTGAAGCGTTCGACGTGGATTCTAGTTTCAAGATAGCTTCCAATATAGAGTTCATCACCACGGGCAGCATCGGGAACCTCATTTCCGACGACGATGATTCCCGTGATGACGACGACGATTTTAAGGAAGATGCCAAAAGTAGCGATTATGGCCTTATCATCATTGACGAGAGCCATAACTTCAGAAACAGTTGGACGCAGAAATATGCAACGTTAGATAATCTGATTGATAGAATCCAATTGCAGACAGGTTCACAACCGTTAATCGGTTTGTTGTCGGCCACGCCACAAAACAACTCGCCGCAGGATTTGAAAAACCAGATTTATTTCTTCCAACGTTCCCACAATTCAACCACGCTTCCCGACATTCCCGGAGGCAAGCTGGATTCCTATTTCAATGAAAAGCAAAAGCTATTCAACGACAACCGAAATGTCGACACTCCTGAGGCTCGCAAGATCATCAAGGAAATTGCTGCCGACATCCACGATAAGGTTTTACAGTATTTGATGGTAAGAAGGACTCGCAAAGATATCAAGAATCAATATGCCGAAGATAGCGATCAGTTGAAATTCCCAGCAGTGAAAGGTCCTATAGCTGAGCGATATACAATGAGTGCTAAGCTTTCAAAGCTTTTCTACGACACCGTTTTTGCCATCGTGGGAGATGCAGATGACGACGAAAAGCCAATAGGCTATTATCGTTACGCTGCCATCAGTTACCTCATTCGGGAAGAAGACAAGAAACTGTTTGAGAAACGCAACCTTAAAGTGGAGGACATCTCTGCCCGGTTGGCACATATCATGAAGCTTCTTTTGGTCAAACGATTGGAAAGCAGCTTCCCGGCATTCCTCAAATCTTTGGAAAACTTGAAACGGAACACCCAAAACATGATTGACATGCTGAATGCCGATACGGTGTTTATCTGCCCAGAGATTGATGTCAACGAAACGATACAAAAGGAAGGCGGTTTGGAAAAGGCTATTCCTGTCTTGCGCAAGAAAATTGGAAAGAAAGGCGGAAACAACAGGGAATTCCGAGCCAAAGACCTGAAGAAAGACGAATACCTTGGATTGCTAAAGCAAGACATGGAGCTTATTGACAAGCTCTGCAAACGCTGGGAAAAGAATACCGAAGACCCGAAATTCGACAAGTTCAAGGCTATCTTGGATACCGAATTGTTCAACCCCGAAATCAACAATCCTCATCGTTTCGACAGCCCGCGATTGGTCATCTTCACCGAAGCACTTGACACCATGCAGGCCTTGGCCTCTTTTGTGAAAGAGGAGGGGCATCGTCCGTTGGTGATTTCCGCCAAAAACAGGGATGAGTTACAAGGAGAAATCGTTGCCAATTTCGATGCGAACCTGCCCAAAGAAGAGCAGCTTGATGATTATGATGTGATCATCACGACGGAAGTGTTGGCCGAAGGCGTCAATCTGCACCGTGCCAACGTAATCCTAAATTACGATGCGCCTTGGAACGCCACCAGACTGATGCAGCGCATCGGCCGCGTGAACCGCATAGGCTCAAAGGAGGACTTCGTTCATGTCTTCAATTTCTATCCTTCGGAGGATGGAGAAAAGATCATCAATTACTTGCCGAAAGCCTATGCCAAACTCCAGGCTTTCCATACGATGTTTGGCGAAGACAACAAGGTGTTCTCTGAAATGGAGGAACTGTCGGAGGCTGATTTGAACAATCTCGTTGATGGCGACACCTCTCCGTTTGCCCCTTATATCAACGAATTGAAACGGTTTGCGGCAGAGCACCCTGAGCGTTACCAAATCATTTGCGCAACTGAAGCCCGTCAGCTTGGAGGCTTCCGCGTGATGGGACTGAACCAAGACATGTTCTTCATAGGTGCACAGAACCATCAATTTGTCCATATCTTGATTGACCACGACGCAAATGCGCAAATCGTGTCACCATTGCGCTTTATCCAAGCCTTTCAAGTGACTGACGACAAGAATCCGGTTTTTGTGAAAGCCGACTTGCAAAAATATGAGGAGAAGGCGCAGCTTGCCATCAACACTTTCAACGCTTTCATTACCCAATCAAAAAAGGCGAAGGATGCCAAGAAAATCATGAAAAGCTTGGAGCATTGGAAATTCATCTTGGGTCAACTCACCGACAAGGAAGCAAAACTGGCAATGAAGAATGTGCGCAAGGCCATCGAAAACCAAAACTCCATTGCCATCAAACTGACCAAGCAACTTTATGATGACCTGCAACAAGGCCAACAGAGTTTGTTCGGATTGGATGTAGACGTGAATGAATATGTAAAAGCTACATTCGTACATATTTCCAAAGAAGTCAAACAGAAGTACGGCGAGCCGTATGTCTCGATTTATCAAATTTCAAATGAAGAATAAACACATAAAGCTATATGACTAAAAAAGAAGCACTGCAATTATTTGAGCAAAAAAAGGTTCGCACGGTTTGGGACGATCAGGAAGAGAAGTGGTACTTCTCGATAGTGGATGTGTGTGGTGTTCTAACGGAAAGTCCCAACCCTCGAAATTATTGGAAAGTGTTGAAACACCGTTTGGCCAAGGAAGGAAATGAAACGGTTACAAATTGTAACCAGTTGAAGCTCCTTGCAGAGGATGGCAAGAAACGGCTGACGGATGTTGCTGATACAGAGCAGCTTTTTCGTATTATCCAATCAATACCCTCGCCTAAAGCGGAGCCTTTCAAGCAATGGATGGCGCAGGTGGCCAGCCAACGTTTGGACCAGATGCAAGACCCAGAATTGAACATTGACCAAGCCATTATCGACTATAAGCGTTTGGGATATTCTGACGCTTGGATTAACCAGCGCATCAAGTCCATCGAAGTGCGTAAGGAACTGACCGACGAATGGAAGCGCACTGGAGTACAAGAAGGTTTGGAATATGCATCGCTCACCGACATCATCACGCGCGAATGGAGCGGATTTACCACCAAGCAATACAAAACCTATAAAGGATTGAAGAAAGAGAGCTTGCGCGACAACATGACCAACCTTGAAATTGCGCTCAACATTCTTGCTGAAGCCTCGGCTGCGGAATTATCGAAGCAACGCGACCCAAAGGGCTTCAGAGGGCAAAAGCAAGTGGCCAAGGATGGCGGCAGTGTGGCCAAAGCCGCCCGCAAGCAACTGGAAAACCAGTTGGGACACAGTGCGATTTCTCCATCCAAGGCCAGCGACTACCTGCTTCCTGAAGCAACCGAAGAAAGTGTAGAATGACAAAACATTAGACTATGAATGCCACCCAGATAAAAAACCACTTATCGCAAGTCTTTGAACAAGATTATCAAGGATATGATTGTTTCATCAAGAATGTAATCGACACAGTTTTCACTGGTGAGGATGCGTTTGAGGCATTGCCAGTCCCAGAGGACTACCTCACCGATGAAAACAGGGAAAGAGCCAATGACAATGGCATCTTGCAAATCCTGAAAGTGGGAACCATTGACGCGGAAGAACCGATAGAAGTGTTCGATATCACCTTGAGCGACAAAAAGGGGTTACAATACAACCGTGTTGGCATCCAACAATTTGTCCGTAGTTCCTTGTTCCCTTTCACAAACGCTTTCATGCTCTTCCACAACAAGACAACGGAAGGCAAAGACTGGCGTTTTTCTTTTGCATACAAGGCAACCACTTTGGCAGGGATGACACCCGCCAAGCGTTATACCTATCTGTTTGGCAAAAACCATCGCGCCCGCACGGCTTCAGAGCGTTTCGCCAAACTGGCCGATGAGGAGAAAACCACACAGAACCTGCTGAATGCTTTCTCAGTCGAGGCATTGAGCAAGGATTTTTTCGACAAGTATAAGGAACAATACGATATTTTCTGCAATTTCCTGTACGACCACAAAAGTGACACTAACTATTTCGGCAGCGAGTTTGCACAGTGGAACGACAAATACTTGCGCGACTATGTGAAGAAGATGATGGGGCGCATCACTTTCATCTATTTCTTGCAACGCAAGGGCTGGATGAATGGCGACATGGAGTATATGCAAAACGCCTTCCAACGCTCTCCTATCCAAGATGATTACCTCGACAAGTTCTTGGAACCGCTCTTCTTCGGTGTGCTGAACACCAAGCCCGAAAACAGGAAACAGCTCTTTGAGTCGGAAGGTTGGGAAATGTCGTTGCTTGACGAGTGGAAGTATGTTCCTTACTTGAACGGAGGCCTGTTTGAACGCGACGACTATGACAAGCCCAAGTCGAGGTTCACAGCCGCGATGTTCAAGCAACTGTTTGATTTCTATTCAAGCTACAACTTCACCATCGACGAGAATGACCCCGATGATGCCGAAGTGGGCGTTGACCCTGAAATGCTTGGCCACATTTTCGAGAACTTGCTGGAAGACAACAAGGACAAAGGCGCATTCTACACGCCGAAGGAGATTGTGCAGTATATGTGCGAGGAAAGCATTGCGCAATACCTGAAAAACCATACCGATGAAAAACTGCATCCCGCCATCAACGGGTTAATCAAGGAAAAGAGAGTAAGTGAAGTGTTGCAAAACCAAGACCATGCGTCTGCCATTTACGCTTTGTTGCAGGAGGTCAAAGTGTGCGATCCCGCCATTGGTTCTGGTGCTTTCCCGATGGGTGTGCTAAATGTGCTCTACCATGCCCGTCTCTTGCTTCACCCTTTCACCAAATCCATGAACGAGTTTGCGCCTTCGGAGGTGAAAAGAGAAATCATCCAAAACAATATTTATGGCGTTGACTTTGAAAGAGGTGCCATTGATATTGCACGACTGCGTTTCTGGCTAAGTATCGTGGTGGACAGCTCGCAACCTGAAGCCTTGCCCAACTTCGACTACAAGTTCATGCAAGGCAACAGCCTTCTGGAGTCTTTTGAGGGCTTCGACTTGAGCGGCATTGCTGGACAGACAACAGGAAAGAAAAAAGCGGATGTACAACTAACCATCGGTCTTGACAGCGGTTTGAATGAGAAAAACCTACAAATGCTCATTCAGCAATATTTTTCCGTCAACGACCATGCCAAGAAAAACGAGTTGCATCAAGATATCAATAAGGAAGTAAAATCCCTCATCCTCAATAGCTTGGGTGGTGACAACGCAGCTTTGGCACGTCTCGAAAGGCTTGATTGCTCCGCCAACAGCGAGTTCTTCCTTTGGCACACGTGGTTCAAAAACGTCTTTGAAAAAGGTGGTTTTGATGTTGTGATAGGGAATCCTCCGTATGTGAATGTCCAACTAATGTCCGATGAGGAAAAGGTTTTTTATAGGAATCACTACGCTGTGTTTTTTAAACGGTGTGACTTATTTGCCTTGTTTGTTGAACTTGGACTTTCAATTTTATCAACAAATGATGGCATCGTTACATTCATCATTCCTTCGGTTGTCCATTCCAATATGTCATACACGCGACTTCGCGACCTTATTCTGAATCATCATTGGCTGGCGGAAGTGTGCTATATGGGTGGCGATGTCTTCAACGCCCCGACTGTTGACACTACTATCTTGATTTGCAACAAGAAATGTAATCGAAGCATAGTGCTGAAAAACGCCGTCAATTTTGCCGAACCGATTACCAAAACTGTTCCCGCCGATTATTTTGCCACATTCAACAATGTTATCAGCGTGGGCGGAGACAACGACACAGATGCCCTGTATTCCAAGTTGCTCAACGACGACTTTGAGAAGGTTGATGCACACTACAATGTGTTTCAGGGAATTGTGACTGGAAACAACACGGCTTTTATCTTCGAGAATGAAGACGAAGCATTGGCAAAAGGCATTGAAAAAGCACTGTTGCATCCGCTATGCCATGGTCGCGACATTGAAAAATACATGGTGAGAAGCCATGACAGGAGAATCCTTTACATCGATAGCGATGTTGACATTGAGGATTATCCGAAAACAAAGAAGTGGTTGATGAATTTTAAGGAGGCATTAGATAAAAGAAATGAAGGTAAAAGGGATATTATCTCATGGTGTAGTTTGCATCGTCCTCGCGTCAAATCTGAACTTGATTTGAAAGAGAAGATTTTGCTGCAAAACACAAGAAACGAAGCCCTCAAGACACGCATTGCTGCAACTCTTGATGACACAGGAATATATGGAACACAGGGATTGAATTTCATTATTCCCAAAGACAAACAGGCAAATTTGCATTATCTGTTGGGCATTTTGAACTCAAAACCGATCAATTATCTTTTTGCCACCAAGTTCCTGAATTTGGCAATCAAGGCTGAATATGTGAAACAGATAAGAATTCCTGCTGGCACCCCAGCCCAACAACAGGCCATAGTCGCTTTGGTTGACGAAATTCTTTCTGTCAAGAAGGCAAATCCGCAGGCGGATACGAATGCATGGGAAAAGGAGATAGATAAGCTGGTGTATGAGTTGTATGGATTGACTGAAGAAGAAGTGAAAGTTGTGGAAGGGAGATAAGAAATAAAATAAATGATAATATTATGAGAATATTATTACTTGAAGAAAACAAAGACAAAAAAGGCAAATTACTAGAAACAATAGTAAAAGTACTATTGGCTTCATATGGATACGATTATGTTGCTACAAATGAAATAGGTGCAGGAGGTAATGAAATAGATGTAGTTGCTGAAAAGAAGCAAATTATTGTTGGTGGTGTCAAAACATATCCATTAATTTGTGAATGCAAAGCACATGAAAGTCCAATCAACATGAATGATTGGTTGAAATTTTTAGGAAAAGTCTACAAAGAAAAGAGAAAAAACAGTCTGTCTTCTGGATTAATGATTGCGCTATCTGATGCAAATGGAAACGTGAAGGGAGATATACGTAATGATAACAATCAAGAAGATGCCAAACTGATAACAGGTAATGAACTTATAGAACCTATAGTACAACATTACGGTTTGGTATCAAATACAGAAATAACAAACATAATAAAGCATTGGACAAATTTAACAATTATAGAATGGAATATTGCATTCTATAATAATACCCCATACTGGATTGTATTCTTCACAGATGGAAAATTTACTATACTAAACAAGGATGGGCAATTTTTGGAAGAAGAAAAGCTTAATACTTTAATTTCTGTTTTCATTTCTTTATCAACGTATTCAAAAGATAAATATGTTGATATTAGAAAGAATAAAGTAGTCGAAATTAAAAAGAAAGCAATTAAAGATATTGCCATATGGGCATTGATGAAAAGTTCACTATCATATACGCAGATTAGAGAACAGATTGTACTAAACTCTGGAGGTAAATTGCTTGTGGATGAATCCGAAATCGAAAAATGCCTAAAAGAATTGGATTTTGTTGATATTGCAGATAATGTTGCGAAATTAAAACCAATACAAGAAATCAACATGATGGAATTCTATCGTACATTGTTTGGACTTGGTATACCGACAAAACTATACAATAGTTTCTATATAGAACATATTGATGAATCATTGTTAGACAGTGTTCTATGTTTGCAGGGAGGGCTTTCTTTAACTGATGAAGAAAGAAAAACTGTGTTATTTATAATAAAACATTCTCCTTCTGCCTTGCATATTGCATTATACCCCAATCCACTTTTTTCAACACACTCAAGAGTTGTTGGTGGTGATATGAATGCTCTGCAAGAAAGTTTAAAGAGTTCATTTATTCAAACTTTGGCAAATTGTTTGGAAGTTGATGCTGATAGTGATATTGCAATGCTTTTATTTGATAAATTAGAAATAAGAGATTTTTATAAACAAGCAACATATCAGGTCGTTTTGAAAGATGGAACGAAATGTACAATTCCCATTTCAAAACGACTATATTATATTCCTTTTGATAATAATGATGGCGGAGCCGTGGTACAAGCAAGTAAAGATTTTATCGGTCAATATGATAAGGAAACAGGATATATGATAGGAGGAAAGAAGAAAAACCAAAAAGAAAAAACTCTATTTGGCATCGTTAAACATAAGACTGGCTGTGATGAAGAATATTTATCATTATTCGCATAATTATCGCATCAGTTGAAATTGTAATGAATAGGAATATTTTTAAATCGATAATAATCCGTTTAATAAAAGTATAAATGCAATGCATTTTCTGCCATAATGATTCCTCGACCTCAAAAAGCATAGAGCATATTATTCCCGAATCGCTTGGGAATAAGCATCACTCTTTGCCCAAAGGATATGTATGCGACGAGTGCAACCATTATTTTGCGATAAAAATTGAAAATGAATTATTATCGCAACCCTATTTTGTTTCAATGCGTTTTCGAAATGAAATTCTAACAAAGAAAGGACGTTTTGTTAAAGAGAAATTGTTCTTCCCTGAAGTGAAGAAAAGTAGCGAAGTTGTAATGTACACAACAGATGATGGACTTAAAGAAGCTGTTGTTGATGAAGAATTATATGGTTTAATTGAAGCAGGGAAAACCAAAACAATGATTGGACCATATATTCCTAAACCAGAGTACCCCAATGTTTTTATGTCTCGTTTTCTTGCAAAATGTGCATACGAGTATTTCTTGTACAATATGGGTAAGGAAAAATATGATTTATGTGTCCGGGAGCTGCTGTGTAAAGAATCTGATATATTGAAATCTTTGCGTGAGTATGCTCGATATGGCAAAGGTGAGTATTGGCAATATAACCAACGCAGGATATATTCTGAAGGTGATGTTGTATTTAATCAAAATGAGGCTATAAACTATGAGATACTTCATGAAATGAAGTTCTTTATAAGAGAACACAAACGTTTCCCTAATGGATATGTTGAGGCCGAGGTGTATTTTGTGATGGCTATAGCAGGAATAGAGTATGCCATTTGTTTGTCAGACCCCAATATCTCGGAGTATCAGAAATGGATAGAAGAGCATAACGGCTTTTCTCCGTTAAATGATGATTCGGAGACTTTGTCATTTAGTTTGTCCGATATAAATCCAATGTTAATAAAGAAAGATGACGATAGAATTCATAGATAACACGAACAAGTTCCTTGATGATGTTAAAGCATTGGGAAGGAAAAACTCTACCACTTTGGGCTTTATGCCCGAAGGTGGATTTGAGGACCATGCTCGGAACAAGTGTATTATTATCGCGCGCCAAGAGGATGAACTTCTCGGTTATCTGATGTATCGTGTCGTTTCCCGTTATTCTCGAATAAGCATTGTGCATTTATGCGTGGTAGATGCCTTTAGAGGGAAAGGCGTTTCGACATCATTGCTGAATGCCCTGAAAGGGAAATACGAAAAGTTATTTAGAGGCATTTCGTTAAGTTGCAGGAAGGATTTTACCCATGCAACAGCTATGTGGGAGAAATACGGTTTCACTCCAATCAAAGAGGTCAGAAGTCGTAGTTTTGACGAAAACTATCTGAATACCTGGTGGTACGATTTTCACCAGCCAGATTTGTTTTCTCATGCCTCTTACGAAACGTCCAAAGTTAAGGCATTACTTGACACAAATATTATTGTAAAGCTTAGAGATGCGAAAGATAATACTCCTCAAAATCCAACAGAGGATCCTCGCGGCTTGTTGGCTGACTGGCTTGTTGATGAAGCAGAATTGTGCTATTCATCGGAAGTTTACAATGAAGTAAATCGTGATAATGATTCCCGACGAGCTAAACATACCAGAGAATTTCTACCGAATTTCATACAGGTTCAATTCGATTCAGACGAGCAAAACCGAATTGCTTCAGAATTGGAAACAATCATACACGGTAATTCGGCAAATGATGTTTCTGATAGGAAGCAACTTGCATCATGCATAGCCTCACATACGCCCTATTTTATCACTTATGATGAAGGAATACTGAACAAGAAAGACGATATCGAATCAAGCTATTCAATTCAAATATTTAATCCTCAAGAATTTATAATCCGAATTGATCAACTTTTACATGCAGATGAGTATTTGCCCAATCAAATAAAGGGTGTTGTTTTTCATTCGGTTTCCAAACTTAATCCTAAAGACATGCAATTCTGTATTGACAAGTTTTGGAAGCAACATGACGGAGAGGCAAAAAACTCATTTTCAAATTTAGTGTCTCAAATAATAAATAGTGCTAATGGAAGGCTGTTTACAGTAAGGAAACAAGAGAAAATTATTGCATTTTATGGCATTTCAAAGGAACAGAATCAAGAGGTTGTTGAGTTTATTCGAGTAATTGACAACTCGTCGTGTAATTCTTTGTTTTGCCAGATTGTGTTTGATGTTTTAAGCAATAGCTTGAAAGATGAGAAAGAAATAGTTCTCATAAGGGAATCTTATTTGAAGACAGAATGGAAAAACGCTCTTGTCAAATTTGGTTTTATTCCATCACAAGATGGTTACATCAAGTTTGCTTTAAACCGGCAAATTAATAGGCAAGACTTGAAATCTATTATTCAGGAATCAAACATTCCATTTGAAGTTGATGATAGTGATGAAGTCGGTCTGATAAAAGTTGAAAAGCTTTTGTTCCCATTAAAAATATCAGGACTTACTATTCCAACATATATCATACCGATTAAGTCTTATTGGGCGGGGCAATTGTTTGATTATGGCATTGCTGGTGAAGATATGTTTGGAGCAGATCCAAACAAGTTGTGGAGTTTTGAGAATGTGTATTATAGACATGTTAACCCTTTGCATGAAAATGCACCTGCACGAATTCTGTGGTATGTCAGTGGTGGAGACAAGGGTTTTTCTCGGTCGAAGACCATCGTGGCTTCTTCGTATCTTACTGAAGTTCAAACAGGAAAGCCAAAAGAACTGTTCAGATTGTACAAACATTATGGAATCTATGAGTGGAATCATATCTATGAATTGTGCAATAAAGATATCACCAAGGACATTAAGGTTCTGAAGTTTAGCCATACTGAAGTTTTTGATAATCCTGTTGGCTATGAAAAAGTGATGGATGTGTTTAAAAACAATGGAAGATCCACAAATACATTTGCGTCACCGGTAATTATTTCAGAATCAATTTATTTTGAAATTTATAATTTAGGGAAACGGAGAAAATCGGAATGAAACGACATAAATATTTGTTTATTGCTGTAAAACCAGAATATGCTTACAAGCTTATTTCTGGAGAAAAGGATATTGAGCTTAGAAAAACAAAACCTCATGTTCAAGCAGGTGACTATGCCATTATATATGCATCGGCACCTGCGAAAGTCGTTTTAGGATATGGGAAAATAAAGAGAATAATACTATGCTCTCCACAAGAAATGTGGAACACATATTCTGAGAGATTAGGAATTGAAGAGCAGGAGTTTTTGTCATATTATGAGAATTCAGGAAAATCAATCGGAATTGAATTTGAAATGATTAAATCTGTCAGTCCTATTGGATTGGATGAATTAAGACAGGTTGATCCCAATTTTCACCCTCCTCAAATATATCGGTATGTAACCAACGAGGAGATAAAGAAAGTGTTAGTGAAGAGTGGATGCTGAAGATACTATTTCATTAAAAATGAATTCAATGCAATCCCAAACAACAGAATACAAAGAACGATGGACGCATTGTACGTCTTTTTCAACAAGGCGACGAAAAAAGCAGTCTTACTCGAAGTGACTAACTAAGTATCCCCTCCAGTGCCGCCCTAAACTCCGGCATGGGGCAGCCGCTGTCGCGCTCGATGATGAGGGTCTTCAGGCCGGCAAAGGGGCGGACTTCCTTTTCTATGTCGTTGAGCGAGCGGTCGTTGCCGAAATAGGCTGGGGCGAAATGCTCCCAAAATTGGATGGCGGTGGCTTTGTCCATGTGGAAGGTCTCGCGGATGAAGTCTTCGCTGTCCAATAGGCAACACAGATACATCATGCCTACGTCGAAAAGGGGATTGCCGTAGCAGAAATCGCCCAAGTCGATGAAATAGCGTTTGTTTCCGGCAAAGATGGCATTGCCGAATTGCAGGTCGCCATGGATGGCCGTGTCGGTGTCGGGCACGTCGGCAATGAACTTGGCGATTTTGTCTTTCTCTGCCGTCGTGAAAAATGGGTTCTCGGCCAGCAGACGGTAATATCGCTCCTTGACGCTCTCAAACTGCGTGGTGTCGACGTGCGTGGAATGTAGCAGTAGGCATATTTCTGCAAACTCTTCGGCATAGTGCTGCACCATTTCAGGATGGTCGCCGACGGCACGGCAATACGATGTTTTTTGGGGAATGCGATGGAAGAGGATGCCGTAGCGCCCGTCGTCGGTCACCACATATTTTCCAGGTTCGGGTGTGGGGATGCCCATGGCGTAGACCTTTTGCGCGAGCAGCATTTCGTCCAAAGGCTGTTGGATTTTCCCTGGATGATAGAGTTTGAGCATCGTTGTGGGGTCGGTCTTGTGGTCGTAGCTCTCGCCGTTGAAGCCGCCGCCGGAGAGCACGAAGTCGTCCAAAGAGATTTTGATAGCGTCCATAGTTGTCGGTTTTTTCGAGTGCAAAGTTAGAAAAAAGTTCCAAATTGCGTGTTTTTCGCAAAATGTTGTAAATTTGCACTTCAATTCAATGCAACAATGAACAGTAAATCATTCTCTGATCGGTTGAGTTGGCGGATTATGGGCATCGTGGTGGTCGTTTCGCTTTTGGCTCAGATTGTGGCTGCCCTCATCATCGCTGATGGTTCCATCCATCCAATGGACTGGTGGCGAGAGGCACCTGAATTGTTGATTTATTTGAATATCATCGGATTAATCAGTCTCATTGTGCTGTATTTCGTCAGTCGCGGTGTCATTCGTCGAACGATTCGCTACGGTGAGGAACTGAGGAAAACCACGGAAGCCAAGGAACGTATGGAGGCGGATCTTACCTTGGCACGCGACATCCAGCGGGGGATGCTTCGCACCGATTTCCCGCCGTTCTTCCATGCCTTCGTCAATCCAGCCAAAGCCGTTGGGGGCGACTTCTACGACTTCGATCAGCAAGGCGACCAGTTTTATTTCGCCATTGGCGACGTGTCGGGCAAAGGCGTGGCGGCCTCGCTGCTGATGGCCATCACGAGGGTTTTGCTGCGCTTTGTGGTGAACGAAGGACAGCCTTTGGACGTTTCGATGCGTCGCATCAACGACACGTTCAGCAACTCCAACAAAGCGGGCATGTTCGTGACGATGTTTGTGGCGCGTCTCGACGTCAAGACCGGCCACATGGAATATTGCAACGCCGGTCATGCGCCCATCCTCGTCATGCCGCCCGACGGTGAGCCTTATCTTCTGAAAAGCAAGCCCAACATCGTTCTTGGCATGTGCGAGAATTTTATCTATCAGGCTGAAATGATTGATTTAAAGCCTGGTACGCGCATCGTGGCCTACACCGATGGCGTCACCGAAGCCGAAAGGAAAGACCTGAGCCAATATGGTAACGAGAGGCTTTTGGCCTGGGCACAAAACGTCGTAGAGACGCGCCATGGCACGTCTCTACAGGAACAATCCGTTGTCGAAAGCCTCTACCATTCCGTCCGCGATTTTGCCGACGGCAACCCGCAGAACGACGATATTACCATTATGAGCATTTCGGTTTGAGGGGAGAAGTCTTGAAAAGTTACTCTGTCCGCACCAAAAATGGACTGTAAAAAAGGAAAAATTGCTACTTTTGCGTCGTCTTTATCGTTGCTTCCAATGAAAAAACTACTCCTTATTATATTGTTATCCGTTTTGATTGTTCCCGCAAAGGCCGCCTATCTCCTTGTCCCGATGGACAACACCCAGACCAACCACCTGAAAGCTTACGGCGTGGCCTATTGGGTGCTGCAACGCGAGGTGGAAATCAGCTGGTTGCTCAACTATAGGGGAGGGAGCTACCTGATTCCTTACCACGAGATGTTTGAGCGCGAGTGCAAGATGCGCAACGTGTCGTACAATGTCATCGCCGATGCGCAAGCCGATGCCATCTTGGCCGAAATCGCCGACCCGGGCGTGAACATGGACGAGATGAAACTGCAAAAAGTGCCCCGCGTGGCGGTGTATGCGCCCAAAAACAACCTGCCTTGGGACGATGCCGTCACCCTCGTCTTGACTTACGCCGAGATTCCTTACGACGTGGTTTACGACGACGAAGTGCTGCAAGGCGTTTTGCCCACCTACGACTGGCTCCACCTGCACCACGAGGACTTCACCGGACAATATGGAAAGTTCTGGGCACGCTACCGCAACTACCCTTGGTATCAGGAAGATGTACGCACACAGGAAGCCACGGCGCAACGTTGGGGCTTCACGAAGGTGTCGCAGCTGAAGTTGGCCGTGGCCAAGAAAATCCGCGAGTTTGTGGCGGGTGGCGGCTATATGTTCGCCATGTGCTCGGCCCCCGATAGTTTCGATGTTGCCCTTTCTGCCGAAGGCCTCGACATTTGCGACTATATGTTCGACGGTGACCCCATCCGCAGCGGCGACCCGCAACGCCTTGACTACGAACAATGTTTTGCCTTCACCGACTTCAAAGTGTCGACCAACCCGCAGGAATACGAGATTTCGGACATTGATGTCACACAAGGCCGGATGCAAAAGGTGAGGGAAGAGAACGACTATTTCCTGCTTTTCGACTTCTCGGCCAAGTGGGACCCCGTGCCGACCATGCTCACGCAATGCCACGAGCGTTTGGTGAAAGGCTTCATGGGGCAGACCACGGCCTTCCGCAAGTCGACGGTCAAGCCATCGGTGGTGGTGTTGGGCGACAATGCGGCCTTGGACGAAGACCGTTATATCCACGGCAATTTTGGCAACGGCTTTTGGACTTTCCTTGGCGGTCACGACCCCGAAGACTATCAGCACATCGTCGGCGACCCGCCCACCGAACTCGACATGCATCCCAATTCAGCGGGCTATCGGCTCATTTTGAACAATATTTTGTTTCCTGCGGCAAAGAAAAAAGAACAGAAAACATGAAAATGTTTATCTTTGCACCCTTGAAAGAACAAGAATAACAACATAATAAACGTAAAAAAATGAAAAAGTCTTTACCTTTGATGATGTCGCTGGCACTTTTCGCGAGTCAGCTCATCGCCTCGCCGGTCAGCGTGGAGCAAGCCCGCCATATCGGCCTGAAGTATGTGCAGAGCCATTCTGCCAAGCAAGTCGCCAACCTCGATTTGGCCTACACTGAGATGACCGAAAGCGGCTCCAACGCCGTCTACGTCTTCAATTTCGACCTCGGCTCTGTCATCGTCTCAGCCGACGACGTGGCCTATCCCATCCTTTCCTATGGCGAAGGGGAGAATTTCGACGTCAACAACGTTCCCGACGGATTGGCTTATTATTTAGGCCATTATGCCCGCCAAATCAACTATGCCGTGACCAACGGATTGGAACCAGAGGCTGAAGTGACAGCCCAATGGAATCACGTCATGCGCGATGGTTTCGAGAACGACAATCATTCCACCCGTGGCGACATCGCCCCGCTGATTACCACCAACTGGAACCAGGACAGCCCTTACAATTACTATTGCCCGACCGCTCCAGGCGGCCCCGGCGGCAAGGCCTATGCAGGCTGCGTGGCCACTGCCATGTCGATGGTGATGAAGAAGTGGAACTGGCCTGACCATGGCGAAGGTTCCCACAGCTACACGCCTAGCGGCTATCCCACCCAAAGTGTCGATTTCGGCGCCACCACCTACGATTGGAACAACATGCCCAACTCGGTCAACAACTCCAACTACCAAGCCGTGGCTACGTTGATGTACCACTGCGGCGTGGCTGTCGACATGCAGTATAGCCCATCGGGTTCGGGTGCCTATTCGCAAGACGTGCCGCCTGCGATTGCCAACTATTTCCGCTACACTGACAAGGCCCAGCGCCTCGACCGCGATGTCTATACCAAGACCGAATGGGAAAACATGCTGATCCGTAACTTGGAATACGGTTTCCCGCTGTACTATTCGGGCAGCGATGCCAATGGCGGTCATGCCTTCGTTTGCTGCGGCTACCGTGAGAGCGACCGCAAGTTCTACTTCAACTGGGGCTGGAGCGGTTCGTTGAACAACTACTACGCCATCGACGCCCTCAACACGGGCTGGAACGGAAGTTTTAACGACAACCAAGCCGCTATCTACGACTTTATCCCCAAGTACATCTACGATGCCTTGATTCCTGCAGTCGAGGATTTGAGCGTTGAAGCCGTGAATGCCAATTCGAAGACCGGTATCATCTCCTGGACCAACCCGACCGTCAATTTGGGTGGCGAAACCATCGAGAACATCGAACAGGTGGTGGTGATGCGCAACGAGGAGCAAATCTACACCGAAAACAACGTCCAGGCCGGTGAAGTGATGCGCATCGAGGATGTCGTGGCCGATTACGACTGCTACACTTATCGCGTCTATTTCGTCACCAATGGCGTGAAAGGCCGTTTTGCTGATGTGAAATACCAATATGGCCCCACCTGCACATGGAAAGTCGTCGGCCAAACCTCCAACTTCCAAGGCTGGAACGGCGGCAAGCTCCAAGTGAAGAACAGTTTCGGCACGGTGATGCAAGAAATCACGATGACCAACTCGACACCCATCAGCCTGCAAGTGCGTATGCCCGAAGGCAACGTCAGCTTCGGCTGGGTGGCTCCTTCGTCGCAGGTGAGCAGCCTGACCATCAACATCAAGAACTCGGAGAACGCTTCGGTTTACACCTATAATGGCAACTCCAACCAAATGCCGGCTACGCTCTACACGGGTGAGAACGATTGCGCCGGTTGCCTGCCGCCTACGGGCCTCGCCGCTGAATACATGTGGACTGGCGAGGGCTTCGGCACCATGCTGACCTGGGACTATGAGGGCGAACCTCAGTCGTTCAAGGTGTATCGTAGCGAGGATGGCAATGCCTACGAGGAAATCGCCACTGTCGACAAGACCTTGCACGAGTATTTCGACATCGTTGATGCCGGCAATTACACCTATCAAGTGACGGCTTTCCGTAGCTATTGCGAGTCGACTCCAGGTTGGACCGCCGATGGCGAAGACTTCGTTGGAGTCGAGGTCACTTCGGTGAACGAGAACGGCGAAGGCAGCCTTAGCCTGTATCCCAACCCCGCCAACACGCTGATGAGCGTTGAGGCCGAAGGCCTTGAGCAAATCATTATCTGCAATGTGATGGGCCAGGTGGTCTATCAGCAACGTTGCAGCGAAGACGGTGTTGTCGTCAGCACCTCGGAATTGGCTTCGGGCGTTTACACGATAAGCGTCAAGGCAGCCCAGGGTACAGTCACTAAGCGTTTTGTCGTAATGCATTGATAATCAAAATAGAGTGGGAGGGAAGTTTGTCTTTCTTCCCACTTTTTGTATCTATATTGCACGATGTTTGGGAAAAATGTCTATATTTGCGCCCTTAAAACGAATCTAATCTAATCTAAATTTCAACACGATGAAAAAGTATTTAATGAGTCTACTCGCCTTGGTTCTTGGCGTCGGGATGGTTCAGGCCAATCCGGTCAGCGTGAGCCAAGCCAAGTATGTGGGACAACAGTTTGTCCAAGCCAACTTCGAGCAGTCGCGCCAAAGTGGTGACCTTACCTTGGTTTACACCGGCACATCCACCCGTGGCGATGCTTGCTTCTATGTTTTCAATGTCGGCAACGATGGCTTTGTCATGATTTCTGCCGACGACGTTTATCGCCCCATCGTAGGCTATTCCGATGAAGGCACTTTCGATGCCCAAAACATCAATCCCGAGTTAGCCTACATGCTCGACAAGCTGATTGCGAGCCGCTCCGGAAAACTCACGGGCAAAGCTGCTCCTACCGTGGCCGCCGAATGGAACTTGGTGATGAACAATGGCACGCTGCTGTCGCGCAACGGTGGCCGCGCCGTGCCGTATCTCGTCCAGACCAAGTGGAACCAAGATTATCCTTACAACTACTATTGCCCTAACGGCACTGGCGGTCCTGGCGGTCGTGTCTATGCCGGCTGCGTGGCTTGCGCCATGAGCCAGGTGATGAAATACTGGAACCACCCGCTGAAAGGCACGGGTAGCCATACCAATCCCAACGGTGGCAGCGCCAACTTCGGCAACACCGACTACGATTGGGAAAACATGCCTAACTCCATCAATTCCAACTCTCCACAAGAGCAGATTGATGCCGTTGCCACGCTGATGTACCACTGCGCCGTTGCAGTTGACATGCAATGGTCGGTCAATGGTAGTGGTGCCTATTCTTTTGATGTCCCCCAAAGGATTGCTCAGTATTTCAGCTATACCAACCAAGCCGTGTTGAGAAGCAGAGACAGCTACACCTATGCCAACTGGATGGCCATGCTGAAGGAGTCGTTCGACATGGGCTGGCCTCTTTATTATTCGGGCCAAAGCCCTGAGGGTGGTCACGCTTTCGTTTGCGACGGCTACAACGATGCCGACCTCTTCCACTACAACTTCGGTTGGGGTGGCAGCGGCGACGGTTGGTTTGATTTCGACCTCATTGACTACAACACCTCCGACGGTGCCATCTTCAATTATGTTCCTGCCGATGTCTACAACAGCACCGCCCAGGCTCCTACCAACTTCAGCGTCACGCCTGCCGACAACAACGTGCTTTCGGCAACGCTCACTTGGACCAATCCTACCAAGACCTTGAACAACTCCAACTTGGCTTCCATCGACCAGATCATTGTTACCCGCAACGGCGAAGTCGTCTACACCGAGGACAATGTGACTCCTGGCGCCACGATGACCATCACCGACAACAGCGTGCCGCGTTTCGATGCTTTCAAGTATGAGGTATATGCCGTTTGCAGTGGCAACCACGGCAAGATCGCCACTCAGAATGCTGTCAGCTTCGGCCCCACCTGCGGCTGGACCATCACCATCAGCCAAGCCTCGTTCACTGGATTCCGTGGTGGCGCCATCCATCTCTACAACGGTGCCGGCACCGAGTTCGCCCAAGTGACCACCACTACTTCGAGCGTGCAGAACTTTTCTGTCGACATGCCTTTGGGTTATATCTCCATGGGCTGGTCGGGTCCCACCCAAGGCACAGCTTTCAACATGGCTTTCACGGTGAAGGATTCCCAAAACAACACGGTTTACACCTACACTGGCTCGTCAGCCGACTTGGCCGAAGGCATCTTCTATGAAGGCAACAACAGCTGTGGCAACAGCATCGGCGATGGCGTGCCGACCAATTTGGTTGCCGTTGTCGATGATGAAAACAACATGAACATCAATGTGTCGTGGGATCCCATCCGTCCTGATGGCTATGGCTATACGGTCTATCGCGACGGCCTGCTCTATCGCCTCATCCCCGAAGGCAACTCCTTCGTCGACGAAAATGCTCCCGTCGGTGGTCACTGCTACTATGTCGGCTATCTTTATGATGGTGGCGAGAACGGCCAGTATTCCAACGAGTCGTGCGCTACAGCGGGTGCCTGCTATGCGCCTACCAACATCGACTTCGAATATACGGGCAATAACTATAAGATCAAGCTGAAATGGGATAAACCCGAGCCGGCAGACGGTCTCTCGGGCTATTACCTTTACAGAAAGTTCGGCGAAGACGGAACCTATGAGAGAATCAAACTGATTGGCTCATCGGCCACTTCCTACACCGACAACACTGCTAACCAAGAGGGTCACTACTACTACAAGCTCTACGCCTACTATGGCGGACTGGACTGCACCTCAGCTCCTGCTTATTGGATCTACGACCACAACCAGTTCTATCTGCACGCCTACTATTCGACCGATGCCGTCAGCGAGCTGGAAGCCAACAACGTGAACCTCTTCCCGAACCCCACCACCAGCACCTTCACCGTTGAAGCCGAAGGCCTCACCAACGTGGCGGTCTACAACTTGGTGGGTCAGAAGGTCTACGAAATGAATTGCACAGCCGAGTCGGTCGACATCAACCTGGGCGATGTTGAGACGGGCATCTACATGGTGCGCATCTCCACCGTCAATGGAGAGACGACCAAGCGCGTAACCGTGATCAAGTAAGTTACGACTTGCTGTGAAATGAAAAACGGTTGCTTCGAAAGAGGCAACCGTTTTTTTGTCTATTATTTGTTGCAGATTCTCAAATTCGCTCCCAGATCTCGAACCGATAGGAATAGTCGACTTGCGGGTCGTCGTCAATGACCTCAAGGTCCACCAAATCCCACTCGTCAAAGTTGACATAAGGGAAATAGGTGTCGGCTTCAAAGCTTTTTCCGATTCGGGTGAGATAGAGCCGGTCGGCCAGAGGCAGGAACTGCTCGTAGACCATGCCACCACCCATGATAAAGACTTCTTCTTCGTCTTTCACCATTTCCAAAGCCTGAGGAATGGACGAAACCAGTTCAAAGCCTTCTGGAGCCTCGTCGAGTCGCGACGAGAGTATGATGTTGCGGCGGTTGGGCAAGGCTTTATGGTTGGGCAGCGAGAGGTAGGTCTTGTAGCCCATGATGACGGTGTGCCCCGTCGTGATTTTCTTGAATTGCTTCAGGTCGCGCGAGTTGTGCCAGATGAGGTCGCCGTTGCGCCCGATGGCGCGGTTTTCGGCCATGGCTACGATGATTGATAGGGTCATGTCAGTTATCAGTTGTTCAGTTGTTCAGTTTTCAGTTGTAGGGTTGTCACAGTGTGGCAGCCGTACATGTTTTCCTGTTGTTAGTTGTTCAGTTGTCATTTAACTATCAATTGCCAATTATCAATTATCAATTGCCAATTATCAATTATCAATTATATAGATACTTCTCCCTTAATCGCCGGCCAAGGATCGTAGTTTTCAAGTGTAAAGTCTTCATATTTAAATCCAAAGATGTCCTTCACTTGCGGGTTGAGACGCATCGTGGGTAGTGGTCGCGGCGTGCGCGAGAGTTGTGTCTTCACCTGCTCGATGAGGTTGTTGTAGATGTGCACGTCGCCAAAGGTATGGACAAAGTCGCCAGGCTCGAGGCCACACACCTGCGCCATCATCATGGTGAGGAGGGCGTAGGAAGCGATGTTGAACGGCACGCCCAAAAACACGTCGGCGCTGCGTTGGTAGAGTTGGCACGACAGCCGTCCGTTGGCCACATAGAACTGGAAGAAGGCGTGGCAAGGGGGGAGTGCCGCCTTGCCTGCGGCCACGTTGGCGGCAAAGTCCTTCTCATGTTCGTCGGGCAAGACAGATGGGTTCCAAGCCGTTACGATGTGGCGGCGGCTGTTGGGGTTCTCCTTGATGCTCTTTACCACGTCGGCAATCTGGTCGATGCCTTCGTTGTTCCAATTGCGCCATTGGGCACCGTAAACGGGACCAAGGTCGCCGTTCGGGTCGGCCCATTCGTCCCAAATCGTGACTTTATGGTCGTGCAGGTACTGGATGTTGGTATCGCCGTTCAGGAGCCACAGCAGCTCATAGATGATACTTTTGAGGTGTACTTTCTTCGTTGTCACCAAGGGGAAACCCTCAGAGAGGTCGAAGCGCATCTGGTAGCCGAACACGCTGATGGTGCCCGTGCCCGTGCGGTCGCCCTTCTGCACACCGTGGTCGAGGATATGCTGGAGTAGGTCTAGGTATTGCTTCATCGAAGTAAGGTTTTATGATGCAAAAATAAGGGAAATTTCGGAAACTTTGTGGGATTTGAAAATAATGTGTAATTTTGCATTGGAAAAAAGCAAAGGGTAATGTCACAGAAGACGATTTGGAAGATACAATATATCAATTTATGCATCAATGAGTTCGCACGAAAACACAGGCTCACTCCCCAGATGGCATATAATTATCTCTATGCTTTTAATGGGCTTACATTCCTTGATGAGTGTTACGAGGCCGAACATACGGATTCTCTGCTGAATACGATGGATACATTGAAAAAGATTTGCGCCCGTAATGGAGGAACACTATGATATTGTACCACGGATCAAATATGGACTTTAAAACGATAGATTTGTCTAAGTGTCTCCCGTACAAAGACTTTGGAAAAGGCTTTTATCTGACCACGATAAGAAAAGACGCTATCGGGAGAGCTAAAGACAAATGCCGGAAAGAAGGGAGGGGTGTACCTACAATACTGTCTTTTCGATGGGATGAAGACACGAAGGAGTTGAATGTCAAAAAGTTTGAAAAGATTGATGAGGAATGGACTGATTTCATTATTGGAAACAGGAATCGCCGACAAAATCAAAAGCATGATTATGACATTGTTATAGGTCCAGTGGCTGACGATGGAGTGATTTTGTCACTACAGCTTTTTGAGGCTCGGGTTATAGATAAGCAAACATTAATGGAGCGGTTGAATTATGTGCGTCCGACTATCCAGTATTGTTTTTGTACACAAAGGGCTATCAATACTTTGAAGAGGGTATGAAAAAGAAGGAGTTTGAATATATAGTCCAGTTTGTCACTGACGGTTTGATTGGCTTTCTCATGGAAGACTATCATCTTGCGATGTTGGATGCCTTCGAAAAAGTGTATCATTCCGAAACATTGCGTAAATTGCAAGACAAAACAACAGGTCTGTACCTTCGTAGTGCAGCCTATACATACGAGTATTTGAAAAAAGAGTTGGGACTCGATTGAACGATAAAAGACATAAAGTTAGATCATTTGAAGATGGACTTCCCTCAACTGACATCGAACATCATGGTGGCTCACAGCGCATTGCAGAACAATGCGATGAGGGCAATCAACCAAAACATCACCGCCCGCAATTGGTTGGTGGGATATTGGATCGTGGAGTTCGAGCAAAACGGGGAGGACCGGGCGAAGTATGGAGAGAAGTTGCTTTCGGAGTTGGCGAAAGTTACTCGAATAAAAGGTATGGGAAAGTCCATGCTGAATTTATGTAGGCTTTTTTATAAGAAATATCCAGGAGTAGGATTGGAAGTGGTGAAATATTTGTTGGCGAATCGTAACCAAGAAATAATCCAATCACTGATTGGAAAATTTCAAGTTGCTGAAAATGAGAATGATGGAATTTTCCAATCACTGATTGGAAAATTGCCGATTTCGAAAGACTCGATTTTTCAGTCACTGACTGAAAAATCAGGAGACGATTCCGTACTTGTTCCGACAGATTCAATAGAAGTCATTCCCCAAGTGGGAGATGATAAGATCTTTAGCAGGTTGTCTTTTACGCATATAATCCCTTTACTTTCTATCGACGACCCGTTAAAACGCTCGTTCTACGAAATCGAAACCATAAAAGGCTGTTGGAGCGTGCGTGAATTGCGTCGGCAAATCGACACGCTTTGCTATGAACGTGCTGGCCTCAGCAAAAGCCCAGAGAAACTGATGGCTCTTATCAATGAGAAGGCTGATGTCGCATTGCCGGCCAACATTGTGAAATCGCCGTATGTCTTTGATTTCTTGGGGCTGAAGAGTGCCGATGTGGTTGAGGAAAGCGACCTTGAATCCTTGTTAATCAGTCATATCCAGGAGTTCATCTTGGAATTGGGCGAGGGTTTTTGCTTCGAAGGCCGACAGAAACGGATCCTGATTGACAACGAGTATTTCTTTGTCGATTTGGTGTTTTATCACAGAGTATTGAAATGCCATGTTCTGGTGGAGTTGAAGACAAGGAAATTCAACTATGCCGACATGGCGCAACTGAATATGTATGTGGCGTATTATCGCGACAGGATGATGACCGAGGGCGACAATGCCCCGATTGGCATTTTGCTTTGCACCGATGCCTCTTCCGACATGGTGCGCTACGCCACAGCAGGCATGGACGAGAACTTGTTTGTTTCCAAGTACTTGCTCCAACTGCCGCCCAAAGAGAAATTTGTGGAATTCTTAAACAACGAACTAAAGCAATTATAGAAAGAGTATTTAATTAACATATTATAAACCAAAGCGTTTGCTATTTGTCTATTCGCAGTGAAACGTAGGAAATTTCAAGAATATGCAGATAAAGAAAGAAGCAAGTATCATCCCGCAGTATGCGGGCTACTTGTCTTTCTTTTGGCGCATTTCCTACGGCCACACTGCGAGCAAGTCTGCCCGCAGTTTTTTGTTGACCGTAGAAAGTTGAATATGAAAGATGGCATAACGCGCCAAATAGCAAACAGTTATGCCCAAAACCCTTATTGAAGAATTGCCTCGCATAGCGGCTGAAGGACGGCGCGAGGCACAGCAGGTGCTCGACCGACTGAGCGGAGGTGTGCAGATTGGCTTGCAAACCAATGAGTTGGTATTGCCCGCTCGCGACAGATCGGGTCTGTGGCGCGGACAAACCGCCAACCAAGACCTCTATCAGCCTTGGTACAACCGCCTCATCTATGGCGACAATATGCTGGCCATGCAAGCCCTGCTGAAGGGTGACCCTGCCAACGGGACACCCTCATTGCGTGGTGCCGTTGACCTGATTTACATCGACCCTCCTTTCGACAGCAAGGCCGACTACCGCACGAAAATCACCTTGCCAGGTGGCGACGTGGTGCAGAAACCCACCATGATCGAGCAGTTTGGCTATTCAGACCTTTGGCAGAATGGCACCGTGAGTTATCTCGAATACATGTACCCTCGCCTCGTGTTCATGCGTGAGCTGCTTTCTGAAAGAGGTAGCATCTATGTGCATATTGATTGGCATGTGGGGCATTACATGAAGGTGATTTTGGATGATATTTTTGGGAAGGAAAATTTTGTGAATGAGATAATTTGGCACTATCCTTCGATGTCGAGAACTGAAACTAATTTTCCTCGAAAACACGACAATATCTTTTTCTATTCAAAAAATAAAGACAATCATTGTTTTGATGCAGATAATGAGTTTGTACGAGAAAAGTATGCTGAAACCACAGTGGCAAGAAGCCAGTATGCAGCTGGGTTTAACAATGATGTTGCTGGGTATTTAAAATCTGATACAAAGCTATGCGATTCGGTTTGGGAAATTGGGCATGTAAAGTCTAAAAACGAGATAGTCAATTATGCAACTCAGAAACCAGAGAAGCTCTTGCAAAGAATAATATCAGCCTCTTCCAACGAAGGCGATTTGGTGTGCGACTTCTTCGGAGGTAGCGGCACAACAGCGGCGGTGGCGGAGAAACTCGGTCGCCGGTGGATTACCACCGACATTGGCAAGCCAGCCGCGATCGTCATGCGCAAGCGCCTCATCGACCAAGAGGCCAAGCCTTTTCTTTACCAAGCGGTAGGGGATTACCAGAAACAGGCTTTCGCTGGCAGCGGCATCAAACGCGTCGGCGACCTCAGCCAGATTGTGCTCGGCCTCTACGGAGCCTTACCCTTTGCACAAGAGCAACTTGCCGACCGCAACTTTGGCTATGTGAAAGACACACGCACCTTGGTAATGGTGGATAGCCCTAACAAACTCACCAATCCCGCCACCATCAAGCGGGCTTACGAAGCCAAAGGCAGTCTGCTCGGAGGCGGATGGAACAAAGTGGTGGTCTTAGGCTGGAACTTCTCGTTCGACATCTCGCAAGCCATCCACGAATATGCCGACAAAGGCGTGGAGGTATTGGTCATCCCGCCCGACCTTATTGACAAACTCTCGAAGAAAGGCTATCGCAATCTCATCAGTTCGGGTACGATTCGCTTCAGTAGCCTGCAATACCTTATATTGAAACCCATCAGGGTGGAAATGGGCAATCTTCCGGATTCCGACCTTCTGAAAGTGGAGTTGGACAACTATGTGTTGATTTCGCCCGACAACCTTCCTTTGGACGATGCCAACAAGCAAAAGCTCCAGCAAGTGATGGCCGACGACCCCTTGGCACTCATCGAGTATTGGAGCATCGACCCTGACTACGACGGCATAACCTTCCGCAGCAAGTGGCAGGACTATCGTGAGAACACGGAAAATGACAACGACCCCTTGCATTGCGTTTATGCAGTGGAATTGGTCGTGCCTCACAAGGCCAATCGTGTGGTCTGTGTCAAAGCTGTGGATGTGTTTGGTTATGAATCATTAGTGGTGGAAAGGGTTGGAGCATGAAAGAAATCCCATTGGAATTGGCTAACCGCCTGACTGTCAAAGTCAATGAATCCTATGCCTTTGGCGAGATGTTTGAAAAAGTGTCGCCCGTCACATCCGAATTGCTTCGCTTTTGGTTTGGCGAGCCGTTTGTCAGCGAGCGTAATATCAATTTCCACGAAGGCCAACGGCAAGCCATCCTTAATGTGATATACTTGCATGAGGTATTGAAAATCAACAATGTAACTGATATTTACGGTTCGATTATCCCCGAATTGCTGCCTGTTACTGACATTGGACTTTTGTCGAAGCCGAAATATGGCTTCCCCAAATATGCCATCAAAATGGCAACGGGAACGGGCAAGACTTGGGTGATGCACGCACTTCTTTTGTGGCAGCTGCTCAACGCCCGTCATGCTGAAAACCTTGGAGATAGTGAAGGCAGATATACGCAGCGTTTTCTTGTCGTGGCTCCAGGGCTGGTGGTTTACGACCGTCTGTTGGATGCCTTCAAAGGACGGTTGAAAGCAGGAGGTGGAACGGAGCGCGACCCACTGACCAACGATTTCCACAAATTCGAATCATTGTTCATACCGCCCGCTTATCGAGAGGAAGTTTTTGGGTTCCTTCAAAACAATGTGGTGAGCAAAGAGGATGGCATTGGACGAAAAGTGACGGGCGAAGGACTGATTGCCTTGACCAATTGGCACCTGTTTATGAGTGGCGAGGATGACGAACCCATCGACGAAGACTCGGCACCGGCTATCATCAACGATTTGCTGCCTGCCCGTCCAGGGACATCGGCGGGTAACGCATTGGATACGTTGGACAATGCCTATTTGCGTGGCAACGAACTCGACTTTTTGGCCTCTTTGCCCGACCTGATGGTCATCAATGATGAAGCACATCATATCCACGAAAGCAAAGTGGCAGGCGAGATTGAGGAAGTGGAATGGCAGAAGGGCTTGGATCAGATTGCAAAAAACAAATCGAGATTCTATCAAATCGACTTCTCTGCAACGCCTTATTCAACGTCGGGCACTGGCAAGAAACTGAAAAAACACTATTTTCCCCACATCGTTGTTGATTTTGACCTTACTACAGCCATGAAAAAAGGCTTGGTAAAGACCTTGTTATTGGACAAACGACAAGAACTCACCGAGTTGGAACATCTTGACTTCAAGGCAGTTCGCGACGATAGGAACAAAGTGGTGGCATTGAGCGAGGGACAGCGTTTGATGCTTAGGGCAGGATTGACCAAACTCGCTATCTTGGAAAAAGGTTTTGGACAGTTGGATGCAAGCAAACGTCCGAAAATGATGGTGATGTGTGAAGACACCTCCGTTACTCCATTTGTGACAGAGTTTTTGGAGGGTGAAGGTCTGGACAAAGAAGATGTTTTAGCCATCGACAGTAGCAAGCAAGGCGAGGTGAAGCCTGACGAATGGCAGCAAATCAAGGAAAAACTGTTCAATATTGACGGTTACAGTCGCCCGAAGGTGATAGTTTCCGTATTGATGCTCCGCGAAGGCTTTGATGTGAACAACATTTGCGTTATCGTGCCGCTTAGGGCATCTTCCGCATCCATATTGTTGGAACAAACCATAGGCCGTGGTCTTCGGCTCATGTGGCGTGAACCTGAGTATCAAGATGAAAAAGAGGAAAACAGAAAAGCCGTATTGGTGCGCAAAGAGCATCCAAAATCCTATTTGGACATGCTTTCCATCATAGAACATCCGGCTTTTCAACAGTTTTACGACGAACTGCTGAGCGAGGGGCTGGCTGGCGTTGAAGAGGACGACATCAGCAACTCAAGCATCACAGGCGATCTCATCAAGGTGGGACTGAAAGAGAACTATGAAGACTATGACTTGTTCTGGCCCGTCATCATTCGCGAAGCCGAAGACGAAATGACTGCAACTCAAATTGATATAAATGCCTTGGAATCGTTTACACTTTTCCCTTTGGAACAGTTGCGTAGGTTTTTGGCCGCTGAGGGTGAGACATTCTATTCAGAAGCCATTTTGTCGTCGACGACTTTCGGAAAATATGAAGTCAAGGCAGACTTGTTCACTGCGGCTTCTTATAACGAATATCTACAGAAAATGTTGCGTACCATAACAATGCGCGTGAATCGGGTGGGAGGGAAAGCTTTACCAAGTCTGCAAATCAATGAAATGGAAATCGTCCGCATTGTCGATCTGTATATTCGGACAAAGCTATTCAATCAACCATTCAACCCTTTTGCGGGAAACGACTGGAAAATCTTGTTGTCGAAAAACGCTATTGTCACACAGCATATCATTAAGGTGATGAGCATAGCCATTCATAAGATGCAAGAAAACGTAACGAGCCATGAAGCCTTAGTCGAGAAGAGATGGTTCTCGTCGGTGCCTGTTTTGCGAATGCGAGAGAGCTTTTCAATGGAGTTGCAAAAGGTGATTTACGAGAGAATGAATTATCCATCTTCCAAAGGAGAGTTGGAAAAGAGGTTTATGGAGTTTTTGGATAAAGATGCCGATGTGCAACGCTTCCTGAAAATCAACGAGAGCCAACATGATTTTGCCAAAGTTTTTTATATCCGAGAAGATGGGCTATTAGCCTCATATCATCCTGATTTCATGGTTTGTACTGAAAAAGGTATCTACATTGTGGAGACCAAAGGCAACGATAAAATCAACGATGCCAATGTGCGTCGCAAGCAGTTGTCGCTTTTGGAATGGTGCAAAAAACTCAATCGTCTACCAAACGAAGATAGGATGAACAGGACGTGGTCTTATATGTTGCTCAGTGAGGACAACTTCTATACTTGGTCTGCTAATGGAGCGTCTTTCAATGACATAGCGAGATTGAGTTGCGTTTCGACTACTGCCGTGAAGGGATTGTTATTTGAAAGTTGATAATCAATACCCAAACCCAAACATCCAAATCGGAACAGAATGTCCGACGGCGTACTCGATGTTGTCTTTCACCAAATAGGCTTCGCCGGCTTCTATGATTTCAAACTGCACTCAAAAAAGTGCAAAAACAATAAAAAGTTGCACTCTGCAAAGTGCAACTTTTATATAAAACTGCACTTTGCAGAGTGCAATCTTGAGTTACAGTGTGCTGCCAATTATCGGTTCAGACATTTTATGCATGGGCAAAGCCTCGCTTCAGCCTTCGCATGGAAGCCCACATCAGCGGCAAGCTGACAAACAGTGTCAGTACCTCGGCAATAGGCATACTCAGCCAGATGCCCAACTGCCCGATGACGGGGGTGAGGACGAACAAGGGAATCAGCACGAAGACGATGCTGCGGCACACGGCGATGACGACGCTCTCCAATGGTCGCTCGATGGCGGTGTGGAAGCTGCTGGCCATAATGTTGACAAAAGAGACAAGGTAATGCAGGGTGACATAGGTCGTCGCCACCATCGCCAACTCATGCAACTCCGGATCGCCGTCGGAGAAGGCACCCACGATGCCCTGCTTGAACACCAGTACGACCAAATAAACACCTACGCCAATGCAACCGCCAAAGAGCATCGAATTGAGCAACAGAGACTTGATGCGCTGATGGTCGCGTGCGCCCACGTTGTACGACATCAAAGGATAAAGTGCCTGCGACAGCCCGAAAATCGACATATTGACGATGAAGTTGAAATAGCAAACGATGGTGAGCGCGGCCACGCCCTTCGGCCCGATGTCGCGCATGAGCACAAGATTAAATATATAGGTTGTGACAGCTGCCGACAGCGAAGTAAGCATTTCCGACGAACCGTTGTAGAAGATCTTACCGACCTCGCGTTTGCCACCCATCAGCTTGCCGAAGCGCACGTTGTGGAGCAACACCAAGGCCGCAGTGGTGTTGGCGATGCAGGTGGCGATGGCCGCACCTGCCACACCCCAGCCGAAACGCAACACAAAGAAATAGTCCAACACGACGTTGACCACGCAGCAGATGACGCCGCTCGTGAACACCCAGTTGGGCTTGCCGCGAAGTCGGGTGAAAGCCTCGGTGAAGTTGGGGATGCAATAGAAAATGAAACCGCATCCGATGATGCCAAGGTATTGGCGCACAAAAGGATACACCTCATCGTTGCTGCCCATGAGATAGCACAAGCGTTTGAGGTTGAGCGCAACCAAGGCAGAAAGCAGCAGTATTGTAGTGAGCAAAACGACGAAAGTAAGCGTGGTGTAGCCGCGCACGCGCTCCTCGTCGCCGCGCCCTTTGGCGATGCCCGCAATGACGATGCCGCCCGAGATGATCATGATGGCCACGCTGAGCATCACGCTGATGAGCGGCATGCTCAGGTTGACGGCAGCCAAGCCCAAGGCTCCCACGCCGCGACTGACAAACAGCCCATCAATGATGGTCTGCAAGCCCACGATGAGCATCCCGACGATGCTCGGAAGGGCATACCTGAACAACTCTTTCCTGACCGATTCCTTTTGCGTCATTTCAAAAATCCGTTTCTGGGCGTGCAAAAATACGGAAGTTTTTAGACATAAATGTTCACGAATGAGTCGTGAATGCTCCAAGAAATTCATGCAAATTCGTGATCCATTCATGGAAATTCGTGTAAAAACAGTATCTGGCTTCTACAAATCTTTGTAACTACAAAGACCAAACTGTTGTAAATTAAATAGTTGTGTATCAAAAAGTTTGTAATGCCCGCGAAACTCGTTTTTTGCAATCGGATAATGCCATAATTTTGCAGCCGAAACTTTTAAATCAAACCAAATGAAAACGAACAACAAAATTTTCAGGAAAATGACGGCTCCGTTGGCGCTTGTGGCCTTGGCCGTCGTGCTCTCGGCTTGCCCGAGAAGCAAACCCTCCTATGTTGACTTGGGAAAAATCCCGGATCAGTATTTGGCCACCGTGCCCTACAAGAACGGCGACGTGTTCCGTATGCAGCACGAGAGCGACCGAGTCGTCATTGACTTTACCGTGTCGCGCCACCGGCAAAAGGAAATGGAGGAAGGCTATGGCCCTGTGCCCACGCGCTTCCAGCCTGCCCCCGACTGGTATTACGAATACGAGACCGACTTCACCAAATGCACGCCAAGCTATCCCATTTTTGACGTAACTATCCAGTTTTCAAACCAGTACATGGTATATCAAGAAGAACAAGGTTACGATCCTTTTCCGAAATTGGCGCAAATCAACGGGGGTGGAGTGGCAAGGGTTCCGTTCTTCGGCGAGGATTGCTCCGATTATGAGATGGTTGATTCCTTGGAAATCAACAATCGCTATTACTATGACGTCTTCAAACTGAAGGTGGATGGCAGTTATTATGAAGACAAGGGTCCCATCCATGCCGACACCTATTATTATAATTATGAGAAAGGCTTGCTCGGCATTATCATGTCAAACGGTGAAAAATATTGGCTCTATGAAGACTAAATTATTGATTTTGATTGTATTGTCCATTGTGGCGACCTCTTGCGTGAAGACCAAGACCTATTATGTTAACGATGCGAGTCGTGCCTGGTTTGCCGACAGCACGAATTGCAACTTCACGATGCGCGACGACAACGGTGTTTCTTATTCGTTTCAGCTTACCCCTGCCAGACAAGAGATGCTGGAATCTGGCTCTTTATTTCTTTGCATCCCGACGGAAAAGGCTTTGAATGAGGAGATTTACCAATCGGGTCAATCGTCTTACCACAATCAAAGCTTGACTTTTTATGCTGGGTTGTCGGCCTTCAAGCATGACGATGAAACGGAAGGCTGCGACGATTTCAGACTTTCGTTCGGCGAAGCCACCTATACGATGCGCATCGACGGCGATACTTTCCATCCACGCGACTGCCACGACTTGGGAAGCGGCGTTACAATGGATTATACTGCGGAATATATTGATTCCTACACGGTTAGCGAAAAGACCTATCAAGGTGTGATGCATCTCAAGTTGGTTGATGTCGCCTATCCGATGACCAAAAACTTCCCGACCGAGATTTACTACGCCAAGCATTACGGCCTGGTTCAGGTCACCCTCGACGACAAACTGACGCTGCATCGGTTGCCGAATTGATTGTAAAACACAAATTATCAGAAATTTATCACGAATTTTCATTAAATGAGATTCATGGAAAATTCGTGTCCAATTCATGGAAATTCGTGTTGAAAAAACGAGCGGAGATGTTTTCTCCGCTTTTTTCGTGACGTGACGGAAAATTGTGTATATTTGCTCTTTCATAATTGAACGAAATTTAATTTTTAAATCAATGGATAACAGACTTTTAGACAATAAACTCCCTTATTTGGTGGCCGACATGGGCTTGGCCGCATGGGGACGAAAGGAAATCGAGGTGTCGGAACACGAGATGCCCGGCTTGATGTCGCTGCGCAAGAAATATGGCGACACGAAACCGCTGAAAGGCGCGAAGATCATGGGTTCGCTGCACATGACCATCCAAACAGCCTGCCTGATTGAGACCTTGGTCGAATTGGGCGCAACGGTGCGTTGGTGTTCGTGCAACATCTATTCCACGCAAGACCACGCCGCCGCAGCCATCGCCGAGACGGGCACTGCCGTCTTCGCTTGGAAAGGCGAGACGCTTGAGGACTATTGGTGGTGCACCAAACGCGCCATCACTTTCCCCGACGGCACGGGACCAGACCTCATCGTTGATGATGGCGGCGATGCCACGCTGCTGATTCATAAGGGCTACGCTTGCGAAAACGACCCCAAATTGCTTGACGCGCCCACCGAAAGCGAAGAGGAAAGAGCATTGATGAGCGTCATCAAGGCCACCTATAAAGAGAATCCAACGTTCTGGCACACGGTGGTGGCCAACTGGAAGGGCGTTTCGGAAGAGACCACCACGGGCGTGCACCGTCTGTACCAGATGCACGAGCGCGGCGAACTGCTTGTGCCCGCCATCAACGTGAACGACTCTGTGACCAAGTCGAAGTTCGACAACCTCTACGGCTGCCGCGAGTCGTTGGCCGACGGCATCAAACGCGCCACCGACGTGATGATTGCCGGCAAGGTCGTGGTCGTTTGCGGCTATGGCGAAGTGGGCAAGGGCTGCTCGCACTCGATGAAGAGCTATGGCGCTCGCGTTTTGGTGACCGAGATTGACCCCATCTGCGCCCTGCAAGCCGCCATGGAAGGCTTCGAGGTGACCACGATGGAAGAGGCCGTCAAGGAAGGCAACATCTTCGTGACCACCACGGGCAACTGCGACGTGATTACGCTGGAACACATCCTGCAAATGAAGGACCAAGCCATCGTGTGCAACATCGGTCACTTCGACAACGAAATCCAGGTGGACCGTCTCGAAAAGACCGAGCACCTGAAGGAGAAAATCAACATCAAGCCGCAAGTTGACAAGTATGTCTTCGACGATGGTCACTGCATCTTCCTGTTGGCATCGGGCCGATTGGTCAACCTTGGTTGCGCCACGGGTCATGCCAGCTTCGTGATGAGCAACTCGTTCACTAACCAGACCTTGGCCCAAATGGACCTCTGGGAGAAGCGTGGACAATATAAAGTAGGTGTCTACTGCCTGCCCAAGTATTTGGATGAGGAAGTCGCCCGCCTGCACCTCGAAAAGATCGGCGTGAAGCTCACCAAGCTCACGCAGAAGCAGGCCGACTACATCGGCGTTCCCGTCGACGGGCCTTACAAGTCGGACATCTACCGTTATTGATGGCACCTTGACATGAAAATTGCTGTCAACACACGTTTGTTGCTGAAAGACAAGCTGGAAGGCATCGGGTGGGTGGCCTATGAGACCTTGCGCCGCATGGTGAAAAGCCATCCCGAAGTGGAATTCTATTTCCTCTTCGACCGCGAGCCTGACCCGATGTTCCTCTTCGCCGACAATGTGAAACCCGTGGTGCTGTTTCCACAGGCGCGCCACCCGTTCCTTTTCATCTGGTTCTTCGAGTTTTCGGTGGCTAAGGCCTTGAAGAAGATCCAGCCCGACTTGTTTTTCTCGCCCGACGGCTATCTCAGCCTTCGAAGTGATGCTTTACAAGTGGCTCAGTTCCATGATCTTAACTTTGAGCATTTCCCCAAGGACATGCCTCGGATTCATCTCTGGCACTACAAGAAATACTTCCCGAAGTTCGCCCATAAGGCCAAGCGTATCGTGACGGTCTCTGAGTTCTCGAAACAGGATATCGTTGAGTGTTATGGCATTGATCCAGACAAGATTGATGTGGTCTATAACGGTGTGAATGAGAAGTTTGCGCCGATTTCAGAAGAGGAAAAGGAAGCAGTTCGAGCGAAATACACGAATGGCAATCCTTACTTTATGTTCGTCGGGTCGTTGCATCCGCGCAAGAACTTGGCGCGTTTGTTTACGGCTTTCGACTTGTTCAAAGGCCAAACGCCATCGAATGTCAAGTTGTTGATTGTAGGGGAGAAGCGTTGGTGGTCGGAGCCGATTGAGAAAGCTTACAGTGCAATGAGGTTCAAAGACGACGTGGTCTTTGCCGGTCGTTTGAGTGCCGAGGAATTGCACAAGGTGACGGCTGCTGCTTTGGCATCGGTGTATGTGTCTTATTTCGAGGGCTTTGGCATTCCGATTTTGGAGGCATTCCGTTGCGAAACGCCGGTCATCACCTCCAATGTGACCTCGATGCCCGAGGTGGCCGATGATGCAGCCTTGCTCGTCGACCCGTTCAGCGAAGCCTCCATCGCCGAAGGCATGACGGAGATGCTTGACGAGAACGTTCGCGAGAACCTAATTGAAAAAGGCCGTGAACGAGTCCAAGACTTCTCGTGGGACCAGGCGGCGGAGGAGATTTGGAATAGTTTGATGAATGCGATAAAACAATAAAAACATAAATATATGGCTAAAATAGTAATGTATCCGGCGGATAACGCAAAAGAAGCCTTGGATTGGAAAGCCGTTCAAGGCCAACATATTACAGCAGTTGAAAGAAAAGTTTTGGTGCTCGGTTCGGGTGGCCGCGAACATGCCTTGGCTTGGAGACTCGCCCAAAGCGAAGGCGCTCATGTTTTCATTGCCCCAGGCAATGCCGGTACGGCTCAAGTGGGAATGAACATTAATCTGAAACTATCTGATTTTGAAGCTATAAAACAATTCTGCTTAAAGGAAAAGATTAACTTGGTCGTGGTCGGCCCTGAGCAGCCTTTGGTGGATGGCATCGTGGATTTCTTCAAGAACGATGATTCCTTGAAGGCTGTGAAAATCATCGGTCCCGACAAGCGCGGCGCCCAATTGGAGGGTTCGAAAGCCTATGCCAAGGACTTCATGGAGAAATATGGCATTCCGACGGCCAAGTGCTTTAAGGTGAACAAGGAGAACCTCAACGAAGGTTTCAAGTTCCTTGAAAGCGTGAAAGCTCCTTATGTGCTCAAGGCCGATGGTCTTGCGGCTGGTAAAGGTGTGTTGATACTCAATGACTTGCAAGAAGCGAAAGACGAACTCACCAAAATGCTTGACGGTAAGTTTGGTGCGGCCTCGGCTACTGTGGTCATCGAGGAGTTTCTCAAAGGCATCGAAGTGTCGGTGTTTGTGCTGACCGACGGCGAACATTATGTTTTGCTGCCCGAAGCCAAGGACTACAAGCGCATCGGCGACGGCGACACGGGCTTGAACACGGGCGGTATGGGCGCTGTTTCGCCTGTGCCATTCTGCACACCCGACTTCCTGAGCAAGGTGGAAGATCGCATTGTGAAGCCTACCTTGAAAGGCCTGAAATCAGAAAAGATTGACTATAAAGGCTTCATTTTCTTGGGTTTGATGAACGATGGCGGCAATCCTTATGTCATTGAGTACAACGTCCGCATGGGCGACCCTGAGACAGAAGCTGTGATGACCCGTATTGAAGGTGATTTTTCCAAATTGTTGGACGCTTGCGCAGATGGCCGCCTCGACGAGGTCCATTTCGCCAAGAGCGAAAAAACCGCCGTCACGGTCATGGTGGTGTCGGGTGGCTATCCTGAGGCTTATAGAAAAGGCATGAAAATGAGTGGTTTGGAAGGCTTGAAAGATGTCGTCGCTTTCCATGCCGGAACGACTTTCGACAGCGAAAAGCAAGTGGTCACCTCTGGCGGTCGCGTCATCGCAGTGACTGCTCATGGCGATTCGATAGAAGAGGCGAGGGGAGTGGCCTATCGCGAGGTGGAAAAGATCCATTTTGAAGGCGCAAACTACCGCCACGACATTGGTCTTGACTTGATGAAACTGCAATGATTAAGTTTTTCAGACAAAGTTATATCATTCAGTATGTGGTGATTGCGCTGTTAGCCATCATCCTTTGGGCACCTGCGTTCGTTTCGGGAAAGGCTACCATGGGAATGGACGAACCCGTGACCCCCATCTTCAATTTGGTGAGCCGTTTGCTGGGGCCTTCCGCCATTTTGCAACACATTGTGGCTTTTGTCTTGTTGGTAATAGAGACTTTGCTGTTCAATGCTATCATGGTAAAGAACCAGATAGTGGGCAAGGTGAGCAGCATGGGTGCTTTTGTGTTCGTGTTGATGATGAGCATGACGCAAACCCAGACCAATTTCTATCCTTTTGGTTTGTCGCTCATCTTCTTGTTGTTGATGCTCAAGAACTTGTATGACGCTTATTTGCAGCCCGACGCAGAGATGTTTCTCCTCAGGTCGGGGGTGTTTCTTGCCTTGGCTACGATGTGCTATTTCCCGTCCATCGTGCTGATTGTGTGGATGTTGGTGGTGCTTCCCATGAACAAGAAAGGCTCGGCGCGTTTCCTGATGATTCCGCTGTTCGGCTTCTGCTTTGTGTATTTCATGTATTTTGTCGGGGTGTTCCTGTTCGGCGACTTCCAGTCGTTGTTGGATGGCTACAGTGGCTATTTCTCCACGTTGCAACTCTCTGTTGAAGGATTCAACTTGCGGACAATCATCCTATTGTCTGTTATTATCGTGAGTGTGGTGTTCCTGTTTCTGGGTAGCAACAACGCCAACTTCGAAAAAGCCGTGGCGGTCCGCACCAAGATTTCCATGGCTTTCATCATGGCATTCTTTGGCATCTTGCTGCTCTTCGTAGGCGATAACGTGTTGATGAACGGTTTGATTTTCATGGTGTTATCCATCCTCGTTTCATACGCATTCTCCTATATGGGCAATACCGGCTGGGCCAATCTGATGCTGACGGTTTTCATCCTGCTGACATTGGCCAACCATTATTACTTTAAACTCCTGTAAACCATGGGATTGCTTGCTCATTACTCAAATCTGGTGGAAGCAGGTTGCGACGAAGCGGGACGCGGTTGCTTGGCGGGTCCCGTTGTGGCCGCTGCCGTCGTTTTGCGCAACGATGCCGACTATCCTGAACTCAATGATTCCAAGCAACTTACGGAGAAGAAACGGATGAAGCTGCGCGAGTTGGTGATGCAAGAGGCCTTGTCTTATGGCATCGGCATAGTCACAGCGCAAGAGATCGACGAAATAAATATCCTAAATGCCTCATTCTTAGCGATGCACAGGGCTTTGGATCAACTAACACTTCAACCTGAATTGCTATTGATTGATGGCAACAGATTCAATCCTTACAAGGAGGTGAAGCATGTCTGTATCGTAGGCGGCGACGCCAAATACCAGTCGATAGCGGCGGCTTCCATCTTGGCAAAGACCACTCGCGACATGATGATGGCGCAATATGCCGAGCAATTCCCCGTTTACAATTGGAAAAAGAACAAGGGCTATCCCACACGCGAACACAAACAGGCCATCGCCGATTATGGTACGACACCCTTGCATCGCATGACATTCAATATGGCGATTCAATTGAAGTTGGACTTGAAATAACACTATATTATAAATTGGTTATCAAAAATATACATAGAATTGTTTTTGCTTTGTTTCTGATTGTCGCAACGTTGACAATCAAAGCCCAAAATGTTGCAGATGGAGACGTTTGGGACGACGTTGATTTCACCGATACGGCTTTGGTCGCATCAGAAAGTTTCCAAAATCGGATGCTGGAACAGCTTTTCAACCTTACGGAAAGTGGCGACATGCACCGTTTCGACAGCCTCTCGATCGCTGCTATTGGAAACCTCCTCGAAAAGGCCAAGGTAAACATGAGAGTGTATGAACATATTTTGGAGTTTATGCTCAATGGCTATTCAAATTTTGGTAGAGATCAAGTCGTTGATTATCTATTGAATTACCCAATGTTATTTGAAGGAGAGATTCAAGTTGAAGAGGGTATGCGTTTGGATTCCATAACCGAGCCTTACCAAAAGGTTCGTGTGGGCGCCCAAGCCCCCGATGTTTCTGGCATTACCATTGATGGGAGACCTTATCGTTTGTATGACTCGAAAGCGGAGAAGGTCATCGTCGTTTTTTGGTCGACTGACTGTGAATATTGCCACGATTTCTTGGCTGCCATTCGTAAGAATTTGGATTTGAAGTCTGATTTTGAGTTGGTTACGTTTGCATTGGCGGAAGATGAGAGTGATGCGATTCGTTCGGTAAAAAAAATGCGACTTGACGGATACCATTTCTATGACGACTTGCGTTGGGAAAGCAAGCCTTTCTTGGATTACCATATCACTTCAACGCCTACGGTTTTCGTTTTGGACAAAGACCGAATGATTGTGTGTAAGCCTTACGATTGGTATGAGTTAAAGGAATGGTTAAAATAATCTTATTTAAAATATAGAAATTTAGTTTGTTATGAATATTAAGAAATTATTCTCTGTTGCGTTTTTCGGCTTGACTTTTGCCATGGGTCAGGCTTATGCACAAACCGATGCTGACCATTGGGTAGATTCGGTCTATAACAGCCTCACGATGGAACAGCGCGTGGCCCAGTTGATTTGCATGCGTGCCAACCAGCCCAGTAAGCCCTTTTATGAGGATGTGGCGAAATACATCAAGAAGTACAACATCGGTGGCGTGTGTTTCTTCCGCGCTGACGCTGAGGCGATTATAAGACAAGCCAACGACTGGCAGGCTATGGCCCAAACGCCGTTGATGGTCTCCATTGATGCCGAATGGGGATTGGGAATGCGCGTCAACAAGGCCTTGTCGTATCCCTATCAGATGACCTTGGGTGCCATTAGCGACGACCAGCTGATTTTCGAGATGGGTCAGCAGGTGGCGGAGCAGTGCAAACGCATGGGCATCCATGTCAACTTTGCGCCCGTTGTCGACGTCAATTCCAATCCAGCCAACCCAATCATCGGTATGCGTAGCTTTGGCGAAGACCCGCAGAAAGTGGGAGAGAAGGGCGCGGCCTATGCCCTTGGAATGCAAAGCAAAGGCTTGATAACCACGATGAAACACTTTCCTGGACACGGCAACACTGCAACCGACTCGCACATGACGCTGCCCACCGTGACCCGCACGATGGACGAGGTGCGCGACATCGAGCTTGCGCCTTTCCGCTATATGATTGAACAAGGTGTGAACGGCGCCATGGTTGGACATTTGTATTTCCCTGCCATTGAGAAGGTTAAGAACACTTCGTCGTCGCTTTCACATGGTGTGGTCACCGAACTGCTCAAAGAGCAAATGGGCTTCGAGGGCCTGATTTTCACCGACGGCTTGGATATGAAGGGCGTTTCGGAGAAGGTGCGCCACGACAGTGTGCCCTATGTCTCGTTCATGGCGGGCAACGACGTGCTGATCCTGCCCACCAATGTGCCATTCGCCATCAAGACCATCAAGGAGGCGGCGGAGAGCAATCCAGTGGCGGCGGCCCGCTTGGAGGAGAGCTGCAAGAAGATTTTGCGCTACAAATACCTCGTTGGGCTGAACCATTACGAAGCCATGCCGACCACCAACCTGACCGACCTGAAAAAGAAGGAATACACCGATTTGCGCCAGGCGCTCTATGACGAGGCCATTACGATGCTTCGCAATGAAAATCAGGTGATTCCGTTGGTCAACAACAAGAAAATCGCGGTGGTGACCATCGGCAACACGAAAAACGACGTGAACGACGGCCTGTGGGCACGCGGCTACATGACCACCTCGTTTGTGACGACCAAAGACGCTATTGCCACAAAATCAGCGGACTGGCTGAAGAAGTTGGAGACTTTCGACTTGGTGGTGGTCAGCATCGAGAAGACCACGATGTTTACCGACAAAAACTACGGCATCAACGACGAGACCGTGAAGTTCTTCAACCGCTTGGTGGCACAAAACGACGTGATTCTCAATTTGTTTGCTTGCCCTTATGCCTTGGATATGTTCCGCATCAACAACAGCGTCAAAGGGTTGGTGGTGGCCTATCAAGACGAGGTGCCAGCCGTCAACGCAGTGGTGAAGTTGCTCTCTGGCGAGATGGAAGCCCATGGCACTTTGCCGGTCTCGGTCGGGAAATTCAAGTGCGGCGACGGCATCGTGACGGGCGTTCCCGAAAAGAAACCTCACATCCTGCCTTCAAAAGAAGTTCCTGCAAAGGTCTTACCATCTGTTGGTCAAGTGATTACAAACGAGCCTGTCGTGGAACTGCCGAAAGGCAATCTCGCCGATCGTTATGCTCGCCGTTTGGACTCGGTTGCCAAGGCGGGCATCCGCAATGGGGCTTATCCGGGGTGTCAGCTCGTGGTGATGAAAGACGGAAAGATGGTCTACGACAAATGTTTCGGCACGTTCACTTACGGCGGTAGCCACCAAGTGCAGCCCGACGACCTCTACGACATCGCATCGTGCACCAAAATCTTCGCTTCGACATTGGCAATCATGAAGTTATATGACGACGGACTGATTGACTTGAACTCCACGTTGGCTGATTTTTTTCCTTACCTGAAGGGCAAGTCGCACGGCAAGCTGAAGCTCATTGACATCATGACGCACCAAGCCGGCCTGAAGGCATGGATACCTTTTTATAAAGTGACGGTGGACCAAAACGGGCCGATGTTTGAGTATTATTCCGATGTCATCGACGAGAGTCACAACGTGAGGGTGGCCGAAAACCTTTATCTCGTCAACGACTATCCCGACCGCATTTTCGACTCGGTGGCCAAGACGCCATTGGGCAAGAAAAAGTACCTCTACAGCGACATGGGATTCTACTACATGCCCAAGATCGTGAAGCTCTTGACCAACCAAAGCATTGAAGACTATCTGAATGAGAAGTTCTATCTGCCGATGAACCTCAATCACATCTGCTATCAGCCCCTCAGCCACTTCACTCGCAACCAGATTGCCCCGACGGAAAACGACACCATTTTTAGGAAGCAACAGATTTGGGGTGATGTGCACGACCAAGCAGCGGCCATGTTTGGCGGCGTTGCTGGCCATGCGGGCTTGTTCGCCAATGCTCACGACTTAGCGGCCCTCATGCAGATGCTGCTTGACGAAGGCACCTACAATGGCCGACGTTATCTGAAGCCCGAAACGGTGCGCTATTTCACTTCGGCACCTTACGCTTCAAGCAACGACAACCGTCGGGGCATCGGTTTCGACAAGCTGCCTATCGCCAAGAAAGGCTCATGCACGGCTTCCAAGTCAGGCTCGATGAAAGGCTATGGACATACGGGATTCACGGGCACTTTCGTTTGGGCCGACCCCGCCAACAAAACGGCCATCGTTTTCCTTTCCAACCGCGTCTATCCCAATGCTGAACCCAACAAATTGGTACGCCAAGGCACAAGGACGGCCTTGCACGACATCCTTTATGAAGCCTATCCTGTGGCGGAATGATGGATGGCATAAAATAGGGGGGGATTAATTTTTTTTTTGCAGGGAAAGTTTTTTTCCCTATTTTTGTCATTTCTTTTGAAAACGACAAAACTTAATTTTATGATTAACAACGATTACTTTCCCAGTATGCTTTCTGCCGACGAACTCGCGCAGTTAAAGTACATCCCGACCCTTCCGGAATTTGTCACTTGGATTGAGCAAAAGTGGGCTGACCTGCCTTGCCTTTCCGACACGGTGAACACACTAAGCTACAAGCAAGTATGCGACATAGTGGCACGCAAACGCGCCCTGCTCAACGACCTTGGCTTGCAAAAAGGCGACAAGGTGGCCATCTTGGACAACACCACCGTTGATGCCGTCGAAATGTTTCTCGCCGCCACTTCGGCGGGCTTCGTGGCCATCAACCTGCCATCGCAGCTGCCGCCCCAAGCCGTGGTGGGCTGTTGCATGAAGTTTGGCGTGAAGGTGATTGCTTACGGTAAGGACTTTGCCGAAGCCGTCGCAGGCGTGCCCTGCAAGGCCATTGCCATCACTGATTGCGCCGACCACACCGCGCCGGTGGCCAATGTCGACAAGAACGACGCGGCTGCCATTTTCTTCACGGGTGGCACGACGGGTGCTCCTAAGGGTGCAGTCTTGCCTCATCGCGCATTGATGCGTGGTGCCTTGAATGGCTGCTATGCTCCCGGCAAGCAGTTGGGTTGCCATGTCTACGCCTGCGTGTTGCCGCTTAGCCATGTGTTCGGCTTGATTTGCAGCACTTTGACGGCCCTTTATAAGGGTGCCGAATGGGTGGCTGCCGCCAATGTCAAGGAAACCATCTCCAAGTTCCCGATGATTCGCCCGACTTATTTGGTGGCCGTGCCCGGCATCTGCGAAATCCTGTTGGGATTGGTCAAGATGTATGGCAAGAACTTCATCGGTGGCCGACTTGGCTACATCATTTCGGGCGCTGCCAACGTGCCTCCGAAACTCATCAAGGAATTTGAGGAATTGGGCATCCAACTCTTTGAAGGCTACGGCATGACCGAAGGCGCCAACCTCACTACGGGCAACATCGACGTGTTGACCCACCCGACCTCCGTTGGCAAGCTCTATCCCGAGCAGGAAGCCAAGGTGGTTGACGGCGAGCTGTGGTTCCGTGGCGATAACGTGTTCCTCGGCTATTACGGCGATCCCGAAAAGACTGCCGAGACGCTGACCGAAGACGGCTGGATCAAGACTGGCGACCTCGTGCGCTTCGACGAAGACGGCTACATGTACATCGTGGGCCGCATCAAGAACCTCATCATCCTCAGCAACGGCGAAAATGTCAGCCCCGAAAGCATCGAGGAACCTTTCTATAAGGACCCGAAACTCCGCGACTGCCTCGTCAAGGAAGAGGAAGTGGACGGACGCGGCATTATCGCCATTGAGATATATCCTCGCATCGACGACTTCGGCAACACACCTTGGGAAGAAGTGGAAGCCTACTTCAACAAGCTCGTCGACAAGGTCAACGCTACGATGCCTTCGACCCATCGCATCAGCAAAGTCACCGTGCGCCATGAAGACTTCAAACGCTCCGGCGCAATGAAAGTATTACGCAACCAATAAGATAAGACGCGAGACACGAGACTTCGAGACGCGAGGCGGAAAATTGTCCCGTGTCCCGCAGTCTCGCGTCCCGTGTCAAAACAATAGACTTATGCAAAGAGAAACTATTTTTTCCGAAGTAAAGGAAATCATGGCCCAAATCAAGCCCTCAATGGACATGTCGGCCATCAATGACGATTCGCAACTCGTTCGCGACGTTGGCTTGGACTCGCTCACCATTCTCCCTCAGCTTAGCCATCGAGACCAAGTTCGGCTTCAAGTTTGAAGGCACGCCCAAGTTCAACACCGTGGGCGAAGTGCTCGATTACATTGGTTCACACACAACCCGTTGACCATGGACATTCGTATCGTGAAAGTGGAAAGTCACAAGCAGCTGAAGGCGTTTGTGACTTTCCCCTTGCAGCTTTACAAGGACTGCGAGAATTGGGTACCCGCCCTCGAAGGCGACGAGTACGACACCTTCAACCCGGAGAAAAACGGTGCCTACGACTTCTGTGAGGCCGACAGCTTCTTGGCCTATCGTGGCAACGAAATCGTGGGGCGCGTGGCCGCCATTATCAACCATAAGGCCGACGACACCAAAGGCATCGTGCGTTTCGGCTGGCTCGATTTCATCAAAGACGATGACGTGCTTCGCGCCTTGATGGATACCGTTGTGGCATGGGGCAAGCAGCATGGCCGCACCGAGGTGCATGGTCCCTGGGGCTTCACCGACATGGACAAGGAAGGCCTGCTTGTGGAAGGCTATGAACATCTCAGCCCTTTCACTTGTCTCTATAACTTCCCGTACTATGGCGAGATGCTGGAGAAACTCGGCTTCAGCAAAGACGTCGATTGGACGCAACGCACTCTCGAAGTGAGCAAGGAGCTTCCGCAGATGTTCCAGTTCACCCACCTCATCGAGGAGCGTTTCAAGGTGCATGTCGTGCAGCCCAAGAGCATGAAGGAAATGAGCCACCGCTATGGCATGGAGATTTTCCACATGTACAACGAGGCTTTCGCCCCATTGCATGGATTCTCGCCCCTGACCGACAAGCAGATTGAGGCCTATTTGAAGACCTATGTGCCCATTTTGGACAAGGACTTTGTGGCCGTGGCCGTCAACGACGAGGACAAGCCTGTTGGATTCCTTTTCTGCGTGCCCTCGCTGTCGAAGGCCGTGAAGAAGAGCAACGGTCGCCTGTTCCCCTTCGGCTTCATCAACATTCTGAAAGCCTTGAAGAAAAACGACACATTGGAGGCCTTGATTATGGGCGTGATGCCTGACTATCAGCAATGTGGCATCCCTGTGTTGTTGTTCAAATACCTGCACGAGAACTGCATCAAGCGTGGCATCGACACCATCATCATGAACCCGCAGCTGGAAGAGAACTACAAGGTGCAGTCGCTCTTTGGCGAATACAAGACAGTGCCTTTCATGCGCCGCAGGGCCTACAAGAAAAGCATTTAGTTGATTTCGTAGGTGTTGATGATGCCGATGGCTTCCTCAAGCACCATCTTGACCATGGCATTGTCGGAGGTACGATAGGTCAGCACTACTGATTTGTAGCCACCCTTCGGCACCTTGCCTTTGGCGGTGAGGGTGATGGTCTTCAGTCCGTCCTCTTCGGTAATGCTAAGATCGGCATTGTTGTCGGCAGCGGCTTGTTCCCAATTGCCCGAAAGGCAGTTGAGCAAAGTGGCACGCTGCAGTTGGATCATTTTCACCTTTTCGGCATCAAGTTCTGCCTTCTTGTTGTCCATTTTGATCTTCACCATGTTGCCGTCGATGATGAAATAGTCGCCTTCGGGCGTGGTGTAGGTCATGTTGAGTTGGTCGTTGCCGTCGAAAGTCATGTGGCCGGCCTTATTGGTGGTTTTTCCCGATATTTTCATCACTTTGGTTTGGGTGAAATCGGTGTCGTAGGTGGTTTGTGCAAAAGCCGTAACAGAAAACAGCATTGCAATGAGAATCAGCGTAATATGTTTCATTTCGGTAGATTATCTAAAAAGGTGACTACATCGTTGACGGTTTCGAATTTGGCCAGTTCCTGGTCGGGGATGGTGATGCCATAGTCGTCTTCGAGACGCATGAGCAGTTGGAGGATGTCGACGGAATCGGCACCGAGGTCGCGCTTGATTTGTGCGTCGAGGGTGACCCGCTCAGGGGCGATGCGCAGCTGACGCGCAAGGATGGTTTTTACTTCTTCGTACATATTTTCGATTTAAAGATTTAAGATTTCAAATTTCAAATTCAAACTTCCTACCTCAATACTCATAGTGTTCATACTTCATAATAATCTCCTCCATCTTCGCTGACAAAGAACTGGTTTCCATCTTGTAGGCTTGCTCGATGCATTTTTCCACTGCTGTGGCTTTGCTTGAGCCGTGGCCTTTGACGACGGTCTTCGAGGTGCCGAGCAACACGCTGCCTCCGTAGTTTTGGTAGTTCATGAATTCCTTTTCCTCCATGAACATCCGCTTCATCAGCAGCACACCTAACTTGTAGATGGGCCTTGAATAGATGTCCTTCTTCAGCTTCTTCAACAGTTCCAAGGCCGTTCCTTCGGTCGTCTTCACGAGCACATTACCCGAGAAGCCGTCGCAAACCACCACGTCGTAGTTGCCCGAAAGCAGGTCGCGGCTCTCCATGTTGCCCACAAAATGGATTTCCGGGGTCACACTTAGCAAAAAGTGTGCCTTTTGTCGGATTTCATCGCCTTTTTCTGCTTCTTTTCCCACATTGAGCAACGCAACTCTCGGTTTTTCAATGCCATAGATTTTTTCCATATAGAGGCTCGACATGATGGCGAATTGCCTCAGATGCTCGGGTGTGACCTCCACGTTGGCCCCGCTGTCGCAAATGCCGACGATGCCGCCGTCCATGGTGGGCAGGATTGGGCAGAAGGCGGGCCGGATGACGCCCTTCACGCGCCCGATGCGGGTGAGGGCTGCGGCCACGAGCGCTCCCGTTGAGCCTGTGCTGACCATCGCGTTGATGTCGTCGCGGTCGCGCAAGAGCCTTATGGCCTTGATCATCGAGCTTTCCTTTTTCAGGCGGATGACATCGATGGGGCGTTCGTCGCAGCCGATGACCTCCGGCGCGTGGACGATTTCGAGGCGGGAGGTATCGTAACTCTTGGTTTTCAGGTAGTTCTGTAGCGTGGCTTCGTCGCCTGTTAGGATGAAATGCAGGTCGGGCATGTTGGTCATGGCCGCCAATGCGCCCTCCACGTTGGCCTCGGGGCTGTGGTCGCCGCCGAAACAATCGATTATTATTTTGATCATGTCAAAGTTTTTATATAGCAACGACGGCGTTTAATCTTCTGTTCGTCAAAGCGTTTCCATTGGTTCTGGATGGCGTAGTTCTCTTCCAGGTTGGCGTTGGTCTCGGCATACTCGACGTTTTTGAGCATCTTCATCATCTCGGCGGAAATGATGACACTCACGCCACGGTTAAGCCACTCAGGATCCACACCAATGAGGCACAGGTCGATGACTTTGGGCTTTTTCAGGGCCTTGAGCATCCTTATTAATGTAATAGGTGTCAGTCGTCCGCCCGAAGGCCTCACCGCATCGGCGATGGCGGGGAATGCCAGCCCGAAGCAGATCATCTTGTCGTTCTCGTCGAGGATGACAGCCACGTTTTTCACGTCGATGACCAAACGAAAGTTGTCGATCATCATCTTTTTCATGCCTTCGGTGAAGGGCACGGTGCCGTAAAGCAGTTCGTACGACTTGTCAAGCAGTTCGAAGATGCCGTCGGCGTATTTTTTGAGGAACTCATTGGTGTTGCGTGCCGTGCCGAGATGCAGGTTGTAGCGTTTCATCACAAAAGCGGCCAACTTGTCGACCTCGCCGTCATAGTCTTTGGGCACATGCAGGCGGCTCCCCGTCCAATCCACGTCTTTTTGGTAGCCGTAGTTCTCCACAAAACGCTGATAATAAGGGTAGTTGTAGGTTTCCTCGAAGGTGGCGGGATAGTCGAAGCCCTCAATGAGCAGCCCCTCGCGCTCAAGGTCGGAGTAACCCAAAGGCCCGATGACTTCGTCCATGCCTTGCCGCTGCGCCCAATCTTCAACGGCTTGAAGGAGCTTATGCGCAACTTCCTCATCTTCAATGACATCGAAATGCCCGAAACGCACCTGCTTCTTTCCGGTTTTCTCGTTGGCGGCACGTTGCAGGATGCCAGTGATGCGACCCGCCATCTTGCCGTCTTTGTAGGCGTTGTAATTGACGGTGTCGCACATGTCGTTGTAAACGAAGTCCTTACGGAAGATCTTCTTCTCGTCCATGTACAGGGGCGGGGTGTAGTAGGGGTTGCCCTTGTAGAGCTGCAGCGGGAAGTCGATGAACTCCTTTTGCTGTTTTTTCGTTATGGCTTCTATGATGGTGATCATGGTGTTGTTATGCAGGGACTCACGTCGCCTGTTTATTGATATGTCGCCCCTACGGGGCTGTGTTCTTGTCGCTGAATTACCTATGTTTAGCATGGAAGCAGATGCCCAAGCCGTTGGGACCGCAGTGGCTGCCGATGGTCGGGTTGACGACGGTGGTGATGACGTTCAGGTCTTGGCCGAATTTCTCTTTCAGTTGTCTCTCAGCTTCGGCGGCGATGTCGGGACAGTCGCTGTGGCCGATGGTCACGCGGTGGGCTTTCACGTCCTCGCCGAGGTCTTCCACATATTGCACCAACCGGGCGATGGCCTTGGCGCGGCCTGTTTCCTTGCCGATGCTCACCATCTTGCCCTCGTCGTTGAGGTAGATGATGGGCCGGATGCCGATGAAGCCGCCCATGGTGGCTGCCAGGCCGCTCACGCGACCGCTGCGACGGAAGAACTTCAGGTCGTCGGCGAAGAAATACATCGGGAACTTCGGCACTTCCACCTTGGCCCATTCCACGATTTCCTCAGGGGTCTTGCCAGCCTTCAGCAGGTCGACCACTTCGAGGACGATGTTGTAGCACAACGCACTGATTCCCAGCGTGTCCACTTCATAGAACTTGCGCTCGGGATACTTCTCTTTCAGTTTGTCCAACGCCTGATGCATGATGGTGAAGGTGTTCGACGTGCCCGACGAGAAATGCACATAAAGGATGTCGTTTCCAGCGGCAAATTCCGGCTCAAAGTATTGGGTATAAACCTCTTCGCTCATCGCGCTGGTGGTCGGCATGGTGCCGGCGCGGAGCATGTCGTAGAACTTGTGGGAATCGAATTCCTCGAAGTCCACATAAGGGTGAATCACTTGATTGTCAATGGTGTACGGCATGCTAATCAGTTTGATGCCATACGCGGCGCACTCTTTGGGAGTGATGTCGCAATCGGTGTCGCTAAAAAAGGTCAGCATAATACAAAGATATAGTCATAAACCGGCTGTTGGCCGTTGTTCAACATAATTTCAAGGTTTTTGTATCGGGTTTGCAGGTCGGCGACGAGTCTTTCGGCCTCGTTTTGAGGCACTTGCTCGCCGAAGAAGACCAACATCACGTCGCGCGAGGCGGCACCAAGGCGCTCCACCAAGGCTTTGGCGGCGGCTTCGCGGTCGGGGCTGTCGCTGAGGAGTTGCTTGCCGCTGTAGCCCACATAGTCGCCCGTATGCACACTCACTTGGTCGCCCTCGGCCTCGCGGATGGCGGTGCTAATCATGCCTGTCACCACGTTCTGCATGATCTCCGTGACGCTCGCGATGACTTCATCCTCGTCGGGATTGTCGCGGTCGATGTAGCCGATGCCGTAGTAACCCTCGCCGATGGTCGTCGACGGAAGTACGTGAATATCAGCGTTTTTATAGAGTTCGGCGGCTTGGTCGGCGGCCATTTTGATGTTCTTGTTGTTGGGGAAGACGAGGATGTGTTGCGCGTTGATACGGGCAAAGGCGTCCAAGAAGTCCTGCGTCGCGGGGTTCATCGTCTGTCCGCCGGCAATCACCTCGTCGGCCCCGATTTCGCGGAAGGCGTTGATGAGGCCTTCGCCCGAGGCCACCGTCACCACGCCGTATTTCTTCGGCGGCGTCTTGAACGAGGCGTTGTCCTGGTTGGTCGATTGGTGGTGTTGCAGCGCCATGTTCTCGATCTTGAGAGTCAGGAACTCGCCATATTTTTGCATCTCGTTGAGGATCACGCCAGGAGTGAAGGTATGCACATGCACCTTTATGATCGTGCCTTCGCGGAAGGCCACCACCGACTCGCCGACGCGGTTCAGATAGTCGAAAATCACGTTTTCGTCAAAGGTTTCGAGGTCGACTTTGGAGCGCATCAGGCGGAGCAGAAACTCGGTGCAATAGCCAAACTCAAGGGTGCTGTCCTCGGTGAATTTATCGAGTTCCACGGTGGGTGTTGCGGCTGCCGTCGGGGCGATTTCCTCGTCTGAGATCAGGCCGTTCAAGCCATCATTCATGCCACGGAAAATGCTCACCAGACCCGCGCCGCCACTATCGACCACGCCAGCATCTTTCAACACTTGTAACAGCTCGGGCGTGTGGTCAAGGGAAACTTGCATGGCTTCCAACAAGGTCTCGAAATACTGGTTCAAGTCGGAGTTTGCATCGGCACCTGCCACGCCTTCGCGCAACACGGTGATAATGGTGCCTTCAACAGGAACGGGAACAGACTTATAAGCCTCATCCACAGCCGCTTGCATGGCTTTTGCGAAGACTTTTGCATCGGCTTTATCAACGTCTTGCAGACCTTTGGCCAAGCCTGCGAAGATACGCGAAAGGATGACGCCGGAATTGCCGCGAGCGCCAAGCAACATGCCCGAAGAGGTGGCTGAAGCTGCTTCGGACAGTGTTCCCATATTGTCTTTCAAGGCATTGCAGCCCGCCTTGAGGGTCATCAGCATGTTATCGCCTGTGTCGCCGTCGGGGATGGGAAAGACATTCAGGTCGTTGACGACTTTCTTGTCGCGCCCCAGTTGCACCGCGCCTTGGCGGAGCATGGTGGCAAACAGCAGGCTGTCAATTTCATTAGTTCTTTGCATTGGTTTTTGTTTTCATCACGCTCTTCTTGTACCACGGCCATTTCATCATCTGCCAGAAGGCGAAGGGAAGGAGCGAGTAGGAAATCATTATGGTGGAGGCCATTCCGATGAGGGTGATGAGACCGATGGAACGGATGGCGGGATGCACGGCAAAGAGCAGCGAACCCGTCACGATGACGAGGATGATGGCCGAGAAGAAGATGGCCACCTTGTGCCAGGTGAGCACGTTGCTGTCGCCAGTTCGCGCTTGCTTCAGCAGACCCTCGGTGATGAAGATGCTGTAGTCGACACCCACACCAAAGATGAAGGTGGAGATGATGATGTTGATGAGGTTGAACTCCAGGCCGAGGATGGCCATGTAGCCTTGCACCATGAACCAGCTGAGCACCATGGGAAGGAAGGCCAAAAGCGCCGTGATGATGTTGCGGAACGAAACCAGCAGGATCAGCAGGACGAACAGCGAGGAAATCCACACAGCAATATTGAAGTCGTCGTTAATGACCTCGACCATGCTCTTGCAGTAATAGAACGGCTCCAAGACGAAAGTCTTGGGATTGGCGACCAACTCATCGGTGACGATGTCCTTGTCGTCGAAGGTCATGGAGACGTCGGTGAACACCATGTATTGGTTGTCGGCATTGCATTCGATGAAGTTGCCCAGAAGGTTTTGCGGCACCACGCCGCTTTCCAACAGCGAGGCGGGTTCGTAGTCGGCGTTGAGCAATTCCTTGAACTCGTAGAACATCATCGGGTCGAGGCCGAAGTCGTGTGCACCCTTGTCGACCATGCCGATGGCATAGGCTTTGCGTTCGTCGGTCCAATACTCGTTCCACTTGACGATGCGTTGCTCTTGGTCCTTTTGGGTGATGAAGAGCTTGGGAATCATGTCGGTATAGGTGTGGACAAGCCCTTTTTGCTTCAGCGAATCGAGCTTGACCATCAGCAATTTGTCGGCTTCCAAGGCCTCGTCGATGTCGGTGCTGACGGTGGCGAAATAAAGATGGAAGAAGCCGTCGTTGTTTTTCGCGTTGAAGAGACCTTCGGCCTCCACTTCGGCGGGTGAGTTGTAGTCGAGGTTGCGCAAGTCGCTGTCGAACTTCACTTTAGGCGAGAAAATGATGCCGATGGCGACGATGATTGCGATGAGTGCCAAGAACCAAGGCTTTTTGTCGAAGGGCAGGTTGTTGAGGCGCGAGATGCGGCGGAAGGTCTTGCTATCGGCATCGGCATTGCGCCTGGGCAGGAAATGCGGCAGGAAGACCAAGGCGAACAAGGTGCTACCCAACAGCGCAAAGGAGGCGAACATGCCAAAGTCGCGGAGCAGGTCGCTGTCGGTGAAGAGCAGGCTGCAGAAAGCGCCCACCGTGGTGATGCAGCCCAAAAACACGGGCGTTGACTCGTCGGTGAGCAGCTTTTCGGGGTCGCCGACGAAGAAATGGTGGATGAGCACATGCAGGCTGTAGCTGATGGCCACGCCGAGCACGATGGCGCCCAATCCGAGGGCCATCAGCGACATGCCACCTTTGATCCAATAGATGCAAGCCAACGAGAAGGCCGTGCCATAAAGGATGGGCAACAGTAGTTTCCAGATGAACGAGAAACTCCTGAAACACAATCCCATGAGGACAAGTATCAGGATGAGAGAGATGCCAACGGTCACCACAAGGTCGGAGCGGATGCGACCGGCATTCGACACGCTGCCGATGGGGTCGCCGTGGGCATGGACCTTCACATCGGGGTGCATGGCTTCAAACTCTTTTTGTGCCTTCGAGAGCATCTTGGAGAAATTGGTTGAGGCCCACGAGTCGAGCGACTTGAATGCGGGTGCCAGATAAGCGAGGGCTACAGTGCTGTCGGGGCAGAAGAGGTAGCCGTCGATGATGTTGAAGCTGCCCATGGCGCCTTCTATGGCATCGCCGAGCACGGGGCCGCGCAGGTTGAGCGGGTCGTAGGCGATGGCTTGGGTGATGTCGCCCGTTTCGTCTTCCAGCAGCTGGTTGTAGTTGACCCACATCTGCTTCTCAATGGCCTCGGGCTCCAAAGCCTTGTCGAAGTCGTGGTAGGCCGAAGTGTCGATGAAGGAGGGGATATGTCCCAAAACGAAATCCAACGCGTTGATGCCCATCTCGGGTTCAATCTTATATAAGACATTGGAAATGAAGTGGGTGGTTGAGTCTTTCTCAAACAACAAGTCGACAAATTCCTCGGTGCGTTCGCTCAACACCTCTGGCGAAAGCGGCTCGTCGGCAGAAGTCACCTGGATGTAGATTTTGTCTTTCAACTCGATGGAGCTGAAAGCCAGCTGGCTTTCAACGCTCGATTCGGGCAGCAGCTTGGTGATGTCTTCCTCATAGTGGAGTTTCAGTCCAAAAAAGAGAAATACAACCGCCGAAGCCACCATCAGCACATACATCAGCGGCTTGTGACGGTTGAAATAACGATAGATTGGGACAAATATTTTGTGCATTAATATTCTGATTTATAATTATTTAAACAAAACAATCGGTCTTGTTTCGCCATTCGGAACCAAGCCGAAAAATTGAAGCTGCAAAATTACGATTTTTTTCCTTTGCATTGGCGCAAAAAAGAAAAATAGTCCTTTCTGTCGGAGTGTCCAAAAATGTCAGTAATTTTGCGGAAACATTTCTATGATGAAGAACGGAAAAGTGATATTGATTACGGGTGCCAGCAGTGGCATCGGCTATGATGCGGCTGGGATGTTGGCAAAGCAAGGCCATCGCGTATATGCTGCCGCTCGCAGGGTGGAAAAAATGGAGCCTTTGAAAGGCTTTGGGGCACAGGTCATCAAGATGGACGTCACCGACGAGGAATCGATGCAGCGTGGCGTTGAAGCCGTCATTGAAGCCGAAGGCCGCATCGATGTGTTGGTCAACAATGCGGGCTATGGGTTCTTTGGCGCCATCGAGACCGTGCCGATGGAGGAGGCACGGAGGCAGTTGGAAGTCAACGTGTTCGGTTTGGCACGGCTGACGCAATTGGTGCTGCCTCACATGCGGAAGCAGGGGAGTGGACGCATCGTCAACACTTCGTCCATTGCGGGCAAGATGGTGTTCTACATGGGCGGTTGGTACAATGTGACGAAATACTCGGTGGAGGCCTTCAGCGATGCCTTGCGCATGGAGATGAAGCCTTTCGGCATCGACGTGGTGATGATTGAGCCTGGCGCCATCAAGACCGACTGGGGCATCATTGCGGCACGGCATCTGAAGGAATCTTCGGCTGGCACGGCCTATGAAGCGGCTGGCACGCAATGGGCGCATAACATGGATTGGTTCTACAGGACGAATATGCTTTCGTCGCCCAATGTCATCGCCAAAGCCATCTGCAAGGCCGTCAACAGCCGTCATCCCAGAGCGCGTTATTGCCGTGGGCGTTTTTCAGTCATAGGCCGATTGGCTCACGCAGTATTACCCACCCGCTGGTGGGATGCCATCATGCGGCAGGGAGGGAAGATAAAAGTGAAATAGTCGTAATCCGGTCAGACCAGCAGATTACCTTCAGCCACAATGGCCGCCGTGCCGCCAACGAAGATGTTGCCATCGGCTTGAATCCTCGTGGCGACCACTGAAGGCCGTCCCATGGCTTCGCCTTGCAGGAAGGCGCATTCCGCCTCTTGGCCTAAGCATCCGTTTTGCTGCAAATAATAGGTCAAGGCCGCGTTAGCGGTGCCTGTGGCCGACTCCTCGGGCACACCGTAAAGCGGACCGAAATCGCGGACGTGTGCAGTGTAGCCGTCGTTGCCGAAAGCGAAAACGTGAAAACTGACCGCGTTGTAGCGTCTTGTTATCTCGGTGATGGCCTCCATGTTGGGTTTCATGGCTTGCAAGGTGGCTATATCGTTGACTTGAATCATAAAATCGGGCAAGCCTGTATAAGTGATTTGCACTGGCAGGGTAGGCGTGTACCCATTGATACCCAATGCTTTATAGATTTCATCAATATCTTCTACTGTTTCCACGATGCGAGGCTGGGCCATTTGCATCATTATCCGCTCGCCAGTCTCGATGACGAGGTCTCCGGCCAGGGTGTGGCAGAGGCAGCGGCCCGAAGCCAAACCTTTGCGATGCAACAAAGAAAAAGAGGCGATGGTGGCGTGGCCGCAAAGTTCCACTTCGGCCTTGGGGGTGAAATAGCGGATGGTGAACTCTGTGGCAGAATACCTGCGGATGAATGCTGTTTCGGAATAGCGCAGCTCAGCCGCGACTTTCAGCATGAGGTCGTCGGTAGGGAAGGTGTCGCCATCAAGGAGCGCCACGCCTGCCGGATTGCCTCCAAAGAGTTGGTCAGTGAAGGCATCAACAATATAGTATCTCATTGTTTTCCAGTTTGTTGGTTGTTTGTTTCATTTTGGGCACAAATAGCTGCATAAAGACCTGGCAAGCGTTTCGAGATGGCCACGATGTGCCCGTTTTCAGTAAAACAATGGAGGCTTTTCCCGATGCAAACGACCTTGTCGCCGTGCCGCATCTCATACGAAAACTCGAATTTCACCTCCGTAAACTGGCTGATGGTGACTTTTACGTCGATAATGTCTTTGAAGGTGGTGGGATGCTTATAGTTGCATTCGATGGAGATGACGGGTGAGACCACGCCTTCTTCCTCAATCTTGTCGAAGCCGAAGCCCAATTGGTCGAGGTAGTCCACTCGGGCCTCCTCCATGATGCGGACGTAGTTGGAATGGTGCGTGATGCCCATCCGGTCGCATTCGTAATATTTCACTTCGTGATGGTAGGTGTTCATTGTGTTTGAAAATTTCGGCAAAAATACAGACAATTTGGCTATGATTGATGCCGGCCTTGATAATTTCAATTGTAGGCGTGGATACCTCCCAAAATTAGGTTGACGCCGAAATAGGTGATGATGACGCTGAGGAAGGCCACAATGCTGTAGACGTGGAAGAACATCGGCTTGCGGAACGAGAGCAGCACGTTGTGGAACAGCGGCATGGCATATATTAATAAGGTGATGAGCGCCCACACTTCCTTCGGGTCCCACGACCAGTAGTTGCCCCACGAGATGTTGGCCCACACCGCACCGATGAAGATGCCGGCGGCGAGCAAGGCCACTGCGGGATAGAGCATGATGCGGCTGATGGTTTGAAGACGTTCGAGATAGGCCAAGTTGTTGGGCTGCGTGAGACGCACGACGACCGCGCTGATGCCGTTGAGCATGACGAAGAACAGCAGGGCGTAGGCAATCATGATCACGGTGACGTGCAGGCTGAGCAGCGGCGACGACAGCACGGGCATCAGGTGGGTGACAGGCGGGTTGGCGCCTCCCATCATCTGAACCAACAGCACGAAGCCGCTCGTCAGCAGGCCGGCAGGCAACGCCATTTCGTATTTGCGCACCGTGCACAGCGTGATGACGCAGATGGCCAAGGCCATCAGGTTCATCGAGTCGAAGCCTCCAGCCATGGGGATATGGCCACCTGCAATCCAACGCAGGATAAATAGCAGAGCCAGGAAGATGCAAATCCCTGTCATCCAAGCCAATCCTGCGATGCGAACAGGTTTGTAGAGTGGCTTTTTCTTGCCCAAGCAAACCATCGCGCAGGCGAAGCAAACCAACCCCAGGGTGATGCTCACCATGGCGAGCCATTTGCCGGTGCTGAGGCGGTTGTAGAGGCGCTCGGAGCCATATTGCGTCGGTGTGGGGACGGTGCCGAGGGCATTCTTTTCTTGGTAGACCTTGGTCTTCTCAAACACTTCGTCCAGGGCCTTGAAGTCCTTTTTCACCACATATTCCTGGCAGAGGCTGAGTTGCTTGCGGATGAAGAGGTATTCGTCTTCGGGGAGGTCGAGGGGCAGCTTGTCGCTTTGCGAATACCAGCTGATGTTTTGCAGGTTGTCGGCATGGGGGAAAAGCTTCAGCAGCTTGCCGTTGTTGAGCATGGTGATGAGTTGGTATTTCTCGTCGGCGGCGCTGAATTTCTTGCGTTTGGGGTCGCCCATCGGCAGGGCCTTGATGGTGTCGGTGAGCTTGTTGTCGCCAGTCGGGGTGAGGAAATCGGTCATGCTTGCCCATTTCCCTTCGATGCCGAGCTGCTGTTGCACGAAGTCGCCTTTGATTTTCATCATGGGTTCGTTTTTCCAGTCGTCGAAATAGAAGATCCAGCCGCTGAACACCTGTTCGGGGGTGAGGCCGTGGTAACGGGCGTTGCCGCAGAGCTTGGTGGTGAAGTCCTTGGCCAAGGTCTGCAAGGGGCACACGCGGCCTTTGTACATCACGTACATCCGCCCCATCTTGTCGGCGCTTTCCTTGGGCAGGGTGCGCGGCGCGTTGGCAGCGAAAGATGAGGCTGCGCCACCCAAAGTCAGCAAGGCCAACAGGATGGCCGTTTTGCCTGAAGCCTTTTTCAATAACATGCGGAACTCGCCGTTTTTGTCGGCAAAGGCGAGGATGACGGCCAAAAGAAGCAGGATGTAGCCCGCGTAGGTCACGGCGATGCCCCAAGGGTCGTGGGCGACGCTGAGGACGGAGTTGCCCTCGTCGTCGTAGTCGCTTTGGTAGAAGCGGTAGCCTTTGTGCTTCAGGATGTTGTTCATTGAGATTTTGACATCTTCTGTTGCGCCACCGTCGTCGACTCGGAGATAGCTCACGAAGTCCATGGGCGAGCGGGTGCCGGGGTAGGTCTCAATCTCGAAGCGGTCGAGGGTGAGGCTGAAGGGCAGGGTGTGTTCTTTGCTGTTGCCGTGCTTCTCGACTGTGAATTGGTTGGTCGCCACTTCTGGTTTGAGGGTCATTTCGCCGTGCTGTCCCGTGAGCATGGTGAGCAAGGCCCCGATGAGGATGCAGGCCACGGAGAGGAACAGGGTGATCCCCGTTAAGGTCGTTGAGCCTGTCGAAACGCCGTCTTGGGATTGTGGAAGATGCTTTCGGTTAAACGTAATAATCGCTGCGATGATGCCAAAGCCTGCCCAAAGCGCGATGAACCACCAGGCGCTATAGATATGCGTCAGGGCATATTCGTTGCCGTGCAGTTTCTCGACGACTGTGCCAGCGGCGAGGGTCACAATGAGGATGATCATCAGTATGGAAGTGAGATGTCGGAAATTTTTCATTGTTTTTGCGGTTTGCGGAATTAGGCTGCAAATATGCGAATTTTCCACAAATGCAAAAATCCCCAAATTCGGGGATTTTTGCATGGTTTATTCCTTATTATTGAGGGTCGGTTTGTAGGGTTGTCACATGTCTATCGAATCACGATTTTCTGCGTCTTCACATTGTCGCCGTTGATGAGGCGCAGGACGTAGACACCCGGTGCCATCCCGCTGGTGGAAATGGCGGACGCATTCGATGCGTCCCTACAAACGACCACGCGCCCCATCATGTCCACCACCTGCAACGTTCCCTCGCCGTCCACGATGGCGCTGCCATTGTTGCGGCTGAGGTTGACGACGATTTTTTCCCTGTCGTTGATAAAATCAAATGGCATCGATGAACTTCACGATGGCGTCGCGGTCGGCCTTGGGCAGCTCGCGGAACTGCTCTACCGAGCGGCGGGCGTCGCTTTGGGCGTTGCCGTGCCACATGATGGCCTCGATGACGGTTTGTGCGCGGCAGTCGTGCAGGCGCTCGCTGGCACCGGTGCAGATGGCGCTCAGGCCGCGGCCCCAAAGCGGGGTGGTGCGGCACCAGCCCGTGCGGATGTCGTTCTTCATGTGGAGCTTGTGTTGCACATAGTCGCTGTAAGGCCAAATCTTCTGGTTGGGATAGCGGGGCAGGCGGGCGTCGCCGTCCTCAAAGAAACCTGCGGGGTCGGTGAACATGTCGTCGCCAGTCGTCCACGACGGACGGTGGCAGTAGGCGCAACCGAGGTCGCTGAAGAGTTGCTTGCCGCGTTGCACATCGGGGTCGTCCAAGTTGCGGGCGGCAGGCACGGCCAAGCCACGGTGCCACACCATGAAGTTGACATAGTCCTCGTCCTTCATCTCAGGCTCTTTCAGCTCGTCGGGGATGTTGGCCATCATCAGGTAGTTGTAGATGTCGGTCTCCACATCGCCGGTCAGGTTGTACTGCGGGAAGTAGTTGTAGAACTCAGCCTGCACGTCGGGGTCTTGCGAAGCCTTGGTGGCATAGGCGGCGGTCATGTAGTGACCGGTCTTGGTGCGGTGCGTCACGTTGGTGATGTTCCAGATGGCGTTGGCGCCGGGGGCGTCTTGCAGCGGACCACGGGTCAAGGCGTAGGTGTAACGCTTCGGGTGGTTGGTGTTGGCGTAGTAGCCCGTCGGGGCCCAGTCGCCACCAGCCCACATGGCGGGGTTGAGGCCGTTTTGCATGTAGCCGTCGTTGTATTCCTTTTGGTACTGTGCCTTCAGTGAGTCGTCGGGGATGGCATCGATCAGGCCAGTGCCGTAGATGCCGATGGTCGATTCGAGGCGGCACACGAAGTCGCTGTAAGGAATGGGCTGGCCACCCACTTCAAGCGGCACGTAGAAGGCCTCTTCGGGGATGTAGACCTCGGGATAGGTGAGGTTGTAGCGCTCGCCGTCGGGGAACTGGTTGCCCCATTCGTCGGTGTAGCTCAGCCAGTTGATCTGGATCTGGGTCTCGTCCAAGGGTGCCTTGAAGGGTGCGACGGCCTTGGTTTGCGGCATTCCGGTGTAGCTGCTCAGGTAGGTGTCGTTCTTGTCGGTGAAGACGAGCAGGTAGCCGTTGCCCCAGTCGTCGGCGCGGTAGCGGTTCATGCGCATGCCGTGGCCGTAGCCGGGATGGCAGGCGATGCACGAGCTACGGATGTAGAGCGGACCGAGGCCGTTAAAAGGCGGATTGTTTTGCGTGTAGGTGCGCTCGAAGAAGTACTCGCCATACTTGAAGGCGGTGCCCAAGCCTGCGTTTTCGACGGCAGGGGTGGGGTCTTCGTAGGCCGTGCTCGACGTGTTGAACGTCGTGCCCAACTCGCCGCCAGCGTAGGTGTCTTCGCTGACTTCGGTTGGAACGGGGTCGGGTTGCTTGCAGGAGGTGATGGCGAAGGCCAGTAGGCCGCCTGCGAGCATCATTTTGATGGATTTTTGATTGAACATGATGATTATGAGTTAGTTGGTTTATTTCCTATCAATCTTTGCGAACTCAGCCTTCACTTCAGCCAATGCGTTGGAAAGCGCGTCGCAAGCTTCGATGGCTTCGCCGGCGCTGGGGTCGGAATAGTAGGTGACGAAGGGAGCCTTCATGGCTTGGATCTTTGCCAAGGCGTTGTTGATGGCATTGACGACCTTGGTGTCGAGTTCGGCGTTGTTGTCCTTCAGGTAGTTGTGGATGGAAAGGGCTTCGTCCCGTTCGCCTTCGATGCCGCCCATGTAGGCGTTTTGGACACTGGTGATGTTGTCATAGAAGTCGGTGATTGACTTTTGGCTGTAGCGCGATTCCACATAGTTGATATCTTCGCCATTGTGGCATTTTCCGATCTTGGAGGTGCCCACCTCGTCGGTGATGTCAATGCAGCCGTCGATGATGGCTTCGAGGGCATGGGTGAAGGTGGTGTAAGTGCTACCGGCTTGACCCGCTTGCAGCATGTTTTGGCCATAGGTGTTGTCGCTGCCGATGACGGTGGTGTTGAACTCCAATTCTTCCATCAGGTCCTTGTGGGCTTGCGGGGCATCGGCGTTCCAGCTCACTTCGAGTTGCACGCAGCGGTTGCGCAGGTCGCGGCTGACGGCAACGATGTAGGTGATCATGTCGTCGGTGATGTCGTTGACGTTGCGGGGCTGGCCTTCGCGGAAAAGGATGTACTCGATGCCGTGGAAGCCGAGCAGGGCGTTGCCGAGCTGTTCGCCGGCCACCATGCCGTCTTCATCGTTGGCAAGGGCGGCAATCATGTTGGGGCTGGCCATCAGGTTGTTGAAGGCGTCTTCGTCCAAAGGCCACGAGTCGATGTGCGGGTCGATGCCGAAATCGCCGGCTGCGCCGAACAGGAAGGCTTCGCTCTTCTCCCACCAGGCGCGGGCTTCGAGGAAGGTCACGGTAGCGGCGTCCACATTGGCTTGCGTCTTGTTGGCTTTCAAGGCTTCAAGGTTCTCGACGAGCTTGTCGGTCTCGTTGGCCAAGTTGGCGTAGGTCGGGTAGATGGTGTGGTCGAGGTATTGTTTCACAATGGCCTCTTTGGTTTCCTTGTTGGCCTCTTCGGAGGCATCTTGGTTGTTTTTGTTGCACGAGCTGACGCTCATTGTCAACATAATGGATGCAGCGACTAAGGCTGCTGATTTGAATAATTTCTTCATTTGGCTAATTATTTAATGTCGGTTTATTATTGTTTGTCTTTTGTGTCGCTTTGCGTCATTGCGAGAAGGAACGACGAAGCAATCCAGAAAACCAGTCATGACACTGGATTGCTTCGCTGCGCTCGCAATGACGCGAAGCGTGTTTGGTTACTTCGTAAAGAACCCGGCATACATCACGCCGAGCGAAAACATCGGTTCGTCGTTGTATTGTTCCTTGAGGAAACGCTTGGCATATTCGGCCTTGACGACGACCTGCTTGATGGGATAATAATTCACGCCGAGGGTCATCACGTGGCGGTCAGTCCATTGGTAGTCGGTCAGCGCGGTAGCCGTCGGGATGTAGGTGTCGTAGTAGTCGTAGCGGCCAAAGAGGTAGAGCTTCTGATCGCCTTTGAGCTTCATCGGGTGGAAGATGTCGTAGCCGATCTCGCCGCCGTAGGAGATGGCTTTCTCGCCGACCAACGTGCGAGGATAGGGCGAGAAGCTCTGGTGGTTTTGGTTCTTGTTCCACGACGAGATGAGGTTGGCGTCGCTCAAATAACCGTAGTCGAAGTTGCCGCGAACGATGAGGCCGTGGCCTTTGTAGTCGAACTCGGCAGTGCCGATGACGACGGTGCCTTTCACGTCCTTGTACTGGCTCGTCTCCGTAAACTCGGTGGTGACGATGTCATTATTAAAGGTGTTGCCAACGTAGCCGCTCACGCCGATGTGCAGGTTCTTGATGGAATAGTTGTCGATGCGTGCGGCACCCGCCAATTTGTTGGCCACGCGGAATTCGTAGGCCGATGCGGAGCCGTTTTTCACCCAGTTGGCGTTGTTGAACATGTTGGAGTTCAAGGCGGGGATGACCATGGCTTCGTAGCGCCAGTCGCCGAGACGACCCCACAGGCTGATGCCCGTTTCGTGCCAGGTGCAGGGCATCATGTTGAACTCGCCTTCGGGACGGTAGCAGGTGAAGAAGCGGTTAGGCTCATGCGCGAAGTTGGTCTGCCCGACGGGCACGATGATGTGGCCCGCACGGATGTTGAAGCCCTTGCCAAACGACTTCTGGATCCAGAACTGCTCCAAGGCTACCTCGCCACCGCGTTCGATTTCGTGCTCGAACTCGCCGGTTTCCTCGGCTTCCACCTCAACGGCCACTTCGCTGCCGCCGTGCTCAAACTCGATTTCGCTGCCCATGCTCCAGCCTTTGCCGAAGTCGTAGCCAAGGTTGATGACCACATGCGGCAGGTCGACGCGACCATGGCCTTTGGCATCGCGGTAACGGTCGGCATGGGAATAGCGGAACATGTTGTCGCTGTAGAAGTTGCGGGTGTATACCGCTTCGCCGTAGCCGCCCACCGTGAGGCGTGACAGGGAGAAGAACTTGGTGGAATCGTTGACTTTGTTTTGCGCCTGCAACGGCATGGCACTCAACGCCAAACCCAAAACGGCGCATTTTGCTATTGTTTTCAGTTTCATAACGAACACTTTTTACTCTAATTTCGCCTGCAAAAGTCCGATTTTGTCCTTGCAGTCCAAATCCCCATAAATGGGTAATTTCGGCAAAGCGATTCGTCACAAATGAGGATGTCGGGCGCAACGAAATCTTGCCTACCTTTGCAAGCGAAAGGAGAAATAACTATGGCACATCATCACGATCATTGCGAGCACGGGGAATGCGCTTGCGAGCATCATCACGAAGAAGGGTTTAAAAGCCAAATAGTCAAGATCTTGGTTGCAACGTTGCTTCTTGCAGCTGCGGTTGTGGTTGAGAAAACCTGCGACTTGACGACGTGGCAGTTGCTTTTGGTCTACCTTGTCCCATACCTATTTATAGGTTTCGACACGCTGAAGGAGGCCGCCGAGGGTTTGGCGCATGGCGAGCCTTTCAACGAACATTTCCTCATGTCGATTGCCACCATCGGGGCACTTTGCATCGGTTTCCTCCCTGGGGCTGAGACTCAGTTTCCCGAAGCAGTGTTCGTCATGCTGTTTTTCCAGGTCGGCGAGCTTTTCGAAGGCTATGCCGAAGGCAAGAGCCGCGAGAGCATAGCGCACCTGATGGACATCCGCCCCGACGTGGCCCATGTGGAGCGCAACGGCGTGACGGAGGACGTGAGTCCAGAAGAGGTGTCGGTAGGGGAGACCATCGTGGTGAAACCTGGCGAGAAGGTGCCTCTTGACGGCGTTGTCATCGAAGGCAACACGGCGCTCAACACCGTTGCCCTTACGGGTGAAAGCCTGCCGCGCGACGTTGGCGAAGGCGACGAGATCGTTTCGGGCTGCGTCAACACGTCGGGCGTGGTCAGGGTGCGCACCACCAAGGCCTTTGGCGAAAGCACCGTGTCGAAAATCATTGGCTTGGTGGAGAATGCCGCCGAAAACAAGTCGAAAAACGAAACGTTCATCGCAAAGTTCGCACGCGTTTACACACCTGTGGTCGTGTTCGCTGCCATGGCATTGGCCCTGCTGCCCCCGTTGTTTTCGGGCGACTTTGCCGGTAGCTTTGCCACTTGGCTCTATCGTGCCTTGATGTTCCTTGTGGTTTCGTGCCCGTGCGCCTTGGTCATCAGTGTGCCACTCACTTTTTTTGGCGGCATCGGAGGCGCATCGCGTAAAGGCATCCTCGTGAAAGGCTCCAACTACATGGATGTGCTGTCGAAGGTCGACACGGTGGTGTTCGACAAGACGGGCACGCTGACCGAAGGCCAGTTTGCCGTCACTGCCGTGCATCCCGAGAAGTGCGACGAGCGGCATCTGCTGCATCTTGCCGCCCACGTCGAGCATTATTCCACCCATCCCGTTGGAGCCGCCCTTCGCGACGCCTTCCCCGACGAGGCCACCGACGGCTGCAAGCTGAGCGACGTGGAAGAGATTGCTGGACACGGCATTCGCGCCAAGGTGGAAGGATGGATGGTGTGCGTGGGCAATGCCAAAATGATGGATTCCATCGGGGTGCAATGGCATGATTGCAGCCATGTGGGCACCATTGTCCATGTCGCCATCGACGGGGAATATGCCGGCCACATCGTCATCAAGGACAAAGTGAGGGACGACAGCGCCGAGGCCATCCGCGACCTGAAGTCGATTGGCGTGAGCCGCACCGTGATGCTCACCGGCGACCGCGAAGAGGTGGGGAAGGAGGTGGCCCAACAGTTGGACATCGACGAATACCATGCTGGGCTGTTGCCCTCCGACAAAGTGGCTTATGTCGACCAACTGCTCCATTCAAGACGCTCACCCGATGCCCAACTCGCCTTCGTTGGCGACGGCATCAACGATGCCCCCGTGCTGTCGCGTGCCGATGTGGGCATAGCGATGGGCGGATTGGGCAGCGACGCCGCCATCGAGGCTGCCGACGTGGTGCTCATGGACGACAAGCCCTCCAAGATTGCCCTTGCCATCCGCATTGCGAGGCGCACCCTCCGCATCGCCAAGCAGAATGTTTGGTTGGCCATCGGAGTGAAGGTTCTCGTGTTGGCACTTGCCGCGTTTGGAGTCGCCACCATGTGGATGGCCGTCTTCGCCGACGTTGGGGTCACGGTGTTGGCGGTGCTCAATGCCATGCGGGCGCTGAAAGGTTGATTTCGGGAAATTTTCCTATCTTTGCAACCCCTAAAACCCTATGAACATGAAGGCTGAAAAGAAAAACGTATTCTCGAAAGACACCAAATTCGCCGAGCTGATGACCGAAGACCGCCGGCTGTTGCAACTTTTGCCCCGTTTCGGAATAGGGCTGGGCTTTGGCGACCGCAGCGTGGAGCACGTGTGCCAGATGAACCACGTCGGCGCCGACCTTTTCCTCATGGTTTGCGGCATCTATTGCGACAGCACCTTCAAGCCCGACGAAAACGCGCTCCAACGCGTCGACATGAACGAACTGCTGTCGTACCTGAAGGCCTCTCACCGCTATTATCTTGAAGAGCGTTTCCCGCACATCGAGGAGCATCTGCAACACATCATCGATGCCTGCGGACAGAAATTCGGCCCGATGCTCAGCCAGTTCTATGGCGAATACAAGCAGGAGGTGGTGCGTCACATCCAGTATTATGAGGAAGAAGTGGTGTTCCCCTACATCGAAGCCCTCATCAACGGACAAGGCGCCGATTCGTACAAGATCGACGAATTCCTGCACAACCACACCAACATACAGGACCCCCTCGACGACATGATGAACATCCTCCTCAAGTATCTGCCTGGCGACATCCTGCCCAAGGAACGCATCGAGATTTCACTCGACATCATCGAGCTGAGCGACGACCTTTTCAGCCACGCCTTGATTGAGGAACGCATACTCATCCCCTCCGTCGAAACCCTCGAAAAACATAGGCCATGAGAAACAAAGTCATCATTTGTGAGTCCTCCGAGATAGTCGCGATAGGCCTGGCTGAAATCATCAACAGCATGGCCCAATTCGACGTGGTTTCGCGGCTCGATGCCCCCGAAATCATCTCCGAGAGAATCCTTTCAACGGAAGCCAATATATTGGTAGTCAATCCACTGATGCTTGGCTACCAAAACAAGGAGTTCCTTTCCAACCTCACTAAGGAATATCCGCATCTCACCTTGGTTGCATTGGCCACCACTTGCCTCGACCATGCACTGCTGATGCCTTACGACGGCATCATCGACATCACCGACTCGAAGCAGAAAATCATCAACAAGTTGAACGAGTTCCCAAAAGACAACAATTCGAGAGGCGGCGACGACGTGGAACTGTCGAAACGCGAGCTCGATGTGCTGGTAGCCGTTGCCAAAGGGTTGATGAACAAGGAGATAGCGGAACGGATGAACATTTCGATCCATACTGTCATCTCGCATCGGAAGAACATCACGCGAAAGACCGGCATCAAGTCGGTTTCGGGCCTCACCGTCTATGCCTTGCTGAACAACCTGATCGACGAAAGCGACTTGATACCCTCCAACACCTCGGCAAACCAATGACCATCAGCATGATAGCCATTGCTGATGGAAACAAAAAATGCGGGGCAAAACCATGTCCCGCATTAAAAAACTAACTCAAAATTCTCTTCTATAACAGTATGACAAAAATCTGATGCAAAATAACGGCGATTTTGGAAATCCCGAAATCCCTATTTGTGGGTATTTGTCGTTTTTTAGAATCACTATAAATAAGGATGACTTCCATAACTTGTTGTCTTGACTATCGTTCCCTTCGCTCAATCACCTTTTTCAGCTTGTAGCGCTCGCCAGTGGATTTGCCTATGGCATCGATGAATTGCTGGTCGTAGCCAGGCGTGTCGTGTCCCCAACGTTGGAAGTTGCCGTCCTTGTCGACGCGCTTTACCACTTGGTCGTTGTATTTCACAATCAGGTATTTGGCCAGTTGGTCCCAGCGTTGCATCATGCGATCGGCATAGGCGATGCTTTTGCGGTTGAGGTAGCTCTGACGCTCGACGGGCATCATTTTTTCGATGGCGAGGAGCACGCTGTCCTGGTCGGCAAAATAATAGTCCTCCAGCTCGTTTTGCGCCTTGCGGAGGTCGCCGATCATCATGGAATAGCGCGGATAGACCATATTGGCTACCCAGTTGTTCATCCAGAAGGCCGACTGGTCGCTGAACTCGTTGCGAGGGTTGTTTTCGGGCCGGAAGCAGTCGGGCACCTGGGTGATGCAGCAATAGAGCGGCACGTAGGCCACCATGTTGGCGTCGTCGCAGTTGAACCAGGTGACGCCGCCCACGTCGTTGGGCAGCCACGAGCGCATTTGGCAGGTCATGGTGAAGCCGCTTTGCTGCGTGGCGATGGGGCGCTCGCGGAAGTACGGGATGCTGTCGCTGTCCTTGAAGTGCATCGGCAGCGGGCGGATGGGCATTCCCCACGGACCGGCGGTCATGTCGGCGGTCATGTCCAAAGGCGTGCCCTCGAAATGGTCGCGCATGTCGGCCTGCAAGTCGCGCATCGAGAGCGGCTTGTCGGGCTTGATCCACAGCGGCAGGTGGTCGCATTGCTCGAAGTCGCCATTAATATAAGGTAGGTATTTGTCCATCTCCTCGTGGCTGTAATGGTGGCGGAAGAAGCTCCACACGCGGGCGTCGGCATAGCGGACGTTCTCGAAGTCGATGGGGCAATAGGCGTCGCGGAACGAAAAGTCCTCGTCCTTGCCCGAATAGAAGCCCCGTTCCTTGGCGAAGCTGATGACATCGGCTGCGTAGACGCATTCCACTTCGGGGCGGAAGATGTGTTTCAGGTTCTTGCTGCTGATGCTTTTCCGCAGACGGGCTGTCTGCTGGCCTTCTTGTGGAAACTGGCGGATGCGGCTCAGGTTGGCATGGGCGCAGATGCAGTCGTCGGGGATGCGCAGGGCCACCCAAACGGCCCCCTTGTTGCCTTCGCCCTTGCCGATGATTTCCATGATCCAGGCCTCGTTGGGGTCGCAGATGGTGATGGTCTCGCCGCTGCTGTTGTAGCCGTATTCCTCGACGAGTTCGGCCATGCACTTGATGGCTTCGCGAGCGGTGGCAGAGCGTTGCAAGGCTAATCGCATCAAGGTGAAATAGTCTAACAACCCTTCGTGGTTGACGAGTTCCAGGCGTCCGTCGAAAGTCGTTTCCACGATGGTCACCTGTCGTTCGTTCATCAGCCCGACGACGTTGTAGGTGTAGTCCACCTGCTTCACGAATTGACCTTCATGCGAGGGACCCCAGCCGTGGATTTCAATGAGTTCGCCCGGTTCGTGCCGTCCCGGAGGGCTATAGAACAGCGAGCCGGAAAATCCGAAGCCGTCGCAATTATAGGTGCACATCACGCTGCCGTCGGTGCTGGCTTTCTTGCCCACGATGAGGTTGGTGCAGGCCATGGCAGACAACCAGCCCAAAGTGATTATTAAAGTGAAAATGAGCTTTTTCATCGCAAAAATGTTTGTTTTGAAGATTGGGTAAATTGTGCAAAAGTACATTTTTTTTATTTTTGCAGCCTAAATTTTTTACGACTATGAATAGAAGAATGAAATCAGCACTGTTGTTTATGCTTGCCGCCGCTTTCATGACGGGCTGCAACTGCAACGACAAACAATCGACAAACACGACCGACATCACGAAAAATGACGCCATGGAGACCATCATGACGCGCACCAGCATCCGCTCGTTCACCGACCGAGCGGTATCGGCTGACACCGTCGAGATGCTGCTTCGTGCTGGCATGGCGGCACCTACCGCCGTCAACAAGCAACCTTGGCATTTCGTGGTCATCGACGACCCTGTAGTCATGGATTCGTTGGGCGGCAATGGCCGCCAAAGCCAGATGTGGAAGGAAGCCACGTTGGCCATCGCGGTTTGCGGCGACCTGAACAAGGCCATGGAAGGCCCCGGACAGCCTTACTGGATCCAGGACTGCTCCGCCGCCACGCAAAACATCCTCTTGGCCGCCCACGCCCTCGGCCTCGGCGCCGTGTGGACAGGCTGCTATCCCATCGAAGAGCGCGTGGCCAATGTCAGCCGCGTGTTGAATCTGCCCGAAAACCTCATCCCGCTCGGCGTCATCGTGATGGGCTATCCGAACGAACAACCTGCGCCCAAGGATAAGTGGAAGCCCGAAAACGTGAGCCACAACGTTTTCGGAAAATAATTTCTTTGCCCACTTTTTCTAATCCATTACATTCATGAACAAGTCTTTTTTGTTGAAAGCCTCGTTTTTGACGGCTTTGGTGTTTTTGATGATTTTGTGCGTGGCGCAACCTCCTGGAGGTCGTCCTCCCGGTGGCGGCAACCGTCCGCCAGGCGGCAGACCTCCATACGGCGGTGACCGCCAATGGGGACAGACCGAGGGCCAGATGCCCACAGTGAAACAGAAGAAAAAGGTGAGGGAAGGGGATACCTTCACCGTAGTCGGACTGCTGCGCGACGCCAAGACCAACGAACTCCTGCCTTTCGTCAACCTCGCCGTGCTCGACTCGGTCGACAACGAGTTTGTGAAAGGCGGCATTACCAACATGGACGGCGCTTTCGAAATCAACCAAGTGCCGCAAGGTTCGTTTGTGTTGCGCGTGTCGGCCATTGGCTACGAGAGCTATACGCATCCCTTCAAGGTGACCAACAACGTCAATTTGGGGACTTTGCGCATCAATCCCGGGACGACAACCCTTGGCGAAGTGACTGTGGCCGCCGAGCGTCCGCTCTATGCCATGGAAGGCGAGAAGCTGATTTACAATGTCAGCGAAGACCCGTCCATACAAACGGGAACCACCGAGGATGCCTTGCAGAATGCCCCCGGCGTGGAGGTCGACGTGGAAGGCAACATCACCCTGCGCGGCGTTTCGAGCGTGGAGATTTGGGTCAACGACAAGCCCTCGAAACTCACCGAGGAGAACCTCAAGACCTATCTCCAGACCTTGCCCGCCAACGCCATCGCGCGTATCGAGACCATCACCAACCCATCGGCAAAATACGCCACCGATGCCGAGGCGGTCATCAACATCGTGACTTCGGCCCACATCAAGAGCAACCAGTTCATCAGTTTTGGCGTCAATGGCTCCAACCAGCCTTTTGTCTCGCCTTGGGTGAGCTACATGTGGAAGAAGGACAAGCTGAGCATCAACCTATTTGCCTCCGGGCGTTACAGCAACCGCGACAACGCCACCGACAGTTGGGCGCAACGCCGCCGCGATGCCGCGACCGAAGGCGAATATGAAACCACATGGACCGACACCGTTTCGCAAACCGACAAAAGCCGTTCCTACAGCGGCAACCTGTTCATGAACGTCGACTATGAAATCGACTCGATGAGCGACCTCTCGGTGAACGCGGGTGGTTTCTATAACGCTAACATAAACAAGATGTTACGCTCTGAGCAGCAAAACTTCTATTATTTGGATCTCATGCCTATCGACTCCGTACTGAGCGACAACACGACCAACAGCAACGATATGAGGTCGGTTTTCGGCAATTTAGGCGCGGATTACACCAAAAAGTTTGACAATGAAGGACATAACTTGCGCATTGGGTTGAACGGGCGCATCAGCACCAACCACGGCGAAGAGTTCTACAACAGGATGTATGACGTTTACACCGACTTGGACGAACACCGTTACATGCTCTCGAAGACCTACGATTACGGTGGCAGCCTCGATGTGCGCTACAACCGGCCTTATAGCAAGGACGGCGAACTCAGCTATGGCCTTCGCGCCGACCATTCGCAGATGGACAACACCTACGACCGCTACAACGACACCGTGGGCATTTTGGTTGATACGCTCCGGACTTATCGCATGAAAGGCAGCAACAGCTCTATCAGTCCCGATGTCAACTGGACGCACCGCTGGGGAGGTTTCACGCTGAGCACAGGTCTCGGATTGGGTGGCGAGCGCATCAACTACAACTATATCAGCGACATGCCCTTTGCTGACGACAGCACCTTGTATTACCTGACCGTCCGTCCGTCGATTCACCTGACCTACCGCACCGAAGACATGCACAACCTGAAACTCAACTACTCGATGCGCATGTCGAACCCGAGGTACAACCAAATCTCCAAGTTCCGCAGCTATGGCGAAAACAGTTATTCGGTGGGCAATCCCAACGGCTTGAAAAGCAGCTATACCCACAACGTGGAGGCGGGCTGGCAGAAGTTCTTCGAGCGTTTCGGCAATATCGGCATCGAAGGCTACGGTCGCTTGAGCACCAACGAAATTAGTTCGCTCACCGATGCCGAATATGATGATTACCTTGACCGCATCGTCAGTTTTTCAGTGCCTTATAACATGGGCACATCGTGGCGTTACGGTGCCTCGCTCAACATGACCTACCGCCCGAGCGGCTTCTTTAACGTGCGCCTCTTTGCCAACGTTTACAACTACGGCTACCGCATGGAATACGACCGCGTCGACGAGTTTGGCAACATCGAGCACAAGCTGACCGAGAACGAAAAGCTCTCGTGGAGCGTGCGCGTCAACGCTTGGGCGAAATTGTTCGACCGCCTGCAAGTGACGGCTTCGGCCAACTACAACTCGCCGACCATTGGCCTTATGAGCGAGCGCAAGGCGCGATATTTCCTCAACATGGGGCTCCGCAGCGACTTCTTCAACCGCCGCCTGTCGGTGTTCGTCAACGTGCAGGACCTCTTCAACTGGGGCGCCAGAATTGGTTCCGGCTCCACCAACACCAACCCGTACTATCTCAGCGACAGCACCCGCAAGATGCTCAACAGCCGCTACATCTCGGCGGGCTTCACGTTGCGTTTCGGTAAAATGGAACTCGAGCGCCAAGCCAAGGAAGGCAGTAGCGAGACTGGGGATAGCTTGGAGTAATTTGACTATGGCCTATTGCCTATGACAATGGCCGCCCCACATTATGTGAGAGCGGCCATTGTTTTTATGACGTTGGCCAGAGGCTATAGTCATAAGCCATATCGATATCAATAACCGAAGATCTCCTCCGTGCTCACGCGCTTGATGGGGCCGAAGCCTTGGAGGGCGTTCATGTCGAGTTCCTTCTCGTTGCCGAGGATGACGTAGCGATAGGGCTTGTTGGCCATCTGCTCTTGCTCGAACTTCACGATGTCTTGCAAGGTGATATTGGGCAGGGCGTTGTAGATGCGTTCGTTGATGTCGTAGTCGATGCCACGGTTTTGGGCACTCAGCCAAGCGTTGATGAGGCCGAACTTGGTGGTGCGCTGACTGGCCAAACGCTTCGTCAAGGCATCCTTGGCGATGCCGAAGGCCTGTTCGCTCTCAGGCATATCGTCGAGGATTTCGAGGAAGTGGGTCACGCAGTCGATCATCTTGTCGTTTTGGGTGATGATGTGGGTGAAGAAGTATTCCTTTTGGTCCTTGTAGTTAGGCTCCATGTAGGCGGCAAAGGCGTTGTAAGCCAAGCCACGGGCCTCGCGCATCTCTTGGAACACGATGGTGTTCATGCCACCACCGTAGTACTCGTTGAACAAAGCCTTCACAGCGGCCTCTTCGGGATTCCACTCGCGTTGCTCGTTGTGTATCATGCGCATGTAGATGTTCTTGGCATCGTAAGGAGCGATGACGATTTCGTTCTCGGGCGTGGGCTGCATCTCGTAGTGCTTGCCTTCGGGCACGGCTTGCAGCTCGGCCAAGGTCTGGTGGTTCTCGGTGACGGCTTTGGCCATCTCCTCAGCGGTCATGGGACCATAATATAACACGGTGTGCTGATAGTTCTTGAGGTTCTTCAAAAGGTCAAGAAGCACTTGCGGGTCGAGCTTACGCATCTCTTCGATGGAGAGTTGGTTGCGGCTCGGGTTGTAGGGACCATAGATACCGTAGTTCACCAAGGCGCTGAAGTTGCTGCGCTGGTTGAGCTTGGCATCCATGCGCGCTTTCTCCAACTGTTGGATGCACATCTCGGCCACCATCGGGTCGGGCTGGGCATTTTGCATCACGTTTTCCATCAGGGCCAAGGCTTGTGGCATGTTCTCGCCCAAACCGTTTAAGGTGACAGTGATGTTGCGTGCGCCCACATTGATGTAGTAGGTGCATGCCAGCTTGTAGAACTGTTGCTTGATTTCCTCGTTGCTGAGTTGGTCGGTGCCGAGGTATTCAAGGTATTGTGAAGCCAAGCCATAACGCAGGTCTGACTCTTCGCCAAAGTCGTAGCGGAACGACAGGATGAAACGGCCGTTCTCCTTGTTTTGCACATAGATGTAAGGCAGGCCAGCCTCGGTGTTGCCGAAGGTCAAGTCCTTCTTGAAGTCGACAAAACGAGGCTCAATAGGTTTCACTTCGCTGTTTTGAACTTCCTTCACGAAGTCGCTCACGAGGTCGCGGTTGGTCGGGATGGGGGTGATGGCGGGCTTGTCGATTTTCTTCTGGTTCTCGTCGACGCCTTGGCGCTTGTAGACCACCACATAGTTGTCGTTGAAATGCTTGTTGGCGAAGTTGACGATGTCTTGCTTTGTCAGCTTGGAGATGCGGTCGAGGCGGCCAACGCTTTGCTCCCACGGCACCTCATTAATATAGGTGTCGACGAACATGTTGGCGCGGGCGGCGTTGCTTTCCAGCGAGTTGTAATAGCTGAGCTTGGCGTTGTTGATCACCGAAGGCAGCAGGTCGTCGGAGAAGTCGCCGCTCTTCAGTTTGGCGATTTCGGCGAGCAGCAGGTCTTTCGCCTCTTCGAGGCTTTGGCCAGGACGTGGCGAGCCACCCATGATGAAGCTGGTGTAGTCGCGCAAGGTTTGGCTACCAGCGTAGGCATAGAGCATCTGCATCTGCTGGTTGATGTTCAAGTCGACGAGACCGGCGGTGCCGTTGCTCAGCATCTCACCGATGATGTCCAAGGTGTCCACTTGCAGCGAGTTGCCACGCTCGAAACGCCAGCCGAGCATCAAGTTTTCGGCTTCGAGGCCGTAGACGGTGGTGTCCTTGGGCGAGGTGATGGGAGCCAAAGCAGGGAACTCGGGTTGTTTCACGTCAGCGCCAGGTTGCCAACCGCCAAAATACTTGTCGATGATGGCGATGACTTCGTCGGGGTTGAAGTCGCCAGCCATGCAGATGGCCACGTTGTTGGGGCGGTACCACTTGTTGAAGTAGTTCTTGATGTTGACGATCGACGGGTTCTTCAGGTGCTCCTGCGTGCCGATGGTGGTCTGTGTGCCGTAGGGGTGGGTGGGGAAGAGCATGGCGCTCAGGGCTTCCCAAACCTTGCGGCTGTCTTGGGCGATGCCGATGTTGTATTCTTCATACACGGCTTCCAGTTCGGTGTGGAAGCCACGGATGACCATGTTCTGGAAACGGTCGGCCTGGATCTTGGCCCAGTTCTCGACTTCGTTCGACGGGATGTCCTCGGTGTAGCAGGTAACGTCGTTGGAGGTGTAGGCGTTGGTGCCTTCCGCACCGATGGCCGACATGAGCTTGTCGTACTCGTTGGGGATGAAATACTGGGCGGCCAGTTGGCTCACCGAGTCGATTTCGTGGTAGGCCTGTCGGCGTTCCTCTGGGTCGGTGAGGGTGCGATACTTCTCATAACGGGCCTCGATGTCGTCCAAGAAAGGCTTCTCGGCGGCAGGGTCGGTGGTGCCGAACTTGTCGGTGCCCTTAAACATTAGGTGCTCAAGGTAGTGGGCCAAGCCGGTGGTCTCGGCAGGGTCGTTCTTCGAGCCGGTGCGCACGGCGATGTAGGTCTGGATGCGCGGCTCTTCGTTGTTGACGCTCAGGTAGACCTTCAGGCCGTTGTCGAGCGTGTAGATGCGGGCTTCGCTGAGGTCGCCCTTCACAGTCTCAAATTTGTACTTGCTTTCTTCTTGCTTCTTGTTGCAAGCTGAAAAAAGCATCAGCACTGCTGTTCCAAGCAGCAATGCCTTTTTCGAAAAGTTTTTGTTTAAATGCTTCATTTTTAATATATTAATTAGCTGTTCAAAATTCATATTCAACTTCTTTTGACACGGGACTCGTGACTTCGGGACACGGGACAAGTCCAAAGTCTCATGACTCGCAGTCTCGTGTCTCGCGTCTTATATGTAAACTCAATTTGCTCATGATCGTATTGTGATTATTTGAATCTTTGCAGAACGTCGTCCATGCGGTAAAGCTCGTCTTGGTTGGTTGTCAACCCTTTCAGATGTACAGGAAACACGACAGGCGGATTGTTGAGGTCGAGGAGTGATAGTTGACGCAGTTGCTCCGTGCTTTGATACACGAGGTTGATGGAAACAAATAGTTGTCCTTCAGTGTCTTGCCATTTCTCCATGACGAGTTTCGAGCCAATCGGTGTCTTTTTCTCAATCGTTTGCGGCAGGCTGTAGTCTTCGGCTTCGATGGAGGCCAAAACGCTGCCGATGTTCGAGTCGTGACCGCAAAGGAAAGCGAACTTGCGGCCTTCGGTCTGAAGCTCTTCGGCGATGGTCTTCAAAAGGGGAGCGGCCACCTGATGGGCCACCACGGGCGCGGTGAACAGCACGTCGCCATACCAGTCCTTGATTTCGGAAATCGTTTCCCATTCTTCAAGGCTTAGGGTGTCGCCAAACGCAGCTTTCACCGCATCGGATTCTTCGTAATATTGCAAGACGAGGGCGTCGGCGGCCTGACAAGCCAAACGGAACGAACCGCCCATGGCTGGCTCACGGTTTTGTACCAAGTGGATTTGCAGGTCGTCGGTGCGGAAATGGCAGGTGTCGCCTTGCAGGCAGGCTGCACTTTGTTTCATGTCAAGGACTTGCTCAAGAAGACGAAAGTTGTCGGCCATCTTTTCGCTGATGCCGTTCAAGCCTTTTTCGCCGCCCATGGCTGTGATTTCTTGCATGGCCTGCCGACGGAAATCGTCGGTTACGTCGGTCAATTGTGGGTTGAAAACAGGGTCCATCTTGCCGATTTCGCAATGGTGCTCCACACGGATGTTGGCGACGGGCAGCATCCCCGACGAAAAGTATTGCGCCGTGGCGATAGTTCGTTGCATCGAATTGGCGTAGAAACGCATGGCACCGTATTCTGGCATCTCGTTTTCCTTCATCAGCCCTTCGCTGACGAGCCATTTGCGGAAATATTGGCCCATCATGGTCTCCAAAACACCGCCACGCAACGACAGCTCACTTGGTGCCGACGACCACTGGAACCACTCGTGCGGCGTGATGCGCCTCAAGGTGGATTTTTTCCCTGAAAGGGGCGAACGGATGTTGTGCCTACTCAATACCACGACCTCCTTCAGCGCATAACGTTGGCGGAAATCGTTGTTGCGTGTTTGTTGTGCATGAGCTTCAAATGACAGAAGAAACAGTAGTACTGCAATATAAACAATTGAAGCACAACGATTTGTTATTCTTTTTAAAGACGGATTACCTTGGCGCATCTATGGTCGGAATTAATGGCTGCAAAATTACGTATTTAATTCATTCATTGGATGTTTAACGGCCATTAATGTTGTATTGGAGTGGAAAAATCGTCCACTTTTTTAGTTGTCCTCGTAATTCTTCGGAAAGCGGTTCCACATCTCGTAGGGCTTGCCAAGTTTCCTGACGAAAGCCGACCACATCATCTCCTCAGGCGTGTTGAGATATTCCTCAACGGTGATGTTGCCAATGACCCATGTGTTGCGCACCAGTTCGGTCACTAACTGCCCCGCATCCCATCCGGCATAGCCGAGATAGAAGCGTGTGTTTTCCTCGTTGGCTATTCCAGTGGCAATCAATGTTTTGAGCGTTTCTACTTCACCGCCCCAATAGAGACCGTCGATGATGGGCGAGGAGTCGGGGATGAGGTCGCCAAGCGTGTGGACAAAGAAAAGCTGGTTGTCGGCCACGGGACCGCCAAGATAGGCCGCCGCCTCGAAATCGGGGAAATCGTCGACGATTTGGCTGACGCTGGCATTGAGCCGCTTGTTGATGATGATGCCGAAACTGCCCTCGGACTCGACATGGTCGATGAGCAGAATGACCGACCTCCCAAAGTGGAAGTCGTTCATTAAAGGCTCTGAAATCAGGATGTTACCTTGTTTCGGGTCCAACGAATTGCTTTTTATGACAAACTTTTCTCCTAAATCCATAGCGCAAAATTAGTCTTTTTGGCCGATATTCAAGCCACTTTTCGTAATTTTGTGCCATAAAATCGCAACAATCTTGAAACGCACCGACAACCAACCCAAGTTTGACGCTTTGCGCGAGGCGTTTTCCACCTTCACCTTTGAAAACCAAACGGTGACCAGGGAAAACGGCACTTTGCGCCTGTCGTTCAACTTCAACCTCGACGACCGCTACCATTTCCGCCCGACGCTCGAAATCCCGGCTCGGCCTTTCTTCGATTGGGACAGCATCCCGATGGATGAATTGGAATTTTTGGCCTTTCAAATCGGCATGACCGAATTGGTGAGCTATTGGAAAATCGCCTGCCCGAAAAAGGTGGTGATTAAACCTTTTGCCTTGACGGAAAGCCAAAGCAAGTTCTGGAAAAAGCTGTATTACAACGGCTTGGGCGAGTTTCTCTATCTGAATGGCATCAAGGTTTCGGAAGCGGAACTGATGCACATCAAATCGGCTGGAAACGTGCCTTTTGCAAGTGTGGGAACGATGCTTGAGGACAAAGTCCTGGTGCCCATCGGTGGCGGCAAGGACTCGGTGGTCACGTTGGAATGTCTGCGCAACGAGATGCCAGTCATCCCGATGATTGTCAACCCGAGAGGGGCTACTTTGAATTGCGTGAAAGTGGCTGGTTATGGCGAGAACGATTTCATCGTCATCAACCGCACTCTCGACCCAACCATGCTGAAACTCAACGCGGAAGGCTACCTCAACGGACACACGCCTTTCTCGGCCTTGTTGGCTTTCATCAGCGTTTTGGTGGCTTTCGGTAGCCGATCGAAATACATTGCCTTGTCCAACGAAAACAGCGCGAACGAGAGCACCGTTCCAGGCACCAACATCAACCACCAATACAGCAAGTCCATCGAGTTTGAGCGCGATTTCCGCAATTATGTGGCTGAGAATTTGAACGATGAAGTTCAGTATTTCAGTTTCTTGCGCCCGTTGAGCGAGTTGCAGATTGCCAAACTGTTTGCCCGATGTGAGGCCTATCATCCCGTGTTCCGCAGCTGCAACGTGGGCAGCAAGACCGACACGTGGTGCGGCCACTGCCCCAAGTGCCTGTTCACGTGGATTATCCTCTCGCCGTTTTTGCCGAAGGAGAAGCTGATCACCATTTTCGGCAAGGACTTGATGGCCGACGAATCTTTGCGTCCCATCTTCGAGGAACTGAACGGCACGATTCCCGTCAAGCCGTTTGAATGTGTCGGCACTGTGGAGGAGGTGCGAGCATGTATGGAGGCCGCAGATGGCTGTCGGGAAAAAATTGAGGGGATTTTACACCGTTTCAACGATGAGCATTTTTTGCCAGAAAAGTTTGTGGAAATACTAAAGGAAGGCTTGAAATCCGAATAAAAGAAAGCTCTTACGGAGCATAACCTGCTGATTCATATGTTTTGTTATTAATAGAAAGCTCCTACAGAGCAAGTGTTGGAAGTACTTTAAAAACGACATAGAATGTTTGATTTGATACTCAATCGGTTGCGTGGAAAACGAATCCTTATCTTGGGCTTCGGTCGTGAGGGGAAGTCGACTTTGACATTCGTCAAGAAACATTTGCCCGAAGCCGTGGTTGCCGTGGCCGACAAAAACGAGATGGCAGGCGTGAAGCATTTTGGCGCAAGTTATCTTGAGGCCATGTACGACTACGACATTGTCATCAAAACACCAGGCATTTCATTGAAGGGTTTCGACACGAAAGGGGTGGAGATTACTTCGCAAACCGACTTGTTTTTCAACCAGTTCCGCAAGCAAACCATCGGCATCAGCGGCACCAAAGGCAAGAGCACGACGACGAGCCTGATTTACCATCTGCTGAAGTCATCAGGTCGCGACGCGATTTTGACTGGCAACATCGGCATCCCCTGTTTCGACGTGATGGAGGACATCAAGCCGGAAAGCATTGTCGTTTATGAGCTTTCGGCGCACCAATTGGAGTATGTCCACCAAAGTCCGCACGTGGGCGTGTTGCTCAATATCTTCGAGGAGCATCTCGACCATTTTGGCACTTTCGAACGCTACAAATCCGCGAAACTCAACCTCTTGCGTTTCATGGACAAGGACGACACCGCCATCATCCATGAGAGTTTGAGGGACGGCGTTTCGACAAGCTCAACGTCCAGTGCCACTAAGGTCCCTGAGCCTGTCGAAGGGCCGATACACAAGGTTGTGGTATTCTCCCAATTCGATATATCCAACCTTGTTACCCCCACAGTGTTGCCCCTCAAAGGCGACCACAACCTTCTGAACATCAAAGCCGCACTGTTGGCCTGCGATGCATACGGCGTGGATTATCACGAACTCATACCTTATTTATATACCTTCAAGCCGTTGGAGCATCGTTTGGAGCCAGTGGGCACTTTTGGCGGCGTCAGTTTCGTCAACGACAGCATCTCCACCATTCCGCAGGCCACCATCCAAGCCTGCAAGGCCTTGGGGCGCGTCGATTTCCTGCTGCTCGGCGGCTTCGACCGTGGCATCGATTACCAGCCGCTTGCCGATTATCTTAAAGAAAACCCTGTGCCGCATCTGCTGTTTACGGGCAAGGCAGGGGAGAGGATGATGCGCTTGATGGCTGGCTTCGGTGAGGGAGCGGGGATTGAAATCCCCGATGGAATAGTGCCGCCCCTTCAGGGCTTTGCGGACAGTGGAACCAAGGCCCCTGAGCCTGTCGAAGGGCCGACTATCATGGTGCATTACTCTTCTATGGAAGAAGCCTTCGCCTACATCGCCGCCCATGCCCAAAAAGGCGATGTCGTGCTGCTGTCGCCCGCCGCTTCGAGCTACGACCAATACAAGAACTTCGAGGAACGCGGGCGGAAATTCAAGGCTTTGGCGGAAGGGTTATGTAAATCATAGCGTTCGTTTCTTGTTTGGGCAACACGGGAACGGAAGGAATATTTGAACGAAAGCGTTTTTTTCCTGGCGAGGATACCCTTTCGCTAAATTTTCCTACTTTTGCAGCCGAATTTAGAATGCTTGGTAGAGCTTGTACTCCGTAAAGAAAATGTCAAACAACAAACAAAACGGAAAGCTCTCCACCGCGATTCTTTCCATCTCACTTCTCACCGTGATGGCGGGTGCCGCCGTCGCCCCGGCAATGGGCATCATCCACGATCATTTTGCAGGTATGCCCGACATGCTGTTGCAGCTCATCATCAGCCTGCCTGCTTTGTTCATCATCGTCACCAACCTGTTTTTCCCGTGGTTGTGTTCGTGTTTCAAAACCAGAACGTTAGCCCTTTCAGGACTTGTGTTGTATGTTGTTGCCGGAGCAGGCTGTTTCTTCGTCGACAACCTCACAGTATTGCTCGTTTTGCGTGCCTTGCTCGGCGTGAGCGTTGGCGTGATGATGCCGCTCTCTACGGGCTTGTTGGCCTATTACTATCCCCCTGAGCGCCAGGCCTCGCTGATGGGCCTTTCGGCGGCCATGAACCAGATGGGCGGCGTGGTGGCCACCTTACTTGCCGGACTTTTGGCCAACATTGGGTGGAACTACGCTTTCTTGGTGTATCTGTTAGGCTTGATTGCGGTTGTGTTGGTCGCGCTATTCATGCCCAACGAAAGGCTCGGAAAGCCCAACGACGGCACCAACCAGACTCTAAACTCTAAACCCTCAACTCTCAACTTGATAAAACGGTTCCATCCCTCCGTAGGCGGCATGTTCTTGGTGATGATTCTGTTCTTCATCTACCCAACCCGCTTCGCCATCAGTGCCCATGCAGGAACCACGCTTTCCAATACCGCCATCACTCTTATCATGGTTGGCCTCGACTTGGTGGCTTTCCTTATCGGTCTGGTATTTGGCCGCATGATGCGGAGTTTCCGCTATGCGATGAGATACATCCCGCCCGTCGGGTTCATCGTCGGCTATCTCTTCCTTTCGTTAGGCTCGAGCCTGCCGCTGTTGCTGCTCGGCTCGGCCTTCATCGGCATTGCCAACGGCATCGGTGTGCCTTATCTCAACACCATCGCCTCCATGAAGGCTGGCAAAGAGGCGGCCTCCACCGTGATGCCCATGCTCTCCATCGCCTTGTATCTCGGGCAGTTCCTGTCGCCGTTGTTGGTTACCCCGTTGGGGAACGCCTGTTTTGGCCTTTCCGACCTCTTGTCGCCGTTCAAGGCGGGCGTCATCATCGGCTTCGTTTATCTGTTGCAGGCCTTTTTGACGAGGAAGAAGCAGGTGGTTGAAGAAGTCAGGCAAAACTCGCATTGAGCGGCAAAGTGGCTCGGTTTTTCTGCGACAACATGAAATAATGCCGGCCTCATGCAATAAAGAAACCCAATGTCCGTTAATGAGCCATAAGGGATGTTTTAGCTTCCATGTTTGAAACGCTTAGGAAATATGGCTCTGTTTTCATGCTCTTGTTAGTGAGTGCGTTATGCTTGTGCCTCGTTGCCGACGAGGTTTTCGACTCGCAGCATTTGGCCAAGCAAATCGTTGGTTCCGCTAACACGTCGCTCCTTGCCGAAGATTTCGATTTCGACGAGGAAGACGACGATGAGGCCATAATCGGCTTGTTCACGGAGACTATGGATCGGCTTGCTGCTTCGATGCGTGAAACGAATGGCCGGAAAACGATGAAAAGCAAGAGTCCCAAGGCGTTGCAACGTGGACAGGTGAGGCGTCATTCGCCAAGAAACGACCTCCCTTGCAGCCATAGCTATACCCTTTTGTCAACTACCAAAAGTGGCGTGGATTTGCTCCATGCCACTTTTTTTGTCCGAAACAATAATCTTCATAACGGCGAACGCGGCTTGGAAACACCCTGGTCGCGTTCCATTTTGCAAACTAAAAGCTATAATCTATGAATGCAATCACTGTACTTTCTGCGATTCTGACTTTGACTGCTGGCATCGGCGTCTTTTTGATGGCCTGCCACATGATGAGCACGCATCTTGAAAACGCGGGCAGCCGCCGGCTGAAACAGCTTTTTGCCCGCGTGGGCGAGAGCAAATGGGTGGGCGTCGGCATCGGTGCCGTCGGCACGGCTGCCATCCAAAGTTCGGGTGCCGTCACCGTGATGGTCATCGGTTTTGTCAATGTCGGCATCATGTCGTTGACGCAGGCAGCCACGGTCATCTATGGCGCCAATATCGGCACCACCGTGACGGCGCAATTGGTGGCCTTGGGCATGTTGGGCGGAAACGGCATTTCAACTACCGTGTTGTTTTCGGCTTTTGCCGGCATAGGCGCCTTCATCCTGATGTTCTCGAAACGTGAGTCGTGGAAACATGTGGGCGGCATCCTGACGGGCTTCGGCACCTTGTTTGTCGGCCTCAGCATGATGTCGAACGCCATGGACGATTTCGCAGCACTCGATTCTGTGAAACAGTTCCTCGCCGGCATCAAAAACCCGTTGCTGATCGTCTTCTTGGGGGCGTTGTTCACCGCCATCATCCAAAGCTCGTCGGTGCTCACCTCCATCGCAATCACTATGGTCGTGGCGGGCTTGCTTTCGCTCGACCAAGGCATCTACCTGACAATGGGTTCCAACATCGGTTCGTGCGTGGTGGCCATCTTGGCAGGCATGACCAGCGGGACGAACGCCAAGCGGACAGCTCTTATCCATCTGTTTTTCAATGTCATGGGTGTGGTGGTGTTTCTGCTGATAGCCTTGTTGTTACGGATAGCTTCAAAAGGCGTATGGACTTTCGGGAGCATCTTTGAACACGCATTCCCCCATGCGCCGCAAATCCAGTTGGCCATGTTCCACACGGTGTTTAACGTGTGCACCACCTTGTTGGCCTTGCCTTTGACGGAGAACTTGGTTCGCCTTGTGTGCCGCCTTGTTTCGGATAAGGAGAAAACAGCTGTCGATGCTGGTCCGCACTTGTATTTCCTTGACGATACGATGCTTAGTGCTCCAGTCTTGGCCGTGAAGCAGCTGAAAGCCGAAATCGAGAACATGGCGAAGTTGGCCATGGAGAATTTCAAGCGTTCGATTGAAATCGTGACCACGATGGATTTCAGTGCATCGGAGCAATTTGCCAAAACCGAGAAGGAACTCAACTACCTGAATGGCGAATTACTGAGGTTTATGGTGCAGCTATCAGAAAAACGACTGAATCAGACGGACTTGAAATACCTGAATGCGAGCATCAGAAGCGTGAGCGACTTGGAGCGTATCGGCGACTATGCCGAAAACATCGTGGAATATGCCGAGAGCCTGAGGTCGCAGTCGGCATCGTTCTCCGACAAAGCCGTCGAGGAAATCCGCACGATGGAGAGCCGTATCCTCGCGCTTTATGACCAGGTTAGCACGGCTTATCACAATCTCGACGCCGAAGCCTTGGAACGCGCCTATGTGATTGAGGAAGATATTGACGAATTGACCGAGCAGATGGAACGCAATCACATCCAGCGACTTGTGGAAGGGAAATGTACGCCGCAGGTGGGCGCGGAATACCTGTCGTTGGCGCAAAACGCAGAGCGCATCGCCGACCATTTGATCAACGTGGGAAACACGATCCGGGAATGATTCCGCGAATTGGGCTTTGGTGGTTTTTTCAAGGAAATAAGCCCTGATTCACGGAAAAAAAGTATTTTTGCTTTCGGTTTGAAACAAAATCACCGATGAGTACGCAATCAATGATTCCTTTCCATAAAGTTGTCATCATCGGCGCTGGCATTTCGGGGCTTACCACTGCCGTGTATTTGCAGCGTTCCGGCTTCCAGACACTTGTTTTGGAGAAGGCGGGCGGTCCGGGCGGCGTTTCCACAAGCTGGAAGCGGAAGGGCTTCACTTTTGAGGGGGGTGTCCATTGGCTCATCGGCGCAAAAAAGGAGATACCCTTGCATCAAGTTTGGAAAGAGACGGGCGCACTACAGGAAAACAACCCTGTCTACTTCAAGGATCCCATCTATACCTTGGTCGACAGCGAAGGCACGATGCCGCTGTTTCGCGACCTGCATGGACTGGAAACCAAAGGCTTAAGGGACAGAATCGCCTTATGGTCCCTACGATTCCATTTGGCCTGCTTCAAGCATTTCCACCAGCCCATCGGCGACATGCGCGGGCTTAAGGTCAGGCATCCCAAACCGCTCTCGATAGGGGAGTACGCCAAAATGCTGCCAGCCGCTCTAATCACCCCGTTTTTGATGGTCCAGTCGGCGCGGAGCTATGCCAAACGGTTCAAGAACAAGCGGATAAGGGCGTTGTTGGCCGCCGTGGTGGAGCCGGACATTAATGCGCTGTCGCTCATTTATACCCTCGGCACGTTCCAAGTGGGCGACAGCGGCTATCCCCAAGGCGGCTCGCTTCGCATGGCGCAAAACATGGCCGAAACCTTCCTGAACTTAGGCGGAGAAATTCGTTACCAGACAACGGTGGAGGAGGTCTTTCCCGCTGAAAACGGATGGGCTGTCCGCACCAAAGGCGAGGTGCTCAAGGCCGATGCCGTGGTCGTTTCCGCCGATGCCCGCACCGCCATCGACAGGCTTTTCCGCGAGCCGTTGCAGGACGGCTGGGCAAGGAAGATGCGCGACGGACTCAGGACGACGCAGTGCATGTTTCTCGGCGTTGGGGTCAAGGCTGATTTGTCGGCTTGGCCTCGCTCGATGCAAATCGTGTTGCCCCGTCCGTTGAAGGCGGCTGGGCGCACCTACGAGACGGTCGTCGTGAACAACTATGTCAACGAGGAAGGCTATGCCCCAGAGGGTTGCAGCGTCATCACCTGCCTGCTGCATGGCCCCACCTATGCCTACTGGAGAGCGGCCAAGGACGACGGCAGCTACCAAGCCAAAAAGAAAGCGGTGATGGACGGTTTCTTGGAAATCATGGGCGATATGATTCCCGAAATCAAGGATGCCGTGGCGGTGACTGACGTGGCCACGCCTCTGACCTACGAGCGTTACTGCAGCACCTTCGAAGGAAGCTACATGACCGACTGGCCGCCGCTTAGCCGATTGTACCACGCGCCTGTTCGCTATCGCAAGGGCTTGTATTTCACGGGCCAGCGCACGGCCTATTCGGGCGGACTGCCCCCGGCGGCCCAAAGCGGTCGCACCACCGCCCAAGCCGTCTGCAAGGACTTCGACGCCGAGTTCGTGGGGCATTGAATGGGCGAAAGCCGCGTTTGGATGTTGGTGAGGAATGAAAAATCCATACAGGCATCCATTGAGCGCGATTTGCGTGAAAGAGCGGAAAGCAAGCCTCGGAAGTACAACTCGGGAGATGAGTTTTGGGGTAAAACGACCGAAGCCATGCTGCGTCATTATGAAAAAGTAGGTAATGTTGCCAAAAATGGTTGGTGAGATTGCCAAAAAAACATCAAAAAACAG
>R28__coassemble_21_pt1 | contig 108979 bp, 84 predicted proteins | sample R28__metabat2_low_PE_021 | metagenome-assembled genome bin R28
ACCATAATCGTAAGCAGTTATGCTTTTGAAGAAGGCATTTTTTATTGTTGTTATGGTAACTCATTCGGGAACGATTGTTCTGTTAACTCGTTCGGGAACAGTTGCTTCCAAAACTCGTTCGGGAACAATTGCTATCAGAACTCATTCGGGAACGATTGCCGTAGAAACTCGTTCGGGAACTACTGCCAATACAATTCGTTCGGGAACAGTTGTCAAGACAACACATTCGGGAACAGTTGCCAAAACAACACATTCGGGAACGAGTGATATAAAAACTCATTCGGGAACAATTGCAAAAACAACACATTCGGGAACAATTGATATCAGAACTCATTCGGGAACGATTGCTATTACAACTCGTTCGGGAACGATTGCCGTAGAAACTCGTTCGGGAACAGTTGCTTCCAAAACTCGTTCGGGAACTACTGCTATAACAACTCGTTCGGGAACGATTGCTATTACAACTCGTTCGGGAACTACTGCCAAACTATCACTGTCTTTGATGGTGTTCAGAATTGCAGCGTGACTGGTGGAAGCCAAAGCGCTCCCGTTAAGAACGCGCAGATTCTCAACGGAACGGCTGGGGCTTCAGCCCAAAACAAGCTGACCATCGCCTTCGCCGCAAACAAGGCTTACACCCAAGTTGCGGCCAAGACAACGGCAGGAAACCTGCAGGTTTTCAACCCCGCTGATTTGGTCCAATAGGCCGAATTTCACCACCCACATTTGCCTATTCTTGCCTATATAGCGCAAGAATAGGCAAATAATTAGCCGATTTAATTGTTAGAAAGCGCTGCACAACATTCCGATTTTCAGAGTGTTGTGCAGTTGTTTTTGCCCAATTCCCGAATAATTGTTCCCGAATTATTCCTCATATCCCAAATTCCTTCGCGCACGCGCGAAATCGGTCAGCCTGGCAAAGGCACACGAAGCCCCGAATGGCCGTAAAACGACCATTGAAGAAAGGGGCTTGAAATAAAGACTGTTATTTCACTGCCTTGGCCAACGCCATCTCTATGCCCTCGCGATTGACTTCACGATAGATTTCCGTGGTCTGCAACTTGGTGTGCCCAAGCAGCTTCGACACGACCGTGATGTCAACGCCCTGCTGACCGAGCAAGGTGGCAAAGGTGTGACGCGAGCTGTGGAAAGTTATCTTGGCATCCGCACCAACGGCATCCAATAAGCCACGAAGCGTCCTATTCACCGTGGCATTGGGACCGAGTTTCTTCGTCAGTCGGCCAATGTTGCCGCCGTACTTTTCCACCATGGCCATCATCTTCCCGTCGAAGAGTTTGCCGATGGGAATCTCAACGGTGAACTTGGTCTTCTGCATGGCGATGACCAACCAGCCGCCGTTGATGTGGTTTTGCCGCAATGCCGTGATGTCGCTGAAGCGCAATCCGGTGTAGCAACCGACCAGGAAGGCATCACGCACGATTTCTTCATAGCCTTTCAACTTCATTCCTTCAAGGGCGTGAAGCTGCTCTTTGGTGATGTAGCCCTTTTTGCTGACCATCTGCTGGATGCGGAACTTGTCGAAAGGGTTGGCACTGATGATGTCGCGCTTCTTTGCCTCATTGAGCACCGCACGGAACAACCGCAAGCGGCTGATCCGTGTGTTGTGGGCAATGCCGCTCGACCGAAGCCATTTGTCGTATGACACGACAAACTGGTAGTCAATCTCGGCAACGTGGATGCCAGGCTTGAATTTGTCGAGATTGTTGAAAAGGGTCTTGTAGTTCTGTTTGGTCAGCTCGTTGCGCTCACTTTGGCCGACCACTTCGTTTCCGAAGTCGGTCAGCTTTGCCGAGGGCGACAAATGCGCCTTGACTGCCTCTTTCAGCATTGGAAGCGTGACTTCGACACCTTTCTTGATGTAGTCGAGTTCGACGGCTTCGACCTCTCGGATCATCGTGAAAAGGGTGTAATTCAACGCATCGGCCAAATCGGTGTTGACCACACAGCCCCGGGCAAACTGCTCGGGCTTCAGGTAGGTGTGAGTAGAGAAATAGGCTTTGCGCCCCTGCTGTTCGGCCTCGATTTGAACGAGGCCTTCTCCGCGCTGGTTGAGGGAACCGCTACGGTTCCACACCAGTCTGTAACGAATCTTTTTGATCATGTGAATATAATTTGGTTAGAAATTGGGTGCTTTCTTTGAAATTGTCTCAACCAAATGCGGGTCAACATGATTCGCATAACGAGTTGTCATGCTCAGATCATGGTGGTCCGCGTGTTGCATGACCGTCAACGGGTCGATGCCACATTTCAACATTTCGTTAATTCCGGTGTCGCGTAAGGAGTATAGTTCCATTTCGTCGGGGAGATGCAGCGCTTTTCGCATTTCTATCCAATCCTTCGAGAAACGAGAGTGGGGGATGGGCTTCTTTCCGGCAGCGTAGTCTTTGCTGCCAATAAGATAGTCGTCGCCATTGGCACCTTTGATCCAATCAGCCACCAAACCCTCCAAAATGGGATTCATGGTGGCGATACGAGCAAAGTGCGTCTTGGCAACTTCGGAACGGATTAGAATGTAGTGCTCTTTCAAAAACACATCACCCACCTTGATACAACGGATTTCCTTCGGCCTAATGAGCGAAGAGTAAACCAACTGGCTCACTATGAGCAAGCCAAGGTTGTTTTCCTTGCAATAGGCCGTAATCCGTTTGCGTGTGTCGGCAGGTATCAACACCCTTCGTTTTTCGGCCTCCCGCTTTGGCTTGATGCCACCAAACGGGTTTTCTTTGCAGTAGCACTTTGCCACCGCCCAAGAAAACAGTGCCCGTGCCGCTTTGAGTTGGTTGTTCCATGAACGCCCCTTGAGTTTCCGTTCAACCGAGCAATAGTCCAAATACCGAATGGCAAGCACCTTATTAAATAAGATGGCTTGGCAGTCGGGGACATTCTCGTTTACCCAAGCCCCGAAGATGGTACAAAACGACTTGTAAGAACGGAGGGTGTCGGGGCGAAGTTCATCCTGCTTTTCGGCCAGGTATGCACGAATTACGACCGAAAGCGAGGTGTAGAATCTTGCGTTTTGGTTTTCGCCAATAGGAGACCAACCGCCAGCGAGCTTCGCGTTGATGGTGTTGATGATGCCGTTGCAATGTGCTTTGAAGTCGGCGAGCCGAGGATAGTGTTTTCGCAACACATTGACATGTGTGCGAAAACGCTGCATTTTTCCAATGTTGGGATTAAATGTTTGATATTCAATGTACCATCCGTGCGAATTGCTTTTCAATTGCGCGGGCAGAAATTCGATTACAGACATTTTTTTTTCTCCTTTTCGCCTGGCGAAAAGGTCGTTCAACATCGGTAATTCGTGTGCAAATCGTGTGCACTTTATACAAGGAAATCAGCCTTAAAAGACTGATTTCCAATGCTTGTGACCCGGCTGGGGCTCGAACCCAGGACCCCAACATTAAAAGTGTTGTGCTCTACCTGCTGAGCTACCGAGTCAACCGCTTCGCGATTTGCGGCTGCAAAAGTACAGCTTTTTTCTTTATCAACGCTGTTTTACGCCAAATTTTTTTCATTCGTCAAGCAAACCTTTGCCCTGACGAATGATAACGATTTCATTATCAGTACAATCCACAACGGTACTTTCTTCGTTTTCGCCAGCGCCGCCATCGATGACAATGTCCACCAGGTCCTTGTAGCGGTCGTAAATCTCCTCGGGATCGGTGAGATAGGGGTTGATTTCATCTTCCTCGTCGGACAAAGAGGTGGTCATAATCGGGCTCCCGAACTCCCTAACGATATTGGTGATGATGGGCTGGTCGGGGATGCGGATGCCAATGGTTTTCTTCTTGCTTTGGAAGATGCGGGGAATGTTGTTGTTGGCTTCGAGGATGAAGGTGAACGGTCCGGGCAGGTTGCGTTTCATCATCTTGAAGACGTCGTTGTTGATGGGCTTGGTGAACTCACTCAACATGCTGAGGTCGTGGAAGATAAATGAGAAGTTGGCCTTCTCTTTACGGATGCCCTTGATCTGGCAGATGCGCTCAAAGGTGCGTTGGTTGTTGATGCAACCGCCAAGACCATAAAGGGTGTCGGTGGGGAAGATGATGGTGCCGCCGTCGGCCAAGCATTCCATGATCATCTTGACGTAGCGCGGGTTCGGATTCGTGGGGTAGAGTTTGAGTATCATACTTTTACAAAAAAATCGCGCAAAAGTACAAAAATCTTGTCGAACATAGGAGAAAATCCGTATTTTTGCAGTCCATCTAAGGGACATTTTCTCTTGGATGGTTTTTTGTTTTTTGGACTAACACAAATAAAACGAGACAATTATGGGTGGCTTCTTTGGAACCGTTTCAAAACATGCTTGCGTCAAGGACTTGTTCTATGGCGTTGACTATCACTCTCATTTGGGCACCAAACGCGCCGGTATGGTGACCTACGACGGCGAACTCTTTCACCGTTCGATCCACGACATCGAGAATTCGTATTTCCGCACGAAGTTCTGCGACGAGTTGGGCAAATTCACCGGCAACATCGGCATTGGCGTTATCAGCGACACGGATGCACAACCGATTGTGGTGAACTCGCATCTAGGCAAGTTTGCCATCGCTACAGTGGCCAAAATCAACAACTTGGACGAGTTGGTCAGCCATTGTCTCGACAGCCGTCAGCACTTTGCCGAACTGAGTTCGGGTGCCACCAATCCCACCGAACTGATGGCATTGCTCATCACGCAGGGCGAGGACTTCGTAGACGGCATAAAGAACATATATAATAAGGTGAAAGGCTCGTGCTCGATGATTATCCTCACCGAGGACGGCATCATCGCCGCCCGCGACTATTACGGACGCACGCCCATCGTCGTTGGCAAGGGCGAAGAGGGGTATGTGGTGGCTTCGGAAAGCCATAGCTACATCAACCTCGACTACACGACTTGCTACAACGTGGGTCCTGGCGAAATCGTCAAGGTCACGCTCGATGGTGTCCAACAGCTGTTGCCGCCAAGTCCTAAGAAGCAGATTTGCAGCTTCTTGTGGATCTATTACGGCTATCCAGTTTCCGACTACGAGGGCATCAATGTGGAAGAGGCGCGCTACAACGAAGGCCGCGAGATGGGCAAGCACGACTATGTCGACATCGACTATGTCTCCGCCATTCCCGATTCAGGCATCGGCATGGCCTTGGGCTATTCCAACGTGCGCAAGGTGCCGTATCTGCGCGGCGTGGTGAAGTATACGCCCACCTGGTCGCGTAGCTTCATGCCAGTCAACCAAAGCCAGCGCGAGCATGTGGCCAAGATGAAACTGATTCCCAACCGTGCCTTGCTCGAAGGCAAGAAAGTGGCCTTCTGCGATGACTCAATCGTGCGTGGCACGCAACTGCGCGACAACGTGAAGATGCTCTACGACTTTGGCGCCAAGGAGGTGCATGTGCGCATCAGTTGCCCGCCCTTGCTCTATGGTTGCCCGTTCCTCAATTTCTCGGCTTCGAAGAACATTTTGGAGCTGATCACGCGCCGTTGCGTCGAGGAAATGGAAGGCGACGACAACAAAAACATCGAGAAATACTGCGATCCGACATCGCCCGAATATGCCAATCTTGTGGAGATGTTGCGCAAACATGTAGGAGTGGATACGCTGAAATTCAACACCTTGGATAGTGTGGTGAATGCCATCGGTCTGCCTAAGTGCGACCTCTGCACGCATTGCTTCGACGGGTCGAGCTACGGCGACTGAGAATTTTTTTCTCTTTTTCGCTTGCCAATCCAAGAAAAGTCCGTACTTTTGCATCGGGTAAGTCTTATACGACCAGCTCCCTCTGAAATCCCCCAGGACAGGAATGTAGCAAGGGTAGGAGGTTGTAGCGGTGCGATATAAGTAGCTTACCCTTCTTTGTATCCCCCTCTCTGAGGGGGTGCCCGCAGGGCGGGGGAGTCTCTTCCCCCTTTATAAAGGGGGGCAGGGGGGATTAAAAAACACTCATACTATATGGAAAACTTCAAATACCTTGTCGACCAATTCGCCGACATTCGCATCATGCGCTACCAAATCCCTGGCTGGGAAAACCTGACCTTGCGCCAAAAGGAATACCTTTATTATCTCGGCGAGGCCGCCAAATCGGGGCGCGACATCCTCTTCGATCAAAACTACAAGCATAATCTCGTGATCCGTAAGACCTTGGAGGCCATCCTCAATAGCTATCAAGGCAATCGCGAATGCGATGATTTCCAGTGGTTTGTGGCCTATGCCAAGCGCGTTTTTTTCAGCAACGGCATCCATCACCATTATGCCGAGGACAAGTTTTTCCCCGAGGTTGGGCAAGACTATTTCGCCGAATTGGTGAGGAACTGCGATGTGGAACAGCTGCCTATTAATAAAGGTGTAACTGTCGACCAATTTCTCGATTTCCTGATCCCGATTATCTATGACCCGATGGTTGCGCCCAAACGCCGCAGCAGCGAAGACGACATCATCCGCAATTCGGCAGTCAATTTCTATGAAGGCGACATGACCAAGGCCGAGGTTGAAGCCTTTTATGCCGCGCAGCATGAGGAAGGGGACACAAAGCCGGTTTCATACGGCCTCAACTCGCGTCTCGTGAAGGAAAACGGCCATATATATGAAGAGGTGTACCACGCCGACGGACTTTACGGCGAAGCCATAAAAGTCATCATCGGCTGGCTCGAAAAGGCCAACGAAGTGGCTGAAAATGATGTGCAACGTGATTATACACAGAAACTTATCGAATACTATAAGACCGGCGACCTCAAGACTTGGGATGCCTACAACATTGCTTGGGTGCAGGACAATGCCTCGCATATCGACTTCGTGAATGGTTTCATCGAGGATTATGGTGACCCGATGGGCATGAAGGCCACATGGGAGAGCGTGGTGGATTTCAAGGACTTGGAGGCTACCAAACGCTCCAACATCATCAGCGAAAACGCGCAGTGGTTTGAGGACCATTCGCCTGTCGACCCGCGTTTCAAGAAGGAGGAATGTCGTGGCGTTTCGGCCAAGAGTATCATCGTCACCACGCTTGGCGGCGATTGCTTCCCCTCGCCTCCGATTGGCATCAACCTGCCCAATGCCGACTGGATTCGCAAAGATTATGGATCCAAGTCGGTGACTATCACCAACTTGATGGATGCCTATGACCGTGCCGCCGACGAAAACCCGAAAAGCGGCCTGAAGGAGTTTGCCTATTCTGAGGAAGAAGTTGCGCTGTGCAAGAAATACGGCCCCGATGCCTCGGTGGTGCATACCAACCTGCATGAGTGCCTCGGCCACGGCTCTGGTAAGCTCCTGCCAACCACATCGCCCAACGCTTTGAAGGAGTTCAGCTCCACTTTGGAGGAAGCCCGCGCCGACCTTTTTGGCCTTTACTACATCGCCGACCCGAAGATGGTGGAACTCGGCATCATGCCTGACAGTGAAGCCTACAAAGCCGAATATTGCAGCTACATCCGTAATGGCTTGATGACGCAGTTGGCGCGTGTGGAACTGGGCAAGGACGTCACCGAGTCGCACATGCAAAACCGCAAATTGATTGCCGAATGGTGCCTCGAACACGGCAAGGTAGAGACGTTGCGCGCAACGTCTGTACAACAAAAAGATGTCATCGAAAAAATCATCCGCGAGGGCAAGACCTATTTCGTCGTCAACGATTTCGAAGCCTTGCGCCAGTTGTTTGGCGAACTGTTGGCTGAGGTGCAACGCATCAAGAGCGAAGGCGACTACGCCGCTGGCAAGGCCTTGGTGGAACGCTATGCCGTGAAGGTCGACATTGAGTTGCACAAGGAAGTGAAGGAACGTTATAATGCCTTGGGTCTCAAGCCTTATGGTGGCTTCATCAACCCGGAAATAGTGCCAATTTATGCTGACGGCCCTTCGACAGGCTCAGGGACCGTGGTGGACTATCGTGTGGATTATCCCACCGATTTTCTTGCGCAACATCTTGAATACGGGAAGAAGTATGCTTTTTTGTAATGGGATAGATGCCCTGAAGGGCAGAAAGCTATAGGGGATTTCTAAAAATCAAGCTAAAGAAAGCTCCTACAGAGCATAACTAGTTGGTTCGTTGTATTTTGTTATTAAATGAAAGCTCCTACGGAGCAATCTTCAGAACCTCCTATAAAAATCAAAGTTAAAAGATTTGAAATTGAAAGTAATAGGTTTTTGAATGATTTTTGGAATATTTTGAACGATTTCTTGCGAATCAATCCCATAAAAGCCCTACTTTTGCGAGAAATATACAATCTATGAAGAAAGTTCATTTTATCGCCATAGGCGGCAGTGCCATGCACAACCTCGCCATCGCCTTGCACCGCAAGGGCTATGAAGTCACGGGTTCGGACGACGAAATTTTTGAACCTAGTAAGTCACGTCTCGCCAAGGAGGGCATCCTGCCTCCGCAATGGGGCTGGTATCCCGAAAAGTTGGATGATTCTTACGATGCCGTCATCCTCGGGATGCACGCCCGCATCGACAATCCAGAACTTGTTCGTGCCCAGGAGCTTGGACTGAAAGTTTATTCCTATCCCGAGTATCTTTACGAGCAAAGCAAGGACAAGACGCGCATCGTCATCGGTGGCAGCCACGGCAAGACGACCATCACTTCGATGATTCTGCACGTGCTTAAACATGCGGACATCGAGACGGATTTCATGGTGGGAGCGCAATTGGAAGGCTTCGATGTGATGGTGCGCCTCAGCGAGACGGCGAAATACATGGTGATGGAAGGCGACGAATACCTCACGTCGCCTATCGACCGCGTCCCGAAATTCCATCATTACCATCCTCATATTGCGGTGATTAGCGGTATTGGCTGGGACCATGTCAATGTGTTTCCGACCTTCGACAACTATTTGGAACAGTTCCGCATTTTCGTCCGCACTATCGAGCCGGGGGGCTGCCTGATTTATGACCAAACTGACGTGGAAGCTGAAAAGATTGCCCAAAGCGCCCAATGCCAAGCTTTTGGCTATGGTGTGCATCCCTTTGAGAGTGAAGGTTTAAAGACGGTTTTGCTATTGCCCGACGGCAATAAGAGGGAAGTGGGCGTGTTTGGCAGCCACAACATGAAGAATATCAATGCTGCACGATTGGTTTGCAAGCAGTTGGGTGTCACCGACGAACAATTCTATGAGGCCATTGCGAGTTTCAAAGGTGCGGCGCGCCGGTTGGAGCTTTTGTTCGACAATGGGGATAATTTCATTTTCCGCGATTTCGCCCATGCGCCCTCAAAGGTGACCGCCAGTGTGAAAGCCTTGCGTGAGCAGTTCCCTGAAAAACATTTGCTTGCAGTGTTTGAATTGCACACCTACAGCAGTCTCAGTGAAGTTTTCATCGACCATTATCGCGATGCCTTGAAATTAGCCGACCAAGCCATTGTGTTCTACGACCCGCACGCAGTGGCCATCAAAAAGTTGGAATTGATGCCCGATGAGCGGATTGTTGAGGGGTTCGGAAGGCCTGATTTGAAGGTGGTTCACAGTAAGGCGGAATTGTTGACCCTATTGCAAAACTGTCAACGCACCAATGTCGTCGGCGCATTCATGAGTTCTGGCGATTTCAACGGGCTTACCACAGACGACCTAAAATCCTTATATGCTTAAGTTTACAAATTGAACTTGCTTTCTTCCACCTGCCCGTTGATGACTGGCACGGAGAGTTGGTAAGTGTCTTGTGTGTCGCTGTAGTCGGTGAGGATGAGCTCCTTGATGAGCAGGTCGTCATTCCCGAAATGGAAAACGGCTTTCTTGTATCCCAATCCGAGGAAACTTTTCGATTTTGTCGTTAGGATGACAATCTTGAAGTTTTCATTGCTTTGGGTTTCAATGAAATAGTTGTTTTCTTCGGCTAAGTCTTGACACCGGCCTTGGAAGGCATAGAGAAACAGGTTGGCGAATGAACGCATCAAGCCTTTCTTTCGGAGCCTGAATTTTCCGTGGAAAAAGCCAATGTCAAGTTTGATTTGGTTGCCGTTGATAATCAGGTAAGTACCATTGTCGAATTCGGCATAAAGCCTATCGGGCGACATAAAATGGATTTCCCCGTTTCGGTCGGAGGTGCCTTTTGACGATACCAAATGTCGGGTGATTTGGGATTGGAAGGCGGTCACTTCCATGTTGGCCTCCTTGATGCGTTGTAGCAAATCGAGGTCTTGCGCTTGTAATTGCGTTGACAGCAAGAACGTTATGATGATTAGCAGTTTTTTCATGGCTCCAAAAATAGTCAAAAAAAGTGACGCGATGGTTTCTCACGTCACTTTTTTGTTGGTTATGTGGGTGGATTATTTGTCCAAAGTCATCAGGAACTCTTCGTTGTTGCGGGTCTTGGCCACGCGGTCTTTGAGGAATTCCATGGCTTCGACGGGGGTCATGTCGGAGAAGTGGTTGCGCAAGGCCCACACGCGCGCGAGGGTGCGCTCGTCGACCAAGAGGTCGTCGCGGCGCGTGCCTGAAGCCACGATGTCGATGCTGGGGAAGATGCGTTTGTTCGACAGGCGACGGTCGAGCTGAAGCTCCATGTTGCCCGTGCCCTTGAACTCCTCGAAGATGACCTCGTCCATCTTGGAGCCGGTGTCGATGAGGGCCGTGGCCAAAATGGTGAGCGAGCCGCCGTTTTCGATCTTGCGGGCTGCGCCGAAGAAACGTTTCGGCTTTTGCAATGCGTTGGCTTCCACACCGCCGGTGAGCACCTTGCCCGATGCGGGCGAAACGGTGTTATAGGCACGTGCCAAACGGGTGATGGAATCGAGCAGGATGACCACGTCGTGGCCGCATTCGGTGAGGCGCTTGGCCTTTTCCAACACGATGTTGGCGATTTGCACATGCTTCGAGGCGGGCTCGTCGAAGGTGGAGGCGATGACCTCGGCGTTGACGCTGCGTTGCATGTCGGTGACTTCCTCCGGACGCTCGTCGATGAGCAGGATGATGAGGTACACCTCTGGGTGGTTGGCGGCGATGGCGTTGGCCACTTCTTTCAACAATACGGTCTTACCGGTCTTGGGCTGTGCCACAATCAAGCCGCGTTGGCCTTTGCCGATGGGGGCGAAGAGGTCCATGATGCGGGTCGAGATGGTGCAGCCTTGGTGGCTCGTGATGTCGAACTTCTCGTTCGGGAACAAGGGCGTGAGGTAGTCAAAGGGGATGCGGTCGCGCACTTCCTCGGGACGACGCCCGTTGATGAGGTTGACCTTGACCAAGGGGAAGAATTTCTCGCCCGCCTTTGGCGGACGGATGACACCCAACACCGTGTCGCCGGTCTTCAGCCCCATCAGCTTGATTTGCGACTGCGACACATAGATGTCGTCGGGCGAAGGCAGGTAGTTGTAGTCCGACGAACGCAGGAATCCGAAGCCTTCGGGCATGATTTCGAGCACGCCTTCGGCACGCACGGAGCTGTCGAACTGGTTGAGCAGGTCGTCGCGTCGCGGACGTTGCTCGAAGCGTTCCGTTTTCTCCTGCTTGGGTTCGGCCACCGCTTCTTCAGCGGCTTTAGGCTCCTCTGCGGGCTTTTCCTCATTCGGTTTCTCATCGGCAGGCATTTCCGCTTCCGGTGCAGCTTCGTTGGCGTTTTCGCGGAGGCGCTTGCGCTTTTGCTTGAAGTTCTCCTTCTTTTGGTTGGTGGGCTTCTCTTCGGCTATATTGGCTTCTTGCTCTTGTGCCACCACGGCAGGTTCGACAGCCGCGATGGGAGCAGGTTCTTCCTCCGTCTCGGCCTTGGGTTCTGGCGCAAATTCAACGGCGTTGTTCCGTTGCCATTCGCTGACGTTGGCTTCGGCTTCTTTGCTGATGCGCGGGCGTTTGCCGCGTTTGGCTTTGGGCGAGTCTTCGGCAGGCTCTTGCGCAGGCTGCTCTTTGGCTGGAGCAGGCTCGGGCTTCTCTGTTGGGGCTGGTGTTTCTTTTGTCTCGGGCTTGTCGGCCTTGGGCGTTTTAACTTTTTGTTTTTTGTTTTTCGGTGCCTTTTTGATGTCGGGATGGTCAGCCTGATGGTCGATGATGTCGTATATCAGTTGCGATCGGTCAAGATTTTCATCGTCGATGCCCATTTCGGTGGCAATGAGTTTGAGGTCGTCTAACGACTTCTCCTGTAGTTCATAAATGTTGTACATAAATAATTGATGTGAAGATTCCGTCTTGGAATATGAGTGGTAATACAATAAATCTGTGGAGGGCTTTCTTGGATGCAATTCTCACGATTGTCCGCAAAAGTGGCGCAAAGGTAGTGCTTTTTTTTGTATTGGCAAGTTTTTGACGAAAAAAATCGTATTTTTGCACCCGATTTTAAAACGAAAACATTATGTCACAAAGATTGCAATCCATTTTCTTTTTCCTTTCGGCGCTGCTGTTCGCCATGTTGTTCTTCTTGCCTATAGCTGAGTTTTTGGGCGAGTCGAATATCTTGGTTTTCAATTTGTTTGGTGTCGAGAGCAGCCTGCCTGGTGGGACGGTTCCTTTTTCCAAGTGGTACAGCTTGCCGGTGCTGGTTTTGGGCATCACGGCCATGTTGCTGTGCGGCTATTTAGCCATGGGGCTTTTCCGTGCGGTGAAGCTGTCGCAGTTCGTGAAGCTGCACAAGACCGCCCGTGTGGCCATCATCGTCATTGTGGCTTGGATCGCCTTGGTGTTTGCCGTTTATGTGCCTACGATTGGCAAGTCGGTCGTTGGGCTGAACGACACGATCTACAAGGTCGGGGCTTTCTTGCCTTTGGCTTCGTTGGTCTTGACGATTGCCGCCACATCGGGCCTGAAGAAGGACATCAAGAAGGTGCGTTCAACCGACCGTATCCGTTGAGCCAAACGTTGAATGAAAAAACGAAAGCCGACTTCTTTTTGGAGGTCGGCTTTCGTTGTTAGATGACCTTGTTTCGGTCAAGCTCAAAGATTTCCATGTCCTTGAATTGCTTGCCTTCGATAACCATCCGGATGAAGGTGATTTTCTTGTGGAAGCCGCTGTTGCCCGCCGCGCCTGGGTTGACGTGCAGCAGGTTGAGCCGCTTGTCGTACATCACCTTTAGTATATGCGAGTGCCCACAAATGTAAAGGTCGGGCTTTTTTTCTTCCAAGATGTATTTCACCTCTGGCAAATAATGGCCCGGATAGCCGCCGATGTGGGTCATGTAGACATTGACATCCTCGACGTGGAAAAACAAATCCTCAGGGTATTGCATCCTCACGATGTGGTCGTCGATGTTGCCATGCACGGCATGTAGCGGCTTGAAGTTGGCCAAAGCCTCCGCTGTTTCGATGTTGCCGATGTCGCCCGCGTGCCACAGCTCGTCGACGTCCTTGAAGAAGTCGAAGAGCTGCGGGATGAGGGTGCAATGGGTGTCCGACAAAATTCCAATCTTTTTCATCTATATTGTCCCCCTCTTGAGGGGGCAGGGGGAGTCAAAAATTCCTTTACTTCAAATTAATCATAAACCCGATGGCCAATACTTCCTTGAACTGTACTTTCGAGCCTTTGATTAGCTCGCCTGCTTCGTTGTGGAAGGGAATGTCGTAGTCGTAGATGAGATGCGTGGCAAGGTTGGCGTTGAGCCAGTCGTTGACCTTCAGCACGAGCATATTTTGCCAGTCCACGTCGATGCGCTCGGGGTGGTTGAGGTAGTTGGAGAAGAGTTCGAGCTTCGAGTTGAAGTCGATGTTCTTGGCCAAAGGATATTGGAACTTGGCCACGGCACGGGCACCAAACTCGTAGCGCACTTTGTTGATGGCGTGATGGGTCGTGTCGTTGGCGTCGAGCGTGTTCACGCCAAAGGCGCCTTCCTCAGCCAAACGTTCGTCGTTGACGATGGTCACGCGGCCTGTGATGGGCGAGAAGTAGAGTGAGAAGTGCGGGTTGGGCACCCATTCGATACCGAGACCGAGGGTGATGTAGGCCGGGGCAAGGAACTTGGAGATGTAGTTGGTGGAGTCAAGTTCGTAGTTGTAGCCTTTGGCGAACTGCGAGCGGAAAGCCAACTCGGCGCTATAATTCAAGTGCTCCGTGGCCTTGATGCCTGCCAACGAGGTGAACTCGATCTTGTCGTCGGTCTTGATGGGCTTTTTCTTGAAGCTGTAGTAACTATAGCCAAGTGCGGCGTTCAAGGTGTTGTCCCACTTGAAGTTACCTTTCAGGTAATGGATTTCGTAGTTGAAGATGCCTTGCCCGTTGACGGAGTTCTGTCCGCCAGCCGCCCAGTTGGTGTAGCTGCTTTGTCCGAAATTGAGGCCGAGGTTGCCTTTGTGGGTCCAGCCTTGGGGTTGCTCGTCTTGAGCGAAACTGAAAATGGCGAATGAAAGCGCCACCGCTGTAAGTAAAAATTTTTTCATTTTTTTTGTAATTATTTGTTATTTAATGATTTAAAGATTCAAGATTTAAAGATTCAAGCTTTAAGCTATAAACCATCAGCCATAAGCCATAAGCCATAGGCCATCAGCCAACTAATAACTGTTCCCGTCCTGGAAATTGCGATTGCCGATGCTGAAAGTGATGTCCTGCATATTGGTGCTGCGCACGTATTTGCCGTTCTTTTCGGCAGGGATCCAGATGGTCTCTTGCAGCAGGCGTATGGCCTCGTTGTCGCAGCCGCCGCCCACCGAGTTGACGACGACGATGTTCGACACACTGCCGTCGGTCTCAACCACGAAACTCAGGCGCACTGTGCCTTGTATCTCGCGTTCCTTGGCCTCGGCGGGAAACTTGAGGTGCTTGACGATGTATTGACCCATGTTGCCGCCGTCGGCGAAATAGGGCTTGGCCACCTCGTTAAGTTGCTTGTACTCGTATATTTTATAAGAGGTGTCAGCTTCGAGGACAAGCGGCGCTACAAGGCGCTCGCGACGTTTCCAGTAGCGTTTGTAGCTCTTGGCGTTGAAGTCCACTTCATAGACGTAGTCGTAGTCCGACGGCATGCCGCTGATGAAGGCAGGCTTCCATAGGATGGTCTTCACCAAATGTAGCGCGATGGGCGTGGCGGCCTCGCTGAAGCTTGACTTAACGGCATATTGGCTTGCAATGCCCTGTGCGTCAACGTGAAAATTGATGAAGACTTTGCCGCTGTTGCCTTGTTCAAGGTCGGCTTGAGGGTAGACGAGGTTCTGCGTGATGTATTCCTTGGTCAAGGCCTTGCCTGAAATAGGCTCGGGAACGGCGACCTGTGCCGTCAATCTCAGCCCCGAAAACAGGACGATGAGTGTGAAAAGTGAGCTAATGTGTTTCATAGCGTGGCGTTTTAGTGTTACGATGATGCAAAAGTAGGAAAATAGTCGGAAAAAAGCGTATTTTTGCAGAAAATTTCAACCCATGGAAGATAACTACAAGAACAACATGGTGTTCGGCATCCATCCCGTGCTCGAACTGATCCGCTCGCAGAAGGAGATCGAGAAAGTTTATATACAAGGTGGCTCGCGCTCGCTGGAGATTTCGGAGATCGCCAACACCTGCCGCAAGAACGGCGTGCCGGTGCAGTTTGTGCCCATCGAGAAGATGAACCGCCTTACGCGAAAGAACCACCAGGGCGTGGTGGCCTTCATCTGCCCGATCGAATACCAGCCTTTGGAGAACGTGGTTTCAGCCATCTTTGAAGACGGTCGCGACCCGCTCATCCTGATGCTCGACCGCGTGACCGACGTGCGCAACTTCGGCGCCATCGCCCGCACGGCCTACGCCGCCGGCGTGGATGCCATTGTGATTCCCAACCACGGCTCTGCCCTCATCAACGGCGATGCGATGAAGACCTCGGCAGGGGCTTTGTCGCTCATCAATGTGTGCCGCGTTGAGAACATGAAGGATGCCATCGACTTCCTGAAAGCCAGCGGTCTGCGTGTTGTAGGTTTCACCGAGAAGGCCCAAGAGAGCCTTTGGAAATCCGACCTCACCGGCCCGCTCTGCGTGATGATGGGCTCGGAAGAGGACGGCATCAGCCCCGCCTATCTCAAACGCTTAGACGACCACCTGATGATTCCCATGCCCGGCGACATTGATTCGCTCAATGTTTCCGTGGCCACGGGTATCGTCTGTTTCGAGGTGGTGAGGCAGAGGATGGGATAAATGTGTAGAGACGGTGTGCACACCGTCTCTACCCGATATGATTAATAATAAAATAGAAAAAAATGGATTAAAATGCTCTTTTGTTTGTTTTAATCACTATATTTGCGGCGTTGAACCATAAAAATTGACGCCATGAAAAGACTGTTAAGCTTTCTGTTTACGCTGCAAATGCTTGCCGTTTCTGTCGTTGCCTCCGCGCAAGTCACCATTAAAATCGAGGAGCTTTCAAGGCCCGATGCGTTGCTGCCTGTTAGGAAGGTTGATAAAGATGTGAACACGCTATCCGTGAATGTGGACGCTGACAGATTGGTTCTCCAATACGGAAATCATCCGTTTTTCTATGGGATGTACGAGGCTTATGCCAGCCATCGTCCGTTCGTGCTTTCGCCCGACATGATTTGGCTGCTCATCAGTCAGGGTTTTTCGCACCATATCAATGCCGATCCCGAGAAATACCGTGACCGCATGGTCGATTTCCAAGATAAGATATCGCTGGTGGTGGAAAGCGAGTGTCCCCTTGACAAAGCCCAATGGGACGTGCTGATTCCGGAATTTGCGCAGGAAGTAAAAGAGAATACGAAGGGGACCATCGCCGAGACGATGATTGCCGACTTCTCGACCACGAAGCAATATGAGCAAATCGCCTCCGAGATTACACTAATGGAGACGACAAAGGCCTATTTTGAGTTTGTTGTGGTGTATATTGCATGTGGGATCCCAGAGGTGACCTTGTTGGGTACAACGGAAGACTGGCAAAAGGTGTACGACAAGGCAATGCAGTTGCGCTCCTTCGATTTGGCCTGGTGGATTGATGAGTTGAAGCCAATCCTGAAACAGTTTATCAAGGCATCGGAAGGCAATGCCGACATCAAGTTCTGGCGCAATATGTTCAAGTGGCACACCCAAAAGGAATATGGCACCACCAACATTATCGACGGGTGGATTGTGAAGTTCTTCCCTTACGACAATTATGGCAAACGCTTTGACCTTAAAACCTTGACGCGAGATTCCAGTTTGCCGGATGAAATGGCGCAGGCCGATGTGCGTTTCATCGAAATCAATCCGGATGGTACAAAAGTGGAAACAATGGTTGAACTGCGAGGTGGCTTTATGGGGCTGGAACAAAATGCCACGAATTATGCCCTTACGCCAAAAATTGGATGGGTGGTGCGGAAAAAGGTTGATGTAGATAGAGCGGTTATTGCGAAAATGGAAAGATCATTGCGTAATGAGGGTGAACTTTGTCTGAAAGTAAAAGAGATTCCAACTGCGTTGTCGAAATTGGATACGATTTCAGATTTGGAGCTACAATTCTCAGGCAGGGTTCATTTTCCGGATTGGATGAAAGACAAGAAAATTGGAGAATTGTGGGTTTATGGCGATATATCGCCCGAAGAAAGGGCTAAACTGTTGCAATGGTATCCTATGACGAAATTGCATATTAACCAAGTCGAGTATATAAGAAAACACAGTGAACTGGAAATCCGTACCTATGAAAATGATGTGGACGATGCCCTTGATGGGGTAGATTCTGTGGGATTGTTATGGATAGATAACCATGGTTTAGATGTCAAGATTCCAAAGTCGGCAACAAAACGGATTGGTAAAATCATCATAGATTATGAGCCTTCGCGTATGTGTGTTAAAGCATTGCGCAGGCAATTCCCCGATACCGAAATTGAGTTTTATTACTAACGGGAACGGCGGGATGTCCCGCCGTTTTTCATAACAAAATGTTATGGGGTATAGAATTCATCGTCCACCCAATTCGCCACATTGTTTTCAATATAGGAGGCGATGCGGTTCATTTCTGAATTGTCGCGGATGATGTGGTCGTGGAAACGGGGTTGCCAGGAGAAATCGAGGGCGTTTTCGTTGGCGAAATGGGTTAGGGCAGATTTAATGCCTCGGATAATAACGGCTAAAGAACCTCGTTTTGGAGACCTTTCAGCCATGTGTTCGTTTTTCTCCGTCTCGTTTGTAGAGACGTAGCGTGCTACGTCTCCTTCAGAATGATTTGGTTCCATCGATGAGACGTTGCACGCAACGTCTCTACATGCTGACACGACAACAATGGCATGAACATGATTGGGCATAATGGTAAACAATGGAATCTCGGCATAAGGATAATGCGTTGAAACATTTTGAAACTGTTCGGCGGCATACCCACCAATTTTCGATAGAACCATTTCTCCATCTCGAATTTCACCGAAAAAATGTTCCCGATATTTCGTGCAGATGGTGATGAAATAGGTTCCTCCGTCATAATCATGCCATATTGCACGGGCGGATTCAATGCGATATTTGTTTTGCCATCTGTCGTCTGACATACCTGTTTGATTTAGGGTTTCGTTTGTAGAGACGTAGCGTGCTACGTCTTAATAATAACCATTAGACGTCGCACGCAACGATTGATGATCGCATTTCTTTCATAAGACGTTGCACGCAACGTCTCTACAAATTCTACATCACTTCAAATACTTATCCAACCAATTATAGAACCTTCTCTGCCAGAGAATGCCGTTCTGCGGTTTCAAAACCCAGTGGTTCTCGTCAGGGAAATAGAGGAATTCGGCAGGGATACCGCGCAGGATGGCGGCGTTGTAGGCCTGCATGCCTTGCGTGAAGCAGATGCGGTAGTCCAAGCCGCCGTGGATGACGAGGATGGGCGCGGTCCATTTGTCGACGAATAGGTGGGGCGACTGGGCGTAGGTCTTGCGCACGGTCGGGTTGTTCCAGTCCCAGAAGGGGCCACCGAGGTCCCAGTTGACGAACCACATTTCCTCGGTCTCAAGGTATTGTGCCTCAAGGTTGAACATGCCGTCGTGGGCGATGAGGGCCTTGAAACGGTTGTCGTGGTGACCGGCCAACCAATATACACTATAGCCGCCGAAGCTGGCGCCCACGGCACCGAGGCGGTTCTCGTCAATGTAAGGTTCTTTCTTCAGTTCGTCGATGGCACTCAAGTAGTCCTTCATGCACTGCCCGCCGTAGTCGCCGCTGATTTCCTCAAGCCACTCCTGACCGAAGCCCGGCAAGCCGCGACGGTTGGGCGCAACCACGATATAGTCGTTGGCGGCCATCATCTGGAAGTTCCAACGGTAGCTCCAGAACTGGCTCACGGTGCTTTGCGGTCCGCCTTCGCAATAGAGCAGGGCAGGGTATTGCTTGTTGGAATCGAAATGGGGCGGATAGATGACCCACACGAGCATGTCCTTGCCGTCGGTGGTCTTCACCCAGCGTTCTTTCACGTCGCCCATCGTCAGTTGCGCGAAAATCTTGTCGTTGACGGTGGTGATTTGCTTGGCCTCGCCCGTGGCGGGGTCAACGCTGAAGAGCTCCGTCGGGTGGCTCATCGACTGGCGACCGGCAATCAGCTTGTCGCCGTTGAAGTGTACGGAGACGTAGTTGTGCTTGCCTTCCGTCAGCTTCTTGATTTCGCCGTTCTCGATGTTGAGGGCATAGAGTTGGTCGGTGGCGTAAGCATCGCTGATGAAGTACAAGGTCTTGCTGTCGTCGGCCCAGCTGAAGCCCGTGCAGCATTGGTCGAACTTGGCCGAATAGTCGGTCTTCTCGCCTGTTTCAAGGTTCATCACGAAGATGCGTTGCTTGTCGCTCTCATAGCCGTCGCGCTCCATGCTCTCCCAAGCCATCCATTTGCCGTCGGGCGAGATGACGGGGTTGAGGTCGTAGCCCATCATGCCTTCGGTGAGATTCTTGCACTCGCCGCTTTGGATGATGTATTGGTAGATGTCGGTGTTGGTGGAGAGGGCGTAGTCCTTGCCGACCTTCTTGCGGCAGCAGTAGACGAAGCTCTTGCCGTCGGGCAGCCACTGCACCTGCTCCATGCCGCCGAAGGGACGCACGGGAGCTTCCCATTGCTCGCCTTGCATCGCGTCAAACGAAGCCTCGATTTTGCCGCTGCTGAAGTTGCCCACGAAGATGTGGCCGTAGGTGTCCACCCAATGGTCCCAGTGGCGATACATCAAGTCGTTGTTGATGCGGCCAGAGGACTTGTCGAGGTCGGGATAGATGTCGGCCACGGTCTCTTTCAGCTTCACTTCCTTGGTGAAGATGACCTGCTGGCAGTCAGGAGAATAGAGGAAACCGTTGATGTCGTCCTTTTCGTTTGAAACACATTCAACTCCGGTTCCGTCGGGGTTCACTTCCCAGAGTTGCATAATGTCATCTTTAGGCGCGAGGAAGCCGATTTTCTTGCCGTCGGGACGCCATTGCGGACTGTATTGGCTGTCGTTGCTTACCACTAAGACCTTGTTGTCGCTGCCGTCGGCGCTCATTATATATAAGGTGGAGCCGCTGCGGTTTTCGGGAACGCTGTAGTAGGTGACGGCGTAGACGATTTTCGAGTGGTCGGGCGAGATACTGTAGTCGCCGATGCGGCCCATGCTCCAGAGCACTTCGGGCGTCATGATGTCCGACTTCAGGGTGAGTTCTTTCGGCCCGATTTTGTCTTTGCCTTTCGGTTCAGTTGTCTGTTTTTCAGGCTGTTGTGTGTTGCACGATACGATTGTACAAGTGATCATGGCTAACAGGAAAAGTTTGTTTTTTCTCATATTTGATAGGGTTTAAGAATTTGGCGGTAAAATTAGGGAATAATATGATATGAGGGACTAATGGATGGCATTTTTTGTCGGCGAGGGTTTACACCGCCCGCTTATGAGGCTGACACCCCTTCGGGGTTTCTATGTGCCGCGAAGTCCCGAAGGGACGGCAGCACCCAGGCAGATGGTGTGAACCTCTGCCGAAAAAAAACAATCATTTTGCCGTTTTGATTGAAAAATAAATGCTATTTTGGGGCCATAATCAAGCGAAGCAATCTGAATTCAACCAAGATGAACAAAGTAATGAAGGCCTTAATGGCATAAAACCTACAAAGCCACCCTCGAAAACTCCAGAGAAAGCGGAGCGGGAGGGTGGCTTTTTTGTGCTTTTTCGGAAAAACTCCCTTGAAAAAATGTCGGGTTTTCAAAAAGTCCCTTGAAAAAGTGTCAAAATACTTGCATAAGTCCCTTGAAAAAGTGTATCTTTGCAGCTTCAAATTTTAAATCATTAAATCACAGAATACTATGTTAAGTCAAGATGTAAAGATTGGAAGTGCTGTCCGTTTGGATGGAAAGATTTATTTCTGCATTGACTTCCAACACGTTAAGCCTGGCAAGGGCAACACTATCATGCGTATCAAACTGAAGGACGTGCTGAGCGGCAACGTACTCGAAAAGCGTTTCGACATTGGCGTGAAGCTCGAAGACGTGCGCGTTGAGCACCGTCCCCACCAGTATCTCTACAAGGAAGGTGAGGATTACATCTTCATGAATACCGAGACCTACGACCAAATCCCGATTCCCGAGGGCAACATCACGGGCGTGAAGTTCATGAAGGAAAACGACGAGGTTGACGTTGTCGTCGATGCCTCCACCGAGACCATCCTCTTCGCCGAAATGCCGGTGAAGACCGTGCTGAAGGTGACTTACACCGAGCCTGGCGAGAAGGGCAACACCGCCACCAACGCTTTGAAGGAAGCCACCGTCGAGACGGGCGCCATGGTGCGCGTGCCGTTGTTCATCAACACCGACGACATGATCCGCGTCGACACCCGCACGGGCGAATACTGCGAACGCGTGAAGGCCTAAATAATGGCATAGCGAAGCATAAAAAAAGCGCAAAGTTGTTGACTTTGCGCTTTTTTTTTGTGTATATTTGCAGCGCAAAACAAGTTCAAACTGAAGTTTCATGTCTGAAATCAGCAGGTTTTTTGGAATTATTATCGCCATGTTTGGTGACGACCATAACCCTCCGCATTTCCATGTACGTTATGGTAGTTACCGGGCCAGCATTACGATTGACAAGGGCTTGGTTTCAGGACAGCTTCCCCGAAAGGCGTTGAACAAGGTGTTTGCTTGGATGGATGAGCATCATGACGAATTGATGTCGAATTGGGAACTCTTGCAGAAAGGTGAAGCGCCCATGCCGATAAAACCCTTAAAATAAAACACTATGGAAGAACATGAATTGTTGAGAATCGTTGATGTCGAGTATTTGCACGATTATACGATGGATCTTGAATTCAGCAATGGCGAGCATCGGATTGTCGATTTCAAGCCACTGCTTACAGGCAAGTTACGTGAGCCTTTGCTCAAACACGATAATTTCATCCAATTTGCTTTGACAGATTGGACTTTGGAATGGTATAACGGCGTTGATTTTGCTCCTGAGTATCTTTACGAAAAGGGAAAGGCTGCTTGAACGACAAATAACAGTGTAAAATGAAAATACTAAAGACTACTCTGAAAACCATAGCGGAACTCATTGGTGCAAAATTTGTTGGCGATGCTAAGTTCCCCATCACCGGACTCAACGAAATCCACAAGGTGGAGGCAGGCGACATCACCTTCGTCGACCACCCGAAGTACTACGCCAAGGCACTTAACTCGGCGGCCACGGTGGTCCTTATTAATAAAGAGGTGGACTGCCCCGAAGGGAAGGCCTTGCTCTTGCACCCCGACCCGTTTGATGCGTTCATCCGCTTGATGCGCCATTTCCGCCCCTTCGAGCCGCAAACCATGCCCATCAGCGACTCAGCCGAGATAGGGGAGGGCACACTCATCATGCCGGGCAGCTTCGTCGGGCACCACACCGTCATCGGGAAGAACTGCCTCATCCATCCCAATGTGACCATCTACGACCATTGCGTGATTGGCGACAATGTCATCATCCATTCGGGCAGTGTCATCGGTGCCGACGGCTATTATTTCCAACGCCGTAACGAAGGCTTCAAGAAGTTCGAGTCGTTTGGTCGCGTGGTCATCGCCGACGATGTGGAAATCGGGGCCTTGTGCAGCATCGACCGTGGCGTCACCTCCGACACCATCATCGAGAGCGGCACCAAACTCGACAACCACTGCCAAATCGGGCACGACAGCTACATCGGCCACAACTGCCTCATCGGAGCCCATGCCGCCATCGCAGGCGTGACGCGCATCGAGGACGATGTTATCCTTTGGGGCCGTGTGTGCGTCAACAAGGACTTGGTCATCGGAACAGGAGCCGTCGTGTTGGCCACCTCTGCCGTCGACAAGAACATCGAACCGGGCAAGGCCGTCTTCGGCGTGCCTGCGCAAGAGGTGCGAAAACAATGGCGCGAACAAGCCGCCCTTCGCCAACTGCCTGATTTCCTGAAAGAATACTATAAAACGCATCAATAACCATGGCCTATAGCCTATAGCCTATGGCTCGTTTTACAGAGGAATCGAGCCATGAGCCATAAGCCATCGGCCATAGTCAAAAGAAACAACAATGAAAAAGATAACCCTACTATTAGCAATTCTCCTCACGGGCATAGGTGCCTTCGCGCAGGACATGAAGACCTATCTCTATGCTGAAAGAGACACAACCCAACTTTATCTTGATTTCTATACACCTGAAAACGTGAATGATAGCACGATTTGTATGGTCTATGTTTTCGGTGGTGGATTCGTTGGCGGTCAGCGCAACGGCAAGTTTGAGAAAGCCTATTTCAAGCAACTCGTCGACGAAGGTTTCCAAGTGGCCGCCATCGACTATCGTCTTGGTTTGAAAGGGGCAAAGAACCTGAGCGTCTTCAATTCCGAGCCTTTAAAGATTGCCATTGATATGGCCGTCGAAGATGCCATTTCGGCTCTCGCATATTTGCTTGACCATGCCAAAGAGCTGAAAGTCAACAAGGATTGGATTGTGATGGTTGGCTCCAGTGCTGGGGCCATCACCTCGTTGCAGACCGACTACACGCTATGCAACGGCTATCTCAATTCCAGCATCCTGCCTGACGATTTTCGCCTCGCGGGCGTGATTTCATATGCAGGAGCCATCTTTTCCAACGAAGGCAAAGTTCAATATCGAAACCACGCACCTGCTCCTACGATGCTCTATCATGGCACGTCGGACCGCTTGGTGCCATACAAGAAAATCAGCCTTTTCAATATCGGCTTCTATGGCACCGATGCCTTGGTTGACCGTTTCGAGAAGTTCGACTATCCTTATTTCGCTCGCCGTTTCGAGGGCTACGGCCACAGTGTGGCAGCTGGCGGTCCGCTGACGGTCGACGACTTGGTGTGGTTTGTCCGTCACTACGTTTACAAGAAGGAAAAGATCCAGTTGGACGGCACCTACAACAACCTTGACCCCTCGACGATGCCGCCCTACGACTTGTATACACCTGGAGACCTGTACAAGTGATAAAGCATACTTTTTACCCTATCCTTACCACCCCAAACCTACCGACACTATGAAAAAGATGATTACCAGTTTATTTGCCCTTTTGGGCTTGGTCGCCTGTGGCCATCAAGGTTTTGAAAACGCAGATGTCAACGCTTTCGTCGAATGCTTGAAGAACCCCGATGTCGTCCTGCTCGATGTGAGGACCGCAGCGGAATTCGATGAGGGACATATTGCCAACGCCCTCAATATCGATGTCAAAGCGGATGACTTCGTCGAGAAAATCAAATCGATCCTTCCCGAAGAAAAAACGATAGCGGTGTATTGTCGCGGCGGAAAACGATCGGCCGATGCCGCCGGAATGCTTGTCAAGGAAGGCTTCAAGGTCGTGAACCTATTAGGCGGAATCACGACTTGGAAAGATGCTGGGATGCCTATTGAGGTAACTGAGCCTGAGGACACTTACGAGGTGGACAGCTTTGTCACCAAAAGTGGCAAGGAAGTCAAATTCCACGCTTTGGTACATGCCAGCATCCGCATCGAATACGGCGGAAAGGAAATCATGGTCGACCCCGTGACGAGATTAGGGGAGAAGACTATCGACTACACCGAAATGCCCAAGGCGGACTACCTCTTTATCACCCATGAGCATTTCGACCACTTCGACACGACTGCCATCAAATTATTGACTGGCGACAACACCCAATTGGTGACCAACCAACGCTGTGCAGATATGCTCGGCTTCGGAACGGTGATGGCCAATGGCGACGTGCTGCAATTGGCCGACGACATCACTCTTGAGGCCGTCCCTGCCTACAACACTACTGAGGGACACCAGCAGTTCCATCCCAAGGGAAGGGACAACGGTTTCATCCTCACCCTCGACGGACTGAGAATCTACATCGCCGGTGACACCGAAGACATTCCCGAGATGGCCGAAATCAAAGACATTGATGTCGCCTTCATGCCCTGCAACCAGCCTTACACAATGACGGTCGAGCAGCTCCTTAACGCTGCAAGGATGGTCAAGCCAAGGGTGCTGTTCCCCTACCATTACGGGCAGACGGATGTCAGTGGCATCCCGTCACAACTGGGAGCCGATGGGGTGGAAGTGAGGATTAGGCATTACGAATAACAAGAAAAGCTCAGCCTCGGCTGAGCTTTTCCTTTTGCGGAGAGAAAGGGATTCGAACCCTTGGAACGCAAAGCGTTCAACGGTTTTCGAGACCGCCCCGATCGACCACTCCGGCATCTCTCCAGTGGTTTCGGTAGGTGGACTTGCACCACCTTGCGGAGACAGAGGGATTCGAACCCCCGAAGCCTTTCGGCTTAACGGTTTTCAAGACCGCCGCTATCGACCACTCAGCCATATCTCCGCTGCAAAAGTACAACTTTTTTCATTTGCCCAATGCAGTTGTCAGAAAAAAAAGTTTTTTTGATGCTTTTGTCTTGATTTTATATATTGATAATCAATTGATTGTAAAATAAAGACTTTTCTTCTTGTGCTTTTGGTACCCATCTTTTCTTTTCCCGTTTCGATGAAAACACTATCTTTGCAAGGCTTAACGACGATACTGAAATGAGAAATCGCTGCATGTTTTTGGTTGCTGTGCTGCTCTCGGCGGCGCTTCTCTGGGCTTGCTCAAGGGACCGTTCACCCTTCACGCTCGATACAGCCCCACGCCATTTCAACGAACTGAGGGCCTTGGAATCGTTGCTGGAGACCGATCCCGCTCAGGCTGCCTTCAGCGTCGAAGGTTTGTTGGAAGCCGCTTTGGAGGCGCCTTTCACCACGCTTGACTCCATTGAGTTGGATTTGCGCGTCGTTCAGATGCAGTACAAAAACCGTTGGCTTGACGAAAATAGTCCTGAACTGGCACCAGTCGTTGCCTTCTACGATAGCCTGGCGGTCCTTTATCCGACAGATGAAGATTTGTGTTATCTTCGGGCCAACGCCCATTACTACAAAGGTGTGGAATATGCTTTCGCCAACGACGATGTGGAGGCTTTTAGGCATTATCTTGGTGCGTTGGGTGTGATGCGGCAGTTTCAGGCGTGGGACGAACATCCCTATGCCAAGCGTTTCATCGCCTTGACTTACACACGTTTGTCGGAAATCCTTTATAGCTTCGGACTCTACGACAATGCGATGGAGGCTTGCCAACAAGCAACGACATATTTCGAAAAAGATGCCGACCTGGCTGCCATGATGCGTTATGAAGCTAACATCTATCAGGCGGAGAAGGAATACGACAAGGCTTTGGCATGTTTCGGCCAGGCGAAAGATCTCGCGCCTCTTGGAGTGGATGATGGGGAACTTGCCCTCGGCGCAAAGCTGTTTGAGATGCAGCAGTACGACTCGGCTTATCCGCATCTGAAACGTGCTTTCGCCTCAGGCGACCCCATAGCGCGAGTGGATGCCGCCGCCAAGTTGTCCGAGATATGCCGCGTCAATGGGAAAGCTGATGAGGAGTTGCGCTACACCCGCTTCTACGTCGAGAGTTCGATGCGTGAGACCCGTAGGGCTGCCAAGAAGATGGAAATCGAGTACCTTTTCGACGAATTCAATCGCCCGACAGACGAGACCCCTTCCACGAACGGCAGTGGCAATGTGGCCTTGTTCGTCATCGTGGCTTTGCTCGTGACCCTTGCCGTTTTCATGGCTTTCATCATCTTCCGTAACCGCAGTCGCATTTCGCATATAGAAAGCAAAATCACGACCATTGAGCAAAAACACGAACAGGAAAACGCCGACAAGAATAATGAGCTTGAGCAAATGGCTCAACAACTCAACGACACAAGGGAGCAGTTGTTAGCCAACCGACCGGGCTTCGACGAGGCATGGAAAATGTTTTGCGATAGCGACATTGTGATGAAAATCAGGCATTCGGTGGAGGGGAAGGACATCATGATCAAGAATGTGGGCGTTTATCCTAAATTAAAGCTGAAAGAGATGGATTACATCGGGTTGGTACAGGAAGCCAACCGGTGCTTCCCTGGCTTCTCGTCGCGTTTCCTCAAGGATTATCCCGACCTCAACACGGCTGACCTTCGACATGGTTGCCTTGGAATGCTTGGCATGAATGATGCCGAGATTGCCGTGCTCGAAGGCATTTCATACAGCGGGGCCAACCGACGGACCAACAAGATTCTTTCGGTGGTGGGCTTGGGCGACAACTTGGAACAAGCGTTGATTGATTACTTGAAAAGAATTATGTAAAATATTGAAATACAATTATATAATGAGATTTTGTTGATATTGCTTGAGAAAATAGACAAAGAAATAACTAACCAATCAGTAGAAAAAAGATACTTTTGTGACAAATAATAGAACTATGAAGCGAATAATTGCATTTACGATGCTTGTGCTGATGGCCGTTTCGGTCAATGCCCAAGCGAAGGCCAAACGGCTGAAGTCCTATCTTTCCACCACGACGTATTGTGCGCCAGGCGTGTCGCCCTATGTGGAAAATGCCATCGCGTTCGACAGCCGGACGGCGGTCTACAAGGAGTTTGAGCCAGGCAAGTTCAAGTCGACCATCGAGATCCAGACCATTTTCCGTCAGGGCGACAAGATTTGCACCTACTCGAAAATCGCCTTGGACAGTCCCGTTGTGACCGACACGGCTAACCTCGCCGGCGCTTTCATCGACCAGCAGCGTTTCACCTTGCCCAATGGCGAGTATGAGATGGAAATCAGCGTCACCGACATGAACAGCGGCGAGACGCTGCCAACGGTGCAGTCGACAGTGGAGGTCGCCTATCCCGACGGCACGCCAGCCATCTCCGACATCCTCTTGTTCGATTCCTATGGACAGGCTGCGAAACCTACGGCTTGCACCAAGAGCGGCTACGACTTCCTGCCTCGCGTCTATCCTTTCTATGGATCGAACGACGATAAAATCAACTTTTATGTCGAACTTTACAACAGCGACAAACTGTATGCCGAGGGCAAGTATCTCGTGAGCTATTGCATCGAGACGGTGGAATCGTCGAACAGGATGCAGAACTATACTTACAACAAGCGCTTCGATGTGAGCAAGGTCAATGTTTTGCTCAACTCAATTGATATCAAGGACTTGCCTTCGGGCAACTATTACCTCGTCATCGAGATGCGCGACCGCAGCAATGCGTTGATTTGCTCCAAAAGCTGGTTCTTCCAACGCAGCAACCCGAGCGTGAGCTACGACATGGCCGACTTGTCGGGGGTGAACATCGAAAACACTTTTGTCAGCACCATCACCGAAATCGACACCTTGCGCAAATATATCCGCTATCTCGACCCCGTTTGCACCGAGATCGAACGCGATTATTCCGTCAACTTGGTGAAGACCGACGACATGAAGACCATGCAGCAGTTCCTCTTCAATTTCTGGAGTGCACGCTCGCCGATGAATCCCAAGCGCGGCTTCGACGACTACCTAGCCGCTGTCAGACGGGTCAATGCGTCGTTCAAGACCTCTTCGTTTCCTGGCTACCGTTCCGACCGTGGCTATGTGTTCCTGAAGTACGGACAGCCCGACAAGATCATGGAAAGTCCCAATGAGCCAGGAGCTTATCCCTATGAGATTTGGCATTACTACGAGGTGGCCGGCCAACGCAACAAGCGTTTTGTGTTCATGACGAAAGACACCGCCTCCAACGACTATCAGCTCATCCATTCCGACATGGTGGGCGAAGTCAACAACCCGCGTTGGCAGCTCGAAATCTATTCGCGCATCTATGGCCAGGGCTATGACCAGGGCGTCGACCAAACCGAGTACGAAAAAGGTTGGGGATCACATGCCGGCGAACTCTATAACAATCCGAGATAAGCCATGCAAAGATTGGGCTTTCATATCGTGAGGCTATGGATGCAGTTCCAGTCCGTCCATCCCTATTGGCTTCTCTATCTGAAGTCCGATTGCTATTACTTTTTGGTCTACCATATCGCAAGATATCGTCGCAAAGTGGTCAGAGACAATCTTTTGCATTCGTTTCCTGAAAAAGGTGAAAAAGAGATCAAGACCATCGAACGGCATTTCTATCGCAACCTTTGCGACATGTTCGTTGAGGCTCCCAAGATGCTGAGGATGAAGCCCAACGGCTATAAATACCGCATCGCTTACACCAATCCCGAACTCGTCACCCAACTCTATGAGCGCAAAAAAAACATCTTTTATGCCATCCCGCATTCGGGCAACTGGGAATGGTTTGGCAAGATGATGTGCGACCTTACGCCACACAATTGCCTCGCCGTGTATAAGCGGGTGAAAAACCCTGTCTTTGAGCGTCTTATGCTTTATTTACGTACCTATGGCTGCAACTTGGAGATGGTGGAGTCGAACTCGGTGTTGCGACGTTTGGTGCAGCTGCGCGACAGCCAGAATGCGGTGCTGATGATGGCTGACCAGACTTCGTTTGGCCATGAGTCGGACTATTGGACCACCTTCCTTCATCAGGACACCTGCTGGTTTACGGGCATCGAGCGCATCGCCAAGAAATTGGACTATGCCGTTGTGTTCGTCAGCATGGTCAGGAAGGGGAGGGGACGGTTTGAGGTGACGTTTGAGACGGTTTGCGACAACCCGAAAGAAGCCGCCGATGGCCAAATCATGGAACAATATGTGCGTTGCGTCGAGCGTTTCATCAACGAGAATCCGGACAATTGGCTGTGGTCGCATCGTCGTTGGAAACACCATAGACCCCAAAAAAGCGAATCATGAAAGTGGCTGTCGTCATATTGAACTACAACGGGAGGAAGTTCCTCGAACAGTTCCTGCCCAATGTCATCGCCAACTGCGACCCGATGTTAGCCGAAGTCGTCGTGGCCGACAATGCCTCGACCGACGACTCGGTAGCTTACATGCGCGAGCGTTTCCCCGACATCCGACTGATTGAAAACGAAAGCAATGGAGGTTTTGCTACGGGCTATAACCTTGCTTTGCAACAGATTGAAGCACAATATTATGTGTTGCTCAATTCCGACATTGAGGTAACCCCGAATTGGATTGAACCCGTCATCGCCTTGATGGACGCCGACCCGCAGATTGCAGCCTGTCAGCCCAAGATTTTGTCGTATTACCACAAGGAACAGTTCGAGTATGCTGGCGCGTGTGGCGGCTTCATCGACAAGTATGGCTACCCGTTTTGCCGTGGACGTGTTTTCCAGACCTTGGAGAACGACGAGGGGCAGTACGACGCGCCGATGGAGGTGTTTTGGGCCACGGGAGCCTGCATGTTCGTCCGCGCCGACTTGTACCATCAGATTGGCGGCTTGGACGACAGTTTCTTTGCCCACATGGAGGAAATTGACCTCTGTTGGCGGCTGAAGAACGCGGGCTACACGATCTATTGCTGCCCACAGTCGCGAATCTACCATATCGGAGGCGGCACGTTGCCCAAGAACTCTCCGCGCAAGACCTACCTTAACTTCCGCAACAACCTGTCGCTCTTGGTGAAGAACCTGCCCGAGCGCCATTTGAGACGCATCATCCTCTATCGCATCCTGCTGGATTGGGTGGCGGCGCTCAAGTTCCTCTGCGAGGGCTGCCCGAAGGACTTCCAAATGGTCTTCAAGGCGCATCGCGACTTCTACAAACGGCTGAAAACCTTACGCAAAGGCCGTAAAACCATTGAGCACAAACAGGTGAGCTGCGTCTATCGGCGCAACATCGTGTTCGACAATGTGTTGCGGGGCAAGAAGAAATTCAGCGAGCTTGACGGGAGGGATTTCTGGTTATAGTTTAAAAATGTATTGGTCATGGTTAAGAAGTTTTTACTGTTTTTAATGCTGCTTATGTGCATATTGCCTGTCCGTCCATTGAAAGCACAAACGGCAAACGATATTCGGCTAAAACTGCTCATCGATGATACTGTTTACTATGAACAAAAGGTCTGTGTAACTGTGCTGATTGAATCTGAAAGGTTTTTCCCGCAGTCGTTTGAGATGAATAACTATGTGGTTCCTTCAAGACATTCGTTTAACTTTGAAGAGCATTGCGTTTATCTCGTGATTGAACACGATGGGTGTGTTTATGAGGAAGCTTTTCCTATGATTATCATTTCAAATGAACCAAAAAGAATGAGAGTTTCAAGGTTTCGCCCGATCAAGCTTTTTGGACTGTTTTATTTCAGCAGTTTGTTGTCAGACGAGGTGGTTAATAGTCGTACAAAGGAGGAATTGCACAAAGTCCTTAACAATGATTTTGGAGAATACCAAATGCAAGCGGTGTTTGTCACAACAGAGAATGATACAATAAGGTCGAAACCGATTAGTATTATGTACAAAGAGAAATAGGTGTATGTCAGTATGTTAGATAGATATAGGCTGTTCCCCCGTTCTCCCCAATTTGCAATTCGGGAGCCGTGAGTATCAGCATTTTCAATGCGAAAAAATCCTTGTGCAATCGAATGGAAACCCTTACCTTTGCCCCTGAAACAACGACCCGGTGTCATGCAGGCCACAGCTTCATATATTAAGGGGATTGCAAATCCCCGCATCGAAGGAAAACTCCTTGCGCAATCGGATGGAAGCCGTCTTTTTAGGAAATAGGGTTGGCTTTTGCCAAATATTTGTATCTTTGCCAGTCGAATAAACCGATTCGAAATGAGAAAATACTTCAACACAACTGGCAGCTGTAATCCCGAAAGGCATTACATGGTGGATACGGAATCGCGTTTCAAGGTCGTCGAAAGCATGATTGACAGAGGAATGTATTTCACTATCAACCGTGCCCGACAATATGGCAAGACCACAATGCTGCAAACCATACGCCGACAGCTTTCGGGCAAGTACTTGGTTATCAAAACGAGTTTTGAAGGCGTGGGAGACGAACCCTTCGAAGACGAAGCGTCGTTTGCCAAACTGTTTGCTGGTTTGATGGTCAACGAGCTTTCCTTTCAAAACGAAGAGGAAAAATATATCAATGTTTGGAAAGACAAGGAGATAGTGAATCTTGGAAGCCTCGCCAAGACCATAACGAGATTCTGCCAAATGTTTCCTCGTCCTGTCGTTGTACTGATTGATGAGGTGGATAAGAGTAGCAACAACCAGCTTTTCGTGGGTTTCATCGGAATGTTGCGGGATTTATACCTGAAACGCGACGACAAAGGCATGAACATCACCTTTCACAGCGTCGTCCTTGCCGGAGTTTACGATATCAAGAACCTCAAGCTGAAGCTCCGTCCCGATGCCGAAAAGAAATATAACTCGCCGTGGAACATTGCTGCCGACTTCAACGTCGACATGACCTTCCATCCCGAGGAGATTGCACAGATGCTACAAGACTACGAGAACGACGTGCACAAGGGCATGGACATCAAGGCGATTAGCGAAGAGATTTACAAATATACATCGGGCTATCCTTTCCTCGTGAGCTACATCTGCAAAATCATTGATGAGCGTCTGGGGGCCGAATGGTCTCTTGACAATGTGCAACAGGCCGTGAAAATTATTGCCAAAGGCGAGAATGTGACGCTGATAGACGATCTCTCGAAAAACATTGAAAACAATCCAGAACTTCGTGACTTCCTTTATTCCATAGTGGTCAACGGACAAGAGTACAGCTATTCCATGGTCGACCCGATGGTGAAATTGGCGAATATGTTTTCCTACATCAAGGAAAACCAGCGTGGCAAGACGATGATCCATAACCTGATTTTTGAGGAGGCCTTGTTCGTGTATTTCGGCAACAAGACGATGCGCGAAGAGGGGACAAGGATTTCGCCATATTTGCTTAACTACGTTCAGAACGGCCATCTGAAGATGGAACATGTAGTCGCGCGTTTTCGCGACCTCTTGCATGAGGAGTATCGCGACAGCACCGTTCCCTTTCTCGAAAGGGAAGGCCGCCTGTTGTTTCTCACCTTCCTGAAGCCCATCATCAACGGTATTGGCTTCTATTACGTGGAGCCTGAGACCCGCGACAACCGCCGCATGGACCTCGTTGTGACATACGGGCGCGAGGAGTTCATCGTGGAGCTGAAGATTTGGCGTGGCGACAAATACGAACAACTTGGCCGCGACCAATTGTCGGAATACCTTGCCATTCGAGGCAAAGAAGAAGGCTACCTCGTTACTTTCGACTTCTCGAAAGACAAGCAAGACGTTGAACCGCAGTGGATTGAATGGAGCGGCAAGCGGATTTTTGAGGTGATTGTTTGATTGCAAATCCGCTGGGACGGGGGGACCCCGCTTCGATTATCGCGCCAAGATGAATTCAATTGCTCTCTCGTAACCTGGCAGTCCTAGCCCTTTGATGCAGCCCGCGCAGGCCTCAGCCGTGTAGGAATGCCTCCGGTAAGGCTCGCGCTTCGAGATGTCGGAAATATGCACCTCCACCACGGGGATGCCGATGGCACGGATGCAGTCGGCCAAGGCGATGGAGGTGTGGGCATAGCCACCAGGGTTCATCACCACGCCGTCATATTGGTTGTCGGCCTCCTGCAACTTGTCGATCAATACGCCTTCATGGTTCGTCTGGAAATAGTCGATCTTGTGCTCGGCAAAGCGGCTGCGGAGCTGTTCAAGATAGGCCTCGAAAGGCATCGAGCCGTAGATTTCAGGCTCGCGCTTGCCTAAAAGGTTGAGGTTGGGTCCGTTGAGAATGAGAATTTTCATCGGTGGAATTTTTCGCAAAAATAGGGAATTTTGTCGTTAGGGCGAAAAAAAACACATAAAAGTTGGTGTGTATCAATTCTTTTTGTATTTTTGTGCCAAAATCATGTAGCCATGAAAACCATCACATTAGGCAAGACCAACCTCAAAGTCAACAAGAATGGCTTTGGAGCCTTGCCCATTCAGCGCATCAGCGAGAAGGAAGCCGTGTATCTGCTGCACAAGGCTTACGACAATGGAATCAATTTCTACGACACGGCGCGGTTCTATACCGACAGCGAGGAGAAGATAGGCGCGGCCTTTGCCGACAGGAGAAAGAAAATCATCATCGCCTCCAAGACGGCTGCTACCACCGTCGAGGACTTTTGGAAAGACCTGCACACGACGTTGCGCAACCTGAAGACCGACTACCTCGACTTGTATCAGTTCCACAACCCGGCCTACTGTCCGCGTCCCGGCGACAAGGAAGGCTTGTATGACGCCATGAAGGTGGCCAAGCGGCAAGGCAAGGTGCGTTTCATCGGCATCAGCAACCACCGCCAGAGCGTGGCCATGGAAGCCATCGAGCGCGACTGCTACGACACGCTACAGTATCCGTTTTCCTACCTCTCGGCGGAGGAGGACCAGAAGATTGTTGAGGCGTGCCACAAGCACAACATGGGCTTCATTTGCATGAAAGCCATGGCGGGCGGCCTCATCACCGACTCGGCCTTGGCCTACGCCTTCCTCAACCAGTTCGACCATGCACTGCCCATCTGGGGCATACAGCGCGAAAGCGAACTCGACGAGTTCATGTCCTATCAAGAGCACGAACCGGAGCTCAACTCGGCCTCGTGGCGCAAGATCGAGAAGGAACGCGAGGAGCTGTCGGGCGAGTTCTGCCGTGGCTGCGGCTATTGCACGCCATGCCCGGCAGGCATCCAGATCTACGACTGCGCCCGCATGAGCCTCTTCCTGCGCCGCGCTCCGTTGAGCGTCTACCTCACGGAGGAATGGAACGAAAAGATGAAGCAGATCGAGAAGTGCAAGCACTGTAACGCCTGTCACGAGAAATGCCCCTACGGACTGAACACGCCCGAACTTCTACAGAAGAACTACGCTGACTTCAAGGAGTTTTGGGCCAAGAAGCAGGCTGGAGAGCTTTGAGTTTATTATTAAAATACATAAAGCCATGAAAAAAGTGATTCTAGTATTATTTGCTTTGCTATCCGTCGGACTCGCATCAGCGTTTGCGCAAAGCGCCAGTGATACCATCTCCGTGGAGAAAAACCATTTTTATTACAAAGGGATGCAAATAGAATCGGTGCGTCAGATGAAATCGATTGTCGCCAACGACCAACTTGCCCTCCAAGAAGTGAAGAAAGCTGGTGTCGCCAGTGGCTTTTCGGAGGTGTTAGGTTTCATTGGCGGTTTTGCCATTGGTTGGGAAATCGCTAGCCTGTTTTTTGATAGATTCAACCCCTACATATTGGGCGGAGGTGTTGCTGTTGCAGGGCTTGGGATTGGTTTGGCGGTCGTTGCCAATAACCATTTGAAAAAAGGAGCATTCATTTACAACTCGCATTTGCGCTCAACGGCAACAGCTACTCCTGTTGAATTCAGTTTTGGGCTTGTGCCAGGAGGTGTAGGTTTCGCTTTGAGTTTCTGACGATTGCGACTGTAGATAAAAAGCTCCGTCTCTCAATGAGGGACGGAGCTTTTTGTTTGTTCTGTATCGGTTTACTTTACTTCAGCGGGCTGGGCGTGTGGTATTCACGGGCGCCGAGTTCCTTGTCAAGCATAATCATGCCACCGATGTGGTCGCCAATCATCGTGGCTTGGCGCACCAGGTCGCGGGCGTTTTCTTCCTCTTCCACCTGCTCGTCGATGAACCAGGCGAGGAAATTGGCGGCGGCACGGTCTTTGTCGTCGTCGGCAATGTCGCACAGGTTGTTGATCATGGCGGTCACCTTCTTCTCGTGTTCGAGGGTGTCTTCGAAGGCGGCCAAGACGCTCTTCCATTCGGTTTGCACCTTGGCGATGGGGGCGAGGATGACGCGCTCGTCCTGGCTGTGCAGATAGTTGATCATGATGGCGGCATGGGCTTGTTCCTCAAGGAATTGCACCTTGTACCAATGGGCGATGCCATGGAAGCCTTTGGCGTAGATGTCTTGCGACATGCTCAGATAAAGATAAGCCGACCACATCTCAGCATTGATCTGGTCGTTGATGGCTTTTGCTAATTTCTTGCTAATCATAGTGCTTAAAATTTAGATGGTTCGATTGAAATTGTCCAATATGTGCGCAAAAATAGGCTTTTTTCTTGTGACAGCGGCTGACAAGTGGAAAAAAATGCTACCTTTGCAAATTATTTCCATACGAACAGAACCGTTATGTTGCACAGAAGATTTTTGAGAATCAAGGCGTTGCAAGAGATTTACGCCTACCACCAGTCCGATAGTACCAATTTGCCCCAGGCTGAGCGTCATCTGCTTGAAGAGGTCGACGATCTTTACAAGCTCTTTGTCTACCAATTGTCGTTTTGGGTAGAGGTGAAAAAGTTTGCGGAGCGCCGCATCGAGGAGAACCGCAACAAGCACTTCCCCACCGCTGAAGACCTGAACCCCAATCTGAAGTTTGTCAACAACCGGATTCTCAATGCGTTGGAAGACAATAAGCACTTGCTTTCGTTGGAGGACCAATACAAAATCAATTGGGCCGATTCCAGAGAGGACTTCATCCGCTCCTTTTATAATAGGATGTTGGAATGCCCTGAATACGAGGAATATATGTCGAACGGAAAAGACAGTTTCGGTGACGACAGAGGTTTCTTGGCCACAATGGTGGATAACTACATGGCTGACGACACACTGCTTTTCGACTATTATTCCGACCGCGACCTTACGTTCAACAGCGACTATCCCATCGCCATCTACCTGCTGTGGAAGTTCCTCAACGAGTTGCCGGCGAGCTTCGATGCCATGTCGAAACTGCCGCCTGTCTTTAAAGAGGACAGCGACGACAAGGAGTTTGTGGTCAAGCTGTTCGAAAAGACCATCCTCCATGCCGACGACTACATGGATTTGGTGAAGGCCAACATCTCCAATTGGGACTACGATCGCTTGGCTTTGATGGACAAGATATTGATTTACATGGCGATAACGGAGTTTTGCGAGTTCCATTCCATCCCTGTCAGGGTGACCATCAACGAGTACATTGAAATCTCGAAGTTCTACAGCACTCCCGAGAGCCGTCGCTTCGTCAATGGCGTGCTCGATCGCCTTTCGACGGTGCTGAAAGAGCAGGGCAAACTCGTCAAGACTGGTTTGGGCTTGGTGGAGAAATAATTGGGGCTTGCTACAATAATATAAAGCGGTGTCCGTTATCCTAAAAATGTCGAAATATGAAGCGTGAAATCTACATTATAGGAGTTTTTTTGCTGACAATCATTGCGTTGCAAACCAATGCACAGGTGAATAATGGCTTGTATCGGGCCTTGACGGATGCCAACTCGGCGCGTGTGGTGGCCTTGGGCGGCCTGCCTTTGCCCGTTCACGATGGCGACTTGCAGACGGCGGTTTTCAACCCGTCGGCCATCTCGCCTGAGATGAACAACCAGATGACGCTTTCGTATGTCGGCGACTTCAATGTGGGCACGAATTTCGCCACGGCGCAATACAGCCACACCTTCGAGAACGTCGGCAGTTTCGCTGCTTCGGTGCAGTATTACAACTATGGCAAGATGCAATATGCCTCGGAGAGTGGCAACGTGGATGGCAGCACTTTCAACGTGTCAGACTATGCCGTCACCATCGGGTGGGGGCGCGAGCTTACCGACAAATGGAGCATCGGGGCCAACCTGAAATACGCTGGCGTCCAGTACGAAAGCGGAGTGGCGGGTGCCCTCGGCGTCGATGTGGCCGCCACCTATTGGTCCTACACCAACTGGGCTTTCACCCTTGCCGCACGCAATATTGGAAGGCAACTCTTCTGCCGCGAGCTGAACGTGGAGAACAAGTGGCTCCCGTTCTCGCTCGACTTCATGGCCTCCAAGAAACTCGACCACCTACCCCTGACCATCATCGTGGGCTACAAGGACATCCAGCATTGGAACAAGCTTTACACCGACCCGCTCGACCTTTCGGGCTATTACGACCCCATCACCGGACAATACAACGAGCCTTCAAAGGCCGCCAAGTTCTTCACCAATTTGGGATGTCATTTGGTGGTGGGCGGCGAGTTGGCCATCGGCAAGAACTTTTTCCTAAGGGCCTCCTACAATTACGAGACGCACCGCAACATGGGTGTGCCCGAAGCGCGTAGCTTGGTCGGCTTTTCGGCAGGCTTTGGCGTGCGCATCAAGGCGTTCCAAATCGATTATGCGCGTTCGAGAAACAACATCGTCGGCTCGCCCAATTTCCTGACGCTTCGTGTGGACTTGAGTAAGTTTTAATTGACACGAGACTGCGAGACGCGAGACGGCCTTTCGACAAGCTCAAGGTCCTGACCCCGTGTCCCGAAGTCCCGCGTCCCGAAGTCTATGAAAGATGTATCTCCACGAACTCAAACTGACCAACTTCAAGAACTGCGAATCGGCTGACCTGCTGTTTTCGGAGAATGTCAATTGTTTCGTGGGTCTCAACGGGGCAGGCAAGACCAACATCTTGGACTCGATTTATTACCTTTCGTTTTGCAAGAGTTTCTTTGCCGCCACCGACAAACAGAACATCCGTCACGGCCAGGATTTCTTTGCCATTCATGGCGTGTATCGTCACGACGGAAAGGATGACGAACTCGTTTCGTGTGTGCAGAAACGCGATGCCAAGAAGTCGTTCAGATTCAACAAGAAGGAATACGACCGCCTGAGCGACCATATCGGGAAGTTCCCGCTGGTGATGATTTCGCCTTACGACAGCGACCTCATCAACGATGGCAGTGACCTGCGCCGCAAGTTCATCGACGGGGTGATTTCGCAGTTCGACCCCCTGTATCTCAACGCTTTGCTGAAATACAACCGCGCCTTGCTACAACGAAATATCCAGCTGAAGCAGTTCGCCGAAACCCGCACTTTCGACCGTGAGTTGCTGCGGCTTTGGGAAGGCCAAATGGCTCAGTTCGCCGACGACATCCATGCCAAACGCCGCCAGTTTTTGGTGGATTTCCTGCCCATTTTCCAGCATTATTACGAAATCGTGTCGGGGGGCACGGAGAAGGTGAATGTGGTGTATCAGTCGCGATTGGACGAAAAGCCACTCAATATTTTGCTGGAAGAGAGCCTGATGCACGACCGTTATTCGGGTTACACCAATGTGGGCATCCACAAGGACGACTTGGAGTTTACGCTTGATGGTCACCCCGTGAAGCGTTTTGGCTCGCAGGGACAGCAAAAGTCGTTCGTGGTCTCCATCCGATTGGCGCAATTCGATTTTAACTACCAAAGAATCGGCTACAAGCCCATCATGCTTTTGGACGACATCTTCGACAAGCTCGACGACCAACGGGTGATGAAACTCGTCCGCTTAGTTGGCGACGACCATTTTGGTCAGGTGTTTATCACTGATACTCAACAGGGTAGGGTAGAGAAGCTTTTTGAAAACACCAATATTGACCACAAGATTTTCGAGGTGGAAAAGGGCTGTGTCAAGGAGGTAGGAGGTCGCGATGGTCTACTATGAAGTACAGAAATTGGGCGACCTCATCAAGGAATTTATCGCCATGCACAAGGGAGCCGACTTTTTGGATGCGATGAAAGCCGTCGACGCCTGGCCCAAGGTGGTGGGGACGTTCATCGCCTCCCACACAATCGATGTCTCCATCAAGAATGGCGTGCTTTTTGTGCGCGTCGATTCCGATGCTTTGCGCAGCGAACTGAGCTATTCCAAGTCGTTGCTGCTGAAGAACTTGAATGAGCGGGTTGGGAAGGATGTGGTTTCGGAAATCGTGTTGAATTGACACTACCGTTCAATCAGATAGTCTCCGATGGTCATCTTTTCCCTGTCGAATTGGATGCCGATTTTTACGACGCTTTTTCCTTCGGTATAATACGGTAAGGCATACCCTTTGCCGTTGATTTGGTCCATGGCTTCTTGGGCTGTGCCGTTCACTTTCATCTCAAAAACATAAGTCGTTTCGGGCATTCGGATGACGAAATCAATGCGACCGCCTGCACATTTCACTTGTGTTTGCGCAAAGACGTTCATCATGTTGAAAATCAGCCAGAAAGTGTATTCATAGAAGCCTTCGTAGTTCTTTTCGTCTTTCAGTTTCTGTTGGAATCCCTCAACGTAAGGGATGCTCGCCAAAAACGCTTTGAGTTCGTTCATGGCGGCCTCAATGTCGTCCTTGTCCAAGGCGCGCCACAGCTTGAGGGCGAAGCCGTCTTGTATTTTCACGCTGCTCAAGCCCGTGTAGGTCGGGATGAGTCCGCTGACAAGTCCGGTGCGAACCTCGTTGTTGGGAATGGACAAAACGTATGTGTCAGATTTTTGGTCGTAGTCCTTGATGGTCAGGTAGCCGCTTTGGTAGAGTAGCGGCAAGGCATCTTCCATGGCTTCGGTGGGGCGGTCGAAGGAGGTCGCCGAAGCCTCGATGAAGTCCATCGTGGTCACATCGGTGTGGAATTTTTGCATCTGGCGAAGAAGGAATGACGGAGTGCCGCTCTCGAACCAATAATTGGCTATTTTCTTCTGCATGAAACACTTAAGAAGACTGAATGGATTGTACACGTCTGTTGAGTTTTCGGAAAAACGGTAACCGTCGTATTGGTTTTTCAGCTTTATATGCATTTCGTCGGGAGAACAATTGTATCTTTCTGCCAGCATCGCAATGCCGAAAGCCATTTCCGTTGCAAACTCCTCTTCCGAGATGCCGCAGATGGTCGCAAATTCGGGTTGCATCGAGATGTTGGTCAGGTTGTTGATGGTGGAGAAGATGCTCAACTGGCTGAATTTGGTGATGCCCGTGATGAAGCAGAACTTGATCATGGCCTCGCTGGCTTTCAGCGGCTGGTAGAACTCTTGCATCACACGCCTGAACTCTGGAAGCCGTTGCTCTTCGTGCAGCACATCAAGCAAAGGCGCATCGTATTCGTCGATGATCAGCACCACGTTCTTATGCGCTTTTTCGTATTCACGACGGATGATGCCGCGAAACTTCTCGCCCGGAGTGACTTCGTTAGGCATGGTTTCGAAACCGCTGTCCGTCTCCAGAAGCCAGCTCAAAGTCCGCTCCAGCTCTTTCGCTGACACCTTACCTTTCGCCATGCTCAAATCGATATGGATGACGGGATATTGCTCCCAATCCTGCTCCAATTCCATGATTTTCAAGCCTTCAAAGAGTTCTTTCTGCCCTTTGAAATAAGCGTTGAGCGTAGTGGTGAGCAACGACTTGCCGAACCTGCGCGGACGGCTAAGGAAGACAAAGGGGCTTAGTTTTGTCATCTTCCACATCAAGTCCGTCTTGTCGATGTAGAGGTAGTTCTCTTTCCTGATTCTCGAGAAAGTCTGGATGCCAACGGGGTATTTGAGTTTGCTTTCCATCGTTGTGGTGATTTATGGCGCAAAAATAAGTAAAATTGTGATTTATGCAACTTGTTTGGCATTATTCAAGAGAATCGCCCAAATGTGGTATGAAGATACAAGATTTGGGCGTTTTTTGCGGTATTATGTTCCAAACGCAGAGCCTTGGCAATGACTGTGGTGATGAAGAGTAGAATAATAAGTTTAAGTCCCTTGCAATGGGGTTGGGAAGACTACACAAATGGCAAACTCACAAATAAAACCTGATTCCCGCTTTAATGTTGAACCGCTGCAATCCTTCCTTGGAATTGCCCAAATCGATGTCCTTCTTATGAATGCCGTCGTCATAGGTCACCTTCGACAAGGCGCCGATATAGTACGAGGTCTCCGCACCGATGGCAATATGCTGCGTAATCCTGTAATCGTAGCCGAATCCAAGGCCTAAGCCGAAGGTGTGTCCTGCCAATGTGTATTTGTCGCCAAACTCTTCGGCACTATCCTTATAGCCCAAGTATCCGGCAAGGGTTTCGAAGCACAACATATGCTTGCCATTATGGGAAGAGGCCGTCAAAGCGCCGAACGACACACCTATGAAAGTGATGGAATGGATGTTACTTATCGGCCCTTCATAATAGTTGCCTTCTTCATCGTATGTATAGAAATAGCCCGCGTTGCTGCTTGAAAACTGGTCATAATGCAAGCCCAAAGTAACTCCGTTTGTGATATTGAACCGAATGCTGGCACCATAGTCTGGTCCTCTCGATAGCTTTCTCAAATAGTCCTTGTAATCGCCCGAAATGTCGTTGGGAAACTTTGCTGTCCTGAAAGCATACCCGCCGTTCAACGCGATTTGGACGTTGTACTCTTTCTTGTTGCGTTCGGCTTTTCGGTTGGCCAGTTCCACGGGGTCATCTATGTGATAGTGAGGAATATCCGTAAGAGGCAGACGGGTGAGTCTTCTGATGCCATTGCGTTCATAGAGGAAGGTGATGGATTTGTCGGTTTTGTCGGTAACGAGGCACGGTATGGTGTCGCCCTCTTTCATGACGACATAATCGTGGAAGTTCTCTTTTGCTGCTTCCGACAGGGCGATAGGCTCAATGTCGTCGCTGATGTTCAGCATATACGCCGCAATCTGATGGCAGTTGCTGCCGTTTTGTCCAGGATAACTGTGCTGCACAATCTCGATACCGTTGCCGCCTGCGGCTCGTACTTCTTGTTTGGCCGTTTCAAGAACGGTCTCCCAGTCGCAATGCGTGGTGAATCCTCCGTCCAACACGGACACGTTCCCTATGACTTCCGCGTTTTCGGGGACGACATCGCCAATACCATACACCGCCACTTTTGTCTCGTTGCTGACGGGATGCATTTCCTTGATGATTTGCTTGTGTACTTTCGGCGAGCAGGAGCACAAGTAAACTGCCGCCAGTGCCGTTGCAAATAATGCTAATCTTTTCATGGTTGTAATTGTTGGTTGTTGTGATTTTCTGTTCGTATGGATTTTGCAAAAATAGTGTTTTTCACGATTTACCGCTTGCAAATTCCCTTAAAATCGCAATAGCGGCATTTCTTGTCGTCTTGGGCTTGGACGAAAGGCGTTGCCGTGTCGAGCATTTCGGTGACTGCGGCTTCAATCAAGCGTTCCATGTCGTCGAGGAAAGTGCTGTCGTCTAAGAAGTTGGCATCAGCATCGTTATCGTCTTTCTTGGGTATTGCTTTCGAGAGGCCGAAGTCGATGGCGTGGGCATATTTCAGTCCGTGGATGGCTCCGGTCACTTGTTCAGGTCTGAGCGATGGATTCTCCTTGAGATACATGTATTTATAGAGGAGCAGCTGGAGCGCCTTGTCCGGAATCTGTCGCAGGTAGTTCAAGTGGCTTTCGCTCTTGTGGCGGACGGGCACCTTTAGGTCGGCGTTGTCGACATGTCCGGTCTTGTAGTCAATCACTCTGACGATGCCGCCGAAACGGTCGATTCGGTCGGCACGACCTGCGATGCGGCATTTCCCGAAAGGAGTCGCCTGAAGTTTGCCCTCGGTTGCGATGATGGTCAAATCGCTGTTTTTCAGTTGGCTTGAAGTGTAGTTCAGGTAATTCACAATCTGCTGTTCGATGGTGACGTGGTTCAGGTAGTTGAAGCCAACATCGGGCAATCCGTTGGGCATGTCCTGCTCGATGGCTTGGGCCAGTTTCTGCTTCCATAACGGCTTGATTTTCTCGTCGAAAAGCGTCTTGTCGATGACTTGGAGTTTCCCGTCTTGGGGAAGATAGTCGGCGAAGAGGAATTCCAAGGTGTCGTGGATGACCGTCCCGATGATGTTGATACCGACATCTTCCTCGGTGCTGTTGTCCTCGATTTGGGCAACATATTTCAGATAATACTTCAATGGGCAATTGAGATAAGTCGACAGGGAAGAAGGAGACAAACCTTTTGCTTCATTTTCAATGAGATAGTGTAGCCTTTGAAGTGTGTTGTCGTCTTTTTGTGCGCTGAGTGCCTTGACCTCGATGGAAGGCGTGGTGAGGCTCACGAAGTTCTCTTCATGGAAATGGATGTTGGCATTTTTTGCCAGTTCGTGTTTGATTTGTAGGATGAAACGACTGGCTTCTCCGCCCGATGTCTCTCCCAAGTTGTTGAAATAGAGGTATATGTCTTTTCCGTTTTGCAAGAGGTGATAGAAATGGTAGGCCACCACAGCCTGACTCTCGGCATAACCTGGTAGCCCGCATTCGCGACGGATGTATTGGGGGATGAAGCTGCCTTGCGACTTGTCGGGTGGCAAAATGCCCTCGTTGACGCTGAGCAGGTGCAAACGCTCAAAATCGAGGTTGCGCGTCTCCAACAGACCCATGATTTGCAGACCATCGGTGCTACTGCTGTTGAGTTTCAACGAGGCACCTGTCGTTAGCAAACGGTATAGGATTTCGAGGCTTTGCGAGTTGCTGATATATTTTGAGTTGCTCTCAACGATTTGTTGCAATCGGCTGACGATTTTCCCGATGCCGCTCACTTGGTTGAGCAGGAAAACCGTCTCCTTTTGCCTTCCGTTTGTCTGTATCAGACTGGCCAAGAATTCCAGAATCGCATTGATGGCGTGCAGTGTTGTCAAAGGCGATGCTGGGCCATCTATTAGGATGATTTTGAGGAATTTCCGGATGTTGGGCATGTCGTCCATGGCCTCGATGTCGTTGTCCTCGAAGATGAACTTGCCCGAGTTGACGGCTTCGATTCGCCATTGGCTGAAGGCGGCGGTCTCATCTTGAGGGAAGACGATTTTGACGATTTCGAGTTCCATGAGATGGAGGACTGGCCAGATATACCAACCTTCGGCGGTGCGTTCAATGTCGTTTTCGGTGATTTTCCTTGAGATCTTATGGCGACGACGAAGTGAGAAATACTCTTTAATTAATTGGTTGACTGGTGTTTTTGCGAGTGGATAGCCCATTGAGACCTTGAAGTCATGGTAAGCCTCAGTTGCGGGAATGGCGTTCAGGGTGGGAATCAGTAGGTTTTGGTCGGCAAGGATGATGGCTTGGCCTTGACTTTGGTTTTCTTGTAATTTGGATTGCAAAGCCTTGGCTTGTAATGCGTTGCCACTTGCGCTGATGACGTGGATGTGTTTCTCTTCGGTAAGCAATGCGTCGCCGACACCGTTTTTCAGCCATTCGGGATGGCGCGTCTGGTATTTTCGGGCGAAGAAACCTGCCTCATTGGTCGGGTTGTCGAGGTAATAGTGGTCGTAGTCGAAGAGGATTTCCGCCCTGCCGTTCTTGATTAAGGTGTTGACGATTTGCTCTTCCGTCTTGGTCATGGCGTTGAATCCGGCGAAGATGGCTTTTGTTTCACCTAATCTGTTTAGCAATTCCTCTTCGGGTAGATTCGCTAAATGTCTGGTTATCATTCCGTAATAGCCTTTCCCTTTTGTCGAAAGCACTTCGTGAAGACGGAGATAATATTGGTAAAGCGATTTGAAAAACCTAAGGTATTTCAGCTCTTTTTCCTTGGCCTTTTCCTCGTCGAAGTTCCAGAAATCCAATCTCTTGTTTTCGATGACGTAGTTGAAGACATGCTGCGCATCGATTCCGTATTGGTCGATTTCGTCGAAGTCTTTGGCCATTTGGGCGGCTTGGCTACCAAAAACGCTGAGGTCGCTGCTTTGCTCGACGTGAAGCTGTGCATCGATGTCGATGAGCTCGAAAAGGATTTCGATGTCGTCGGCGAGTTCGATGCCGCTCCATTGCGTGACGGCCTCCTCGATGGAGACCATTCGGGGGAGCCACAATGTTTCTTGGCTTGTTTTCTTGAACTCGTTGCGCAAGTAGAAGGCGGCGCGTTTGTTTGGAAATACGACCGTAAGTTCTTGGTTTGAAAGGTCGTAGTGGCTCAAGATGTGGTCGGCTAATTTGTGCAGGAAGCTCTCGTGGTTCATTTTGCGAGGTGGGTTAAGTGGTTTTCGGCTAAGGTCAGTTGTTCGGGCTTGCCCAAATCGAACCAAAAAGCGGGCTGGATGGGCTTGGAAATGATGTGGTTTGTCTTGGCTAAAGTGAGATATAAGTCGATGACACTCTGGGGTTTGCATTCGAAATTGGAAAAGAGGTCGCTGCGGAAAATGTGCATCCCGCTGAAAGCCATCTCCTTGTACTCGCCGAAGCTGTCGTAGACCCATTTGAAGTTGCCGTCGGCCTTGTTGCGCCAGCCGATGAGTTGGTCGTCGTCGCGGAAAAGCAGTTTGCGGTTGGTCTCGCGATTCTGGGTAAATAGCCACGCATCGTCCTTTGAATCAATGAATTGCAGACTTAATTCCCTGAGGTTCACATTGCTGATGATGTCGACGTTATGCACCAAAACGGCTTTTGCTCCTTTGAAAAACGGTGTGGCTTTGACGATGCCTCCGCCTGTGTCCATCAGTTGGTCGCGCTCGTCGGAAATCTGGATGTAGGCATCGAAACGTTGGCGCAACACGAAGTCGATGATTTGCTCGCCGAAATGGTGCACGTTGATGACGATGCGGCTGAAGCCTTGCGCCGTCAGGTTTTCGATGCAATGTTGCAAAAGTGGCTTGCCGTTCAGCTCGACCAAGGCTTTGGGTCTGTCCTTGGTTAGTTCCTTGAGGCGCGTGCCGAGTCCGGCTGCCAAAATCATGGCTACAATATCGTTGTTCATACGTTGCGTTCCTCCGTGATTTTGCGTTCTATATGGTTCAGTTTCAGGTTGATGTCAGGATAGGTTGTCTTTAGCCATTCGTAGATGGTTTGGGCGAAGAATACGCTTCTGTGTTGTCCGCCCGTGCAGCCAAACGAGACCATCAAGTTGCTGAAATGACGCTCGATGTAATTGTCAACGCTTTGGCTAACAATGGCTTTCACATGGTCTAAGAAAACATGGACTTGTGGTTTGGCCATCAGGTAATCGATGACTTCCCAATCGCGACCGGTCTTGGTCTTAAATTCTGGCTCACGGCCTGGGTTGGGCAGGGCGCGACAGTCGAACACGAAGCCGCCACCGTTGCCGCTGAAGTCGTTGGGATAGCCTTTTTTGAAGGAAAAACTGTTGATGGTTACTGAGAGTTTAGAGTTTAGAGTTGAGAGTTGAGAGTCAGTTGGGAGTGGATAGTTTAGAGTTGAGAGTTGGGAGATGATGGTTTGGAGTTCGTGGTAGTCGTTTAAGGGGTGGGTGTCATTCCATGCTTTCAGTTCCTTCAAGGCGTAAGGGATGCTTTCGATGAAGTGCGATTTCTTTTGAATTAATCCTCTAAATCCGTATGCACCAAGTACTTGTAGAAGGCGGAGATAGACGAAATAGGGCTGGTAGAGGTCAAATTTCACCTCATCGGGATTGACATATTGCGCCAGTTCAGTTTTGTAATAATCGATGAGTTCGTCGCGCAGGTTTTGCGGCATCTGTGCCTTCACTTGGTAGAGCAGCGAAACCACGTCGTAGTTCAATGGGCCTCTTCGTCCGCCTTGGAAGTCGATGAAATACAAATCGTTGTCCTTGACCATGATATTGCGCGATTGGAAATCACGATACATGAAAAAATCGTTTGGGGCTTGGCTGACAAAGTCGGCGAAGGCTGAGAAATCCTTGTCCAACCGCGTTTCGTTGAAGTCGATTTCCTCGTGTGGCTTCAGGAAATAGTATTTGAAATAGTTGAGGTCGTTGAGGATGGATTGTCGGTCGAAACTCGGGGTGGGGTAGGCCTTGCTGTAGTCCAACCCTTGGTGGCCGAGGCATTGGAACTTCACCAAATGGCTTAATGCTTTCTTGTAAAGCTGGATTAAGGTCCCTGAGCCTGTCGAAGGGCCGTTGTTAGCAATCAACGCCCTCTGTATATGCGCAAACAGATTGTCGTCTCCAAAGTCGCTTTGCAGATAACAAGTCTTTTCCTCATTGATGGCTATGACTTCAGGGACATTCAGCCCCAATTTGTGGAAGTGTTGGCAGAAGCTCAAAAAAGCCTCGTTTTCCTCAATATTGTTGCTAAAAGTTCCAATTAAGCTCCTTTGGTCAGTAATGATGCGAAAATACTTCCGCGCCGACCCCGAAGCCGCAATGGGCAGAATGTCCTTGGGCTTTTCGCCGATGGAATGGGTGAGTTCGGTCAATATGTTTTGAATGTCAGTGGGTTGCATAGAATTCTTCTTTTTCTATTGTGGCAAAGGTACAAAGAAAAAATGATTTGGTAATCTCATCCAAAATGTTTATCTTTGCAATTCAATAGAGAAGATATGAGCGAGGAACAATACATCAATTTCGACGAATATATCCGTCAGGGCGAGCCGCAGAAGAAGGCGCGTGCGGATGCTTGGCGTGTGGCCATCGGCTTGCAGGCTGTTGACGGGCTGAAGACTTCGGCCTACCTTCAGGAGACGGCCCGCCGCAATATCGAAGGCGACATCACCATCGACGAGGCCAAGGAATTGGTCAACCAGTATTATATCAAGAAAACGACGCACGACGAGGGCGATGCCAACGTGGAAGAGGCCGACAAGGTCTCAACAAACATCTCGAAATTGCTGCAAACCGACTCGTTCACTTATAGTGTGGCAGGATTTGCCGCCATCCACCGTGCCATTTTCAACGGCGTTTTCAAACACGCAGGCCGATTTCGCGACTATGACATCACGAAAAAGGAATGGGTTTTGCGTGGCGATACGGTGTTTTATGCCCATTGGGAGGATTTGCAGATGACCCTTCAATACGACTTGGACCAAGAATGGCAATTTGACTATAAATCGTTGGAAAAGAATCGGTTGGTTGAACATATCGCCAAGTTTGTTTCGGGATTGTGGCAGATTCATCCTTTCGGCGAAGGCAACACCCGAACCACGGCCATTTTTACCATCAAATATCTGCGTTCGTTAGGCTTCGATGTGAACAACGACTTGTTTGAGCAACATTCGTGGTATTTCCGCAACGCGCTTGTCCGTGCCAATTATCGCAACGTGGCCAAAGGCATCGACTATGAACCAGTCTTCTTGGTGCGTTTCTTCCGTAACTTGCTTCTCGGAGAGGAAAACACACTGAAGAATCGCTATATGATTATCGATCCTCCCGAGGAATGGAAAATGCCGGAAACGGAACAAATACCCGACAACTTACCCGACAACTTACCCGACAAGTCACCCGACAAGTTACCCGACAACCTACCCGACAAGTTACCCGACAAGTTGCTTCCTAAGAATATGAAAATCATTAGTTTATTGATGGTTATCGGGTTGAAGGAAATGTCCATCAAGGAAATGCTTGAACATCTTGGCTTGAAGAATAGGGAGAGTTTCATGGAGGTGTATCTCAATCCTGCATTGAAGGAAAAGTTTGTCAGAATGCGCTATCCCGACAAACCCAATCACCCACGGCAAAAATACTTGCTGACGACAAAAGGCACGGTGCTGTACAACGAAATCATCTCAAGTCACTGATTCTTTCCACGGTTTTCCACCCAAACCCAGAGCCGCCACATCAGCCAGCCCCAGGCGAAGAAGAGGACGTAGAAAACCCATTTTGGTACGGCGGTTTGGTAGGTGCCTTCCTTGTCGATTTGTTGGTATTGCTCGGTGGGAATGTCGGCATAATAATATGACCCTGCGCCGAAGTCGTAGCCTTCGACGAGACCGAACTGGTTGGCCATGATCCAGCTAGCCAAAAACAAAGTGATTACCACCACGACGATGGTAATCACTTTGAAGATTTTGTGGTTTTTATCCATAGTGGAACTGCTTGTTGAACAGCATATTGGTTTGACACGGGACGCGGGACTACGAGTCGCGGGACGAATCTCCAGTCTCGTGTCTCGCGTCTCGAAGTCTCGTGTCTTATTTGAACATGTCGAGAACAGGAACTTCAAACACAGCGCCTGAGAGCAGGAACCACACGGCAAACAGTGTGAGTGCAATGTTGAACAACTGGCCGATGATGTAGAGCCAGAGCACTTTGCCGCCTTGCATCTGCTTGAAGAGGGCTTTGAAGTTGGTGTCGAGGCCGATGCTGGTGAAGGCTAAAACGAAAGCCCAGTTCTTGTATTGGTCGAGGACACCGTTGATGGCTTTCACGTCGCCGCCAAGAGGCTTGACGATGAACGAGGCGACCAACGAAGCCACGAAGAAACCGATGATGAACTTCGGGAAACGGTTCCAGATCTCGCCGGCACCGACTTTTTGGTTCGGGTCCTTGTCGACCTTGGTGGCGAAGAAGATGGCCACGAAGAAGGCGATGAAACCGATGAGGATGTTCTGGATGCTCTTCACGAGTACGGCAGCTTGTTCGGCTTCTTCGCCGAGGGCGTTACCGGCCAGCACCACAGCACCTGTAGAATCGACGGTGCCGCCGATGAGGGCACCGCCCATGAGTTGGTTCATGCCGCAGGCACGGATGATCATGGGTTCGAATACCATCATCAAAATGGTGAAGATGATGGAGATGGAGATGGCCAGTGAGAGGTCTTCCTTCTTGGCCTTGGCAGCCGCGCCCGTGGCGATGGCCGCGCTGGTGCCGCACACCGAAGTGGCCGAAGCCAACGTGATGACCAAAGGCTTGTTGTCGATTTTCAGCACCTTGGTGCCAAACCACCACATAAAGATGATGACAATAGGTGTCACAATCCAGGCGATGCCCAGACCATAGAGACCGAACTTGGCGATGTTGCTGAACAGCACCGAGAAGCCCATGATGACCAAACCCGTCTTGATGTAAAATTCAGTGCGGATGGCAGGTCTCAGCCATTCGGGCGTGCCAACGGTGTTGGAGATGAGCAGGCCGATAAGCAAGGCCCAGAAAGCCCATTCGAGGTACATCTTGAGGGTGTATTCTGCACTAATCATTCTTACGACGATGCAGATGAGGAACAGCACGACGAAGGCGGGGATGAACTTCCCAATCTTTTCGCCTTGCAGCTTGATGCCGATGCCGAACAGGATTCCCGTCACCAAGAAGGTGCGCAACAGTTTGATCCAAAACTCGCCGTTGAATTGGGCAGCCAAGGATTTCTTTTCTTCCACGTTTTCCCACCAGTGCCAGGTGCCGAACTTGGCGGCGGAGAAATCGAACGAACCGGTGAGGACGGCGATGCAGGCCACCGCAATGACGATGAAGCCGATCCACACGGCCAACCAGTCCTCTTTTTTCCAGATATTGGAGATGTTGTTGTTTGCCATAGTGTTTCAGATGTTTAATGATTGTTTGTTGACGCGAGACTGCGAGACACGTGACGCGAGACGGTTTGTCCCGTGTCTCGTGTCACGAAGTCCCGTGTCCTTTTAGAACTTATAGCTCAAGATACCGACCACACGGTGTGAGTTGCTTCCGCTTTCCTTTTGGATAAGGGAGTAGTCGAGTTTGAAGTTGAGAGACTTGATAGGCCAGTAGTTGACGCCGATGGTGTACCAGTTGGTGCCGCCTTTTGTGATGTCAGCGTTTTGGGTGAAGTGTTCGTAACGAAGCACGGGCATTAAAGTCTGTTTCTTTTCTTTGCCCAATTTGAAGTTGTAGCCAATCACACCATAGTAACCATTGCTTACGACAGAAACATCGGCTTTGGTAACGACATTAAGGGTGTCTATCGTGAGGCTTTGAAGTCCGGTTCTTCCGCTGATGTATTCACCACGAATCACCAATGCCCCATTGTTGTATTGTAGGCCAGCAGCCCAACGGTTGCGATTGCCGTTGCCGAACTTTTCCAATGACGTTTTGTCGCCAAATTCCTCTTTCCCATCCACCAAATCCTTGATTTCGGCTTCCACGGTGCTGTTTTTGTACAATCCGTGATAGTACGAACCACTCAGCGTCAAAGCCTTGAGGCCGGGATGCACTTCGAGGCGGCCCACAAGGTCCTTGCGGTTGTTGTTGTCGGTAGTGGTGGGGCCGTTGCCGTTGAACACGCCCAAGGCATAGTCCACAACGTGGTACTTGATGCCTTCTTCGCCCTTGACGGGGAAGAGGCTACCCGTGGCCATCAAACCGATGTCGCGACCCAGGCCGCCAACGCCACAAACGTCGCTGTAGCCAACGAGTTTTTGGATGCCTTCGCCGTAGTCGAAGATTTCAAGGTTGACGGGGTTGATGGGGCTTTCGAGCGAGAACGGGGTCTTGAACTGACCGAGTTGGATGGCGAAAGCGTCGGCCACTTTGTATTTCACGAAAGCGTCGACCAGCATGGGCGAGCGGCTGAAATCACCTTGGATTTTGTAGGTCAGGCCTTTGAAGAGCGTGCCTTCAGCCGACAGACGCACGCGGCGCATCCTGAAGGTGTTGCCGGTAAGCTCGCCTTCATCGCTCAGGTTGGCTTGGTACATGCCTTGCACGAAGCCCGAGAACTTCAGCATGTCGGAGTTGAAGGGATTTCTGCCTTTCTCTTTCTTCTCTTTTTCTTCTTTCTTGGCTTTTTCTTTTTCGAGTTTTTCGGCTTCGGTTTTCTCAACTTGTACCTTCTTAGGCTCTTGTTTAGGTTTGGTAGGTCTCACTTGTGCGTTCATGCACAACGGAATAGCGAACAGTAGCATTCCGATGACGATGCGAAAGTTGTGTTTCATTTTAGTTAGATTTTAAGACGTTTTCAATTTCAAAATTGCGCGGCAAAAATAGTAAAAATACTTATAGTAAGTATATTTACTAATTATTTTCTGAAAAAAAGAGGATTTGGCTGAAAAGTCAAATCCCCAACAGTTCGGCGTGGCGGCTCATTTCCTCGAAGGTAATCTTGAACCACTCGGTGTAAAGCTCCGGGTGGATTGAAATGTCTTTTTTCAAGTCGTTGAGGCTCATGTATTTCCACGATTCCACTTCCTCGCGGTTGATGTTTGGTGTGTCGTCACTTTGCCCGATCCAGACGTGGTCGAATTCGTGTTCGGTGAGGCCCTGCCCGACGGGTGCCTTATATATAAAGGTGTAGACTTCGTGCATCTCGCAGGTCATGCCCATCTCTTCCATAAGGCGGCGTGAGGTGGCTTCTTCCAAGGTCTCGCCGTCGCGTGGATGGCTGCAGCAGGTGTTGGTCCACAGGCCGGGTGAGTGGTATTTCGACAATGCCCGCTGTTGCATCAGCAGCTCGCCTTCCGAATTGAAGATAAACACCGAAAAGGCTCGGTGCAGATGAGGTCCTATGTGGGCAGCCTGCTTCTCCATTAGGCCAATAGGATGATCTTGCTCATCGACTAATACCACCTGTTCCATTTTATCCATTTATGTCGGCGAATTTCACTAATTATGCGAATTCAGTTCGTTTAATTTGCTTAATTCGCCGTTTTTATACATTGAATCGAATGTTCAGAATATCACCGTCCTGCACGACGTAGGTCTTTCCTTCCACGCGGAACTTGCCGGCTTCCTTCACGGCGGCTTCGCTACCGTATTTCAGGAAGTCCTCGGTGCTCATCACCTCGGCGCGGATGAAGCCACGTTGCAGGTCGCTGTGGATGGCGCCGGCAGCGATGGGGGCGGTGTCGCCCACATGGATGGTCCATGCCCTTGTTTCGTCGGGACCGGTGGTGAAGAACGAATGGAGGTTCAAGGTGTGGTAAGCGGTGCGGACAAGTTTGTTCACGCCAGGCTCGGTCAATCCGGCGTCTTCCATGAAGAGCTGGCGGTCGTCGGCATCGAGTTCGGCGATCTCGGCTTCGAGTTTTCCGGCCACAATGACCATCTCTTGGCCTTCCTTCAAGGCGGCTTTCACGGCATCGGAGTATTTGTTGCCCGTGGTGGCCGAGGCGTCGTCCACATTGCAAACGTAGATGATGGGCTTGGCGGTGAGCAGCTGGATGTCTTGCACGAATTTCTTGTCCTCGTCGGCTACCTTGGCATCGCGGGCGTTGCCGAAGTTCTCCAAGGTTTCCTTGTAAACAGTGAGCACGTCGAAGGCTTTCTTGTTGTCTTTCTCGCCGTTTTTCAGCAGCTTTTGGACGCGTTCGAGCTTTCTTGTGACCAAGTCCAAGTCGCGCACTTGTAGCTCAAAGTCGACGAGTTCCATGTCGCGCACGGGGTCGACGCTGCCTTCGCTGTGGGGGATGTTGGGGTCGTCGAAGCAACGGAGCACATGGATGAGGGCATCCATCGTCTGCACCTCGGCCAAAAGTTTGTTGCCCACGCCTTGACCGCCTTTGCTCAGTCCGGGCAGGTCGACGATTTCGACCGTGGCGGGCACGATGCGCTTCGAGTGGGAGATGTTGTCGATGAGTTGCAACCGCTCGTCTCTCACCTCGCACATGCCGATGTTCGACTTCGAGGCAAAGCCGATTTCTGCCTTAGTGTTTGATATACAATTGAATATGGTGGTCTTTCCAACGCTTGAAAGACCGATGATTCCGCAATTGAGTGCCATAGTTCTAAGATTTTAATGCTGCAAAGATACAAAAAAGAAGTTGTCCTCGAATTTTCAGTGACAAATTCAAGGACAACTTCGAAGGGATGTGTCAGGCTTTAGTCTCTATAGTTTACGAAATTGCTGTTGTCGACGCCGAGGTCGAAGCGGCCTCCCGACACGTCGATGCGGGTGCCGTTGGGTGTGAAGGCACGGAATTGGAACTTGCCTGAAACAACGACTTCTTTGTCTTCCTTGTCCACCACAACCTGATGCACATGGTCGAAAGTGATTTTTCCACTGTATATGCTTGCGATTTCAGGGGCATATGGCCCTTCCATCTTGAGGCGGCAGCTGGTGTCGGTGGTGTCAATGGCAAACGACATTCCGTCCAACTTGAGCAAGTCGTGGTAGTCGTTCAAGACGAAAGTGGTGTCGATGGGAAAGTTGAAAATCATGCTGAGGCTGTGGCCATTGAGCCAACCGTACAAGGTCATGCTGAGGCCTTCGCGGTCGGCAACCAAATAGAATTTCCGGTTGTTGCCGTAGCTTGTCGATGTTTGATAAATGTAGTCGTTAAAATAGGCGCCGTAGGTGTTGTAACCCATGTCGGAATAGATGGGCAGCCCTGGATATTCGGGGTCTTCGATGTATTGTGTTTCCTTGAAGTCGGATTTCGAGCAGGCGGTCAGGGCCAAAGCTGCCGCAAGGATAATGATGTATCTTTTCATGGTTCAATGTTTTAAGGGGATGAGAAGTTCGATTTGGAGTTTGCTGCCGGCGAGGTAGGGCTTGGTGGGCAACATGCCTGTCGAGCCGTTGATTTCGGCGATGTGGAGGAGCCAGTTGAAACCCACACCCACGCCTTGTCGGTCGCCCACTTGGAAACCTGCGCCAACATAGGCCGAGGCATTCATCTTGTCGGGGTTGTCGTAGTGCTTGGCGACTTGCTCGGCGTAGGGAGCCATGCCGTCCTTGTCCAAGAAGTTGACCTTGTTGCGGTTGCCGACAAGCAGGTCGATGTCAGCTTCGGCGGCGAGATACATCCTGAAGGTTTCAAGTCCCGAATTGAAATAATAGCGCAACTCGATTGGGATGCCAAGGTAGTGCGAATGCTGCTCGATGCCTTTCACGCGGAGGTATTCCAAGGCTTCGTCGTTGTCCACCTCGAAATAGTACCATTCGCAGTCGACGTAGCCCGCAGGATGGTATTCCTCGATGGCTTGCTTGTAGCCGATGCGCTTGTAGTTGAAGCCATATTGCAGGCCTGTTCGGAATGCCCAGTGGTTATTCGGGCTGACGATCTCATAACGCGCCGAGGCCTGGTAGGTGCGCATGTGGCTGTCCACGTTGATGTAGGCTCCCCATCCGCCAGTTGGTCTGAAGGGTTCAAGGTTGGGGGAGAGGTGGGAGACAAATTTTGGCCCGGCTTCCACATACAGGTTGTGGTGCCATTGCCTTGGCGATTCGGTTTCTTGCGCCATCGCCGTCGTGCCAGTCAGAAGAAACAGGCACGACCAAATGAAAAGTCGTTTACGCATAATTTTGTTGTTTGGGTTTTGTTGGCGCAAAATTACGACTTTTCTCCACGGCAAAACCGTTTGTCAAGGGCTTACAAACTTTTTGGGAAACGAGGTGTTTATAATCAGTGTTTTGTGTGTTTCGATTACAAACTTTTTCGCTTTGTTTTCGACCAAAAAAACCGTCATCTGTCCCCCGCGTTCCAGTCGATGCGCTTGTATTCCGAGTCGTATCCCGTGCCGCTTTGGTTGATTTGGTATTCCGCGTCGGCCAGCATGGCATCCTGCGCTTGTTGGCGCGAGTTTTCCTGTTGCTTGTTGATGTATTTCAGGCCAAGTCGCCACAACTTGATGTCGCCCCAAAGGAAGACGATGTAGATGATGCCTCCGAGGGCGGGCACGACGTTGGTGACCATCAGCAGCCAGTCGAACAGGCCGTGGGCAAGCATGGCTAACAGCAAGCCGCTCATGAGATACACGAAGCGTTTCTCTTTCTTGAACTTGGCCAAGGCGAGGAAATAGCCCATCACCACGCCGAAGAGGAAATGGCCTGGCACAGAGAGCAAAGCCCTCACCACGCCCGTGCCGATGCCGCTGCCCAACGATTCGGATGCCGCGCCAAACACATACATGATGTTCTCGACGCAGGCGAAACCCAAGCCGATGAACGAGGCGTAGACGATGCCGTCCATGTATTCGTCGAAGTTCTTGTCCCACCAAATGAGCGCCATGAAAATGATGAACTTGGAAAGCTCTTCGGGGATGCCGGCCTCCCAAAAGGCATTGTAAAACACGGTGTTAGACATCCAAATGTCGTTGATGAAGCCCACGATGAGAATGTCTAACGGAATGGCTATCATGCCGCCGATGAAGGCTTTGGCCAACGACTTGATGGGTTCTTTCTGGTATTTGTCCTGACGATAGATGAAGACCATCAAAAGGATGACGGGAAGGACTGACAATGCCAATAGGATGATACTTGAAAGCATGGCGGATCGGTGTTGATTATTTTTGGCAAAAATAGGGATTTTATCTTTAATCCACAAAAAAAGCCTATCTTTGCAGAAATTTTTCGTTTATGCAAGAAATGATCCTCATCCTCGACTTCGGCTCGCAAGTGACCCAACTCATCGGTCGCCGCCTCCGCGAACTGAACGTGTATTGTGAAATCCATCCCTTCAACAAAATCCCGACCATCGGCCCGAATGTCAAGGGCGTTATCTTGAGCGGCAGCCCGTTCTCGGTGCGCGACGAGCGTGCGCCTTTCGCCAACCTTGATGGCATCAAAGGCAAACTGCCGCTGTTGGGCATCTGCTATGGCGCCCAGTTCATCTCGCAGCATTTCGGCGGCGAGGTCAACGGCTCGATAGCCCGCGAATATGGTCGCGCCATGCTGACGGTGGTTGACGAACAGTCGCCATTGTTCAAGGGCGTAAGCAAGGTTTCGCAAGTGTGGATGAGCCACGGCGACACCATCGCCAAACTGCCAACTAATGCCAGAATCATCGCCTCGACCGACGACGTGGAGAATGCCGCCTACAAGATTGACGGCGAGGAGACCTATGCGGTGCAGTTCCATCCAGAGGTGTTCCACACGAAGGAAGGCCCGACGATGTTGGCCAACTTCGCCCTCGGCGTTTGCGGCTGCAAAGGCGACTGGACACCCGACTCGTTCATCGACAACACCGTGGCGAGCCTGAAGAAACAGCTTGGTGACGACAAGGTCATCCTTGGCCTTTCGGGTGGTGTCGACAGCACCGTGGCCGCCGTTTTGCTGAATAAGGCGATAGGGAAGAACCTTACCTGCATCTTCGTCGACAACGGCCTCTTGCGCAAAAACGAGTTTGAGGAGGTCCTCGATTCCTATAAGGAGATGGGACTCAACGTGATAGGCGTTCATTCAGGGGCTTTGTTCCTCGAAAAACTGAAAGGCGTCACCGACCCCGAAGCCAAGCGTAAGGCCATCGGCTCGACCTTCATCGACGTGTTCGACGCTGAGGCTCAAAAGATTGAGGGCGCTCGTTGGTTAGCCCAAGGCACCATCTATCCCGATGTCATAGAGAGCGTGAGCGTCAACGGGCCGAGCTGCAAGATCAAGTCGCACCACAACGTGGGCGGCCTGCCCGAGAAGATGAACCTGAAGATTGTGGAGCCGCTGCGCTCCTTGTTCAAGGACGAGGTGCGCCGCGTGGGTCGCGCCTTGGGCATCAAGCGCGAGCTGATTGGCCGCCATCCTTTCCCCGGGCCGAGTCTTGGCATACGCATCTTGGGCGAGGTGACCGAAGAGAAATTGAGGATTTTGCGCGATGCCGACGACATCTTCATCAAAGGCCTCAGAAACTGGCCTTGCGAGCTGCCGAGTGCGTCATATCCTAACGAAATGGCCGACAACCTCTACGACAGCATTTGGCAAGCGGGCACCATCCTACTGCCCGTCAAGTCGGTTGGCGTGATGGGCGACGAAAGAAGTTATGAATACACCATCGCCTTGCGTGCGGTCATCTCCACCGATGGCATGACTGCCGACTGGGTGCACCTGCCTTATGAGTTCTTGGCCAAGGTGTCGAACGATATTATTAATAAGGTGAAAGGTGTCAATCGCGTGTGCTACGACATCTCTTCGAAGCCGCCGGCGACCATCGAATGGGAATGATATTGTAAATGAGTAAGATAATGAATAAAAGACTGCTATTCTTCGTCTTTTTCCTCTTTGGGTTGTTGCTGTCGGGCAACATGAAAGCCCAGGATGTCATCAAGCGGTCGACCGACATCACAAAGATTGGCGGGAAGGAGTATTATATGCACTTGGTGAAGACGGGGCAAACGCTGTATGGTATTTCAAAAGCCTACAACGTGACCATCGAGGAGTTGGAGATGCTGAATCCTGAAGTGAAAAACGGCTTGAAGGCAGGGCATATCCTTGGCATACCTGTGCGACCTGTGGCCGAGCCTCAAGTTGAGGAACTGAACCCCGTAGTGGTAGAGCCGATGCCGGATCCAGAGCCGGAACCCGTAGTTGTTGTGCCCGAACCAACGCCTGTGCCCGAACCCGAACCTGAGCCACAGCCCGAACCTGTTGTGGTGGAACCAGAGCCTCAGCCCGTGGCCGTTGAACCTGTTCCAGTGCCTGAACCTGTAACGGTTGAACCAGAGCCGGAACCCATGCCTGAGCCTGAACCGGTTGTCGTGGAACCAGTTCCCGAGCCGGAGCCGGTAGTCGTTGAGCCAGAGCCGGAACCCATTGTCCAAGAGCCTGTCGTTGAAGAGCCTGCAATAGACCATAGGAGCTTTTTTGACGGTACTGCCCGTATAGTGCAACAAGGCGAGAACCTTTACGATATCGCCAAGGAATACGGTATCGACATCGTCGATTTCAAGGTGGCCAATCCAAGACTTTCTGACGAGCCTGCCGCAGGAACGCGCATTGTGGTCCCTAACATCGTCAACGAGAATGACTATATTGTGCACCAATGCGAGCGCAACGAGCGTGTCGGTTCGCTGCTGAAGCGTTGGAAGGTCGACGAGCGCGTTTTCCGCGCCAAGAACGTCTCGGTGGGTTCGCATGTGTTCTCCAACCAAGTGGTGCTGATCCCTATCGAGCCGATTACGGATTTCTATTGGGTGAAAGAATCGGAAAATGTTGTAGTTGAGGAGATTGAAGAGCCTGAAATGGTCGAAGTGCCAGTGGAGCCGGAGCCAACGGAGCAGCAGCCCCGTTTCGACTTTTGGGAGGAGATGGGTGAGGCTCCTGTTTGCGTTGCCGACCCTGCCAATGCACGCAGGCGTTACCATGTGGCCTTGATGGTGCCGCTTTATCTCAACGATGTCAGCTCGTTGGAAGTGTCGAAAGAGAACTTGCAGAAGGCGCAAAAGTCGCGAGCGTTGTCGTTCCTCCAGTTCTACGAGGGTTTTATGATGGCCGTCGAAGCCCTTGAACGCCAGGGCTTGAAGCTCGACCTTGATGTCATCGACGTGACCGACAACGTGGCCTCCGCCGAAAAGGCGCTGAGGCAGATCCAGGACGAAGACCTCGACCTGATTGTGGGGCCTTTCTTCGGAAAGTCGTTCGCAGTCATCGAGGAATATGCCAAAAGCAACGGCATCACCGTGGTCAACCCGCTTTCCACTCGCGAGTCGGTCATCAAGGACAGTCCCAACGTGGTGAAGGTGAAGCCTGGCAACATGGGCCTGATTATAACCCTTTCCAACTTGGTGAAAAACTATTATGCCGATGCCAACGTGTTCATCGTCAGTCGCGAAAAGGCTGCCGACACCGCATTCTTGAACCAATTGGAACACCATTTGAACCATGTCGTCAACGAAGAAGTGTTGGTTTCGGGCGACGAGTTCCTCCAATATGCCCGCCATGAGAGCGAACGCATGGAGATGGGTAGCCGCTTGGCGCCCACGCTCGACGTTGAGGGCCAGGTGTATTCCACGCGCGACTTCCAGGATGGCAACATCGACCATGTGGTGATGGCCAATACGGTGAAACGTTATGCCTACAGCGACATCTCGAAGCTGAAAAGCCAACTCTCGGGCGTGCGTACCAACCTCATCATCGCCTATGGCGACGACAACGTGTTTGCCACCCAGATGCTCAACTCGCTGACCAAGGAAGCCGACCAATATCCCATCACTTTGGTGTGTGCACCCGATTGGGCGAAGTTCGAGAAACTGCTTGTCGAAAACCTGTTGAAAATGAACGCCATCTATGTCAGTGACCATTTCGTTGACTACGACGATGATGATGTCAAGCGTTTTGTGGCACGATTCAGGTCGAAATATGCTGCCGAACCCCAGAAATACGCGTTTGAAGGCTACGATGTGGGCCGCTATTTCCTCAATGCCTTGATGCAATATGGCAACGACGACCTTGTGGGTTGCCTGCATTGCTACCAAGCTGCGTTGCTCCATACGAACTACCGCTACTATTACAGGAATTACCTCGATTCCTACGGAAATGAAGGCAAGGAAAATCTTTATTGGAGTGTGTATCAATATGATAATGAAGGAATTGAACTTGTCCCTATTGACCCGTTCAAGAAAAATAGGCCAGATGAATAGGTTTGTTTTTTCCACCTTGGTAATGGCTCTTTTTGCGCTTGCCGCTTGCGACAATGGCGTGAAGAGAGACTATTACGACAACGGTAAGCTGAAGTCGGAGCTTCGCTATGCCGATGGCCGGCTCGACGGCGAAAGTGTGTGGTACTTTGCCGAGGGCGGTGTGATGACGCGGGCTTTCTATCGGAACGACACCCTTGAGGGACGCTACCAGAGGTTCCATAGAAACGGTGCGCTCGACGTGGAGTGCTGGTACAAGCACGGCCTTCGCGACAGCGTCTATCGTTCCTATTCCGATGATGGCATCATGCAGTCGGAGGAGTATTACAGCAAAGGAAAGCTCGATGGTCCTGCCAAGAAATGGTTCGACAACGGACAGCTCTTCCAGGAAGGCCAATATGCCGACGGCATGATGGACGGACGGTGGTTCATCTTCTATCCGAATGGCGCATTGGCAGGCAAGGCCGAATACCAAAAGGGTAGGGGAAAGCAGATTGGCTACGACGAAACGGGCTACAAATGCCTCGAAGTGACCTATCTCGACAACAAGAAACACGGGAAGGAAACCTACTTCAACTCCAATGGAACCATATTAAAAACCGTTGAGTATGAATACGGTAAAATAGTGGAGAAAAGCGATGACCCTGAAAAATAGGAAATGAAGCCGAAAGCGAAGAAAATATTTCAAATAATTTGGAATTTGTTCAAATAAAAGTCCTACCTTTGCACCGCTTTACAATGAGAAGCAAACTTTCAAACACATTAAATAAACCTTTAATTAAAGTCAAAAAAATGAAAGTAAATGAAATTATGACCGCTCTGGAAGCCAAGCATCCGGGCGAAAATGAGTACTTACAGGCTGTTCGTGAAGTCCTGGAAACCATCGAAGAAGAATACAACAAGCACCCCGAATTTGAGGCTGCCAAGATTGTCGAGCGCATCGTTGAGCCCGACCGCATCTTCAAGTTCCGCGTCGTTTGGGTTGACGATAAAGGTCAAACCCAGGTCAACCTCGGTTACCGTGTGCAGTACAATGCCGCCCTCGGTGCTTACAAAGGTGGTCTCCGCTTCCACCCCAAAGTTAACGAGTCCATGCTGAAGTTTTTGGGCTTCGAGCAAATCTTCAAGAACTCCCTGACCAACCTGCCTCTTGGTGGTGGTAAGGGTGGTGCCGACTTCGACCCGACGGGCAAGAGCGACGCTGAAATCATGCGTTTCTGCCAAGCCTTCGTCTACGAACTCTGGCGCAACATCGGTCCCGACCAAGACAGCCCCGCTGGCGACGTCGGTGTTGGTGGCCGCGAAATCGGTTACATGTACGGTATGTACAAGAAGCTGGCCCGCGAGCACTCGACTGGTGCTTTGACTGGCAAGAGCTACGGCTGGGGTGGTTCACTCATGCGTCCCGAGGCCACTGGTTTCGGTGCTGTCTACTATGTGAAGCACATGGTGGAAGAGAAGGGTGACACTCTCGAAGGCAAACGCGTAGCCCTCTCTGGCTTCGGTAACGTGGCTTGGGGTGCTGCCCAGAAGGCTTGCGAATTCGGTGCCAAGGTGGTCGCCATCAGCGGTCCCGACGGTGTGTGCGAACTGCCCGAAGGCATCAACAAGGAAATGATCGACTACATGCTGGTCATGCGTGCCTCGAACCGTAACAAGGTTCAGGACATGGCCGACAAGTTCCCGGGCAAAGCTATCTTCACCCCTGGCAAGAAGGCTTGGAGCGTGAAGTGCGACATCGCTATGCCTTGCGCTTTCCAAAACGAGCTGGCTGAAGAAGATGCCAAGATGCTGATCGCCAATGGCGTGAAGTATGTGGCTGAAGTCTCCAACATGGGTTGCCAACCTGGTGCCATTGCCACTTTCCAAGCTGCCAAGATCCCGTTCGGTCCTGGTAAGGCTGTCAACGCCGGTGGTGTTGCCACCTCTGGCCTTGAAATCTGCCAAAACGCTGGCCACATCAACTGGACCGCTAAGGAAGTTGACGAGAAGCTGAAGAAGATCATGAGCGACATCTACGACCAATGCGTGAAATACGGCAAGCAAGCCGACGGTACCATCAACTATGTGAAGGGTGCCAACATCGCCGGCTTCATGCGCGTTGCCCACGCCATGATGGCTCAAGGTATCATCTAATTCCAGAGTCTAAAGGTTTTTCGCGAAGGCGGCCAGAGATGGTCGCCTTCGCTGTTTTTGGTGGCCGCAAAAAACATTTGCGTTTTCGGGAAAAAGATGTATCTTTGCAGCGCGAAACAAACGGAATAATTCAGGCTGAAGACCATTATTCCGACAAATAATTACAACAACAATTTAACACCAGATGACTACCAAACTTAACATCCAAAGCCTGGCAGCCACTGCCAACAAAAACCTGAAAACCAAAACAAAACGCGCTTTCGCGCTGCTCTTGATGCTCGCCCTGCTCGCGCCCGCTGTGGCGTGGGCGCAAAGTTTCGGCGGCGGAAGCGGAACGGAAACCGACCCATACATCATCTCCACCGTGCAGCATTGGCAGAGCCTGCGAAATGCAGTGAACAACGATGGCACTACGTTTCGTGACCAGCATTTCCGCTTGGATGCCGACCTCGATTTCAGTGGCATTCAGATGAGCGGCATCGGTTGCGAAAACACCACTGCCCCTTCTGGTTACAACATGTTCTACGGACACTTTGACGGCAACGGCCACACCATCCGCAACTTCCAAAACCCAACAATAACCGTCTATTCTATCGGCGGCCTGTTTGCCGTTGCCGGCGCAGGCGCACTCATCGAGAACCTTACGTTGGACAACTGCACATTGCGTGGCGGGAATTATGCAGGCGGCATTGTGGGCTACCTCAATGGCAATGTTGCCTATACCGATCGAGGTGTGCGCAACTGCATTGTGGCTGCCAATTGCTGGGTTAGGAAACAAGGTAGCGACGGATTAGGCGTTGTCGGAGGCATTGTGGGCCAAACAAGCGGCAAGAGCGATGTGGCAGACTGCGTGTTTCTCGGGAGGCTGGATGGCAACAACGCAGGAGCCATCACAAGCAGTTCTTGGGTACACTGGGCGTACCAAAACGGCAACACAAGCGTCGACCCCGACCAACAGAGCAAGCGATGCCTCATCGGCGGCAACTGCACGGCGGGCGCCATCGGCGTGATTGGCTCGACACAAGGCACCGACGAACTCACTTCGGCCAAGCACATCACCACCGTCGGCTTTGCCAATGACATCAACGGCAGCATCAGCACCTCGCCCACCTTTTCCCACAGCGGAACACACTATTACGAGTGCGGCACCGACATCGACCTTTCGATGGCTTATACCGGCACGACCGCCACTGGCTATATTATGGAAAGTTTCCTTGCCAATGGCACTCCCATAACGAAGACCTAAAACGGCTACACCACAACCTTGCCCTCGCTCGTCACCAATGTAAACATCACAGCCCAGCCCGACCAAGCCGTGCGCGACATCGCCTATGAGCCGTGGATCAGCATCACCACACCCTCGCAGCAGTGGACAGGCGGCACGCTGACACCCGTCGTCACCGTCACTGACAGCCAGAACGGTTCACCCGTCACACTAATCGAAGGCACCGACTATCGCTTGTCGCCCGAAGGCGGCTTCGTCAACGTGGGCAGCCACACCATCACCGTCATCGGCATAGGCAACTACGGCGGACAGGCTACCACCGTTTTCAGCATCACTGACCCCTCGTTTACCGAAGGCAGCGGCACCGAAACAGACCCGTTCATTATCCGCACGACGGAACAAATGAATCAAATAGCTTTCCTCGTGAACCAAGGCGACAATATGAACGGCGTACATTTCCGCCTTGGCAACGACCTCGACTATACGAACAAGACCTATACGCCCATCGGTGCCTATAATCGGCCTTTCTGCGGAACTTTCGACGGCTCTTACAACACCATTGAAAACATCACCGTCACGTGTTCTTCCAATTACCAATCGCTGTTCTACCATTTGGGACAAGGGGGCACCATTCGCAACCTGACCATCGACCACAGCACCATCGACTGCAATAATAAGGGGGACATTGGTGGAATTGTGGCTTGGTGCAAAGGCGGGACCATAGAGCAATGCACAGTGACAGAAAACGTGACCATATCAAATGGCGAGGATATCGGTGGAATGGTTGGCCGATTTGATGCAGGCAGCATCAGATATTGCCATAACGAGGCAACCCTTTCAGGTTCCGAGTACGTCGGCGGTATCGTGGGTTATATGCAACCGACAAATGATTGTGAAATCCTTATCTGTACCAATTCGGGCAGCATAACGGCAGTTTATGGTTTTTGTGGCGGCATTGCTGGACGAATTTGGAATACCAACCTTTCAGGATGTATCAACACGGGCACAGTGGCGGGAAAAGAAGGTGTGGGCGGCATCGTAGGTGTCGCCATCTCATCCACCATCACCAGCAACCTGAACTTGGCCTCTGTTTCGGCAACGAACAACAACGATTTGGGCGGCATTGCGGGAGCTGATATCGACGCAAACACTTTCCGAAACAATTATTATGCTGGGGCTTGCACCGCTACGGGCGGAATAGACGGCGAAGATGTAATGGGTCAGGCGATGAAAGGCTGGATTGTTTCAACCGATGAGTACAACCTCTTGGCCCAAATGTTCCCCATAAATGATGAAACATACGATATTGTAGGCATCACATTCGACGGCATCCGCTATGTGGGGGCAGAAGAGACTACGAAACTGCTTATCGAAAAGACGTTAGAAGCCCCCGAAGGCATCATCGCCGCAAGCGCAGGCATTCTGAAGCCCTTGGACGAGGAATTTTACGATTCTAACGATTTGTTCTACCTGCTCACTATGCCCTCAGAAGGAGGCAACGTCAATCTCACAATAGCCGATCCTACTACGCTCACCGTGGCGGGCTACGGCACGAGTGCGGGCGGCTACAGGTTCATCGCCTCGCCCGTGGTCTGCAACGTGGCCGCCGCAACGGTCACCAATATCTTTGGCGCATCGGCCTACGACCTCTACCGCTTCGACCAAAGCGAGGAATTGGAATGGCGCAACCACAAGGCCCAAGCCTTCGAATTGGAGAACGGCAAAGGCTACCTCTACGCCTCGAATGAGGACGTGAACTTGGTGTTCAGAGGCACCTACAACACGGCCACTGAGCCTGTCGAAGTGCCACTCACTTACAACCAAAACGCTAATTTTGCGGGCTGGAACCTGGTGGGCAATCCTTTCCCCGTGACGGCCTACGCCGACAGGAGCTACTACAAGATGAACGCGGCGGGCACGGCCATCGAGCCGGTGGCCGTTTCGTCGGCAACGCCTATCGAGGCTTGCACCGGCGTGATGGTGAAGGCCGAAACGACGGGCGAAACGGTGACCTTCAGCCGCACGGCGCAGCAAAGCGCGGGCAACAATGGGATGATCCAAATCGCCGTGGCACAAGCCGACACACGCGGCAACGCCATTCAAGACAAGGCCATCGTCAGCTTCAACGCTGATGACCGCTTGGAGAAATTCGTCTTCGGCGAGACGGATGCCAAAATCTATATCCCGCAAGGCGGGAAGGATTATGCCGTTTCTGTCATTGCGAGCGAAAGCGAAGCAATCCAGAAAGAAATCCCCCTCCATTTCAAGGCCGCCAAAAACGGCACCTACACGCTGACCTTCGACACGCAACACCTTGATTTGGATTACCTGCACCTTATTGACAACCTCACCGGCAACGATGTCGACCTGTTGACCCCGGCAGGCTTCCCCCTTTACAAAGGGGGGCAGGGGGGATTAAACCAACCTTCCTACACCTTCACTGCCAAAACCACCGACTACGCCTCGCGCTTCCGCTTGGTGTTTTCCACACCCGCAGACGAGACGTCTGCGAACCAGACGTTTGCGTACTTTGCCGATGGCGAAATACGCATCAATGAGGCGGACGCACGCGGTGCGTCCCTACAGGTGGTGGACGTGATGGGGCGCGTCATCGTCACTAAATACGTTGCGCGCAACGTCTCTACCAACGGGATGACACCGGGCGTTTACGTTTTGCGCCTCATTGACGGCGACAACGTCAGGACACAGAAAACCGTGATTGATTGATGCTTTGTAGAGACGCAAAATTTTGCGTCTCTACGTTCATGCCCATTTATTACGCAAAATCCGTTACGCAAAATCCGTAATATAGGAAATTGTCGTACCTTTGGCACCCAATTTTGCCATCACGACTATGAAACAAACAACCCTATGTTACCTTGAACGCGGCAACCAATACCTCATGCTGCACCGCACCAAGAAAGTGAACGACATCAACCACGACAAATGGATCGGCGTGGGCGGCAAGTTCGAGGAAGGCGAAAGCCCCGACGACTGCATGAGACGCGAGGTGCGGGAAGAGACAGGCTTCACCGTGACGCAGTGGCGCTACTGCGGCATCGTCACCTTCATCCACAACATCTACGAGGACGAGCACATGCACATCTTCGTCTGCACCGACTGGACGGGCGAGCAAATCGTGTGCAACGAGGGCGACCTCGAATGGATCGACAAGAGCCACCTGCTCGAACTGCCCACCTGGGAAGGCGACCGCATCTTCCTCAAGCTGATTGCTGAGCCACGCCCCTTCTTTTCGCTAAAGCTGACCTACGAATACGACAAGCTGAAAGAGGCGGTTTTGGACGGAAAACGATTGTAAATGAATTTATTTTGCGCTTTTGGTATTATTTTTGCTATTTTTATCGTTTGTCTAATGAGAAAAATAGAGAAATGAATATGAATAATCGCATCTGTTGGATTGCCAGGTCATTAGCAATTATAATACTGATGGCTTGCTCTTCTCTTTCTGCCCAAAATCTTATTATCAATGGTGATTTTGAGGATATTAGTGGTTATAATTATCAATCTTTATCGGATTACGAGCGCATCTGGAGCGGCACGGTAGGAGAGGGACAGTTCATCCATGACGTCACATCGGCGGGTCATGGTGCCGGCACTTTTGGCGGTTGGCCCTCAAACCTTACGGGCTATGGCGGGTCGGGGTATTACTTGCTTTTCAACGGGTTTGGCACTGCTATCAACCCCACCAAGGCGGCTTGGCGGCAACAAGTGAGTGTCACAAGCCAGACAACCTACACCTTTTCGTTCCAAGTCCGCAACTTGTCGCAGTCGTTTATGGGCATCAATGCCAACCCTGCCATCATCAGGGTTAAGATTAACGGTGCGGCAGTAGGCAGCGACGTGACATTGAGTATCACCAACCATAATTGGCAAGAGGTGACACGCACATGGAATAGCGGCAATGTTACGGGAAACATTACCATCGAAATCCTCGATGTCTATACTGGTGAACCCGGAAGGGGCGACGACTTCGGCCTCGACCATATTTCGTTCACACCCAATGCGTTGTATAGCGTGGATGCCGTCGACGACTGGGATGTGGAGGCCTGCCAAAACACCGCTGTCGACATCAATGTGTTGGCCAACGACATCGTTACGCCCAACACCAACGATGCCACGGTCACGATTGTGACGCAACCCACGCATGGAACAGCCTCGGTTTTGTCCGATAAGAGAATCCGATATACCTTCGCGGGAGGCAACTATACCACCGACCAATTGAAATACCGCGTGACCAACCACGGAGTGACGGACGAGGCTTGGGTGCACATCAACACGAGCCGTCCGCCTCAGGTGGCCAACATCACGGAGCCAGGCCCCATCTGCGCAGGCGGCGTTTTGGGCATCGCAACGCCTACCGTCGACCCTAACATGACGGGACAATGGGAGAAAAGCACAACCCAAGGCGGCACCTATCAGGCCTTCGACCCAAACAACATCCCGCTGACGATGAACGGCAACTGGGTGCGCTACTCGGCCACCAACAGTTGCGGCACCGGAAGCAGCAACGCGGTGCAAATCACGGTGACCAACGGCCCCAGTTTTTCGGGACAGACGCCACAACTTAGTCCCATTTGCGCAGGAGGCAGCCTGAACCTCACGCCCCCGACCTATTCGGCCAACGGCTCGCAAATCCTCAGCCAGGGTTGGGTGGCCTCGCCAACGGAAAACGGCACTTACACCGCTTTTAACCTCAACAACATTCCGGCCTCATGCAATGGCTGGTACATCCGCTATATGGTGGAAGGCAGCTGCGGATTTGTCTATAGCACCCCCGCCAGACAGCTGACAGTGAACGTCGCCCCCGAAATCACGGGGACGCTACAAGCCCCACCCACCATCTGCGCCGGCGACGACTTGGATGTCGTCGTTCCTTCCTACGAGGGCAACGGCACTGGCACTTGGGAGATTTGCCAAACGCAGGGCGGCACCTACCAGTCGTTCAGCCCGTTGAACGTTCCTGCCACCTATAATAATTGGTATCTTCATTACAAGGTGAGCAACGACTGCGGCAACGACGTCAGCAATGTGGTGCAAATCCACGTGAACGACGCGCCTACGGTCGCCACGCCTGCCACGCCGACGGCCATTTGTGCCGGAGGAAGCTTCAGCCTCACCACGCCCACGATACAAAACAACGGCGCGACCATCACGGGTCAAGGCTGGCAGATTGCGCCCACGCAAGGCGGCACCTACAATGCCTTCAACAACAACAATGTGCAGTATTCCAGCAACGGCTATTGGATCCGCTACTATGCCGAAAACGACTGCGGCCCGACCTATAGCACCGCCGTTCAGGTGACGGTGAACGACATCCCCGTTGTGGGCAACATCGCTGCACCGGCAGGCATCTGCGCCGGCGAGGCTTTCAACCTGACGACCCCAACGGTGGACTGGCGGCACACCAACCAAGGCACGGGCAGTTGGGAGATTGAAATCAATGGCACTTGGCAGCCTTTGACCAACAGCAACATCCCTTATGCCTACAACGGCTGCATCATTCGCTACAAGGCGGAAAACGGTTGTGGCACGGCATATTCCACCAACACGGTGCAAGCCACGGTGTTTTCCAACGATCCCATCGACGAAGGCGAGATCACCGCTTGCGACGTCATCTACCATCACGGCGTTTTGTGTAACCACAACGGCGTTTATGTGGCCGACTCGGTGACGCCCAACGGCTGCACCATACAGGTGTCGTGGAATTTCACCTTGGGCGAGGCCTACATTGCCCCAGTCGAATACCAGGAGGCTTGCGACTCCTACTATTGGGCCAAGACGCATCGCACCTATTACCAGACCAACGTTTACGACACGCTCATCATGAGCAACGACCCGCAGGTTTGCGACAGCACCTTCACCTTGAACCTGACCATCAACCATGCGCCTTCCATCTTGAGCGACCTGCAAGCCCCTTCAGACGTTTGCGTGGGTAGCGCTCTTGGAGTGACGGTGCCCCAGTTCCAGATGAACCATAGCGGAGGCGGACAGCAGCGTTGGGAATATGCCACCTCGGCTAATGGTCCCTACCATCCCTTCGACCCGTCGACCTATCCGTTGGAGTATGGCAGCTATTACCTTCGCTTCGCGGTGACCAACGACTGCGACTCCACCTTCAGCAACGTGGTGCAGTTCAACGTGAACGACACCCCTTTGATTGAAGGCCAATTGAATGCCATCCAAGTGTGTGAAGGCGAGAGCCTGGACCTGCCTGAAGTGAACGTGGAGTGGCGCAACGCCAACGAAAACGACCGCGTTGGGGAGTGGCAGATGGCCAACACGGAAAGCGGCACCTATGCCCCCATCAATCCCAATATGACCATGCAGATGTCGCACAATGGCTACTTTATTCGTTACTATGCCCATACTTCGTGCGGCACCGACATTCTCGGCCCAGTCCTCATCACGGTGCTTTCTGCCGAAGACCAATGGTTGGAGACCATCACGGCGTGCGACTCCTACACTTTGCCTTCGGGCGAGGTGATCATGACGAGCCAAGTGGTTGACTATGAAGTGATGGAGCCTTGTTTCCACATCGTACACCAGCCCGTGGAAATCAACAACAGCGACTATAAGGTGGAACCCATCACTTGGTGTCAGGATGATTATGAGTGGCACGGACGCATCTTCTATCGTTCGGAACAAACCCAATACGCTTGGGACACCCTCGTCAACCAGGCAGGCTGCGACAGCATCGTGGAGCTGAACCTCAGCTTCGACGACTATTCCACCTTCACGCACACGCGGACGGCTTGTGGCTCTTACGTTTGGGAGATGAAACCCGACGTGACCTACACCGAGAGCACACGGGATTCGTTGTTTGTCCCTGCCGTTAGCGATGAGGATTGCGACACATGGTACTATCTCGATTTGACTTTGGGCCACGACACCTTGGTGGATGGCGGCTTTATGACGCAATGCAGCGGTTTCGTGTGGCACGGCGTGCCTTACTATGAGGATGCTGTCGTCTATGATTCCTTGCTGACCGTGGGCACCCGTTGCGACAGCATCGTTGCCTACCAGCTCCATATCATCCAGCCTGTCGAGCGCGACACGGCCATCGTTTCCTGCCAGCCGATTTGGTGGCACGGACACTATTGCGAGGAGGAGGGCGACTTTGTGCATACCTTCCAGTCGGAATATGGGTGCGACAGCATCGTCACCATGCACTTCAGTCTGCAAGAGGCCATAGAGAGACAGGTGGACACTGTAGTTTGTGAGCCTTTCGAATGGCATGGCCACGTCTTCAATGAAAACGGTCAGGCCACACACACTTTTGTTTCGCCTCAAGGCTGCGACAGCATCGTACATTTGACGGTCACCTTCAGCGAGACCGAGATCCAGCCTGAAAGCCTCTCGGCTTGCGACACCTATGAGTTCCAAGGCGTGGTTTACGATGAGCCGGGCTTTTATGAGATTTATCACGACACGGTGTTTGCGCCCAACGGCTGCGTGGCGACCGTCCAGCTGCTCAACCTCACCGTCAGCGATGCCGACCAATTAGGTGTGATTAGCGGCAGTTCGAGCGTTTATGTCGCCTCCAACATCATCAGTGGCATCTATCGTTACGAAATGGATACGACAGGGGTGCAGGGCCATATTTCTTGGTCGCTTTCCAATCCCGATTGGCATATTGTCGAGGAAGGCGACAACTATTGCAGGATCTTTGTCGGCACGGCTGGAAGCGCCGTCCTTCAGGCGCAGTTCATGACCGCGAGTTGTGGCTATGTGGTGCGCGAGTTCGTAATCAACGCTGGTTTCTTTGGCTTGGCCGAAGACATGATTGAAGTCAACGTGTTTCCCAATCCCACCAAGGGCATGGTGCGCATCGAGGCAGAGGGCATCGAGAGCGTGCGCGTCGTCGACATGATGGGGCAGGTACTCGGACAGTGGCAGTGCGACCGCTCCAACCAATTCGACCTCAACTTGGGCGGCTTCGAGCCTTCGGTCTATTTGCTTGAAATCAAGACGGGGCAAGGCTTGGCGAAGAAGCGGGTGACGGTGTGCAGGTGATGAGTTATTTTGGGGATGATTTTGAATCGGACAAGATAAATTGCTAATTTTGCACGCTTAATTGTACAAGAGATGAAAAAGAAATTGTTTGTAACAGCATTCATAGTTTTTTGGGGCTTGTTCGCTCAAGCCCAGCCCGTTACCATTACGCCGCCTTCGGCCACCATCGAGCCGGGCGGGTCGGTGACGCTGACGGCTTCGGGAGCAATTTATTATACATGGTCGCCCGCAACTGGACTTTCTACCACTGAAGGTCCTGTCACGGTGGCCTCGCCCACGGTGACCACCACCTACACCTGCTCAGGCTTCGCTCTTGGCGACGAGAGCGTGATTAACAGCAACTTCGACCAAGGCAACGTCGGTTTTACGTCGGCCTATGCCTATACCAACGACTTGCAACCGGAAGGCACTTATAGCGTGGGTCCCGATGCAAGCGCATTTCACCCCGATTTTGTGGGCACGGGACATGGCGGTTCGGGCAATTTCATGGTCGTCAACGGCGCGACGAGTCCGGGTACCAACGTATGGACCGAGCAAATCACGGTGAACCCCAACACCTACTATGCCTTTTCGACGTGGGTCTGCACCGTGAGTCCCGCCGGCGACGTGGCGCGGTTGCAGTTCAGCATCAACGGAACGCAGATTGGCGATGTGTTCATGGCTCCCGACTATACCAACGAATGGCTCCAGTTCTATGAGCTGTGGTATAGTGGCGACAACACCTCGGCTTCCATCACCATCCTCAACCAAAACACGGCGGGTGGCGGCAACGACTTCGGCCTCGACGACATCTCCTTCTGCGAATTGGTTCTCGTCGGTGCCCCCGAATGCATCGTCCATGTGGGTTCAATGAGCGCTTCGGCTACGGCTGACCAGACCGAGTTTTGCGAAGGCGGGTCCACCACGCTTCATGCCACGGCTACTGGCGGCACAAACGACTACACTTTCAGCTGGTCGCCGGCCAATACGCTCGACAACCCCAATGCCCAACACCCAGTGGCCACGCCGCCCGTGGGCACCACGACCTACACCTGCCACGTCAGCGACGGATTGACCGAACAAGACGTTGCCGTGACAGTGACGGTCTATCCCAACGTGACGAAATACATCGAGGCCAGCATTTGCGAAAACGATAGCTACGACTTCTTCGGCCAGATGCTGACCGAACCAGGGCCTTACGAGCATCATCTCCAAACCATTCACGGCTGCGACAGCCTCATCCACCTCACGCTTTCGGTCGACGAATACCAAATGCCACCCGTGGTCGAGCAATACGAATGCTATGCCCATGGCACGACCCCTTCGTGGACATGGGACAAGACGGGCACGACTTACCATGAGGATGCCACCGACGAAATCCTGCTCGACGACCCCAACGGCGGCTGCCCCATCCTGCATCGCCTCGACTTGAGGTTCCACGAGGAATACCTCAACGAGACCTCAAAGACCGCCTGCAACGAGTTTTATTGGCCTGTTTCGGGAGAGACCTATAACCAAAGCCAAGTTCTTACCAAGACCTTCCATCACGAGTTTGGCGACAAGATTTGCGACAGCACCTATATTCTTCATCTGACCATCGCCAACTATGAGACCACCGACCTTTTTGACGAAACGGGCTGCGATTTCTATGTTTGGAATCCTAATGGTCACGACTACACGACCAATGATGATTACGACCCAGTGGACCATGTTTATACCGAGTCGGGCACCTACCGAAGGACCTACCAGAACCAGATGGGCTGCGACAGCATCGTGACCGTCTATCTGAACCTCGACTATTCCCCCCATCTCACCGAAATCATGCCTGTGGACCCAGAGATTCCGGCACCGCATTGGGTGATTACGGCCACCGAGTTCCAAGTCAACTCCTACGATTACTATGTACAGGACATCAATCCCGAATGCGAGTGGGATTCGGTGCGTTGGAGCTTTGCCACGCCTTCGGAATGGATCTTGGAGCCTTCGGGCGACAAGCATGAGCGTTGCAGAGTGTATGTGCTCGACCATGTGGACGACACCGTCTGGCTTGAGGCAAGGGCCTACAACCACTGCGCCACCGATGGCGTTACGCAACGCTATTGGCTGATTGCCTCGTTTTATGACGTGGACGAATACGGTCCTTCGACAGGCTCAGGGAGCTTCACTGTGATGCCCAATCCCAACAACGGCCAAATGGACATCCGTTTCGAGCAACTTACGGGAAAAATCGACCTCAAGGTGTATGACATGCGAGGTATTTTGATTGATAACTTGCAGGTTTATAATGATTTGGATACATTTGTCTTGAATTACAATATGAAAAACCACGCCGATGGCATCTACCTCTTTGTCGCTACAGGCAAGGAAGGCACGGTGACTCGGAAAGTGGTCGTCAACCCGTAAATGAATGAGACCATGAAGAAAAAGAGCATCATAATGGGTCTGTCGCTGCTATTGGCGGGAGGCCTCGCTTTGAGTTCGTGTACCGAAAACGAAGAAAACACCATCGTTCCCATTGGGACTGAATACTATATAGACGACATTCTCTCAGTGATCCCCGATTCGTTGGAGACCCGTTTCCTGGCCGAATTTGGCAACATCCCCGAAGGGCCTGTTCCCCCAAAGATTGAGGGCAGCTATAAGGTGAATCCCAAGCAACGCGTTGGCTCGAATGTGGCAGGATGGCCGCTGCATCCCATCGAAGAGGACCTGCTCATGCGGTTTTCCACGCAGCACAATGAGTTGATTACCTTGACTCTGAAAGAAGCTACCGAAAACTTTACCGACACGGTATTCGTTTGCGGCAACGGCAACGGATTCGCCGTGTATTTTATCGAGAACTTGGAATACGATTTGGCATTGGACATGGTGTCCTATCACGTCAACATGAAGCGTGGCGTAATCATGAAAGGCAAGATGGCCGCTGACGGTATCGCCGATTTCCGCTATGCCACCATCATCATGGAAACCTCCGACAACTCCCACGGCCTCATCGAGCAATATCCCAACGGCTCGTATTTCATCTATAAGGACGGTGACGGCAAAGCCGAGAATTTTGATTGGTAAAAAACGAAATACTATGAAAAAGTGTTTGATAATCATCGGAATTTTGTTAGGGATGACCCTCGTTTCTGAGGCACAAATGGGTAGGAATACCCAAGAAAGCAAAGTGGTTGCCATAGGCCTGAAAGGCGGTCTCAACTTCCCTCGGATGTATTATTACAACAACCCGCCCATGAACCAAACTAATCAGGCCTTCACGCTTACGCCCATGGGTGGCCTCTTCCTCGACATCCCCTTGACCAACACATTGATGATGTCGCCCGAGGTAGTTTACCTCAAACGCGGCACGGACATGTCATACGAGCATCATTCGGGCGGACAGGTTCATTACACGATGTCGGTGCATTTCGTTGACGTGCGTCTGCCTTTCGAGTTGCGTTGGCCCGTGACGAACTATTTTCAGCCTTACCTTGTGTTGGGTGCGGAGGCGGGTATGCGCTTGGGCGGCGAAATCCACATGGACCGCACCGAGCCGGCACTGTTCGACCAGACCATCACCGTCGGCAATGCCAATATGGGCATGATTCATGCGGGGGGCTTCGCCGGTGTGGGCATCCGCAGCCGTCTCCCTTTGGGTAGCCGAGACATCGTTCTCAAACTCAGTGCCTCCGTGCATCAAGGTCTGCTCGACAACTATTCGGCAGGTGAAAAAGACGGCACCATGCCTGCCCTCAACGTTAATGCCTACCAACCCAGAGGCTCGCGCTTGGCGCAGGGTCTCGAAGTATGCTTGGGCATCGCCATTCCGCTTGAACACGAAGACGATGCGTGTGCGTCTTTCTCCAACGACCGCCGTTGGTTCAAGCGCAGCAGAAGTTCGAATTCTGGCACTTGGTGGTAAAGCCTCGTCAACTATGCGTTTCCTCTATCCGAACATGCTTTGGGGCTTGCTCGCCCTGCTGATTCCCATTCTCATCCACCTGTTCAACTTCAGGCGGCATAAACTGGTGTATTTCAGCAATACCGCCGTGTTGCGCAGCATCCAGCAGGAGAACGCCAAGACACGCAAGTTGAAGTATCTGGTCACGCTGTTGCTGCGCTGCCTCTTCATCACCGCCATTGTTTTGGCTTTTGCCTTTCCGTATAGTCCTGAAAAACAAATCAATGTCAATACGGCTGACAATCTCATTGGCATCTACATCGACAACTCGATGAGCATGAAAGGACAATCGCAACGCACCACCTTGATTGAGGACGCGCGGCAGTCGGCGCGCGATCTGGTGCACAAACTCAGCCCGTCAAATCGCTATCTTTTGATGACCAACAGCTTCGAGGTGCAAAACGAATACCCGATGAACCAAGAGGAGATGCTTGACCAACTCGACCGCATGAACCCCGACGGCGCTCCTGTGGCGATGGGCGAGGTGATCGACCGTTTCGGGATGCTCAGCAGGCGGCATGGTTTTGCGAGTTCCACGCTCTTCGTCTATTCCGATTTCCAAAGCAATACCTTCGATTTGTCGGCAGCCAAGGCCGATACGACGATGCAAGTGGTGGCCGTCCCGATGATGCCTGAATATACCAGCAACCTCTACATCGACTCGGTGTGGTTAGCTTCGCCCATCGTGCAAATTGGCCTGACCAATGATTTGATGATACGAGTGGTCAACCAAGGCGACAAGGAAGTGAAAGGCTTGCCGGTCAACTTCACGATGAACGGCACGATGGCCGCATCGACGACCGTCGACTTGGAAAAGAACGGTTCGACTGAGGTCGAGTTGCAGTTTGTGGTCGACCACAACGGCGAGCAGCGTTGCAGCGTCAGCCTGATGGACCATCCCATCACATTCGACGACCAATACGACTTCGTGCTGAGCGTGAAGCCTAACCTCTCTGTCGTTGAGTTGGGCACCGAAAGCTCCGCTTGCGCCTTGCTTTTCGACGATGACGAGCAGTTCAACTACACACTAATGGAGCCTTCACGCTTCGATTTGGGTGCGATTTCGAAGGCCCAGCTGCTCATCGTGAACGAGACCGCAAAGATGAACGAGACGCTGCAACAGACGTTGCTGGATGCCGTGGCAGAAGGCGCAAGCCTGATGGTGTTCCCGTCGGCTGACGACCCGAAGAGCAATAATTATCTCTATCAGAAACTTGGCCTGACCTTGGTGGAAGTCGACACCAACCGCACTGCCGTTGAAGACTTGGCCCAACAGCACGCCTTTTTCAGCGACATGATTCTGGATTTGCCCCAGCATCCCGACTTGCCTAAAGTGAAGCAGCATATCCGCTTGAAATCCAATGGCATTCCAACGCCCTTGATGACTATGCAAAACGGCGACCCGCTCCTGATGACCGAGTCGGTGGGGAAGGGGCAAGCTTTCGTGATGGCCACAGCACTCGACGCGAAATGGAGCGACCTTGCCGACAACGCCCTCTTCGTCCCGATGATGGTCAAGATGGCCTTCATGGGTGGCAAGATGGACAAGCTCTCCTATACCATTGGAGCCGACAAGATGTTGGTTTTGAGTGACATGGACCTTGAAGGCGACCATCATTTCCTCTTCGCCAATGCCGACCGCAGCTTTGAGCTCATGCCCGCTTCTGAGGTGCGCAACAATAGGGTTTACCTTTACCTGAACGACAACCTCCCCACGGCGGGATTCTATGACTTGCTCGTCAACGATACCTTGAACCGCGTGACGGCATGGAACGAGAGTCGTGTGGAGTCGCGCATGGACTTCACCGACCGCGACGCCATCGCGCCCGCTTTTGCCAAAGCTGGTTTCGACGTGGCCGCTGTGCTCGATACAAACGAATTCGCCACCGCCGACCTCGTGGAGGCCATGGCCCACCAAAGCTCGCAATGGAAGCTCTTCGCCTTGATTGCCCTCATAGCCTTGCTCGGCGAGATTGCCGTGCTGCGGTTTTGGAAGTGAATCCTTGGCGTTTCAAACAAAACAAACCGATGAAAATGAGAATCCTCTTCGTATGCCACGGCAACATCTGCCGCAGCCCCATGGCTGAGTTCGTGATGAAGCACCTCGTCGCGGAGGCAGGCCTTGCCGACCGGTTTGAAATCGCATCGGCTGCCACCTCCACCGAGGAGATTGGCAACCCCATCTATCCGCCGGCGCGGCGCAAGTTAGCCGAGCATGGCATCGGCTGCGAGGGCAAGACTGCCCGCCAGATGACTCGTGACGACTACCGTTATTACGACAAAGTCGTCGCCATGGACCGCAACAACCTGCGCAACCTCCGTCGTATGTTTGGCGACGACACCGAACATAAAATCAGCCTGCTGATGGACCACACCCGCCGCCCTGGCGACGTGGCCGACCCATGGTACACCGGCGACTTCGAAGCCACATGGCGCGATGTGTTGGAGGGATGCAGGGGACTATTGGATGAGATGGCGATTGACTTGTAACAAAGGATAAACGTGATTTCTCCGGCTTTTTAACTAATAAATGTTGTCCGCAATATTTTTACTTTAGAAAGATTCATTATCTTTGCATTTGTCTCTTGAATTTAGGTATACACACACGGGACGCAAGATAGGTTGCGCCCCGTGTTATGTATAATCGTTCTCGCGATTCTTTAGTCCAAAGTATGGATCACCAAGCCCGAGCGCAGTTTAGGCTCAAACCAAGTGGTCTTGGGAGGCATGATGTTGCCCGTGTCGGCGATGTCGATGATTTGCTTCATGCTCACCGGATAGAGCGCGAAGGCGACCTTCATCTCGCCGCTGTCCACACGACGCTTCAGCTCGCCGAGGCCACGGATACCACCAACGAAGTCGATGCGCTTGTCGGTGCGGAGGTCCTTGATGCCTAAGATCTTGTCGAGGACAAGGTTGCTGAGGATGGTGACGTCCAACACACCGATGGGGTCGTTGTCGTCGTAGGTGCCGGGCTTGGCCGTCAGGCTGTACCACACGCCCTCGATGTACATCGAGAAGTTGTGGAGCTTGTTGGGCTTGTACTCGGTGCTGCATTCGCAGTGGCAGGGGAACTCGCAGTTGCAGGTGCCGCCGTCCTTGGTGCAGTCGCACTTGCATTCGATATCGAAGTTTTCTTGCAAGGCTTTGAAGAAGTCCTTGGTGCTGAGGCCGTTGAGGTCTTTCACGACGCGGTTGTAGTCGATGACGTTCAGCTGGTTGTCGGGGAAGATGACGGTCATGAAGTAGTTGTACTCTTCCTTGCCGGTGTGGGCAGGGTTCTTTTCCTTCTTCTCTTGTCCGACGAGGGCGGCGGCGGCGCTGCGGTGGTGACCGTCGGCGATGTACATGGCCGGCACTTTCTTGTCAAAGAGTTCAACAAGGCGGGCGATGGTGGCTTTGTCGTCGATGATCCAGAAGCGATGACCGAAACCGTCTTCCTTGGCGATGAAGTCGTAGATAGGCTTCTCAGCAGTGATCTTGCTCACGATGGCGTCGATTTCGGCGACGGCGGGGTAGGCGAAGAACACAGGCTCCACATTGGCGTTGGTGAGGCGGACGTGCTTCATGCGGTCTTCCTCTTTGTCTTTACGGGTCAGCTCGTGCTTCTTGATGACCTTGTTCACATAGTCTTCGCTGTAGGCGCAAGCCACGATGCCGTATTGCCAGTGGGCATTAGGTTCGGTGGGGTTCATGCTTTGGGCGTAGACGTAGAGTTTCTCTTCCTCGTCTTGCTTGATCCATCCGAAGTCCTTGAACGAGTTGAAGTTCTCGACGACTTTCAGATAGGTTTCGAGGTCGCTGTCCTTGTGGCCTTCGGGCAGGTCGATTTCGGCCTTGGTCACGTGGAGCAGGCTATAGGGGTTGCCTTCGCATTCCTTGCGTGCCTCTTCGGTGTTGAGCACGTCGTAGGGACGGGAGGCGAGTTTTTGGACGATGTCCACTCCTGGACGCCATCCCTTGAAAGGTTTGATAACTGACATGTTGTTAGTGTTTTAATTGTTGTTGCGTTCTGTTTTTCAAAGGTCAAATTTCGGGATTGTTGGCTGAGTCGTGTTTTTGAAAGGAGATAATCAGCGCTCCAATCATCTTGGTCAGTTCCATGAGTTCGTTGCGAATGTCGTTTTCCTGGGTCTCATCAACCAGACGTTGTTTGGAGGCCAAGGTGCAGAGCATGACGCAGTTGCCGATGTTTGATTTGGCTTTTTGCAAATATTGGATAAACTCGGTTTTTGAGCGGGATGCCCCATCGATGATGTGTGACGAAATCTGCGATGCTTCGATGAAGAATTTGTCAATCAGGAGTTTTTGGGCGTCGGTTTGGCAGCAATTGCCTAACGATAGGATAGCATTGGAGAAGTCCACCGACTTGTGATAGATGCGGAGGCCTTCGAATTTGAAGAAGTTGATGGGTTTGGTGTTTTCCGAAATCATTATCAGACAATTAAGGAAAAGACACCACAAGGGGTTGGCTTGTGGTGCCTTTAGTAGTTATTATAGTTTACTTGTTCACTTGGAAACGCTTGTTGCCGGTTTTGAAGAAGTCGGCAATCTGGTGTGCGGCGGCGAGGCCAGCGTTGATGTTGGCTTCTTCCGTCTGGGCACCCATCTTCTTGGGCGTGGCGAAGTAGCGGCCTTCGAAAGCCTTAAAGTCGGCATCGGCATCGGGCATGATGTCGGTGATGTACTTCAGGTCGGTGCGCTCGGCCATCAGCTTGAGCAGTTCAGGCTCGTTGATGACTTCCTTACGGGCGGTGTTGACGAGGATGCCACCCTTGTGCATCTTGCTCACCACGGCGTAGTTGATGCTCTGCTTGGTCTCGGCAGTGGCCGGGATGTGGAGGCTCACCACGTCGCAGGTCTCAAAGAGGGCGTCGCGGTTGGCAACGGCGTGAACGCCAGCCTCTTCAATCTTCTCGGCGGGGACGAATTCATCGAAAGCGTAGACGTCCATGCCGAAGCCCTTGGCGATGCGGGCCACGTTGCGACCCACGTTGCCGAAGGCCAACAAACCGAGCTTCTTGCCCATCAGTTCGCTGCCGCTCTTGCCGTTGTAGAAGTTACGGACGGCATAGACCAACATGCCCATGACGAGTTCGGCAACAGCGTTGCTGTTTTGGCCAGGGGTGTTCATGGCGACGATGCCACGGGCGGTGCAAGCCTCGAGGTCGAGGTTGTCGTAACCGGCACCGGCGCGGACGACGATCTTCAGGTTCTTGGCGTGGTCGATGACTTCCTTCGTCACCTTGTCGGAACGGACGATGAGGGCGTCGGCGTCGGCAACGGCGGCATAGAGGTCGTTCACGTCGGTATATTTCTCGAGGAGAGCCAGCTCGTAACCGTTCTCTTCGACGACTTTTCTAATTCCATCAACAGCAACCTTTGCGAAAGGTTTTTCAGTTGCAACTAATACTTTCATTTCGTTTCTCCTTATTATTTGTTCGCTTTTTCGAAATCTTGCATGCACTGCACCAGGGCTTCGACGGCCTCAATCGGGCAGGCGTTGTAGAGGCTGGCGCGGAAGCCGCCGACCGAGCGGTGACCCTTGATGCCGACCATGCCACGCTCCTTGGCGAAGGCCATGAAGGCATCTTGCTTGTCTTCGTAGCCGGGAGCCATCACCCAGCAGTGGTTCATGATGGAACGGTCTTCCTTCTCGGCGGTGCCGACGAACATGCTGTTGCGGTCGATTTCTTCGTAAAGCATTTGTGACTTCTTGGTGTTGATCTTGTTCATGGCCTCGACGCCACCGATGGTGTCCTTCAGCCACACGAGGGTCTCGTGCATCATGAAGATGGGCAGTACGGGCGGGGTGTTGAACATCGAGATGTTCTTGGCTTCCTCAGCGGCGTGGGTGCGGTAGTCGACCATCGTCGGCAGCGGGTTCATGTAGGCGCGGTCGCCGATGTTGCCGAGGATGCTCTTCTTGACGATGACGAAGGTCACGCCAGCAGGGCCGACGTTCTTCTGGGCGCCACCGTAGATGAGGCCGTACTTCTTCACGTCGACGGGACGGCTCATGATGTCAGAGCTCATGTCAGCGACGAGCATGATGGGGCAGTCCATGTCGTACTTGATCTCAGTACCGTAGATGGTGTTGTTGGTCGTGATGTGGAAGTAGTCGGCATCCGTCGGGATGGTGTAGTCTTTCGGGATGTAGGTGTAGGTCTTGTCTTCGCTGCTGGCGACGATGTCGACCTTACCGAACAACTTGGCTTCCTTGGCGGCCTTCTTGGCCCAGACGCCGGTTTGCAGATAGGCGGCCTTGGTCTTCATCAGGTTGGCGGGCACGGTGAAGAATTGGGTGCTGGCACCACCACCGAGGAAGAGGATTTCGTACTCCTCAGGGATGTTGAGGAGGTCGCGCCACAGTTGGCGGGTCTCAGCCATGATGCGTTCCCAGCCGGGAGTGCGGTGACTGATTTCGGCGATGCCGATGCCAGTGTTGTCGAAGTCGTAGAGCGCCTTGACGGTGCTTTCGATGGCCTGTTTAGGCAGAACGCAGGGACCTGCGTTGAAATTAAAAGCCTGTTTCATTTCAATTTATTGATTTAAAAGTTTGATTTATAATTTGTTGATAGAGTTTTTAGCTCGTATTTTGCTGCAAAGATAGCAAATAAAACCTTGCGTCAAGCCTTTTTTGAAATAATTAGGTTTTTCTTGGGATTAGGCGGGGTCGGGGGGACTGGTTTTAGGTCATTTTTGCGGTTTTGTGAAAAATGTGTTATTTTTGCACACCAAATAAAGAAGTAATAAGAAATTCATGGACAGCAATATCATACTTTACACCACCGATACAGGAAACGTTAGTGTACAGGTCCAGTACGAGGACGGTACGTTTTGGCTCACGCAAAAACGAATGGCGGAATTGTTTGGCGTGGAGGTTACCACGGTGAATTATCACCTGAAAGAAATATTCCAAAGTGGTGAATTACAAGCAGATCGAACTATTCGAAAAATTCGAATAGTTCAGCAGGAAGGCAAGAGGAATGTTGAGCGAGAGCTTGATTTCTACCATCTCGATGCCATCATTGCAGTGGGTTATCGTGTGAACAGCAAGCAAGCCACGCAATTTCGCATTTGGGCTACGAAAACCTTGAATGAGTTTATTGTCAAAGGCTTTGTGTTGGATAAGGAAAGGCTGATCAAGGGGCCGTCCTTTGGCCATGATTATTTCAAGGAGTTATTGGTGGAAATTCGCGAAATTCGTGCCAGCGAACGCCGCTTCTATCAGAAAATCACCGACTTGTATGCGCTCGCAATCGACTATGACAAGGATTCGCCCCTGACTCGTACTTTCTTCGCTACGGTACAAAACAAGTTGCACTGGGCTATCACGGGCAAGACAGCAGCTGAAATCATCTATGAATCGGCTGATGCCAACAAACCGCACATGGGGTTGACGACTTGGAAACATTCTCCCGATGGTAAAGTGCTGAAATCGGATGTAACCATTGCAAAAAACTATCTGAGCGAGAAAAACATCAATGCACTGAATCGATTGGTGACCGCTTACATTGATTTGGCGGAAGATAGGGCAGAACGCGAGATTCCTACGACGATGAACGATTGGTGTTCGATACTTGATGATTTTCTGAACCTTGCCCAGCGACCCGTTTTGGAAAATGCTGGCAGTGTTACTGCATTGGAAGCGAAGATTAAGGCCGAAAGCGAATATGAGGTTTTCAGAAAAACGCAGGATCAAACCTATGTTTCCGACTTCGATAAGGAAATCAAACGACTGAAAGGAGAATGATGGGAGAGTTTGATGGTTAATCGTCTGAAAAACAATAATCTAAATTTGATTGAGAAATTTTTCCACCAAAACCGATTGCCATTCCAATAAATTGTTGTAATTTTGCGCACTCAAAATCTAAAGGAAATCAAGCGATGAAAAAAGACATTCACCCTAAGAATTACAGACTGGTTGTTTTCAAAGATATGTCAAACGATGCGACCTTCCTGTCGCGTTCGACCATCAACACCAAGGAAACCATCAAGTGGGAAGACGGCAACGAATATCCCCTGGTGAAGTTGGAAATCTCCAGCGCATCACATCCCTTCTACACCGGTAAGATGAAGCTCGTCGACAGCGCCGGTCGTGTGGATAAGTTCAACAACAAGTACAAGAAGTTCTTCGAGAAGAAGGAAGCCAAGTAAGTTGGACCGAACCGAAAAAAGGGAAGCTCTTGCCAATCGCGAGGGCTTTTTTTTTGCTCTGGCACTATCTTTGCCGTATCTTTGCGCCGCATATATAATAAGGTGTGGGACGGCGACGGACTGACAATTTGTCGCCTCCAAAATCTAAATACGCTTTTTATGAGTTATAAAGTTGAAACCGAACTGTTTTCAGATATGATTGACACGGATGCCGAATTTATCCCCGTCTTGACCATCGAGCAGGGACAACTTGGCCAAAACGATGTCGTTCCGGAAGAGTTGCCCATCATGCCGCTGCGCAACTCGGTGCTCTATCCGGGCACGGTCATCCCCATCACCGTGGGTCGCGAAAAGTCGATCCAATTGGTGAAGGAATACAACCGCAAACGCAAGCCCATCGGCGTTATCGCGCAAAAGGAGTCGAACGTCGACGAGCCTGCGCTTGAGGATTTATATAAGGTGGGTACCTCGGCACAAATCCTCAAGACCTTTGAGATGCCTGACGGTAGCGTGACGGTCATCATTCAGGGCATTCGACGCTTCGAAGTGGTGGAATCCATTCAAAATGAGCCTTATATGAAAGCCGCCGTGATGCCTTACGCGGCTTCGGAAGACGTGCCCACATCGCGCAAGTTCGACGCTTTGTTGCAGTCGGTCAGGGACTTGGCCATACAGGTCGTCCCTCGCTCTCGCAATCTTTCGCAAGAGGCCAGCTTCGCCATCAAGAGCATCGACGACCCTGTGTTCCTGCTCAATTTCGTGGCCAGCAATATCGAAGCCGAATTGCCCGTGCGTCAAGGAATTTTGGAGGCTCGCAACCTGAACGAAATGGCCAAGGGGCTGCTCTCGGTGCTGACCGAAGCCAAGCAGATGCTGGAACTGAAGCAGCAGATCCAGAGCAAGGTGCGCGACGACATGGACAAGCAGCAACGCGAATATTACCTGAACCAGCAACTCCGTACCATCCAGGAAGAGCTTGGTGGTAATCCCAACGAGCAGGATGTCAATGAGTTGAAGGGAAAGGCCGAAAAGAAGAAATGGTCAAAGGAAGTGGCCGAAGTGTTTGACCGTGAGCTGAAGAAACTGGAACGTACCCATCCGCAAGCGGCAGAATATGGCATACAACTGAACTATTTGCAGTATTTGGTTGACTTGCCGTGGGAAGAGTTCACCAAAGACAACTTCGACTTGAAACGCGCCCAAAAGGTGCTGGATGCCGACCATTTCGGTTTGGACAAGGTGAAAGACCGCATCATCGAGCATTTGGCCGTGCTGAAGCTGCGTCAGGACATGAAAGCCCCGATTTTGTGTTTGGTAGGCCCTCCTGGTGTGGGCAAGACCTCGTTGGGTAAGTCGATAGCGCGGGCGTTGAACCGAAAATATGTCAGAATGTCACTTGGTGGCGTGCGTGACGAGTCGGAACTGCGCGGTCACAGAAAAACATACATTGGTGCCATGCCGGGCCGAATTATCCAAAATCTGCGCAAAGTGAAGTCGGGCAATCCCGTTTTCGTCTTGGACGAAATCGACAAGGTGAGCGGCAACAACATCAGTGGCGACCCGCAAGCTGCCTTGCTCGAAATCCTTGACCCTGAGCAGAATAACGCCTTCTACGACAATTTCATCGAGTTGGACTACGACCTCTCGAAGATACTCTTCATCGCCACGGCCAACAACTTGTCGACCATCCATCCCGCCTTGCGCGACCGTATGGAAATCATCGACTTGAGTGGCTATCTGCGCGAGGAGAAATACGAAATCGCCAAGCGTCACCTCATCCCGAAGCAGATGAAGGAACACGGCTTGGACACGAAGCAAATCACCTTTCCGAAGGACGTGGTGATGCACATCATCGACGACTATACCCGCGAGGCAGGCGTGCGTAACTTGGAACGCCGCATCGGCGACATGATGCGTTTCCGCGCCAAACAAGTCGTTACGGAGGAGCCGTTTGATAAGAAAATCACGATGGACGACCTTCGCAAAGTGCTCGGTGTGCCGATGCATCATGACGAGGACGAGGTGAAGCACACCATGCCTGGCGTGGCCACGGGTTTGGCTTGGACGCAAGTGGGCGGCGAAATCCTGTCCATCGAAGTGAGCTTGAGCCGTGGCGTGGGTCATCTCTCGCTGACGGGCAACCTCGGCGAGGTGATGAAGGAATCAGCCACCATTGCCTTCGAGTTCATCAAGGCTCATGCTTCGCAACTCAACATCAATCCCGATGTGTTCGACGCTTGGAACGTCCATGTCCATATTCCCGAAGGAGCCACACCAAAAGACGGCCCCTCGGCGGGCATCACCATGCTCGCAGCCTTGACTTCGGCTTTTACCCAACGCAAGGTGAAGAGTCAGCTGGCAATGACGGGCGAGATTACGCTGCGTGGTCGCGTTTTGCCCGTGGGCGGTGTGAAGGAAAAGATTTTGGCTGCCAAGCGCAACGGCGTCACCGATCTCATCCTTTCCGTTGACAATGAGCACGATATCGACGACATCAAGGAAGACTACATCAGTGGGCTGAATTTCCACTATGTGGAGAACATGATGCAGGTGCTCGACCTTGCCTTGGAGAAGGAGCAGGACGTGAACGACTTGGATTACAACAAGTACTTGCGCAACTTGCATCCTGAGGTGATTGGATTTAAGGTCAAGTGATGAAACAAACGAGGGGTTTTGACGAGTCGCTTTGCGTCACTGCGAGGAACGAAGCAGTCCAGAAAAATGTGCTTTCTGGATTGCTTCACTGCGTTCGCAATGACGCGAAGCGGGTCTTGAGTTGTCTCATAATACTGCTGTTCCTCGTGCTGGCCGCAGGATGCAGCCAACGACATGATGATGAGGAAGATTTAGCCATCTTCAAGTACAACGAGGCGGCGGGCATCGTTTCGCTCGACCCGATTTATGCCAAAGACGTGGCGCACATCTGGGTCTGCAACCAAGTGTTCAACAGCCTCGTGGCCTTCGACGACGAGATGAACCTCGTGCCGATGGTGGCCAAGTCGTGGGACATCAGCGAGGATGGGTTGGTCTACACTTTCCATTTGCGGGATGATGTATGGTTTCATGAGGACACTTGCTTTTATATCGGGGCGGCCCTTCGACAGGCTCAGGGACCTTTAACTAAGGAAGAAGCTAAGGCCGTTGAGCCTGTCGAAACGCCGACTTATCAAGGCAAAACTCGTTGCGTGACCGCCCAAGACTTCGTCTATTCCTTCAACCGCGTGGTCGACAAAAAGACGAACTCGCCCGGGCTTTGGATTTTCTCGTCCGTCAAGCACGATGGCGACCAATATGCCTTCACGGCCTTGGACGACACAACCTTCCAAATCGAGCTTTCGAAGCCTTTCCCGCCGTTTTTGGGCATTTTGTCGATGACCTACGCCTCGGTGGTGCCGCATGAGGCCGTCGAGTATTACGGCGACGACTTCCGCAGCCATCCCGTCGGGACGGGACCGTTCAAGTTCCAGTATTGGAAGGAAGGCGTGAAGCTCGTCTACCGCAAGAACCCCAACTATTTCGAGCGCGATGAGGCAGGGTTGAGGTTGCCCTATATCGATGCTGTCTCCGTCAGTTTCTTGATTGACAAGCAGGTGGCGTTTTTGGAGTTCATCAAGGGCAAGTTCGATTTCATGTCAGGCATCGATGCGCGTTACAAAGACGAACTGCTGACTTATGACGGCCAGCTACGGAAGAAGTACGAAGACAAGATACAATTGATCACCGAGCCATACCTCAACACTGAGTATTTCTCGTTCTACATCGACCCGAGCGACCCGCTTGGTCCCGACCGTTCACGCGCTTTGCGGCAGGCCGTCAGCCTTTGCATCGATCGCGAGAAGATGTTGCGCTACTTGCGCAACGGCATCGGCGAGCCGGGTACGGGTGGCCTGATTCCTGTGGGCTTGCCGGGGTATAGTCCCACCATTGGCTATGGCTACGACCTGAAGCGCGCCCAGCAGTTGGTGGCCGAAAACCATTTGGAAGGCCATCTGCTGCAACTCTCCACTGTGGCCGACTATGCCGACATCGGGAAGTTCGTCCAAAGTCAGGTGGAACAAATCGGGCTGCAATGCAAGATGGAGGTGATGCCGCCTGCCACGTTGCGCAGCATGAAAGCCAATGGCAGCCTGCCGTTCTTCCGCTCGTCGTGGGTGGCCGACTATCCCGATGCCGAGAACTACCTCTCGACCTTCACGACGGCTAACTTCGCCCCTTCGGGACCGAACTACACCCATTATTCCAATCCCAAGTTCGACCAACTCTACAACAAGGCGATGGCCTGCAACGACTTGGCGGAACGCACCAAGTATTACACCGAGATGGACAGCCTGATGATGCGCGATGCGCCCGTGGTGGTGCTGTTCTACGACGAGGTGCTACGTTTCGTCAACAAGCGCGTGAAGGACTTGGGCAGCAACCCGACGAATCTTTTGGATTTGAGAAGGGTGAGGATTGGAGAATAGTATTCCTTTTACGTTTACAACAGATAGGTATGCTATTGCAATCAAGTACAAGATTGCTGCAACCCAAGGTATTGTAGATATTTTTTGTATGATGTCAACGTCTTGTGAATAGTTTTCATGTTATTCTTTCGCAACACGTACTATGTGGCTTCCGCCCTTGGAATCCGTGATGCGTAATAAATACATTCCTTTCACTAATCCGCTCAAGTCTACCTCGTTTGTCTCCCGCACCGTCTTCACCAACTGCCCAAGGGCATTATAACATTGTATCTCCTTGACATCGATGCCTTCAACATGCACAAAACTTTGCGCAGGGTTGGGAAACACGCTTATCGCTTCGGCGGTTTCATCTACGCCGTCACAGTCCTCGACGATGTTGCTGAACACCTCACCCCAGTCCGAGTTCATGTAGGTGTCAGCACTTCCGCATGGAACGATGAGGCAACAGTCGCTTGGCACTTCGAAAGAAGTAAAGTTATACAAAGAGGCTGGCGTTTCGCCCAAGCACCACACCGTGTCCATCGGGCATACAAAGGCGTGGTCTCCAATTTCCGTGACCGTGGCGGGGATGACGGCTTTTTTCAGGCCCTCACATACGTAGAAGGCCAAGTCTCCAATGGTTGTTACGCCATCGGGAATAGTGATGGACTTCAAACCTGCTTGGTCAAACAATCCCTCTGCAATCTTCGTCAAGGCTTCGGGAAGGCTGACGATGGCGAGATTGCTACATCCGTGAAACGCATATTCGCCTATCGTGGTGATGGAATTGGGAAGGTCCAAGCGGTACAGACCGTGGCAAGAGGAAAACGCCCAATCTCCAATCTTGGTGGTCGTTTCGGGAAGCGTGAAATCTTCGAGACGGGTACAACCGTAAAAAGCATCTCTTCCGATTTCTACGATGGATTCGCCGAAATCGACATGCCTCAACTCGGGACAAAACGCAAACGAATGATTTCCCAACGAAACCAAGGTGTTGGGCAGCGTGACCGTAACAAGTGTCTCGTATTCATAAAACGCGGCATCGGCCACCTTTAAGGTTCCTTCATCGATGACCAAATCCACCAAAGGCATCTTCTCTTTGAAACCCAAGCACCAGCCGTCCAAATAGAGCATCCAACCGTTGGGTTGGAGGTTGTACCATCCCGTATTGACAAAGGCTCTGGCATTGACACGGGTCACTGTGCTGGGAATGTGGATGTCATACAACGAGGTGCATCCCTCAAACGCCCGTTCACCAATGAAAGTCAGCGTGCTGGGGATGGAGATGGAGGTCAGTTCCGTGCAGTCCTTGAAGGCCCAAAAGCCGATTTGCGTCACCGTGTAGGTGATGCCGTCGTAGGTCACCGTTTCGGGGATGACCACATCGCCGGAATAGCAGCCCCAACCGGGTTGTGAGCAGTGCCCAACCCTAACTTCAGGGCCTTCTGTGTAGTCATTAATCCAGTAGTAAATGCCATCCACTTCAAAGTCGTAGGCCAAGGCTTGCATCGCGAAGCCGACTACAATCATTAAGGTTACGAATAATTTTTTCATTGCTTTGAGATTTTATTGTGAATACTTTTGTGTTTGAATTTTGATGCAAAAGTAGGCTCACTTAATAAACTTGTCAAGAAAAACGATGTATCAATTTGTATCAGTTTTTGTGCAATATCTTGATTTTTAACATTTTATTCTTTGGCAAAATCAAGAATAGTATTTGTTTTTGAACTTTGGAATCGGTGATTTCCGTATGTCTTTTTCGTGTTTTCATCGGTGGTCAAAGGTGGATTTTTTTGTATGATGTCAACGTCTTGTGAATAGTATTCATGTTATTCTTTCGCAACACGTACTATGTGGCTTCCGCCCTTGGAATCCGTGATGCGTAATAAATACATTCCTTTCACTAATCCGCTCAAGTCTACCTCGTTTGTCTCCCGCACCGTCTTCACCAACTGCCCAAGTTCATTGTAGCATTGTATTTCACTGGCATTGATACCCTCAATATGCACAAAACTATGTGCAGGATTTGGAAACACGTTTATTGTTTCGGCAGTTTCGTTTATCCCAACACAGTCCTCGGTGATGTCGGTGAACTCGTTCCAACCCTCAGCGTTGCGATATGCCTCCAAGGTGCCGCAGGGAACGATGACAGGAATGTCTTTGGGGACATTCTCAAAAGCAGGGAAAAGGTCGGCATTGATGAAGACCGGTGGCGTTTCCGCATTAATCGTCATCGACTGCAAAGGATTGTCCTTAAACACGCTGCTGTGAATCTTGCTGACAGAACTCCCCATCACAAGGCTCGTGAAATTACAGCCACGGAAAGTAGCTTCTTCAATCTCTTCGATGTTGTCGGATATTTCCAGATTGCCCGTGAAGCCACTGCAATCCATGAAAGCACTCCATCCCATCGCCGTCACGCTGTTTGGAATGAACAGGTCTCCTGTAAGTCCGCTGCATCCACTAAATGCAAATCGTCCAATTGTGGCGAGATTGGATGAGAGTTTAAGGTAACCGTCAAAGCCAGTGCAATTCTCAAAGGCTGCCATTTGGATTTCCTCAACGGAATTAGGAATGACCAAATCGCCATGAAAGCCGGAACAGACTTGAAAGGCAGATCCTTCGATTACTCTGACGGAATTGCCGATGGTCAAGGTTCCATCAAAACCAATGCAACCGGAAAAAGCCAGAGGGCCAATGTCTTCCACCGAATTGGGTATCACCAAATCACCAGTGAAGCCACTACAGCCTTCAAAAGCACCCCAATTTATCATGACAACCGACTCTGGTATAATGAGATTGCCCGTAAAGCCATGACAGTTGTAAAAGGCATGTGTGCTGATAACAGCAAGATTGTCAGGAAGAACGAGGTTCCCGTCAAACCCATGGCAATTGTAAAACGCATCAATTCCGATTTCATACACCGTATTAGGAATAACGAGGTCACCTGTTAGGCCTGAACATTCGTTAAAGGCAGACCTGTCGATGAATTCAACACCTTCTTCAAAGGTCAAACTTTCTAAACCTGAACATAGATAAAACGCCTTGAATCTGATTTCGTTTACTGATTTTGGGATGACGAGGTCGCCAGTCAGACCGGAGCATCTTTCAAAAGCAGATCTGCCTATGATTTCAACGCCGTCTCCTATGGTCAGGTGTTCAAGCCCTGTGTAGAAATAAAACGCACCTTCCTTGATTTCGGTCACACTATAAGTCGTTCCATCATAAGTCACGGTTCCAGGTATGATAAGTTCGCCTTGGGCGGCTTGCCCGTCAATGTGTCCGTCAACGCTCACCTGTGGCGGGTCGGTGCTAATAATCGTGTAGAGCAGGTTTCCTACTTGGAAATCATAGGCCAAGGCTTGCATCGCAAAGCCGACTACAATCATTAAGGTTACGAATAATTTTTTCATTGCTTTGAGATTTTATTGTGAATACTTTTGTGTTTGAATTTTGATGCAAAAGTAGACTCGCTTAATAAACTTGTCAAGAAAAACGATGTATCAATTTGTGTCAGTTTTCGTGCAATATCTTGATTTTTAACATTTTATTCTTTGGCAAAATCAAGAAGTGTTGTAGGCAGAGGAGCCTCGTTTTCAAAAATTGCCTTCATCTTTCTGGCACGATGCGACACAGTGGGATAGGCTTTCTGCATCAAAGCCGAAATGTCGGCATCCGAAAGCCCGAGCAAGTAGAGGCAGCAATAGTCAAGGTCGCCCTTGGTAAGGTTAGGATAGGCTTTGGCCAAACGAAGGGTAAACTGGTTGAAGTGGCGGTCGGCAGCCTCGCGCAAAGCCATCACCTGCTCCTTGCCCAAAGCATAGTCCTTATAAATGGTGCAGTCCATCTGCGACTTGAACTGCCCTTCGTTCACCCTTTCCATAATCAAGCGGCAAATCGGCTCCTCGGCAAAACTCGTTGCCTGAGTGTCGGGCTTCGATGCCGTGTCGTTCTGTCGTAGCATTTGGTCTTTCAGCTCCCGTAGCTCTTGGTTGCTTCGCTTCAGTCGTCCCGACATCGCGGTCTGCTCCATACGGTGAGCGTAGCGTTCCTGCTCCATCTGTTTTTTCCCTCTGCGTTTCATCGCGACAATGCTGAGGACGACTGCCACAACAGCCATTGGCAACACCACAGCGAGGGTTGTTCTTATGGTCTTCTGTTTTTCTTGTTGAGCGATTAGTTCCTCTCGTCTCTGGATATAATCGTTGAAAAGACGCTCATATTCAACCTTTTGTGGCAGTGTCTCTTGCTCCAACGTCACATTTTGGGTGAAAAATCTCGAATACTTGTTCATGTTTGCACTATCGCCCAAAGTTTCATAGATTTGAGAGAGCGTTTGCGCTGTTTGCATTTGCTGTTTCTCATCAGTCGAATTGTCAAACACGGGTTGCAAATAAGCCAAAGCGGAGTCGTATTGCTTTTCTTCGAAATAAACCCAGCCTATGGTCGACAACACATTTGACGTCAGTATTCTCGGGCAGGAAGACAAACTGCGTTTCAATTGTTCGATAGCCGTTGCCCCATCGAGGGTCAGCTTGTATGCGTTGATGGTGCGTCGTAAATTGATTACTTGGAAATTCAGTTCGCTGGTGTCGGGAATCAGCTCTATGGCTTGGTCATAATAATACAGGGCACTGTCATATTGTTCGGTTTTGTCGAATTCATAGCCCAAGAAAAAGAGGTTTCTGGCTATGGATGAGGGCGGAGGAGGTGCCATGCTGCGGTTGATTTCAAGCGATTTTTTCGTGAAGTAAACCGTTGGTTTGTGGATAAAAAGCATGGAATATATGCCTGCAATTTTGCTTGAGACGATCGACATGAATTCCAATTGATGCCTGTTCGCTTGTTTGGCCGAGAAATGGCTCTCCATGATTTCTAATGCCTTATAATGCTCTTGCAGAGCCTTCAAAGTAAGAGAGTCATTATGGGCTATGATTTCTTTGTTCAAACTGTTGCCGCTCATGTTATGGGCGCGAGCAGAAAGGAAAACCAAATTGTCGGCTTGTGGATGGGCCATGGCCATGCTATCGAAACAAACAGCGGCTTTGTCAACTTCTTCGGCCAAAACCAACTCATTACGCACCTTGAATATGGCTTCCGAATGCAAAAGGTCAAGATAATGTTTGTTGGGTGCTCCAACCGTTCCATAACCAATGCTGTCAAACCTTTCAAGACAAGTCAAAGCGCTGTCGGGATGCTGCCACATCAGGCTGTCGATGGCGACATATTCGGGAGGCGCGTTCCACGCATCCTTGCCACCAGTGTTCACGCATGAAGCGGCAAACAAGGTCCACCAAAGTATTACAATATGGAGCAGGTTTTTTTTCACACTGCAAAAATAGTAAAAAACCATCAAACTTTACGGTTCAATGTGAAATCATTACAACATTCTCTGTTCACGAAATGCGAATAATCTCAGTCTTACTTGGTAGTATTTCCGAAATCTTTTTACCTTTGTTCCCTGTTATTGGGTTTTAATTAATTATTAATTATATGAAAATCAAATCTTTATTCCTTTCAATCCTGCTAATGGGCGCATTCAGTATGACTGCCCAAGAGGAAGCCAAAATGCTGCGCTTCCCGACCATCCACGGCAACGACGTGGTCTTCACTTATGGCGGCGACCTTTATTTCGTCGACATCAAAGGCGGCATCGCCCACAAGCTCACCAACGACCCTTTGGGCTATGAAATGTTCGCGCGTTTCTCTCCCGATGGCAAACACCTTGCCTTCACCGCGCAATATGACGGTAATACCGAGGTCTACGTGATGCCTTACCCCGAGTGTGGCACGCCTACACGTCTCACCTACACGCCTACCCTTGGCCGCGACGACATCAGCGACCGCATGGGACCAAACAACATCGTGATGGCGTGGAAGGACAACGAAAACATCGTCTTCCGCTCGCGCAAAGAGAGTTGGGACGACTTCGTGGGCCAGCTTTTCGTTGCTAATATCAACGGTGGCTTGGCCGAGCAACTGCCCCTGCCCGAAGGCGGCTGGATCTCGTATTCTCCCGACGGAAAGCAAATCGCTTACAACCGCGTGATGCGCGAGTTTCGCACGTGGAAATACTATCGTGGCGGCATGGCCGACGATGTGTGGATTTATGACTTCAAGTCGAAGAAGATCGAGAACATCACCAACAACAACGCGCAGGACATCTTCCCGATGTGGGTCGGAAACAAGGTCTACTTCTGCTCCGACCGCGACCGCACGATGAACCTGTTCTGCTACGACCGCAGTACCAAGCAAACCACCAAGGTGACCGACTACACCTATTATGATATCAAGTGGCCTTCGCTCGGCGACAAGGACATCGTTTATGAAAACGGCGGCCAACTGTTCCGCTATAATTTGGCCGATGGCAAAATCTATCCCATCCCGGTGCAGATGGCCAACGACAACAAATCCACGCGCGACAAGTATGTGGATGCCAGCAAGTTCATCAACACGAGCACGATTTCTCCTGATGGCAAACGTGTGGCCTTTGGTGCGCGTGGCGACGTGTGGACGGTGCCGGTCAAGTCGGGCATCACGAGGAATTTGACCCAGAGCAATAATGCCCACGACCGCAACGTGGCTTGGTCGCCCGACGGCAAATATATCGCCTACATCAGCGACCGCACGGGCGAGGACGAGCTTTACATCCAAGCCCAGGACGGCAAGGAAGAAGCTATTCAACTCACTTCGAACTCAGATACTTACAAATACGGTCCCACTTGGTCGCCCGACAGCAAACGCATCCTGTGGTACGACAAGATGAACCGCATCAATATGGTGGAAGTGGCCACGAAGAAAGTCACCGAGGTGGCCCACAGCTTGGCAGGCGAGATGGGCGACTTCGCTTGGTCTGCCGACAGTCGCTGGATTGCCTATTCCATGCCGAGCACCTTCAGCGTGAGCCGCATCCATATCTACAACGTGGCTTCGGGCAAGGACGAAGTCGTCACCGATGGTTGGTACAACGCCTCGTCGCCCGCTTTCGACAAGAACGGCAAGTATCTGTATTTTACCTCGGAGCGTGATTTCCGCCCCACCTACGGCTGGCTCGAATGGAACCATGTTTATACCGATATGAGTAAGGTTTATCTGCTTACTTTACAGCAAGATACGCCTTCGCCTTTTTTGACTGAGAATGATGAGGTGAAGACTGAAAACGTGAGTGAGGATAAGGGCGAACCCAAAAGCAAGCCAGCAAGTCCCAAAGGTGGCAAAGGCAAATCCGAGGGCAAACCCGAACCTAAGAAAGATGCCAAGGAAGTGAAAATCGACTTTGAAGGCATCAGCAATAGGGTAGTGGTGTTGCCCGTCAGTGCGGGGCGTTATTGGAACCTCACGGGTGTCGAAGATGGTCTGTATTTCGTGGCGGCAGGTCGCAATGGCGGCGGCCTCAACTACTTCGATGCCAAGTCGAAGAAGGTCACGACGATTGGTGGCTTCGGCTATGAACTCTCTGCCGACGGCTCCAAGATGCTGATGCGCGAAGGCGCTGGCTATAAGGTGGTCAACGCACCGAAAGGCCCGATGCCTGGCGGTAAGTCGGGCGAAGGCAAGGGCGACGACGTCATCGACCTCAGTAATATGAAGAAATGGGTCGACTTGCGCACGGAGTGGACGCAAATCTACAACGAGGCGTGGCGCCAGATGCGCGACTTCTTCTATGCGCCCAACATGCACGGCGTGGACTGGCCCGCGATGAAAGAGAAATATGGAAAGCTGTTGCCTTATTGCGCCGACCGCAACGACGTGAACTACCTCATCGGCGAGTTGATCGGTGAAATCAACATCGGCCATGCCTACGTGGGCGACGGCGACCGCGTGAAGCCCGAACGCATCCCGATGGGTATGTTGGGCTGCCGCATCCATCGCGACAAGTCGGGTTACTACCAGATTGACAAGATTTTGAAAGGCGAAAACTGGAACGAGAAAACCCGCTCGCCACTGACTGAGGTCGGGGTGAACGCCAAAGAAGGCGACTTCATCATCGCCATCGACGGGCAGAGCACCAAGGACATGAAGGATATGTATGCTGCCCTCATCGGCAAGGCCAACAAGGCGGTGCTGCTCACCTTAAATAATAAGGCTTCGGAAAGCGGCGCCCGCGACGTGGTGGTGAAGCCCATTGCCGACGAAACAGGCTTGTACTACTACAACTGGGTGCAAGGCAACGTGGAAAAAGTGAGCAAGGCCACCAACGGTCATGTGGGTTACATCCATATCCCCGACATGGGCGTGGAAGGCCTGAACGAGTTCGCCAAATACTTTTATCCACAGCTTGACAAGAAAGCTCTCATCATCGACGACCGTGGCAACGGTGGCGGCAACGTCAGCCCGATGATTGTGGAGCGTTTGCGTCGCGAGCTTTCGATGTACGACATGATGCGCAACAACGAGCCTGAGACCAAGCCCACTCGTATGATGCTCGGTCCTAAGGTGTTGCTGTTCAACAAATATTCTGCTTCCGACGGCGACCTGTTCCCCTATCAGTTCAAGAAGCACAAGATTGGCACGACCATCGGAATGCGCTCGTGGGGCGGTGTGGTCGGCATCCGTGGCAGCCTGCCTTTCATTGACGGCGGCTCGCTGACCCGTCCCGAGTTCGCTCCTTTCGACGAAAACGGCAACTGGGTCATCGAAGGCTATGGTGTGGATCCAGATATCGTCATCGACAACGACCCCGCCCACGAGTTTGAGGGCATCGACGATCAGCTGAACAAGGCCATCGAAGTCATTCTTGAACAAATGAAGGACTATCCCGACATCCCTGCCATCCCCGCTTGGCCGGACAAGACGAAGTAAGAAAGAAACTGAATGAAGCAAAATCCGCCTCGCAGAGGGGCGGATTTTTTTGTGTTCATCAGAGGTGTTTTTGTCGGGAAATAGTCCGTTTTAAAGCGTGATTTGGAAAACAAGAAAACTTTTTGTTGCTTTTTTAGAATTTTATCGCTTAATTTGCAACACTTTAACGGAATAGTTTTTTTAATCGCTCTTTAACCATGAAAAAGACTTTTGCATTCCTGTTTTTTGCTTTTTTGGGCATGACGACGCTTTTTGCCCAAAGTCCCCAACTTCCCGATAACATCCAGACGGTTCATTGCGAGTTTTTCCCCGAGGCCTCACAGTGGGGTATCGTCGAGGATTGGTCGTCGACGGTGGATGTATCCACTTTGGTGATCCCTTTGGTGGGCGACATCGACAGCAACGGCATTCCTGAAATTGTTTGCTTTGCGCCTTCTGGCTCTGACTTTTATAATGTGAATACGGTGTTGGTATTCAATTCGTTGACACACGAAGTAATCCATACTTTCACAATCCCTGGTAATGTGTCGACGGTGGATGCCGCTCCCTATGGCATTGTGAAACTGCATAATGGCCATGTGTTGTTTGCGGTATGCGCCCAAAACAACAATATGTATGGCTACGACCTGACTGCCCATGGCACCACGCCCTTGTGGACGGTGGCGACTGGCTTCCCTGCCCCAAACGTGGGTTTTGCCGATTTCAATGCCGACGGCTATCCCGACATTTATGTGGGCAACAAGGTTTTTGACGCCGAAACAGGTACACTGTTGGTTACCGACTCTTCGGTCACGAACTTTGGCGGGTCGTATGCCCACACGAGCAACCATAAGCTCCCGTCGCCGTGTGTGGCCAACTTGACGGGCGACATCAAGCCTGAGCTGGTGTTGGGTAACGAAGTGTACCAAATCACCATCACCAACCGGACGGGTACTTCTGGTAACAGCATGACGCTTTCGGCCTCCGTCACGCCCCCTTCGGGCATTGATGTCGATGGGCATCCGCAGGTGGCCGATTTCAACCTTGACGGCTATTTGGATGTCTTCGTCAGCAACAAAACCACATCGGGAGGCACAATGGGCCTTTATGTTTGGGACGTGCATAACAACACGATTTTGGGCAGTACGACGGTCTCCCAAACCGGCACCGGAAAAAGCATCCCGCTGGTGGCCGACATTGATGGCGACGACAATATGGAAATCGTAATCCAGAGCCGTGTTTCGGGCAACAAGGTGCAGGCCTACAAGTTTAACCGCAACACGGGTACTTTCTCCATGATGTGGGACATCGCCGTCGACGAGGACTCCTATTCCAATGCCGCCACCACATTCGACTTCAACCAAGACGGCGAAATGGAGGTGCTGCTTACCGACCAGTCGAGCATCAAGATCTTGAACGGCGCAACGGGCGCTTTGCTTACCCGGTTGTCGTTTGGCGAGTGCACGGTGATGCAGTATCCCATCATTGCCGACGTGGATGCCGACGGCAACGCCGAGATTGCGATTTGCGGTCAGTTTGGCGCGGGCCACACCAATTCGGGCCATCTGGTGGTGTTTTCTTCTTCCACCGTTCCGTGGGCGCCGGCGCGCAAGGTTTGGAACCAGTATATGTATAACGTGACCAACATCAACCAAGACCTTTCGGTGCCGACCTACCTTTTCAACAACGCGACGGTATTCACCGACCCGCAAGGCCATGTCAGGCGGCCATTCAACAACTTCTTGCAACAGGCCACCACGCTCGACCAATATGGGCGTCCTTTCTATGGCGTTCCCGACGCGGCTGATGTGTCGGCCACCGTCGAAACGACCGACACGTATGCCCTGCTCAGCGTGACCTACACCAATCAGGGTGATGCGGTTCTGAATCGTCCGTACGCCATTACGCTCTTTGCCAACACCTTGGGCGGGCAGGTCATTCTTACACATGTGGTCAACGAGTCGTTGCGGCAGGGACAAACCACCACACAGACCATCCAAGTGCCATTGTCGACATTGTGCCAAATCGACAACCTCAACAATATTGTCGTCGCGGTGAATTGCGAAGGTGGAGGCATCGGCCAAAATGGTGGGCTGCAAGCCGAATGCGACATCGCGAACAATACGACCGAAGTGCCTTTCAGCATGGTGATTGAGCCGACCAACATCTATGAGGAGGCCTGCGATTCCTATACTTGGTATGGTCAAACATACACACATACTGGATCGTATTCCCATACGGTACCTAATCCAAATGGCTGCGACAGTACCTATATCCTCAATCTTACTATCCATGAGAGCGAAGAGGTCACCTTGCCCGCCGTTGAGGCTTGCGACAGCTACAGTTGGCATGGAACGACTTACCATCAGAGCGGATTCTACAGCTATGAGACGACGACGCAATACGGCTGCCAGCGCGTGGAGCACCTGCCGCTGACCATCCACTACAGCGACACGGTCGACTTCAACGTGACCGCCTGCGAGGAATACACGTGGCACGGGCAGACCTACACCGAGTCGGGCACGCACAACTATAACACGACGAACCAATACGGCTGCAACCGCCTCGAACGCTTGTTCCTGACCATCAGCGACAGCTACCGCGAGGTGTTGCCGGTGACGGAGTGCGACAGCTACTTCTGGCCCATGACCCAGCAATGGTACTATGCCACAACGATGGATTCTATCGTCATTGAAGGCGAGCACGGGCAATGCGACAGCACCTTCGTGCTCGACCTGACGATCCACTATGGCGACACGATAGACTTGGAACCAGTGACGGCGTGCGAGGAGTACACATGGTACGGCGCGACCTACGGCGAAAGTGGCACCTACAGCCACCCGACGACCAACGAATACGGCTGCGACCGTTTGGAGCGGTTGCAAGTGACCATCAACCACGACAGCGAATCCGAGTTTTGGGTGACGAGCTGCGAGCCATACCCATGGTTCGGGACGATTTACACGCAGCCTGGCGATTATGAGCATCACATCCCCAACACGGCAGGCTGCGACAGCCTGATGGTGTTGCACCTCGAATTGGGTGACGACTATGTCATGGACGAGACGGTGACGGCTTGCGACAGCTACACATGGCATGGGCAGACCTACACGATGAGCGGTGACTTCGACATCGAGGTGGATAACCCCGACGGCTGCGACAGCATATTCAAGCTCCACCTGACCTTGGGCCACACGACGGAGCGCGAGTTCGACAAGCAGGTGTGCGAGCCGATGCAGTGGTACGAGCACTGGTGCGACCACGATGGCGACTATGTACACACTTTCGAAGGGCCTGCGGGCTGCGACAGTATCGTGACAATGCACTTCACCCTCGGTGAAGCCGTGCTGCATCCTGCTGATGTGGTGGAGACTTGCGAATCAAATGTTGCTTGGCATGGAAATAATTATACGGAAAGCGGAATCTATTACGACACAGTGGCTGGCATAGCAGGCTGCGACGACATCTATATGTTGCAACTCACCATCGGAGAGGCTGTGGAAGTGGAAACAGAAGATAAGGCCTGCGACCAATATCCATGTTCGTGGGCACCTGGCGGAGCGTTTACCGAAAGCGGCATCTATAGCCACATCTTGCAAACCGAGGAAGGCTGCGACAGCATCGTCAAACTCAACTTGACCATCTACCATACGCCCGAGCTTGACCTGTCGGGGCCGACACAAGTGATTGCGGCCACCAACCTCAATTCAGGTGTCTATTATTATTGGCTTGCCGATTCCTTATCCATCGAGCCTAACTCGATTGAGTGGGTTTGCTCCACTCCATATTGGCGTGCCGAACCGATAGGTAACGGCTATCGTTGCAGACTTACCGTGATGACAACGGGCGAGGGCACCTTGAAGGCCATCAGCCACATGAGTACGGGCTGCGATGCGGCGGCTGGCATCAACATCCATGCGAGTTTCTACGACATCGAGGAAAACGGCCTGTCTCAAGTGACCTTGTTCCCCAATCCGGCACAAACCAAAGTCACAGTGCAATGCAAAGAGATGCTTCGGATTCGTTTGGTTGATGTGTTGGGTCAGGCAGTCATGGATAAGGACTGCGGCCTGACCGACGAAGCCATCCTAGCCATCGGGCATCTACCAGCCGGGGTCTATATGGTGGAAATCACGACGAAGCAGGGGCGGACAACCCGACGCTTGGTCGTGGAGCGATAACATAACGGAAAAGCCCGCCAGCGCAAGTCTGACGGGCTTTTCAAATTCGTTTAATTCGTTTAATTCGCCGTTCTAAAAACGGACAATTAGCCGTTATTTCTTAGCAGCTTTCTTGGCGGGAGCTTTCTTTGCCTTGGGTGCTTCAGCCTTCGGGATGTTCTTCAGGATGTCGCACATGAAGTCCCAGAACATCTGCACCGTCGCAATCTCGCAACGCTCGTCGGGCGAGTGCACGCCGCGCAGGGTGGGGCCGAAGCTGATCATGTCCATGCCAGCAATCTTGTCGCCGATAAGTCCGCACTCCAGTCCAGCGTGGATGGCGCGCACCTTCGGGTCTTTCTTGAAGCGTTCCTTGTAGCATTTCACGGCGATGTCGCAAATGACGCTGTCGGGGTTGGGTGTCCAGCCCGGATAGCCGTCGGTGTGTTCCACGTCGGCATCGGCGAGGCTCCACACGGCTTCCACCATGTTGGCGACGTCTTGCTTCGACGACTCGATGCTGCTACGCTGCGAGGTCTGGATGAAGAAATAGCCTTCCTTCTTCTTGCACGAGGCAAGGTTGGTCGAGGTCTCCACGAAGTTCGGGATGGTCTGCGACATGGCGATGACGCCGTGAGGGCAGGCATAGAGGCCATTCAGCAGGTTGTATTGCGACATCTCGTCGATGACCACATCGGGCTGGATTTCAGCAACTTCAGCCGTCACTTTCAACGTGGGTTCAGTTACTTGGTATTCCTGCTTGAAGTGTTTTTCCATATCCTTGACATAGTGGAGGAAATCGCCGACGCTCTCGTTGGGGACGTAAACCACTGCCGTGGCTTCGCGGGCAATGGCGTTGCGCAGGTTGCCGCCTTGGAAGTCGTAGAGGGCGATGTCGAACCAAGTGGTGGCTTGCCACAGGATGCGGGTCAGCAACTTGTTGGCGTTGGCCAAGTTCTTGTTGATGTCGTCGCCGCTGTGGCCGCCTTTCAGTCCGCTGATGGTGATGCGGTAGGCGGTGTTTTCTTCCGGGGCAGGCTCCAGCTCGTACCACACCTTGATAATCGTGTCCATGCCGCCGGCGCAGCCGATGAAGATTTCGCCTTCGTCCTCGCTGTCGAGGTTGAGCAGGATACGGCCCGTGAAGTCCTTCGGGTCGAGCTTCATGGCGCCCGTGAGACCCGTCTCTTCGTCGACGGTGAAGATGCACTCGAGCGGACCGTGTTCCACGGTCGGGTCGGCGATGACGGCCAAGGCCGCAGCCACGCCGATGCCGTCGTCGGTGCCGAGAGTGGTGCCGTTGGCATGGAGCCACTCGCCCTTGATGACGGCCTCGATGGGGTCGTTCTCAAAGTCGTGCACCTTGTCGCTGTTTTTCTCGCACACCATGTCCATGTGGGCTTGCAGGATGACCGTCTGACGATCTTCCATGCCCTTGGTGGCCGGCACACTCATGATAATGTTGCCGCACTCTTCCTTGATGTAGCTGATTTTGTGGTCTTTGGCCCATTGTTCAAGGTAGGCCACCATTTTTTCCTCTTTCTTTGACGGACGCGGCACTCCGAGGATGCCTTGGAATTCCTTCCAAACGCCTGCCGGCTTGAGTTTTAGAATTTCGTTGTTCATTTGTTTAAGTGTTTATTGTTGAAATGTTTGATTGTTTTTCTTTTTGTCACAAAACCTTCAAAACCTTTTTCAATTGTAGGAAGCACGCCAACCGGCTGCTTCCTGGCGGCGACACGGTTGTGTAGCCGCCCACGCTTTTCTTAAGTTTTGCATTGTTTTGTATGTTTTGTGAATTAACTATTTTTAATCAGTTTTATTGTCTCTAAAGGATTCTCCGACTTGAACACCGCATTGCCTGCGACGAGCACGTTGGCATCCGCCTCAAACAACGCCTTGGCGTTTTTCGTGTTCACGCCGCCGTCCACTTCGATGAGGGCCGTGGCTTTTTGTTCAGTAATCATTAAACGCAGCTTGCGTATCTTTTCGTATGTGCGCTCGATGAATTGTTGTCCGCCGAAGCCCGGATTGACCGACATGAGGAGCACCACGTCCAAGTCGCCGAGGATGTCCTCAAGCACGCTGACAGGCGTATGTGGGTTGAGCACCACGCCCGCCTTCAGTCCGAGCGCCTTGATTTGCTGCACGGCGCGATGGATATGGGTGCACGCCTCATAGTGGAAGGTGATGATGTCGGCGCCTGCCTTGGCGAAGGCCTCGAAGTATTTCTCGGGTTCCACAATCATCAGGTGGACGTCCAAGGGCTTCTGCGCTTTCTTCTTAATGGCCTGGATAACAGGGATTCCAAAAGAGATGTTGGGTACAAAGCGGCCGTCCATCACGTCGCAATGGAACCAGTCGGCCTCGCTGCGGTTGACCATCTCGATGTCGGCTTCCAGGTTGAGGAAGTTGGCGGAGAGTAGGGAAGGGGCAATTAATCGTTGCATAAAGTTCGTGTTTTGTGATTGCAAAGATAGAATAAGTTTGGCAAATAATGAACCAAAAAGTTTAGGTATGTTTAGCTGAAATAGGAATTGCAAGCTTGCAAAAAACAAAACTATCGTGAAAACATGGTAATTTTGCATAAATTTGCAGCGAAAAACCACAGAGGTGACAGATGGCACATTGGCAAAAGACACAAATACAGCGAGATAACAGCATGATGGCTGAGGCGCAAGCCCCCGTCATCATCTCCGCGAGTCGAAGCACGGACATCCCCGCTTTCTATGCCGACTGGTTCTTCCATCGGCTGAAGGTGGGCTGTTCCGCTTGGACCAATCCCTTCAATGGCGTGAAGAGTTTCGTTTCATACGAAAAATGCCGCTTCATTGTGTTTTGGTCAAAGAATCCAAAACGGTTGCTTGTACATTTGGACGAACTGAAGGAAAGAAACATCGGCTGCTACATCCAATACACGCTCAATGATTACAAGAAAGAAGGCTTGGAAAAGGGTGTTCCGCCTTTGGAGGAAAGAATTGACACCTTCAAAAGATTAGTGGATCAATTGGGCCAAGGCCGTGTGATTTGGCGTTTCGATCCACTCATCTTGACGGATAAGGTAAGTTTGGACGATTTGCAGCAAAAGGTGGAAAACATTGGTGACCAACTGTCAGGCTACACGGAAAAACTTGTTTTCAGCTATGCCGACATCGCCTTATATAAAAAGGTGAAAGCCAACCTTGAGAAAAACCATGTGAACTATGCGGAATGGACGACAGCCCAGATGGAGGAATTCGCCCAAAGACTTTCGGAACTCAACCAAAAATGGAACTACCAATTGGCTACCTGCGGCGAGAAGATTGACATAGAGCAGTATGGCATCCAGCACAACAAATGCGTGGACGACGACCTGATGATTCGTTTCGCCCACCACGACAAGGCTTTGATGGACTTCCTCGGTGTGGAGATAAAGACCATTGAAAACTCATTGTTTGGCGCGGAGCCAATCCCCGACAATGCCATCATGCTCAGCGAAATGCAATATGCCCTGAAGAAAAAGGACAACCGCGACAAAGGCCAACGGCAGTTTTGTGGCTGCATCGTGAGCAAGGACATCGGCGAGTACAACACCTGCCCACATTTGTGCGAGTATTGCTATGCGAATGCGAGCAAGGAAAAAGCGCAAGAGAACTATAACAAACACGAAATGAATCCGTTGGGAGAAACAATAACGGGAAAATGATACAAAATATGACAGAATCACAAAACATAGAATACAAGACCGTTTGGAAAGACGAGTATCTAAAATGGATTTGCGGATTTGCCAATGCACAGGGCGGAACCATTTTCATTGGCAAGGACGACGATGGTAATGTCGTTGGTGTAAACAACGCCAAAAAGCTACTGGAAGAACTTCCAAACAAGATAACCACGGTCTTAGGCATCGTGGCTGATGTCAATCTTCACAAATCTGACAATGGCGATTATATCGAGATTGTAGTTGAGCCACAACTCAACCCAGTAAGTTGCAAAGGAGAATACCATTACCGTAGCGGCAGCACCAAACAAGAGTTGAAAGGTGCCGCATTAGACCAGTTTCTTTTGGGCAAGCAAGGCAAGCATTGGGATGGCGTACCAGTACCTAATGTTACAATTGAGGATCTGAAATCGGAGACATTCGACTTTTTCCGGAAAAAGGGAATCAAAAGCAACCGTCTTAACGACGATGTCTTGACTGACAGCAATGAATTGTTGCTTGCCAACTTGAAACTTACGGAAGGCAAATACCTGAAGCGTGCCGCATTGTTGCTTTTCCATCCCGACCCCGAAAAGTTTGTGACCAACGCTTACATCAAAATCGGATACTTTGAATCCGACAGCGATTTGCGCTACCAAGACGAGATTCATGGCAATCTGTTTGAGCAAGTTGAGAAAACGATGGACTTACTTTTCACGAAATACATCAAGGCATTGATTAGTTATGATGGGATTTATCGCGTTGAGACATTTGAATATCCCAAGGAAGCGATAAGAGAAGCATTGCATAACGCCATCGCTCACAAAGATTACACAGGAGCAACACCCATTCAAATCAGCGTTTACAAGGATAAGATTATGATATGGAACTACGGTAAATTGCCAGAGAATTGGACTATCGACACCTTACAGAAAAAACACTCCTCCGTTCCTCACAATCCCGACATCTCGAATGCTTTTTTCCGCATAGGCTACATTGAAGCATGGGGGCGCGGCATCCGCAAGATGAACGAGCAGTGCGCCGAGGCAGGATTGCCCCAGCCTCTTTATTATTATGAAAGTTCTGGTTTTTGGGTGGTGTTTCGCAAAGACTTATTCAACGAAGAAGAATTGCATGCCAAAGGATTGAACCCGAGACAGATAAAGGCTATAATGTATGTGAAGGAGAAAGGCAAAATCACCAATAGCGAGTACCAAAAAATCAATACAGTCGCTCGACAAACTGCGACAAAAGATTTGAACGAATTGACTAAAGTATTCAAATTACTGATTAACGAGGGATTTGGTGCTGGTAGTTATTTCGAATTAGTCAATTAATAGTCATTCAATAGTCAATTTAGTCAATTAATGGTCAATTGTATCACTATACCAACAATCAAAATCGGCTCAATCGGCTCAAAAACGGCTCAAAGATGGCTCAAATGGCGCGTAGAAAGATTAGTAAATGGTCAATTTAGTCGATTAATACAAGTCAACACCTGCCCGCATCTGTGCGAGTATTGCTATGCTAATGCGAGTAAGGATGTGGCTGTGAGGAATTGGGAAAGAGCGAAAGAAACCCATTGGAAATCAGAAACGATAACGGGAAAATAATCTATATTTGCATGACAAAAACAATGCTTATGAACAAGCCAGAGGCATACAATAAGGCTGAAATCCTTAATTTGTCGCTTATGACCGACGAATTGAGCATTAATTCGCCAATTGCAATTGTCGATTTTCAGAATAATGATAATCAAGCAGTTATTAATTCGGCAATCATGATTGCCGAATTGAAGGACTGCAAACCCATGGGCGTGGCCACATACAAAACCACAGCCGAAATGCCAGAGGAACTGCGGAAAGCCTTGCCAGATGTGGAGGAATTGAAGAAATTGCTGTAAAAAAACTACTATGATGATAGAACAAAACACCAACTACGCCTACAAGTTGAAATACATGGACAATCCAACCTGTCCAAGAATTGCACCTTGCATAGACTAACCATCTGGCCTTGATTTTAAGATACCATGGAAATGAAGTCAATTTGAAAAAATGGAAACACAGATAATAAGACTAAGCAAAGTCGCAAAAGAATTAAATGTGGGGAAAGATACTCTTATTGAGTGCCTAAAGAGACATGGACACGAAGTGGATCCAAATCCCAATACAAAAATAACTCCTGAACAATATGATATTTTGATGAGAGAATTTGCGATTCAACCTCATACGCCAACAGTTTTTGCCCCAGAACTGCAACAAGAACCTAAGAACCTCACATCTATGCAAGTAGCAGAAGTGAAAAGTCTTCACAAAGAAAGCGAAAAATTTCGAGTACAACTAAACGATACTAATGAAAATGAATGTATTGAAAGAAGTCCTATTACAATAAGTTATATTTTAGCTCGCCGAGGCGGAAGTATCGAGGAAATATGCGATTATGCAAATCAAAAAGGTATTCTTTTACCAATGAATGCCGATTATGTCTTATCAAAAGAAGAAATAAAAGCCCTCGATCCTTTATTAGCAAAGGAATTTGAGGGAAAAAATAAGAAGAGTAAAAAAATTGAAAACTTCAAAGAAGAAAACGAAAAAGTAAAATTGTCTGCCAAAACAAAGTGTAGTGATGCAAATCCGTTTTTATTGGAAAAGTCAAACAAAATCCATAGAAAACCTAAAAACATTGAAAATAATGGCATAATAGGTATTGTCAATTGGTTTGACCAAGATAAAGGCTTTGGGGTAATAACTAGTTATTTTGAGAAGAAAGAATATTTTGTACATGAGCGTTCAATAGACAGAAATGCGCAAACAAGGGGACTGGTCGCTGATATAATAGTTTTGTTTATACCTTTTTTTGATGAAAAAAGGAAAAGAGATTCAGTTGAAGATGTTGTTGTAGTTGAAGACTATCAATGGGTCTGTCAGGTTGTAGATATGTATCGTAGCTTATTTGATGCAGAAACCAGCCAAAATGAAACGGGTAATAAAGTATCAGGATTTGTAGAAGATATTGTATCCCCTTCTTTGATACAATGGCTTTCGTGTTCCTTAAAAAAGGATGATACTAGTAATGAGATTCATGAGCTTCTTGATGTTTTAGAACGATACGACTTCCCTTCTTCGTTTTCAAAACAATTCTTGAAAGTCTTTTTAGCCTTAAAACATAAAAGCATATTCCAAAGACATTCATCCGATAATACATTTTTGTCTATCTATGAGGATTTGTTCTTTAAGTTGTTTGATAGTTATGATTCTGAGATTGTATACGAGATTTGGAATAGCTCTAAAGGCAAAGCAGAAGGTGAATTTTTGATACCTCTTTGTTATTATTTGCACAACCATAAGGGTTTTTCAGAGTATTTGTGTAATACATTGGTTGTTGACAACGTGGTTTCTTTCGTCAAACAACTCATAAAGTTTATTTGCCGAATTGAAAGAGAAGAAATGGTTAGTTCATTGATGGATAACAATGCTCTAATCACAAATCCAGATTTCATTACTTCTAGTAAAGGGTGTGAGATTCTTAATGACTTCTATGAATTTGTTTTTGATGAAAAGAACGAGGAGTTGCTTATTTGCTTATACAAAGAGAATTACATTGATAATATTGATGTTGCGCAGATTTGTAACTCATTGTCTTTGTTTTCTATTAACGATTTAAAGGAACTCTATAGTTCAAAAAGGATAATAGATGAATCTTGTATAATGCTCCCTAAAAATTAGACCAAAGGTTAAAGTGGTTATCTTTGCAGAAAC